>Ga0207906_1000014_pt1 | contig 319339 bp, 272 predicted proteins | sample LinPmetageLP37_FD_184050 | JGI IMG/M metagenome (GOLD analysis project Ga0207906, IMG submission 184050) | Marine viral communities from the Pacific Ocean - LP-37 (SPAdes) | ecosystem: Environmental > Aquatic > Marine > Oceanic | place: Pacific Ocean | collected 2010-06-16
AATCGACTGCAATAGTCATACTCGAAGTCATGGACGTCTCCGGTTCTTCTGCTGTGATCAACACCCGCAGCATGGCACGTCGATGCCGTATAAAAGGGCGGGAGGCGTCCATTCCATCACTGCAGTTGACCGCCCAAAGCGCTTCGCGCTCCGGCGGCAACTGAGCTTTGGCGTTATACGGAGGAGTTGGGACCGGTTCAGGTCTTGCGTTTTGCCTCGCAAAATACTCGTGCTTAGCTTTTGAGCTCACAGCCCCGCCTGAGCCCACCTGCAGCTCAGCCCCATTCAGGACGTCACGGCGCTTGGGAATGCTACGACCTTAGTTCTGGCCCCGCTTGGCCAGCACTGGACAACGATCATCACCCCCGATCGATGATCGCTCTGGTCGAGCAGCTCTGCCGCCGAGTGCTTTTGAGCGTGTCTAGCGTCAGTGACTGGCTGTCTTATTGCTCGAGCCATTTGTTGTAGATGGTGTCGAACTCGCCGGTCGCCTTGGTGAGGTGGAGCCATTGATCCACCCAGGCCTTCCAGGCGTCGTCTCCACGCGGCAGCAGGTAGGCTTTCTCCGAATAGGTGAACGGGGCGTCCGGATGGACGGCGCAGAGTTGCGGGTTGAGGTTGGCCTGTAACACGGTCTCGATGGCATCGGTCATCATCAGGTCCGCCTTGCCGGCGATGATCTGCTTGAAGATCGAGACGTTGTCATCGAACACGACGATCTTCGCCTGGTTCAGGTTGGCCCGCGCGAAATGCTCGTTGGTGCCCCCCGGATTGACGACCGCCGTTACGCCGGGCTGATCGATCTGTTCCAGGGTCTGGAACCTGTCGACGTTCTCGCATCGGGTGATCGGTGTCTTGCCACCCTTGAAATAGGGAATGCTGAAATAGGCCTGCTGCTGGCGATCCAGGTTGACCGAGATGCCGCCCATGGCGATGTCGCACTTGCCGGCGGTGAAGTCCGTCATCAGCTGGGACCAGGAGGTATGCACAAACCGGGCGTCGGCGCCCAGCGCCTTGGCCAGGCTCCTGGCCATGTCGATATCGATCCCTTCGAATGCATCGGTCTGGGGATCGAGGTAGGAAAAGGGTTTGTAGTCGCCGGTGGTGCACACCCGTACAACCCCTTGCTCCAGTACCTGATCCAGATGTGATGCGCTGCTCGGTGTCTGTGCTGCCTGTGCCGAAGCGCCGATGAACAACAGGAGTGCTATCAGAGGGGCGAAGTTTCTTGTCATTGGATGATTTCCCTGCGGTGAGTGGTGTTGCCGTTCGAGGGCATTTAGGCTCCGCTCTTGCATTGCGCATAGCCGCTCTCGCACTCAGGCCCAAAGTGCAGCGCTTGGACCAAAGCTAGCAGCGGGGCGGCTACGATTCAGTCCCGCGGCGAACTACGCAGCCCGTCGATCAGCACATCGATCATCGTGGCCACGCGAACCTGCCAGTCGGGGACGTCCTGAATCAGGCACATTCCGACCACTGCATGGAGTAATTCACGCGGTGCGAGGGCGTCGCGGAGTGACCCGCGTGCGACGCATCGATCGAGCAGGCTGCCGAGGGCGTTGATCAGTCGCTCGGAGGTGGCCTGGGAGACGGCCGACTTGGTCTCGGCTGAAATCGCCAGCGCGGATACCATTCCGGTCTTGGTGGCGACGAGCGCCACGAGCGCCTGCAGCCATTCGCGCAGCGCCGCGACGGGTTCATGGGCGTCGGCCAGCGACTCGGCCATCGCCACCAGGTGATCCACTTCCTGTTCGTAGACCGCGGTATAGAGCATCTCGCGCGCGGGAAAATGTCGATACAGCGTGCCGATGCCCACGCCGGCCTCGCGCGCGACGCCTTGCAGGCTCGCGCTGGCGCCGTCCGCGGCGAATACGGTGCGGGCGGCGGCGAGCAGCCGCTCTCGGTTGCGCCGTGCATCGGCCCGCTGGGGGCGACGCGCGCGTGGTTTTGTCATCGCCTCGTCACTGGCCATCGCTAACGTGTCTTTACAAAACGGAGGCGGCCTCCGTATATTAATTGGAACCCGCGAAACGATGTATGTCTCGTCTCGTGGTCACAGGTTTAATGCGTCATCTTACCGGAGGCTGCGCATGTCGCTGTCCATTCAAGTCAAACTCAACGGCGAGTCGCGTGCGATCGATCTCGACGATCCGCGCGTTACGCTGCTTGATCTGCTGCGCGAGCGGCTCGAACTCACCGGCACCAAGAAAGGCTGCGATCGCGGCCAGTGTGGTGCCTGCACGGTGCTCGTCGACGGCCGGCGGGTGAACGCCTGCCTGACGCTGGCCGCCAGCATCGACGGCGCCACCGTCGAGACCATCGAAGGCGTGGCCGACGGCCCCGCGTTGCACCCGGTGCAGCAGGCCTTCATCGACCACGACGGTTTTCAGTGCGGCTACTGCACGCCGGGCCAGATCATGAGCGCGATCGGCTTGCTGCGCGAAGCGCGGGTCCATGGTGATCCCGAGCGGGTGCGCGAGCAGATGAGCGGCAACCTGTGTCGTTGCGGCGCCTATGCCGGCATCGTCGAGGCCGTACTGGAGGCCGAGCGCATTACCGTCGACCAGCGCAAGCGGGGTGCTGCATGAATCCCTTCGACTATATCCGTCCGGCGTCGATCGACGAGGCCGTGGCCGCGGCGAGCGAGCCGGGCTCGGCTTATCTTGCGGCCGGCACCAATCTGCTCGACCTGATGAAGGGCGGCGCAATGCGGCCGACGCGGCTGGTAGATATCACCCATCTGCCGTCGCTCAACGCGATCGAACGCGACAACGACGGCGGTGCGCGCGTCGGCGCGCTGGTGAAAAACTCGGACCTGGCCTACGACGACAAGTTCGCGCGCGACTTTCCCGCGGTCGCCGAGGCGCTGCTGTCCGGCGCTTCGCCGCAGCTGCGCAACGCCGCGACCGTTGGCGGCAACCTCATGCAGCGCACGCGCTGTGCCTATTTCTACGACACCGCCAGCGCCTGCAACCGGCGCGTGCCCGGCGCCGGCTGCGATGCACGGGACGGCCTCAACGCCAACCACGCCGTGCTCGGCTGGAGCGATGCCTGCATCGCGACAAATCCCTCGGATTTCTGCGTCGCACTCGCCGCGCTCGACGCGGTCGTCGAGATCGCGGGGCGTGAGGGCCGGCGCGAAGTGGCGCTGACCGACTTCCATCTGCTGCCCGGCGACACGCCGCAAGACGAGACGGCGCTTGCGCCCGGCGAGCTCATCGTTGGCGTGCGCCTGCCGGGCGAAGCGGCCACACTCGCCTGGCATTCGCGCTACCTGAAGGTGCGCGAGCGTACGTCCTATGCGTTCGCGTTGGTGTCGGCGGCGGCGGCGCTGGCGATCGACGATGCCGGCACGATTACGGATGCCCGTATCGCGCTGGGCGGCGTGGCGGCCAAGCCATGGCGGGCGCGTGCGGCCGAGGCCGGGTTGATCGGCGAGAAAGCCAACGTGGAGGCTTTTGCTGCGGCCGGCCGGGCCGCGTTTGCCGAGGCGGCACCCTCCGGCGACAACGCATACAAGATCCGGCTCGGGCAGAACATCGTCGCCCGCGTGCTGGCCCGCGCCGCGGCCGGCACCCCGCACGAGTTGCCGGCGCTGCCGGCCTCGCCTTTCGCCACCGCACATGGAGAGCTTGCCCATGTCTGATTTCGCCCCCATCACCGCACCCGCGCGCCAGCGCCAACAGGCCAGTATTGGTCAGCCCCTCAAGCGCCAGGAAGGCGTGGTCAAGGTCACCGGCGCGGCAACCTATGCCGCGGACAACCGCCCGAAAGGCATGCTGCACGCCGTGATGGCGGTGGCGACGATCGCCAACGGCCGCGTGAGCGCGCTCGACGTCGACGCCGCCCGCGCGCATCCCGGCGTGGTCGAGGTGATGACGCCGGCCAACCGCCCGTCGCTGGCCAAGGATCCGGACGATCGTGACAACCCGTTCATGTTCCGGCTCGACGTGCTGCAGAACGATCGCGTGCGCTATGCCAATCAGCCGATCGCGGTGGTCATCGCCGAGACCTTCGAGGCCGCGACCGAGGGCGCGGCCCTGCTTGCGCCGCAGTACGACGTCGATACACCGCGACTCGATATCAATACCGGCGAGGCATTCGTGCCGGATGCCGTGGGCCCCGGCGCTCCAAGCGAAGCCCACGTCGGCGACGTCGAAGCCGGTCTGGCTGCGGCCAGCCGCCGTCTCGAGGCGACCTACGACACGCCCGCGCAGTATCACAACCCGATGGAGCCGCACGCGATCGTCGCGGTCTGGGATGGCGACAAACTCACCATCGACACACCCAGCCAGGCGATGACGATCGCGCGCGGCCGCCTGGCCGGGCTGTTCGGCATCGCCGCCGACGATATCTTCATCCGCAGCCCGTATCTGGGCGGCGGCTTCGGCTGCAAGGGCGCGATGATGAGCCCGCAGGTGCTGGGTATTCTGGCCGCGAAGCTGGTCGCAGCCCCGGTCAAGCTGGTGCCTACGCGGGCCCAGATGTATGGGCCGCTCGGCCACCGCGGCTCGACCCGCCAGACGCTGCGGCTCGGCATGGACGCGGCAGGCAAGCTCACCGCGCTGTCGCATCACACGCGCACCACGTCGTCCGTGTTCGACGAGTTCTTCGAGCCGGCCTCCAACATCTCGCATACGGTCTATGCCAGTCCGGCGATTTCGACCACGCACGATGCGGTGCGCGTGCATACGGGCACGCCAATGTTCATGCGCGCGCCCGGCGAGGCGAGCGGCTCGATCGCGCTGGAGTCGGCGATCGACGAAGCCGCCCGTGCCTGTGGAATGGACCCGCTGGCCTTCCGGCTGGCCAACTACGCCGAGCACGAGCCGATCTCCGGCAAGCCGTTTTCCTCCAAGCGGCTGCGCGAGTGCTATGCGCAGGCGGCCGAGCGCTTTGGCTGGCGCAAGCGGTTGCTCGAACCCCGCTCCATGCGCGACGACAACGGTCTGCTGGTGGGCTGGGGCGTGGGGACGGCGACCTTCCCCGTGGTGATGTTCGAGGCCGAGGCCAGGGCGATCATCCGCGCCGATGGCACCGGTGTAATCGAGACCGGCGCCCAGGACATGGGCCAGGGCGCGTGGACCGCCCTCGCCCAGATCTCCGCCGACAGCCTGAAACTGGAGCTCGACCGCACAGTGTTCCGGGCCGGCACCTCTGATCTGCCCGATGCCGGCGTTGCAGGTGGTTCCGGCCATACGGCGACTGTCGGCAACGCGATTGATGCGGCCGGCCGGAACGCGATCGCGAAGCTCGTCGAGATGGCCGTGGCCGACCCCGATTCGCCGCTGCATGGCGTGGCGGCCGATCAGGTCATCGCCCGCTGGGGCCGGCTGGAGATTGTCGACGACGGCGCCCGCGGCGAGAGCTATGCGGACGTGCTGCGCCGCGCCGGTGTCGCCCAGATCGAAGGCCATGGCCGCGGGCGGGCCGACGCGGACGTAGCCGAACGCTATGCCATGCACGCCCACGGCGCGGTGTTTGCCGAGGTCAAGGTCGACCCCGATCTGGGCCAGATCCGGGTCACCCGCATGGTCGGCGCGTTCGCCGCGGGGCGGGTGATCAACCCGCGCATGGTCGAAAGCCAGTTCTTCGGCGCCATGATCTGGGGCCTGGGCTTCGCGCTGCACGAGAAAGCCGATATCGACCCACGCACGGGCCGGATCATGAACGCCGATCTGGCCGAATACCGGGTGCCGGTGAACGCCGACGTGGGCTCAATCGAAGCGCTGGTGGTCGAGGAGGACGATCCGCACGTCAACGTACTCGGCATCAAGGGCGTGGGCGAGATCGGCGTCACCGGCACGGCTGGCGCCATCGCCAACGCCGTCTGGCATGCGACCGGCAGGAGGGTACGGCATTTTCCCATCGGCATCGCCGACATGCTCGCCGACGAGGTCAATGCGGGTTGATCTGAATCCTGTAATCGAGCCGGGCAGGCCGCGGTGTAGCGCCGCGGCCCTGTCCTTGAGCAACGTGGGCAGCCGGCGCACCATTTGTTTGGAAAAGCCGAGCCCGAGGCGCGTGCCGGTGACGCGAAGAAAAGATGCAAGAGCAGCGTACCCCTCTGTTCGCGGGAATACGCTACTCGTTAATGGCGTAGGCAGACGGAGCCTAGCGCGCGCTGCGCCGCCACAGCGACACGCTGAGCAGCATCAGGCCAATCGCAAAAAGTACGGCGGCAGACGGCTCCGGTACATCGGCATCGGCGACTGGCTGCGGTCGGATCGACGGCGTATTCAGGTTGCCGGTAAAGAATCCTCCTACAACGTAATCGGCAAAATTGACGGTAAAGAGGCCAGTGTTTGCGATAGTCAGGAAGCAGTTGACGCAATTCGGCACGGAGGTCATGGCATTGGTCTGGATGAGGATATTGCTCAGCGTCAGGCCATCGGCGGATACCGTGCCGCCGAATCCGATGAAGGGCGACACGCCTGGCAGGGCAAAATCGACGCCGCCGACGGAAAAGTCGAAGCCGAGCAGATCGCCTGCGTCGAACGTGGTGCCGGGCGCTGCCGCGGCGTCGTTGATCTCGATGAAGCCGGTCAGTGCATCGCCGTTGGCGATCCCCGGCGAACCGTAGCTCACGGCCGCTGTGGTTACTGTGCCACTGAAGTCGATGAATGCGGCACTGGCGACGTTGGGCAGAAATGATGCCACTGCCATCAGCGTCATGAGCCGGGCTGCTGATCGATAGAAGCGATTCTTGTTATTCATCGGTCGGGTTCTCGTGACGGGTTGTTGGACGAAAGCCTGGCAATAGCGCCTTGGCGTTGTCCCGATAGCAAAACCTGTGCCATAAGATTAACGCCATGAAAAGCAAAGTCTTGATGGAACGGGATGTGACTGGTCGCAGAAACATGGAAGAAAAATCGACACGCATCCGATGATTGTGGCCAGGTCGCGTGCGCTCGCATGGCCGGTCATGACCACAAGGACGGCGCCCATCGCCCCATGTGCAGTGGGACGCCTATAGCGGGCAGGGCGAGCCAGATCAGGCCTGCGTATTCGATCCGGCTGACCCTGGCGTAACGGGCTTGACCGCATCAGGATGCCGACTTGCTGTGCTCAATCGCCCAGAAACCCATCCAGCGACGGCATGTGGCGGGGGCCGATGATGTCTTGCAGGGTCCTGGCGATCGCTACGGTACGGGCCTCCGTATCCGGGGCGCACAGCAGCTGCAGGCCGGCGGGCAGTGCGTTTTCCTGTGTCAGCGGAATATTGGCGCCGCAGAGGCCGAAGATATTGCCGGGCTGACTGCAGCGCGTCACGCCTCGGGACAGGCGCGTTCCGTCGGCCGGATCGGTGAAGTCGGCGACCGGCAGCGGCGGTAGCGCGCAGGTGGGGCTGATCCAGCCGTCCACGGTCTGAAGCCGAGCCCGCATGATCTGGCACAGCGTTTTATGGCGGCGAATCGCACGGATATATTCATCGGCCGTGATCCCGAGTGCTGCGGCGATACGGGCGGCGACCACCGGGTCCATGTCGGCGCGGTGCGCGTCGAAGCGCTCGCGGCCCAGCGTCGCCAGCACTTCTGTGCCCAGGATCGCGGGTATGAGCGCCTCGCGCTCGGCGGCCTCGGGCAGGGGGACGTCTTCGATCGTGATGCCGGCCGCATGCAACTGGGCGACCGCCGTCTCGAAGGCCGCATGAACGGCCGGGTCGATCTGCTCATCCATATAACCGCGTATACGACCCAGGCGCAATTGGCCGGGTTCGGGCGCCGGCCGGGTTGTCTGCATGCCCGGTGTCAGAGCTGCGAGCGCGGTGGCGGCATCGTCGGCGTCGCAGGTGAGCAGACCGATGCTGTCGAGCGTGGTCGACAAGGGGAACACGCCCTGCGTCGGCCAGAGGCCGACCGTGGTCTTGAGCCCGAAGATGCCGCACAGGGCCGCGGGTACGCGCACCGAGCCGCCGGTATCGGTACCAATGGCGAAGGCACACAGCCCGGCAGCGACGGCGACGGCCGAGCCGCTGCTCGAGCCGCCGGGCAGACGCTGTACGCGCGCGTCCCATGGATTCCACGGGGTGCCCCGAACGCTGTTGATGCCGGCCGCGCCGAACGCACATTCGACCGTTTTTGTGGTGCCCAGAATCACGCAGCCCGCGCGCTTGAGCGTTTGCACGAACGGGCCTTCGTTGCCGATGACATCACTCAGGGGCATGCGTGAGCCGGCGGTGACCGGCAGGCCGTCGATGGCAAACAGATCCTTGATCGCAATCGGTACGCCCATGAGCGGGCCGAGATCCACGCCGCTGGCGAGCAGGGCATCGATGGCGCGGGCCTGCGCCAGAGCGCTATCGCCCGCGACGTGCTGAAAGGCCCCCAGCCTCGTATCGAGTGCATCGATACGGTCCAGATAGGCCTGGGTCGCGCCCTGCGCGCTGGTCTTGCCGGCGCGAAGCCGGCGGCCGAAGCCGTCCAGGCCATCGTCGAATGGATTGGCGACGAGCGCGCGTGCGGATTTAGCAGTCATTTCGAGCTGTGTTCATGGGCTCAATGCCAAGCGTAGCGCATTACGCTTGAATGGTTCGGCGTTGGAAGTCGGCCTGTGATCAGAACGACTGCCACTCGGCGTCGTTGCTGATCGCCAGATCGCGGGTGCGATGCCGAGGTGCGATCGCGGTTTCAGCTTGTGGCTGCGGCGGCTCAGCGCTACGGGTGTCGACGGGCGTCTCGTGGTCGAGCGTGAACGCGGCCATGAGCTGTTCGAGCTCAGCGGCCTGGCGGTCCATATCGTTGGCGGCCTGGGTCGACTGAGCCACCATCGCGGCATTCTGCTGGGTGGTGCTGTCCAGGTCGCTGACGGCGGCGTTGATCTGACGGATACCCTCGCTCTGCTCGGCAGCGCCGGTGCTGATTTCGCCGATGACGGTGTTGACGCGATTGACCGCCTCCAGAATGGCCTTGACCTGAGTCGCGGCCGCGTCGAGCTGGATGTCGCCGGTCTGTGTGTCCTGGACACAGCGATCGACCAGCGTACGGATATCGGTCGCGGCCTTGCCGGCGCGATCGGCCAGCGAGCGCACTTCCTGGGCCACCACCGCAAAGCCGCGGCCGTGCTCGCCGGCACGGGCTGCCTCCACCGAGGCGTTGAGCGCGAGAATATTGGTCTGAAAGGCGATGTCGTTGATCAGCGTGATGATGTCGCCAATCTTGTGCGACGACTCGGTAATCGCCTGCATCGAGGTCTGGGCGGCGTGCATGGCCTCGTCGCCCTGGCGCGCCATGCCGGCGGTGTCGTCAATGAGCTGGCTGGCCTGGCGCGCGCCGTCGGCCGTGTTCGTGACCGTCGCGGTGATCTGCTCCAGCGAGGCCGAGGTCTGTTCGAGGCTGCTCGCCGCCTGTTCGCTGCGGCTGGACAGCTGTGCGCCATCCTTCGAGATAGCGGCGGCGCCCTTGCCAACGCGCGCGGTACTCTGGCGCACCTGGGTGACGATATTGGTCAGGCCTTCGCCGATGCCGTTCATGGCCTGCGCCAGCTGACCGATCTCGTCGCGGCGGCTGTGTGTCGTACGCCGCGAGAGATTGCCCTGGGCCAGATCACGCGCCATGGCCACGAGTTCGCCCAGCGGGCGGCCGATCAGCCGCCGTTGCAACAGGTAGATGATGGCGGCAAGCAGCAGCGTCAGCAGCAGTCCGGCCATGAGGCACTTGTTGCGCAGCGCTACGATGCCGGCGTCGATCTCGTCGTTGAATACGGTACTGGCGATCATCCAGTTCCAGGCCGGATACGCGTGGTAGTAGACCGTGCGGGCACGGCCGTCGCTGGCCGCGGGCACGTAATGCATCACGCCGTCGGGCTGGTTGAATAGCGGCGTAAACGCGCGGTCGCCCTCGGCTGTCTTGATGTCGGCGATCGACTGGCCCTCGAACGGGCCGCCGGCAATCACCTGGCCCTGGTTCTTGGCGCTGACGTCCACGAGCATGGCGAAACCGCTCTCGCCCTGGCCCATCTGGCGGATGCGATCCTCTAGGGCGGCCATTTCGCTGGTGATATTGATGCCGATGAATGACGCCCCGATCACGCCGCCGCTTCCATCGGTGATGGGCTTGTATTTGGTGATGTACGGCACGCCGAACAGCGTGGCGATGCCGGTATAGGGCTTGCCAGCGGTCAGCTGCGTATAGCTGGGGCTGGAACGCTCGAGCAGGGTGCCCACCGCACGGCTGCCGTCGGCTTTCTTGAGCGATGTGGTCACGCGCACGAAATCGTCGCCGTCGCGGGCGAACATCGTGACCGGCGCACCGGTTTCACGGGTAAAGCTGTCGGGCATGGAATAATCGCCGTTGAGCGCGCGCCCGCCGTTGAGCAGCGTGGGCGTGGACTGGCCGACCACATCGATACGGTTATCCGGTAGCAGGATGAAATCTGGCGGAATATCCACAAGCAGGATATTGAGCAGATTCGTGGCCTGGCTTGCCAGCGTGCGGTCGAACAGCGAGATCATGTCTGTGACCTGCTCCTGCTGGCGAGCCATGCTCTGGCCAACCGTATCGCGCAGCTCGCCGGCTGCCTGGCTTGAAAGCCACAGGCTCAGCGCGGTCAGGCCGGTGAAAAGGAACACAGCAGTCAACAGCGACAGCTTGAGACCAACGCTCGCGGAGCGGGGCGTATCGGAACGAATGCGCATGCGATATGGCTCGGTTTTGAACGGCAGTTGGCCGTCCTATCGACCGCAATTGGAATTTCTGTGCAAGGGCCTGTTGCCGTTTCGTGCGAGCGCCGCATGCATGACGCAGGTCGTTGTCGCCCGGGCGGGTAGGTGCCGGGGCTCTGTTCTGGGCTCAGGTCGTTGTAGCCGGCGCTGGGTGAGCGCGGTCATTGATGGCTTGAACGGGTCGCCGGTGTCGAGACCAGATAAGGTCTGGCCGTTTGCCGCTATCCGTGCGGGCTGCAAACCCGGGCCGCCTAGCCCGGTTTGAGCAGCGAGGCGCGCAGGTCCGCAATCAGGCCGTCGATCAGTTCTGGCGTGGTATTCCAGCTACATACAAAACGCGCGCCGCCCTCGCCGATGAAGGTGTAGAACGTCCAGTGACTGTTGCGCAGTGCCTGCTGGGTGGCGGGGGCAATCTCCAGAAAGACACTGTTGGCCTGTACCGGGAACATCAGACGCACGCCGTCCAGTGATTCGACTCCTGCCGCAAGGCGTCGCGCCATGGCGTTGGCGTGCTGTGCATTGCTCAGCCAGGCGCCGCTTTCCAGCAGACCCAGCCAGGGGGCCGCCAGAAAGCGCATCTTGGACGCCAGCTGGCCGGCCTGCTTGCAGCGATAGTCGAAATCGCGGGCCAGCTCCTGGTTGAAGAAAATCACGGCTTCACCAAAGGCCAGTCCGTTTTTGGTACCCGAAAAACAGAGAACGTCCACACCGGCGCGCCAGGTCAGATCGGCAGGCGAGGCATCCAGGCCGGCACAGGCGTTGGCAAAGCGTGCGCCGTCCATATGGATATGCAGCTCGTGCTCGCGGGCGACATCGGCAATAGCCTGCAGCCCAGCCGGGTCGTAGACGGTGCCGACCTCGGTGGCCTGTGTAACCGATACGGCCCTGGGGCGCGGGTAGTGGATATCGCCGCGGCGGGTGACCGTTGCTGCCACGGCTTCGGGGGTGATGCGCCCGTTGTCTCCGGCGACGGTCAGCAGCTTCGAGCCATTGGAGAAAAACTCCGGGCCGCCGCATTCGTCGGTCTCGATATGGGCCAGTTGGTGACAGATCACGCTGTGATAGGACTGACACGTCGAAGCCAACGCCAGTGAATTGGCGGCGGTGCCGTTGAATACGAAAAAGACTTCGCAGTCGGTCTCGAACAGTTCGCGGAAGCGATCGCTGGCGGCGGCCGTCCAGCGATCGTTGCCGTAGGCCATATCATCGCCCATGTTGGCGCGCGCCAGGTATTCCATCGCCTCCGGGCAGATGCCGGAGGTGTTGTCGCTGGCCAGAAATTGGGGTGTAGGCGCGGACGGGTCGGACATGAGCGGAGCTCGGGCGTGGTCAGTATGGTTGGTTGATCCTAGGGGCTGTTGTCGTTTCGTGCGAGCGCCGCGTTGGAGACCTCCCATAAAATATAACTAGGGGTCTCAGGCAAGGCGCGAGTCGCCGGTCGTGGCTGGCCACGACCAAGACTTGCAACGCCGTCTGAGGCCCCTGGTAGATTTTTCAGGGAGGCCCAACCCTTCGGGACAAGGGCCCACGAATTAACGATATGCGGCAATACAGCGTTGCAGCACGCTTGAGTAGAATGACTACGCGGCACGTGCTGACGCCTCGTCTTGCCGCAAAACAGTCCTTGGCGCGGTCTCGTACGAAACGACAACAGCCCCTAGGGCCTGTTGCCCTTTCATACGAGCCCTTCGTCCCGAAGGCTTCGGCGTCCCCTGGAATTGATCATGGGCGCTCTGCAGCGTTGCGAGTCTTGATCGTGGCGGCGGCTCGCGCCTCGCACAACAAGATCTGCGACGTCCAACATGGCGCTCGGACGAGATGCCAACAGCCCCTGGCCACGAAAGCGAGATGACCGGCGCTGCTGCAGGTGAGGGCGCGCGATGTGGCGCCCGCAGCTGTGCATGGCGTTGTCTAGCCACCGCACAGCTGATATTTGGCAGGTCGCAAGTCATTGCACTACAAGCAGAAGATGATTTCTGGTCCGCGTCAGGAGTCGGGCGAATCACGGCGGCTGCGCCTTGTGGTATCTATCGGGCGGCGCAAAAATCTATCATGCACAATATGATGAGCAGATCGATATGTCGCTGCAGGCGTTTTCCACCGGGATGAAACAGACGTTCGGCCAACGGTGCTGTGAGTTTATCCAGACTGCGGAGAACAATCACCGCTATGCCGGCGCGCAATCGGAGACTGGACGAGAGCAGCGGTTCTGGCTGGCCTTGCTGCACGCGGCCACTGCCGGCTATGTGTCGGCGCTTGCGGCGGTCTATATCTATACGCTTGCAACCTGGGGAGAACCGAATCGCGGCTGGATCACCCTGGTAGCCAGTAGTGCACTGGTGTTCTCATCCGGGTTTGTTGTATTTCGGCACCAGATCGTGACGATGCGTCATCGCCTGGCCTATCTGGTCTTTGCCGATATCTTTGCGGGCCTTTGTGTACTGGTGATCGGCGCGCTCGACGGCGGAAGCGACAGCCCGGTGGCCTGTCTCCTGATCCTGCCGGTGGTCTTTCTTGCGATTGGTTATCCAAGGCCCGCGGTCGTGTTCTGCGGCCTGGTTTTCATCGTCGGTGCGACACTGCTCTGGCTCATCTCCAGCGATACCACGACGCCCACGACGGCGATGTTCAATCTGGTATCGCTGGTGATCGCCTTGCTGCTGGCTGTGATCGGGTCGACCGCGCGTGACCGTGAGAAAGCAGACCTGAGTGCGTTGCGCCAGCGTCTCGAGATGCTGGCCAGCACGGACGATCTGACCGGCTGCCTGAATCAGCGTGCCTTCACCGAAGCGCTGAGCCGGGAGATCGAGGACACCGCAGGCACGGGACGGCCGCTCTCTTTGCTGGTGATCGATATCGACCACTTCAAGAAAATCAACGACCACCATGGCCACGTCGACGGCGATTCGGTGTTACGCAAGCTGGGTTCGCTGCTTCAGGTCATGGTCGGCGATAACGGCGTTGCCGGCCGTCCCGGTGGCGACGAGTTCGCGGTGCTACGGCGCCACTGTTGTCTAGCGGACGGGGTCGCGCTTGCCGAACAGATCCGTCAAGCGTTCAGCGGCGACGCTGATCCCGTGCGTGCCACCTTGAGTATCGGCGTGGCCAGCGTCGACAGCTCCAGCTTGGATGCCGCCGCGTTTTTCCGCCGCGCCGACCGTGCGCTCTACGCCGCCAAGAGACAGGGGCGAGACCGCGTGTCGGCCCACGCGGACTGACACACGCCGACCCCCGATCAGCTCGCAATCAGCCGCGCTCGCGCAGGATGCCGAGCATGCGCTTGAGCGGCTCGGCCGCCCCCCAGAGCAGCTGATCGCCGACCGTGAACGCCGACAGATACTCGCCGCCCATGGCCAGCTTGCGCAGGCGTCCGACCGGGATTGTGAGCGTGCCGGAGACGGCGGCCGCGGTCAGATCACGCAGCGTGGCCTCCTTCTCGTTGGGCACGACCTTCACCCATTCGTTGTGCTTGGCGATGATGTCCTCGATCTCGTCGATCGGGATATCCTTTTTCAGCTTGATGGTGAACGCCTGGCCGTGGCAACGCATGGAGCCGATGCGTACGCACAGGCCGTCCATCGGGATCGGATCGCCCTCGCGGCCGAGGATCTTGTTGCTCTCGGCACCGGCTTTCCACTCTTCCTTGGACTGGCCCGTTTCCATGATCGTATCGATCCAGGGCAGGGCAGAACCGGCCAGCGGATAGCCGAACTGCTCGGTGGGAAAATCGGCCGAACGCATTCGAGCGGTCACATCGCGATCGATATCCAGGATGGCCGATGACGGCGTAGCCAGCTGATCGGCCACCGAATCACGCAGATCGCCCATCTGTACGAGCAGCTCGCGCATGTGCTGGGCACCCGAGCCGGAGGCCGCCTGATAGGTCATCGCCGACATCCACTCGATCAGCCCGGCTTCGAACAGGCCGCCCAGGCCCATGAGCATGAGGCTCACCGTGCAGTTGCCACCGCAGAAGGTCTTGATGCCGTTGTCCAGACGCGCCTCGATCACGTCGCGGTTGACCGGATCGAGCACGATTGTCGCATCGGAAGCCATGCGCAGCGTACTGGCGGCATCGATCCAGTAACCGTTCCAGCCGGCCTTGCGCAGCGGCTCGTAGACCTCGCCGGTGTAGTCGCCGCCCTGGCAGGTGACGATGACATCCATGGCCTTGAGCGCGTCGATGTCCCTGGCGTCGGCGAGCTTGGGTATATCGCGGCCGATGTCAGGGCCATCCTGGCCCGCCTGGGACGTGGAGAAGAACACCGGCTCGATGCCTTCGTAATCGTTGTCGTCCAGCATCCGCTGCATGAGTACGGAGCCGACCATGCCGCGCCAACCGACGAATCCGACGTTCAACATCATCATTTCACCATTGAGTTCAAAGGGGCGGTTTCGCCCTTGCTGACGGGTTAGTTTAACGCGGACTCCCAATCGATGCTCAAGCTCTCGGCCTGGGAGGCCGGCGGGGCAAAGTATGCGCAGTTTGGCCGCGAGTGCGCGAGCAAGTTGTTCCATGTGCGTTATTCGAGCACGACAACGCACTACGCTTCGTTGCGGCGGATTACGCGAAATATGCTGATGGCGTGGTCGAAAACAGGCTTGAGAAGCGCTCCGACAAGCACATGAGCAACACCCGCTTCAACTAAAGTTGCATTTACCAGTCACGTCCGCACTCGCAAGTTTTGGCTTGTATAAACCACAAGAATCGCACCATAGGGGGGAGCGCACGTGACCGATAACGACAAGAAATGGATTGAGACGCCGATCAGCCGGCGTGGTCTGCTCAAGACGGGCTCGATGGCCATGGGCGGCATCATCGCGACGTCGATGTTTCCGGGCCGCGTGCTGGCCGCCGATGGCTCGCCGCTGGGCAATTATCCGGTGGGCGTAGCCAAGGACAGCTGCTTCATTGGCCTGGGCTGTGAAACCACTGGCCCCTACAGCGCGCAGGGCGCGGACAACCTCAAAGGCTTTCAAATGGCCTTCGAGCATCTGAACAACGGCAACGAACTGATGCGTGCCATCTCGCCGGACAGCAAGAAGGGCATCCTCGGCAAGCGTATCGAATACGGCAATGTCGATACCGCGTCCAAGCCCAATCAGGCGATTCAGGGCATGACGCGCTTCATCAAGCAGGACAAGGCCATCCTGACCGCCGGAAGCGTCAGTTCGGCGGTTGCTATCGCCTGTGAAAAACTCGGTCAGCGCGAGAAAGTGATTTATCTGACCAGCATTTCCGGTTCCAATGCGACCACCGGCGAAGACTGCCAGCGCTACGGTTTCCGGTCCTGTGTGTTTGGTGCCACCGCGTCCAAGGCCCTCAAGCCGGTGCTGGAAAAACAGCTCGGCAAGGACAAGAAGGTCGCCTACCTGGTCCCCGACTACACCTACGGCCATACCGTGTTCAATTCCATGAAGGAATTCACCGGTCAGATCGGCTGGAGTGTGGCCACCGAACAGGTAGCACCGCTGGGCTCGAGCGATTACAGCTCTTATCTGCTCAACGCGGCCGCGTCCGGCGCCGATGTGTTCGTCAATATCTGTTTTGGTGCCGATGCGGTCAACTCGATCAAGCAGGCCAAGCAGTTCGGCATCCTCGACAAGATGACGATGGTTATCCCGTATTACACGCCGTTCCTGGCCCAGGAAGTCGGGGCCGAGATCATGCAGGATATCTACTGCGTGACCGACTTCGCCTGGCAACAGCAGGATCAGAACGAGCTGGCCAAGTCGTTTGTAGAGCAGTTCGAAAAGAAATACGGCTACAAGCCGGAGTGGGGCGCGGAGGCAAGCTACCTGCAGATTGCGATGTATGCCGAAGCCTGTGAGCGTGCCGGTACCTTCCGGCCCGAAGAAGTCATCAAGGCTTATGAGGCCGAGAAAGAGCTGGAAACCATGCTGGGCAAGGTGCACATGCAGGCCTCGAACCACCAGCTGGTGCACGACGTGCCGATTATCCGTGGCAAGAAGCCCGGCGATATGGCCGACAGCGAAGACTACTTCGACGTCGTCGGTCTGACCCCAGGCGCGGACGTAATGCGGACCGAGGAAGAGGCGGGCTGCAAGCTCGGCTCTTATACCTGACCTCAGGTCTGTGCGGAGTCTGTCGGCTACGACCGGCAGGCTCCTTTATTCGTCTATCAGGTCTGTAACAAGGCCGTTGCCTGGACAACACCGCATACGATGCTCACCGATCTCATAAGCTCGCTGCCGCCCTGGGGGCTGGTGGAAGCCCAGATGTTCAACGGCCTGCAACAGGGTATGTTGCTTGCGCTGATCAGCGCCGGGCTCACCATCATCTACGGCACCCTGGGCGTACTCAACCTCACCCACGGCGCGCTGTATACGCTGGGCGCCTACGCCGGCTATGTGGCCTACCAGGCAACCGGCTCGTTTCTGACCGCTATTGCCGCGGGTGCGCTGTGTACGCTGCTTGTCGGCCTGGTGCTCGAACGCGGCATCATTCGTTACTACTACAACAGGCCGGACGAGGATCAGATCATCGTCACCTTTGGCCTGGGTATCATCATCGTGGAGGCGATCCGCAGCTATTTCGGCGGCATGAGTCGCAACATGCCGGCCCCCGACTGGGGCCAGGGGGCTTCGCAGCTCGGGTTTCTGCAGTATCCGTTTCCGCTCTACAAGATCGAGACGATCGCGATTTCCGCGATTGTCCTGCTGATCTTCTATCTGGTGCTTTATCGCACTCGTCTCGGTCTTGTCGTGCGTGCCGGAATCGAGGATTCGGGCATGGTCAGTCTGCTGGGCGTCAACGTCTTTCGTGCGTTCTTTGTCGTGTTTGCGATTGGCGCCATGGCCGCCGGGCTGGCCGGCGTGATCAATGCCCCGATTACGGCCCCCACGCCCGACGGCGGCGAAAAGTTCCTGGTGTATTCGTTCGTCGTTGTCGTGCTCGGCGGCGTGGGCTCATTCCCCGGGGCGGTTGTCGGTGGGCTACTCGCCGGACAGATCATGACGCTGACTTCGCTGTTCTATCCGTCGCTGTCTGAGGTGATGCTGTATGTCGCCATGGCCCTTATCCTGATCTTCCGCCCGCGCGGCCTGTTTGGACAGGCGGGCCGGACATGACAGCGACAGCCGAGCAAACGTCGACGCGCTCCACATCGAGTAAAAAACACGGCTGGGGTCACCTGGCAGTCGAGGCCGCCGTGCTCGCTGGCCTGCTTGCAGCCCCGTTCGTGCTACCGCTGATCAGCATGAGCATGGATGTGATGACGCGCAGCCTGATCTGGGGTCTGTTCGGCCTGGGATTCGCCATTCTGTTTGGCTTCACCGGCCTGCTGTCGCTCGGCCAGGCCGCGTTCTACGGAGCGGGCGGTTTCCTGGCCTCGTATCTGCTCACCAACGGAATTATCGAGCAGACGTTACTTGCGCTGTTGATTGGCACGCTTGCTGCCTGCGTTCTTGGTCTGGCTATCGGCCTGCTGGTCGAGCGTAGCAAGGGTATCTATTTCGCCATGATCACGCTTGCGTTCGGTGAAATGTTCTATCACCTGGACTACTCCACGCTATCGGGCTATACCGGCGGCGAAAACGGTCTGGCGGGCGTGCCGGTGCCGCTGATCGGCTCTTATACGATCGAAACAAGCCTGGGCATGTACTACTTCGTAGCGGTACTGTTTTTCCTGGGCTATCTGCTCGCGCGGCGCGTTGTGGCCTCGCCGGTCGGCCGCATGATGATGGCGGTGCGCGACAACGAAGAGCGCGCCAAGGCAACCGGCAACGCAACCCATCTCTACAAGCTCGTTGCCATCGTGCTCTCTGCTGCCTACGGCGGACTGGCCGGCGGCCTGCTGGGTATTTTCCAGAACTATATGCCGCCCGAGGCGTTCGCCTTCGAGAGTTCTGCACAGTTGCTGATCCAGACCGTGATCGGTGGCGCGGGCGTGCTGCTTGGGCCGCTGGTGGGCGCCAGTGTCTGGCTGTACCTGCACGATCTGCTCCAGTTCAACCTGGGCCTGGGGCAAAGCTGGAAGCTGATCCTTGGCGTGATCTTCGTGCTGCTGATCACGTTCCTGCCGAGCGGGCTGCTCGGCGAGGCACGCCGTCTGATCCATTGGCTGCGTGCCCGCGGCCCCGCTGACGAGGCAGATGATAACGAAGCCGCCTCGACTGTAGTGGCGGATGCCGGGTCTTGGCCGGTGGATGAACCCACCCCGGAATACGGGCCGGTGATACTCGAAGCCCGCGGTGTGAGCAAGCATTTCGGCGGATTGGCGGCCAACAGCAATATCGATTTCTCGGTACGCGAGTTCGAGCTGCGGGCCGTGATTGGCCCCAACGGCGCAGGCAAGAGCACGTTCTTCAAGATGATGGCGGGGGTGATGCCGCCCAGCGAAGGAACGGTCCATTTCGACGGCAACAACATCACGGGCAAGGGCGTGACCCGTGTCTGTCAGATGGGTATGAGCACGAGTTTCCAGATCAACGAACTCTTCGACCGGCTTACGGTGCGCGAGAATCTGATGATCCCCTGCCTGGCCAAGGCGCGCGGGCGTTTCCGGCTGGACATGATTCGGCGCGCCGAGCGCGTGCCGGAACTGGACGCACGAATCGCGGAGACGCTGGAATTGGTGAATCTGTCCCATCGCGCCGATACGCCGGTATCGCATCTGGCCTACGGCGAGAAGCGTCGCCTGGAGATCGGCCTGGCGCTGGCAACCCGGCCGAAGCTGTTGCTGCTCGACGAGCCGCTGGCCGGCATGAGCCCGGAGGAGCGCCAGAACACCGTGCGCCTGATCAAGTCGTTGCGCGCGGGGCGTACCGTTATTGTCGTGGAACACGATATGGACGCGGTGTTCGAACTGGCCGACAACATCAGCGTGCTGGTCGAGGGAAAGATACTGGTGGAGGGCCCGCCCGACGAAATCCGCTCTCATCCCAAGGTTCAGGAAGCCTATCTCGGCGGGGTCGACGCATGAGCCTGCTCCACGTGGAAAAGCTCAACAGCTACTACGGCGACTCGCATATTCTGTTCGATATCGATATCACCGTGGAGCGCAACGAGGTGGTGGCCTTGCTGGGCCGCAACGGTGCCGGCAAGAGCACGACGCTCAAATCGATCGCAGGCGCGGTCAAGCCGCGTAGCGGCAGCGTGCGCCTCAACGATCATGAGATGTGCGGTCATCCCGCCTTCGAGGTGGCACGCCGCGGGCTGCAACTCGTACCCGAGGAACGACGGATATTCGGCGCGTTGACGGTCGAGGAGAATCTCAAACTCGCCGCTTTTTCGGCCGACGACGCCGAGCCGCTCGGCAAGATTTACGAGCTTTTCCCGCGTCTCGAGGAGCGTCGCCGCAGCGGCGGCCGGACGCTGTCCGGCGGCGAGCAGCAGATGCTGGCCATCGCCCGCGCGCTCATCCGTAAGCCCGATATCATCCTGCTCGACGAGCCTTTTGAAGGGCTGGCGCCGGTAATCGTGCAGAACCTGATGCAGGTATGCGAGCGTATTGCTGCAGAAGGGCAGACTATTGTCGTGGTCGAGCAGAACGTCTATGCAGCGCTCAAGTTCTCGCACCGGGCCTATATCCTCAACAACGGCCATATGGTCTACGAAGGCACGCCCGCCGATCTCAAGGCACAGCCCGATATCCTGCATCAATACCTGGGTGTCTGACCTGGCTGCAGAAACTGCACATCGAACTCGTCGATAAAGTTGCCGCCCCCGGCTACAGCTGAGGGGCGGCCGGGACATGCATCGGTCTTGTGGGGCTGCACGTACATACAGTTCCAATCAACACTTACGAGTGCAACGCATGACCGATGCAAAGAACGCCGACAACGCCGAAAACAGCAATCTTGAGAAAGATCCCAGCAACTGGACGACTGGCGACGAAGCCATGACCGGGGCCCAGAAATCCTATCTGCAGACCCTGTGCGAACAAGCCGGTGTGACGTTCGACGACACGCTCACCAAGGCTCAGGCGTCGGAGCGTATCGACGAACTGCAGGACAAGACCGGGCGCGGCGAAAGCAGCTGAAATAAGCTCGCCGTTCTGCGACGGCCGCGTTTATTCGTAGCGCTGACCGTCGTGTTCGAGCCAGCCGCCTGGGTGGCTGCCGTCCGGATCGCGATGCGTCCAGTGGATTACGCCGCCCTTGTCGTTCCATTCGTAAATGCCCTTGAAGGCAATCGTGTCACCGTCGCGCAGATCGGGCACCCGTGGCGCCAGATCGATATTGTGCGCGACCATCACGGTCTGGCCGTTACCAAGCGTCAGAATGAAACGCTGATGCTGGCTACCGCGGGTGTCGTCCGACAGCACGTGTTCGACTTGGCCCGAACCCTGGACCGGCACGTTCTCGGCCTCGTTCTCGAACGCCCGCGAGATCGCCTGTTGGCCATTGTCGCGAACTGCTTCCGTTTGGGTCGCCTGGGTGGGCGCATCGCCACCGCCGGGGATCAGATCGAATTGCTCGCCGGTAAGGAAAACCGCGATTGCGATCAGCAATAGCGGGAAATACTTCTTCATGTCGAGCGCTCCGGCCTGTCGTAGTCGCTTCCATCAAGCGATGCTTGTTGAGCTTAATTGAATCTCCAGGAGTCTGCGTCGTAGAAAAACACGCGGCTGCGAACGCGCCTATCGGGCCATCTTTCACGCTCATTTTCGTTAATGGAACCACCATTCGCCTCAAATGAGCGCAAGATCTGTCTCCAATCGGCGCGCTTTCGCGCACACGATTTCCACGGCGCAGGCTCCCAGCCTTTGTATCGGGGCCTTTTCAATCCGGATAGGGGGTTTCTATCGGCTCGGCAGAGTCGCCCGTCACCGTTGTACCGATCGAGGCGGAAATGACGGCAGCGATGGCAAGCCACTGCAGGAGGCCGAGCGTCTGGCCGAGGAACAGTAGGCCCGAGAGTGCGCCGAACGCGGGTTCCAGGCTCATCAGCGTGCCGAAGGTCTGGGTCGGCAGGCGCGGCAATGCGATCATTTCCAGCGTATAAGGCATCGCGGTGCAAAGAATAGCGACGCCAAGTGCCACCCAGAGCACCTCCGGTGCCAAGAGGGCGCTGTCGGTGCCGAAAAGGCCGATTGGCGCAATCACAATCGCGCCAATGGTGATGCCCCAGATGGCGCTGTTCAGGCCGCTGACCGCGCCGGCTTTCTGGCCGAACAGGATATAAGCCGCCCAACAGGCACCAGCGCCCAGCGCACAGGCCACGCCATACATGTCCAGCGAACCACTGTCGCCGTGATCGGTGCCCAGCAGCACGGCCAGTCCGGCGATGGCGACTGCGACCCAGAGCAGGTCGAGACGCCGCTTGGACGACAGCAGCGCCACGGTCAGCGGGCCGGTGAACTCCAGTGCGACGGCGATGCCCAGCGGGATATGGGCCAGTGCTTGATAGAACAAGAAGTTCATGGAGGCGAGCGCGACGCCGTATATCGCGATATTTGGCCACTCGCTGCGGGCGACTGGTTTGCGCCAGGGGCGAAACAACGCCATCAACAGCACCGCGGCCATAATCAGCCGCAGCGAGGTAGTAGCCGCCGGGCCGATGGCTGGGAATATCGATGCCGCCATCGACGCGCCGCCCTGAATACTGGCCATGGCGATCAACAATAGGCCGACCGGCAACAGTCGGGATACGATTGAACAAGAATTCGCAGACATGCGCAGGACTCGCGAAGTTCGCGGCGGTCGAAAAGGGCGTGCATGATCGCGTATAACGTCTATATGAGCAATATATTGCACAAATCCGATCAGCGGCCCAGTGTTCTCGTGCATGTCGCCGGCAACGTGCGACGGCTGCGGCAAGCCGCTGGATTGAGCCAGCAGGTTCTGGCAGAAAGCGCTGGCGTCAGTCGCCGGATGCTCGTGAATATCGAAAAAGGCGATGTGAACGTCAGCCTGAATACGCTCGACCGTATCGCCGAAGCGCTGGGCGTACTGTTTCACGCGCTGGTCCAGCCACCGGAAAGCCGCGATTCCGGGCGTATTGACGAGATTGCCTGGCTGGGTTCGATGCCGGGTAGTCAGGCCCGGCTGCTGGCGAGCAAGGCGGCGGCGACCGAAGTCGAGCTATGGGCCTGGTCGCTGGCGCCGGGCGAGCGCTACGACTCTGCCGCCAATCCTGCCGGCTGGCAGGAAATGGTGGTAGTGACGGCCGGTGTGCTGACGTTATATCTGGATAGCGAGCCAGCCCGCTGTATCGACGCAAAGGATTTTCATGTCTTTGCCAGCGATCAGGAGCACGGCTATGCCAACGAGGCTGATACGGCCGTAACATTCATTCGCAATGTGATCTACTGAGCCGGCGCACGGAGGCCGACCATGAATGACAACCAGTCTTCAACCCAGGGCCAGGCGAAAGTCATTGAAGCTTCTGACTGGCTGACCGAGCTTGATCCGTGGAAAGGCAGCATAGAAGGTCTGCGCCTGGGTACGGGGGTGACCGTGCTCGCCTACGCCACCGACGAAATCGGCGTGGGTCCAACGCTGCATGTGCACCCCTACGACGAGGTGTTTGTCCTGCGCGCCGGGCGTGCACTATTCACCGTCGGTGATCGCAAGGTCGAAGTCAGCGCGGGCCAGATCGTGCTCGGTCCGGCCCATGTTCCGCACAAGTATCACAACCTCGGCCCCGGTCGTCTCGAGAGCATCGATATTCATGTCAGCGATCGCTGGATTCAGACCGATCTGGACGATCCGCAGATCTGACAACGTCGATAACCGAGTGTTTGCCTACCGGCCCAGGAAATTGTTGCGAACCAGATCCACCACTTCGTCCATGCGACCACTGAAGATCGCCTTGGCCGAATAGAGCGCGGTCGAGGCGACCTGGCCGGCTGCAATATGCGGCGGCATGACCAGCTCCATACGGTTGACCTTGACGTCGAGGATACCGGGGCCGTTATGAGCGAGCAGGTCCGTTACGCCTGCCTCAAGGTCGTGCTTGTGTTCGATCTTGCGGCCCCATAGGCCCATCGCTTCGGCGAGCCGGCCGAAGTCGGGGTTCTTGAGTTCGGTGTAGGCATCGAGCAGGCCTTCGACCTTCTGCTCGATTTCCACGAAGCCGAGCGAGCTGTTGTTGAAGACCACGATCTTGACCGGAATCTGTTTCTGCACGAGCGTGAGCAGATCGCCCAGCAGCATGCTCATGCCGCCGTCGCCACACATCGCAATCACCTGACGGCCGGGAAAGCCCTTGGCGATACCCAGCGCCTGGGGGTAGGCGTTGGCCATGGTGCCGTGGACCAGGCTCGGCAATGTACGGCGTTTGCCGTTGGCTCGGATATGACGCAGACACCACACCATGGGGCTGCCGCCGTCGGCGGTGAATATGGCGTCCTGTGCGGCGTGCTTGTCCAGCAGCAGGGTCAGCTCCTGCGGGTGGATCAGACCGTCGTAGTCGGAATGCACCGCGGCGTGATCCAGCGACTTAAGATAGGTCTTGCGGCAATCGGTGACCCAGTCGCGATCGGTACGCGTTTTCACGCGATCGATAAGCGCGGCACAGGTATCGCGCACGCTGCCGACCACGCCGATATCCACCGGATGTCTCAGCCCGATCTTGCCGGCGTCGATATCGACCTGAATGATGGTGGCGTCCTCGGGGTAGAACTGCGCCCAGGCAAAACTGCAGCCCAGCAGTAATAGCGTGTCGCATTCAGAGACGGCGTAATAGCCGCCCTCCAGGCCGAAAACGCCGGTCATGCCCACTTCCAGCTCGTTGCCGTACTCGACGAAATCCTTGGCGCGCGACGTCCAGGCGATAGGTGCTGCCAGCTTGTCGGCGAGTGCGATCAGCTCGTCGTGGGCGTTATGGCAGCCGTAGCCGGCATAGATCGAGACTTTCTTGCCGGCGTTCAGGCTGGCGGCGACCGCGTCCAGGTCCACGTCGTTCGGGCGGATAACAGGGTCGAAACGCATGGTGCGATAGGGCATGCGGTTGGACGGCTTCTGCGTAAACAGATCGCCGGGCACGATGAGCACCGCCACGCCGCCTTCGTTGAGAGCTTTCTGGGCGGCGATGGCGACCAGACGCTGTGCATTTTCGGCGCTGGAGACGTATTCGCAGAACACGCTGTGCTGGGCATAGATCGGGCGCTGGTCGACGTCCTGCGGAAAGCCCACGCCCATCTCGGCGGTGGCGACCTGGGAGGCAATGAACACCACCGGCGCGCCGTTGCGGTGCGACTCGATCAGGCCGTTGACGAAATGCACGCTGCCCGGCCCGCAGGTGCCGGCACAACAGGCCAGCTCGCCGGTCATGAACGATTCCGCGCCGGCGGCAAAACCGCCGACTTCCTCGTGGCGGACATGCACCCAGTCCATCTTCGAGCGGCGGATGGCATCGGTGAAGTGGTTGATGGTGTCGCCGACTACGCCGTAACAGCGTTTCGCGCCGGCTTGGAGCAGGGTATCGACAATGATTTCTGCAACATTGCGGGACATGACGGCTCCTGTGGCAAGGGCAGCGTCGAGGACGCCGTCCTGAAGGCGATAGCTATTGTTGTATAGGACAACAGCAGTCAGGGCAATGCGGAGGCTCGCCGATCTTGTCGAGCCGCATGGGCTCGATCAGCGACCGGCCAAGGACTCCGGTATGGCGTCGCTGCGAGGTGCCGCCCCTGGCCAGCTGGCCGGGGACGTGGTGGCCGACGAGATCCGGTAGGCCCTCGGCCACGGCGAGCAGGACCGCGATACGGCCGGCGATATCGTTCACGTGGTCGGGATCGACCCTGCCTTCGAAGAGACAGCCAAACGCCGTGGAAATCGGGACGCGGGACGCGCTCTTTCCCACGCCGTTGCAGATGCCGGCCGCGACCGGTTATACCCCGCGTATCAACGCGCTTGCCTGGGCAGGAGCGGTCGCAGATAGCCATGCCAAGCTGCTGGCCTGTCAGCCGGCGCGCAACGGTCGAGCTATGGGCTGGGTCGCTGATGCCGGGCGAGCGCTGCGTGGCCCGACCCGACCGGCTGGTGGTAAATTGCGGTCGTGACCGCCGGCGTGCTGGGCCTGTCTATCGAAGACGAGGACCGTCAGCGGCTGACGTTTCTGTGTCACCTCATTTATCGAGCATAGGGCTTCAGCGCAACAGCTGACCGCCGTCGACGGTCACGGTCTGGCCGGTGATCCATGCCGCGCGCGGGCTAGCCAGAAACACGGCGGTATCTGCAATCTCTTCGGGATGCCCGAAACGGGCGAACGGGATGCTTTGCAGGGTACGTTCGTAAAGAGCCGGATTGTCGGTACGGCGCTTATCCCATAGCCCGCCCGGGAAATCGATCGAGCCGGGCGCAATCGCGTTGACACGGATACCGTCGGCGGCCATGTCGGACGCCTGTGACTGCGTGTACTGGATCAGCGCGGCCTTGATTGCGCCATAGGCGGCCGTGCGTGCCGAGGCCTTCTGGCCGGCGATCGATGCGATATGAATAACGCTCGCCTGATTGCTCTCTACAAGCCAGGGCTGTGCCGCGCGGGTAGCGCGCACCGTGCCCAGCAGATCGACATCGATTGCAGCCGCCCAGCCTTCTTCGCTATCGCCGGCGCCGAATCCGGACGCATTGTTGACCAAGATATCGATACCGCCGAGTGCTGCGGCCGCTTCCTTGATATAGCCCTCGATGGCCTCGGCATTGCCCACATCGCAGGTGGCGGTATGTACGGTCATACCGTGTTCCACAAGGCTGGCTCGCGCATTCCCGAGCGCGTCAGCGCTGCGACCGCAGATCGAGACATGGACGCCTTCGGCGGCCAGCGCCTGGGCTATCGCGAGTCCAATACCGCGGCTGCCGCCGGTAATCACCGCACGGCGGCTATTAAGATGCATGTCCACGTTGAGCTTCTCCTGTATCGCATCGTGCGCGCACCGCGGGCCGAACATCGGATGGCGGTGTCGTTGGAGCCGCTACGTTAGCGCATGATCGCGCTGCATATATCGCGGCAAGTGATCAGCCGGCAGCGTCCGGCAGCGGGTAGCGGCGTTGCGATGTGCCGGCCTTGACGACCTGACCGGGCACGTCGTGGCCCACGATGGACTGCAAGCGCTTGGCGACCACCAGCAGCCGTTCTAGATCGACGCCGGTATCGACGCCCATCTGCTCGAACATATGCACCAGGTCCTCGGTACAGACATTGCCGGTGGCTCCGGGTGCGAACGGACAGCCGCCGAGGCCGCCGAGGGCGGCATCGAAATGACGCACCCCTGCCTGCCAGCCGGCCAGCGCATTGGCCAGGCCCATGCCGCGGGTGTTGTGCAGGTGCAGGGTGAGGGTGAGTTCGGGGTGGCGTTCGATGACCTGGCGGCAGAGGGCGCCCACCTGGCTCGGGTTGGCCATGCCGGTGGTATCGCAGAGCGTGACGCCGTCGATACCGAGGGCGGCGATGCGTTGCACTATATCCAGCACGCGCTCGGGTTCCACCACGCCTTCGAACGGGCAGCCGAAGGCGGTCGAAATCGATGCGTTGGTGGCGGTATTTCCGGTGAGATCGACCATACGGGCGAAGCGCTCGAGCGACTGGTCCGCGCTCATGTGCAGATTGGCCTGGCCGTGGCTGTCGCTGGCGGACATCACGAAATTCAGCTCATCGGTATGACAGGCCAGCGCGCGTTCAACGCCTTTTTCGTTGGGAATCAGCGCGGTGTAGATCACGCCCGGTCGGCGCCCAATGCCGCTCATCACCTCGGCGGCATCACGCAGGGTGGGAATCGCCTTCGGCGAGGTGAATGAACTGACCTCGATCTTGGCCAGGTCGATAGGTGAGAGTGCATCGATCAAGGCGATCTTGTCGGCCGTCGGGATGAAGACGGGTTCGATCTGAAAGCCGTCACGGGGCGCGACTTCGTTGATATATATCCTATCGTTCATGAGTCGGCCTCGTTTTGATCGGCTTCGTGGAGCACGCCGCGGGCCAGCAGTTCGGCCTGGGTGTCGCGGTCGATACCCAGTTCGTCGAGTACGGCACGGGTATGTGCGCCGAGTGTCGGTCCGCCGTCGCCTATACGCCCGGGTGTACGCGAGAGCTTGGGCAGTACCGCTGGCACCTTGAGTTCGCGCCCGCCCGGCGTGGTGATGGTCTGGATCATCTCGCGAGCGGCGTAGTGGGGATCGGCGACGATGTCCTGTGCGGTGTAGGGATAACCGGCCGGCACACGTGCGTCTTCGAGCGTGGCGAGGATATCGGCGCGTTCATGCTGGCGGGTCCAGCTATTGATAGCGGCATCAATTCGCGCAGCCTGGGCCGAGCGGCCGTCGTTATGGGCCAGATCCGGATCTTCGCCGAGATCGTCGCGGCCGATAACCTGCATGAGCCGTTTGTAGATCGAGTCGCCGTTGCCCGCAATCAGCACTTCACGGCCGTCGATACAGCGATAGGCGTTCGACGGCGTGATGCCGGGCAGGGCACTGCCGCCGGGTTCGCGGATCATCCCGGCGCCGTCGTATTCGGGGATCAGCGATTCCATCATCCCGAACACCGATTCGTACAAGGCGACATCGATATATTGGCCCTTGCCCGACTGGCTGCGCTCCTGCAGTGCCAACAGCGCGCCGATCACGCCGTATAGCGCCGATAACGAGTCGCCAATGGAGATGCCCACGCGCACCGATGATTCGCCCGGCGCGCCGGACAGATAGCGCAAGCCCCCCATGGCTTCGCCGATCACGCCGAAACCGGGACGATCCCTGTACGGTCCGGTCTGGCCGTAACCGGAGATACGCACCATGATCAGCTGCGGGTTGAGTGCGGCCAGATCCTCCCAGCCCAGGCCCCATTTCTCGAGCCGGCCGGGGCTGAAGTTCTCGACCACGATATCGGCCTCGGCGGCCAGGCGACGCACGATGTCCTGGCCTTCGCCAGACTTGAGATCGAGTGATAACGAGCGCTTGTTGCGGCTCTGGACCTGCCACCAGAGCGAGGTGTCGCCGTCCATCACCCGCCACCGGCGCAGGGGGTCGCCGGTGCCGGGCGGCTCGATCTTGATCACGTCGGCACCGAACTCACCGAGCAGCTTGGTGGCGAAGGGCCCGGCGATCAGCTGGCCCAGTTCCAGCACCTTGAGGCCGGCAAGCGCCATCGGCTGGGTGTCAGCGGATGAAGACGTGGTGTTGATCATGGCAATCGCTGTGGTCGGGTCCTGCTGCGAGCCTAGATCAAGCGTTGTGCCGCTCACAATCATCGCTTGACGGATAAAGCGTTCGTGTTCTGCGTAGGCGGCGCGCCTTGTGTATCGAGCGATGTTCTATCAAACAGAATCCTGTTAGGTCTCAAGCTCAGCACGTTCCAGTCGCTGCACTGTAGGGGCCACCGGTTACGGCACCGGCAGTTCCGCGCTGATATCGAATCGACCGGGGGTTTCGCGCTGATGCGCGAGGCACCTTCATTTGTTTGCCCAAAGCAAAGGGCCCCCTGCACGGCGTCGATGCTTCGCATCGATTCCTTGCGCTGCTCGCCAGCCAGGGCGCAACCGGCAACTCGCTGCGTTCAAACATCCGGCTGTTTCATCCTTGTCTGTCTGTTTGTCTGTCTATCTGCGCTGCTCAGCGCAGCACCAAGGGGCTCAATACAGACCGGACTTCAGAACCTGCAAAGCGCGTAGCAGCTGCTGAGCTTCGGACATAATCAGGAACCGGATTAAAGTCGCAAGCACTGCTGCGTTCAGGGCCGTACCGGCTATGGCTGGTCCGTCAGGTGTTCAAGCATGTCGCGGGCGATGACCGGAAGCGGCGTATCCGCGCGTGTGCCCAGCCACAGCGTGCGTCTGGCCCAGTCGTCGCTGAGCTCCACCACAGACAGCGGCAGCCCGCCGATGGACGTGACGGCTTTTCGTGGCAGCACGCCAATGCCCATGCCGTGGGCGATCATGCGGCAGATTGCCTCGAAGCTGCGCACCTGGATACGCATGCGCAGCGGCATCTGTGCCGATCGTGCCGCTGTCGCGATGAGATCGTGCAGCGACGCGCTCTGCTGCAGGCCGATGAAGTCATAAGCCAGGGCATCAACCAACGCCGCGCTCTGGTATTCGGCCAGTGGGTGATCGCGCGGCGTCACCAGCACCAGATGGTCGTGACGATAGACTTGGGTCTGCAGGTCGTCGACGTTCTGCACCCTGGCGAAGATGCCGATATCGGTCCGGCCATCGCGTACGGCCTCGATTGCTTCGTTGCTCAGACTCTCCTGAAGATCGATCTTGATCTCCGGATGGGCCCGCGAGAACGAGGAGAGATCTTCGGGCAGGAATTCGATTACCGCCGACGTGTTGGCATGAATACGGACATGGCCTCGTACCCCGCGACTGTATTCGCTGAGTTCTGCGGTCAGTCGATCCATGTCGTCGAGTATGGTGCGGGCGTGATGGTGTAATGCGTCGCCGGCGGGCGTGAGCTCCACGCCGCGTGGGCGACGGTAGAGCAGCACGGTACCCAGCTGTTGTTCCAGATCGCGTACTCGCTTGCTTACCGCAGCAAGCGCCAGATGTTCGCTGGCAGCCGCCGCAGTGAGGCTGCGCCGTTCGGCGATAGCGATAAACAGGCTGAGGCTGACCGGATCCAGACGTTTCATGGGTTGAGCGTTCTGCTTCGTGATCGACGAAGGCATCCTAAACGATTGGCTCATTGTCGCGGCGCGCCGCATGTGGGCATGCTTTACGGCAGCAGGCCCTAAGCAGCAAGCGGCGGTTTTTTCCGATGGACATGCAGGCAATACCCGCATCGTGTCCTGAGTCGTTGCCTGCAATCGAACCATGCCGAAAATAAGTCGCGCCGCCGAGATGGGGCGATAGCGATACGGAGGAGTGGATGAAAAACACAAAAGAGCCGGTGAAAAGCCCGCTGGTATGGATTCTGTTCGCGGTGATCTTCGCGCTGATCAACCCCTGGTACTTTCCGGCCGGCTCGCATGCGCCGCTGATCTGGGGCGTGCCGCTCTGGGCCTGGGCGATTGTCGCGGCCTCGCTTGCGCTATCGGTCTTCGTAACCTGGGTCGTGCATTACCAGTGGGATATGCGTACTGACGACAACGAGGACCAATAGCATGGAACTCGCATTCGGCGGTGCCGCCGGCATCACGGTCCTGGTCGCCTATGGCGTGCTCATGCTCGCAGTCGGGCTGATCACCTATCTGCGCAATCGTCATGTCCGCGAAAGCCTGGATGAATATTATCTGGGCGGGCGCGGGCTGGGCGTGATGGTGCTTTTCTTCACCTTCTTTGCGACCCAGTACAGTGGCAATACGGTGGTCGGCTACCCGCCGACGGCGTATCGCCTGGGCTATCAGTACCTGGTGTCCATTCCGTTCTTCATCCTCATCGTCGCGGCCTATCTGTTCTTTGCGCCTCGTCTGTATGCGCTCGGCCGGCGGTTTTCTCTGCTGACACCGGTCGACTGGATGCATATCCGCTTTCAGTCCAAGGCGGTCACGATCCTCGCCGCTACGCTCATGCTCTATGCGTTGGGCAATTATCTGCTGGAGCAGTTCGTAGCCATCGGCCAGGGCGTATCGGGACTGACCGGCGGCACGATTCCCTATCAGGTGGGCGTGGTGTTCTTCATCGTCATCATGGTCGCCTACAGCTGGCTGGGCGGCATGCGCTCGGTGGCCTATACCGACACCATCCAGGGCATCGCACTGCTGTTCGGCGTGTTCATGCTGCTGATCGGCTCGCTGCTGTATCTGGGTACGCCGGCCACGTCTGCCGAGGTGATGCTGGCCCAGATGCCGGACAAGATCGGCGTGCCGGATGCGGCCGGGCGGGCCAACTGGTTGAGTCTGCTGCTGCTGGTAGGTATCGGTGCGGCAGTGTATCCGCATGCAATCCAGCGGATCTTCGCCGCGAAAAGTGAAGCCACGCTCAAGCGCTCTTTCGTGCGCATGGCCTATATGCCGTTCGTGACCGCGGGCGTGGTGTTTGTGGTGGGCATTATCGGCATCTCGGCGTTTCCCGATCTGAGCACGGCCGAGTCCGAGCAGCTGGTCGGTCGTATCGCCAACGCGCTGGCCAACCAGAACGCGGTGTTCTACTGGGCCATGGTGCTGCTGTTTGGCGGCGTAATCGCGGCCATCGTATCGACCGCGGATTCGGTGCTGCTGACGTTCTCGTCGATCGTATCCAACGACCTGTACGGACGCTTTATCAGTCCGGAGGCCGCCGAACACCGCAAGGTATTGATCGGCAAGCTGGTCGGGCTGGTGGCGGTCGTGGTGCTGGTGATCATCGCCTGGTATCCGCCGTCCACGCTGTACCAGATCTTCGTGCTCAAGTTCGAGTTGCTCATCCAGACGGCACCAGCGTTGATCCTGGGGCTGTACTGGACGCGTCTGAACAGCCGGGCATTATTTGCAGGCATGCTGGTCGGTGCGGTGTTTGCCGCTGTCATGACCTTTACCGGCCTGCGGCCGCTGGGCGTGTTCAGCGGCCTGTGGGGGCTGATGCTCAACCTTGCGATCTGTGTCGGGGGCAGTCTGGCGATGGGCGTATCCGAACAGGAGCGTCGACGCGCGGTCGAGGTGATCGGCTCGTATTGATGGACGGAAGGCTGCGGTGACAAGACGGTCGCCGCAGCCTCCTTCGGTACCGTGTCTCAGTCCTTCGGGAAGTCCGTGGCTACCGATACATCGCGCCAGGTGTCGATCTCCTGGAGTACGCCCTTGAGATAGCTCTCGACCTTGTCCACGCCCCAGGCGCCCAGCACCAGATGCTGTGGTGGATTGGCATGCGCGACCAGGTCGATCATCGCCTGGGCCGCGCGATCCGGGTCGCCCGGCTGGGCGCCGCTGCCGTCGGTCGTGCCCTGCATGCGTGCGGCGGCGGTATCGGCATAGTCGGCGATCCGGCTGGGCGTCTGCTTGAGCGAACGCCCGGCCCAGTCGGTACGAAACGGGCCCGGCTCGATACAGATCGAACGGATGCCCAGCGGCGCGACTTCGGCGTCGAGCGCGTCCGACCAGCCTTCCACAGCGTGCTTGGTGGCCGCATAGAACGCCGAGCCGGGAAAGCCGATGAAGCCGGCAACCGAACTGATATTGAGGATATGCCCACGGCGGCGCTCGCGCATGCCCGGCAGGATGGCCTGGGTGATCGCGAACAGGCCGAATACATTGGCTTCGAACTGGGCGCGTATCTCGGCGTCCTCGGCTTCCTCTACCGACGTCTGATACCCATAGCCGGCATTGTTGACGAGTACGTCGATACGCCCGAACGTCTTCCGCGCGGCGGCGACGGCCTCGGCGATCTGCCCGGCGTCGGTCACATCCAGTGATAGCGCCAGCGCCCGCTCGGGGGCGTGGGCCGCCAGATCCTCGACGCGGGCCTTGTCGCGCGCAGTGACCACGGCACGGCCGCCGTTACTGATGACGCGTTCGGCCAGGGCGCGGCCGAGGCCCGTGGAGCAGCCGGTGATGAACCAGACCGGATCGTTTTGCTCTGTCATGGCATCCATTCCTCTTGGCATATGATTCGGAAATAAATGCATAGTGCATAAATCTCCGCCAGGGCGGATATGGGTATTGAGATTACCAATACAAGCCAATCGCGGCTCGCGGGCTCAGTCCAGAATCTTGAATGTCACCCCGGCATGGGCCTGCAGGCGATCGACGAGCTTGTCGCCAAAGATCGTGGCGGGCGTCCAGAAACCGCCCGGCGTGTCGTCAACATCGCAGGCCAGACACGCCGCCGCCTCTCCTAGCATCTTGCAGGTCGAGCCGTACCCCGGATCGGCATCGCCCAGTACCTTCGCGGTGAGCGTCTGATCGTTGGCGGTACGGCCAAACAGGCGGATGTCAAAAAAGCCTTTCTTCTGGGCTTCGGGGCTCGGGCCTTCGCCGGGGGCCGGCAGCACGAAGCGCTCAAGAAGCGCGCGCGTCGGCGCCATGGCCACGCCGAGCAGAAACCCGCCCAGCCCCAGCGTCATGCCATAAGCCGACAGCCGGCCTTTGCTGCCGCGCCCCATCATCATCGCCTCGTCGTAGCGGAAATCGGCGCCGTAGGCCTGATCCGACAGCGCGTTGCTGCGCTGGACGATGCGCTCGTTGGTGGTGGCCATGATGAACGGCGCGATCCAGGCGTTGGCATCGGCGTCGTGCTTGACCCCGCGCACGCTCGGCTGGCGGACCTCGGGGCTGTAGCCCGGCGGGCAGATCGAATACGGATTGGCCAGTTCCTTGCGAATCGACGGGTCGGCGCGCATCGCCTTGGCCAGCGCCGTCATGCTGGCCACGGTGCCGCCGGAAAAGCCGCCCCGCATGGCCTTGACCCGCATCTTCACGCGCGTGCACGGCGCATCAAAGCGCTTGATGGCCTCCTGCTGCAGGACATGCACGCCCAGATCCGACGGCAGCGAGTCGAAGCCGCAGCAGTGCACGATCCGGGCGCCGGTCTCTTTCGCACGCGACTCGTATTTTGCGAGCATCTGCTTGATCCAGTGCACCTCGCCGGTCAGATCACAGTAATCGGTGCCGGCCTCCACACAGGCAGCGATCATCGGCTCGCCGTAAAGCGCATAGGGGCCAACCGTGGAGACTACGACTTCGGTTTGCCTGCACAGGGTATCCAGCGAGGCGCGCTCGTCGGCGTCGGCCACGATCAGATCGATATCCTGACGCCCGATGTCCGCGCGCACGCCCTCGAGCTTGGTCTTGTTACGGCCGGCCATGGCCCAGGTGAACTCGCTCCCGGCCGGGTAGCGCCCGGCCAGATAGCCGCAGACGAGCTGCCCGACAAAGCTGGTGGCGCCGAAGATGATGAGATCGTAGTGATTGTCTGCCATGGTCTGTGTCCCGGTGCTGCTGATGCCACTCAGCCTACGGGAAACATGGATTACACGGCGGGCGCGCGCCCGGGCCTGTTGCCGTCTCATGCGAGTCCGCGCCAACGGTCATTTGTCTGCAAGACAAGGCGCCGGGAGTGCGGTGCAGTGAGTTTATACAAGCGGGCGGCAACGCTGGATTGCGGTACCTGGTCATGTTGTAAGAGCCGTTGTCCCGAAGGGTTGGGCCCCAGAAAACAACTGATCTCGCGCCATGCGGCGTTGCTTGCCTTGGTCGTGGCGCACCGCGACCGGCGGATCGCGCCTTGCCTGGCGCCATTTCAGATGTCAACGCGGCGCTCGTATTAAACGACAACAGGCCCTGCGCTTGGCCGGCTCTGGTGCAGCGCGTAAGCTTGCCGCAGCTTCTCACCCAGGTCTGTCATGACCCAGCACGACTCAAACAACGCCGGCAACGACGCGCCCGCCCGCGGTGACCAGCCGACGGCAGGTGGCGCCGCCGATGCCGATACCATCGACTTCGGCTACGAACGCGTGTCGCGCGGCGATAAGCAGACCCGTGTGGCCGCTGTTTTCGACTCCGTGGCCGACAACTACGACATCATGAACGACCTGATGTCGATGGGCATACATCGCGCCTGGAAGCATTTCACCCTGGAACTGGCCGCGGTACGTGAAGGCGACGCGGTGCTCGATCTGGCCGGCGGCACGGGTGATCTCGCGGCCGGCTTTGCGCGGCGCGTAGGTCCCAAAGGGCGCGTGCTGTTATCGGATATCAACGGTGCGATGCTGGCCAACGGCCGCGACCGTATGGCCGATCGCGGCATCGTCGGCAATATCGATTATTGTCTGGCCAACGCTGAAAAGCTGCCGTTTGCCGACAACAGCTTCGACTGCGTGACCATCGGGTTTGGCCTGCGCAACGTCACCGACAAGCCGGCGGCCCTGGCCGAGATGCAGCGGGTGACCAAACCGGGGGGCCGTGCGCTGGTGCTGGAGTTCTCCAAGCCCGCCGTACCCGGGTTGGACAAGATCTACGATATCTATTCGTTTACGGTGCTGCCGTGGTTGGGCAAGAAGGTCGCCAACGATGAAGCCTCCTATCGTTATCTGGCCGAATCGATCCGCATGCATCCCGATCAGGCCACGCTGCAGTCGATGATGGAAGACGCGGGCTTTGCGCGCTGTGGCTATCACAATCTCACCGGCGGCATTGTGGCCGTGCATCGCGGCTACAAGGCCTGATTAAATGGTTGAGACCAGCACACGCAGCCTGCCCACCGCGGCACTCGGCGCTATCGAGATTGCGCTCAATCGTTATATCGCCGCCGACAGCCGGGCGCTGGCACGGTGTGAAAAGCTGGCCGGACATACCTTGGCGGTGCGGTTTTCCGACCTGGGTTTTGCCCTGGTATTCGTAGGCGAGCGTCACGGCATGCAGGTGCGCGGGCCGGTCGGCGAGGCTAACGACGTGACGCTGACTGGGCGCAGCACGAGCTTCGGGCGCATCCTGTTTTCCGGCGGCAAGGAAGGCCTGACCGGCGGCGGCCTGCGTATCGAAGGCGATATCGGTGTGGCCCAGCAGTTCGCCGATCTGTTTGCAGACGTCGATTTCGATATCACCGATATTATCGATGCGCGTCTTGGCCCGGAGCCCGCTTATGTCGTCGGCCGCGGCCTGCGCATGGCGCGTGGCCTGTTGTCACGGGCCGCTCGTGAGCTGCCCGAGCAGGCGGCCGAGTATCTGCGTGAGGAAACGCGGGATGTGATCGGCGGGTGGGAGCACGAGCAGCTCGCCGGCGCCGTCGAGACGCTGCGCGACGACACCGAGCGCTTCGAGGCGCGTCTGCGCCGTGTCGAACAGGCAGGAAACCGCTGATGTTCTCGAGAAGCCGTCGTCTGCTGGAAATACTGCGCGCAGTGCGTCATTACGGGCTGGGCGAGCTCATGGGTAGCTCGGCGCCGAGCTGGCTGGTGGGGCGAGCGCGTGAATTCGATCAGGACGTCAACGTGCGCCTGCGTCTGGCGCTGGAGTCACTTGGCCCGGTGTTCATCAAGTTCGGCCAGACGCTCTCGACCCGCCGTGATCTGCTGCCGCCGGGCATGGCCGAGGAGCTGTCCAAGCTGCAGGACGACGTGCCGCCGTTCGAGGGCGCCGAAGCACGTCGACTGATCGAGGCCGCCTACGGACACCCGCTCGACCGGTTCTTTGCCGAGTTCGACGAGCAGCCGCTGGCGGCGGCCTCGATTGCCCAGGTGCATGTGGCACGTCTGCATCCGAAGCCGGGCGAGAGTGAAGGGCGCGAAGTGGTCGTGAAGGTGCTGCGCCCGGATGTGCACGCCCGCATCGAGCGCGATATCGCCGTGCTCTATCGGCTGGCCGGGCTCGCCGCGCGTTTTCACCCGGAGGCGTCGCGCCTGCGCCCGGTCGAGATCGTGGCCGAGTACGATCGCATCATCAACGACGAGCTGGACCTGATGCGCGAAGGCGCCAATGCCAGTCAGCTCGGGCGCAACTGGGCCGGCTCCGATCTGATCATCCACCCGGAAATCCATTTCGACTACAGCACCGAGACCGTGCTGGTCATGGAGCGCATGTACGGCACCCCGATCGACGACGTGGAAGCACTCACGGCCGCTGGCGCGGACTTCAAGGTGCTCGCCGAGCGCGGCGTGGAGATCTTCTTCAAGCAGGTCTTTCGCGACAACTTCTTCCATGCCGATATGCATCCCGGCAACATCTTCGTACAGACCGACCATCCCAGTCGGCCGCGCTATGTCGGGCTGGATTTCGGCATTGTCGGCTCGCTGACGGTCGACGATCAGCGCTATCTGGCCGAGAACTTCCTGGCCTTCTTCAACCAGGATTATCGCAAGATTGCCGAACTGCATATCGAGTCGGGCTGGATGCCGGCCGATACCAGCATCGAGGAATTCGAGGGCGCGATCCGGACGGTGTCCGAGCCGATCATGAACAAGCCGCTGGCCGAGATCTCGTTCGGCCTGTTCCTGGTACGCCTGTTCAAGATCGCACGCCGTTATCGCTATCAGGTCCAGCCCCAGCTCGTGCTGCTGCAGAAGACCGTGCTCAACGTCGAAGGCCTGGGCCGCGATCTGTATCCGCAGCTGGATCTGTGGGCCACCGCCAAGCCGGTGCTCGAGGACTGGATGCGCCATCGGGCCAGCCCGAAGGTGGCCGCCGAGCGCTTCAAGCATCAGCTGCCGCAGCTCATGGACAGCCTGCCGGGCCTGGCCACCAAGCTGATGAAACGCCTCGACGAGGGCACCAATCCAGGAACACGCGAACTCGAACGCGCGCTTACCGAGATCAGCAGCGAGCTGCGTATCGCTCGGCGCGCCATGCGCTGGACCGTGGTCGGTACCGGGCTGGTGGTCTCCGGCGTGATGCTGGCGCTGTATCCACCGGCGCCGGAATGGCTGGCCTGGGTCGTGGGCGTGGCCGGCGTTGCTGGCTGGGTGCGCGCCTGGCGCGGATGAGCCTGGGCGCGTCAGCGCTGCAGCCCGGCCCGATCACCCCGCGGCTTGGCCTGCGGGCTGCCACCGATGACGATCACGAGCTGCTGTTTGCCTGGCACTCGGCGGCGTTCTGCGGCCATATCGAGCGGCTCTGGGGCTGGGACGAGACTTGGCAGCGACGCGATTTCGCGCGTCTGTTCGAGGCACTGCCGCCGTTGATCGTGCAATCAGACGGCATGGCCTGTGGCTATATCCAGACCCAGCAGCGCGCCGATGCCATCCATCTGGTGAATATCGCGCTGCGGGGCGAGACGCGCAGCCACGGCATCGGCGGCCAGCTGATGGCGCGGCTCCAGCATCTGGCCGACGAGCGCGGTGACGACGTCACCCTGGCCGTATTTCGTACCAACACGCGAGCCGCCGCGTTCTATGCGCGTCTGGGATTCGTAATCGAGCGCACCACCGAAACCCACGAACACCGACGATGGTCGCCGACCCCGCTTCGGGAAACGCCGCAGGCCTGATCGCTTGGGCGCTCCAGTTTGCGGCTGTTTAACGCGTCCGCAGAATATAAAGTCCCTTGAGCAGATTCAGGGCTTCGTAGAGTGGATAGTCCGATGCGGCGAGATCATCGCTCTCGGACTTGTTGCCGGCGCCGCCGGGCCGGGCGTTCTCGTTGATCAGCGCGCCCGCCAGATCCGCTTCGGAAAAAGGCGTGACCTGACTGGCCTTGGCGGCCGTGACGTTGACGTTCTGTATGCCCACATCCGGCTGGATGCCTTCGGCCTGGATCGACCGGCCGCTGGGCGTGTAGTAGCGCGCGGTAGTGAGCTTGAGGGCCGCCCCGTTGGCCAGCGGAATGATGGTCTGTACCGAACCCTTGCCGAACGTCGGGTTGCCCATGATCACGGCGCGGTTGTCATCCTGCAGCGCGCCGGCGACGATCTCCGAGGCCGAGGCCGAGCCCTCGTTGACCAGCACCACCATCGGCGCGCCGTCGATCATGTCGCCGGGCGTGGCGTTGAACTGCTGGTCGGTGTTGTCGGCGCGCCCGCGGATGGACACGATGCCGCCGCTGTCGAGGAATACGTCGGACACGTCGACGGCGGCACTGAGCACGCCGCCCGGATTGTTGCGCAGATCCAGCACGATCCCGCGTAGCGCGCTGTCTTGCTGAAGGCGCTCGACGGCGCGCTTGAGCGCGTCGCCGGTGTTGCTGGAAAACTGGCTGATACGGACATAGCCGTAGCCCGGATCGAGCATCCGCGACTTGACGCTCTCCACGCGCACGACCGCGCGCTCCATGGTCACCTTGAACGGCTCGTCTCGACCTTCACGCAGGATGGTCAGCGTAATCTCGCTGCCGATATCGCCGCGCATCGCCTTGACTGCGTCGGTGAGGCTCATGCCTTTCACGGCGGTATTATCGATACGCACGATCACGTCGCCCGACTTGATGCCGGCTTTGCTGGCCGGGGTGTCGTCGATGGGCGCCACCACGCGTACGAAACCGTTCTGCATCTGTACCTCGAGGCCCAGGCCGCCGAACCGGCCGGAGGTCGAGATCGAGATCTCACGATATTCTTCTGCGTTGAGATAGGCCGAGTGCGGATCCAGCCCGCCGAGCATGCCGCGGATCGAGTTCTCCAGTAGATCCTTGTCGCTGACGTCCTCGACGTAGCCCTGCTTGACGCGGTTGAGTATCTCCACGAATGCACGCAATTCGTCGAGCGGCAGCCCCTGGGACTCACCTTCTGCGCTGGCTTCCGGGCTGTTTGTGCCGGGCTGGGCCAGGGCTGCGGGGCTCAGCCCGGCCATGGCGCCAAATACGATTCCCCCGGCTATCAGCAGTGCGCTGCGAGTTTTCGACCGCATGAATACCTGAACTCCCCGCAGCCGCAAGTGCGGCCAGAACGCAACGATGTGCAATATGAACACTGCGGCCGACAGCCGCTAGCATATGGCCCGAAAGATAGCATAAAACACGTATCTAACAGGCATTTGCCGCGGTTTGGTAGCGCGCGTCATTTGTTGTTGTCGGCTACGTGAACCGCGACTTGATGGATTCGTGCGACATCGCTCAGCCGCTCAGCCAGGTCGAAGGGTTGATCGGTGTCTGCCCGCGCCGAATCTCGAAATAGACGCCGCTGCGGCTGTGGCCGCCGCTCCGACCCGCGAGTGCGATCGGCTGACCACGGCGCACGATGTCGCCCACGTCCACGTAGCTGCTCTCGGCGTGTCCATAGAGCGTGTAGTAGTTGCTGCCGTGATCGATGATCACGATCAGCCCGTAGCGGTGCATGAAACCGACATACACCACCCGGCCGCCGGCCACGGCGTTGACCCGCGTGCCCTCGGCTGCGCCGAGCCATTGGCCCTGCCAGCGCAGCGGTCCGTTCGCCTTGCGCGCGCCGAAGCGGGCCAGCACCGTGCCCTGGAGCGGCGGCGCCATGCGTCCCTTGAGCTGGGTGAAGTTGGTGTCGTCGCCATCTTGCGCCGGCAGATCGGCAAGCTGGCGCTGCAATGAGCCCATGAGCCGCTCCAGGCGCGCCTCGTCGGCCTGCATCTCCTCGAGCGTGGCGCTTTTCGACGACAGCCGCTTGTCGAGCGCGGCAATGGTCTGGCGGCGCTGGCTCTGGTTGGCCTCCAGCGTGGTCAGGGTGTCCGCACGGACGCTGCGCTGGCTGGCAAGGGCGTCCTGTTCGGCTTCGAGTGCGTTCTGGCGCACGATCAGATCCGACAGGGCATCGCGCAGCTGCACCACCTCTTTGGTCTGCGCGCTGGCGAAATACTCGTAATAGACCAGCAGGCGGCCGAGTCTTTCCGGTGACTGCCCCGAAAGCAGCAGCCGCATCTTGTCCATACGCCCGCCGGCATAGGCGGCGCGCACCTGATCGCGCAGGGCCTCCAGCTGATCGGCGAGCTGGTAGCGTTCGGTGTTGCGGCGTCCGGCCAGATCGTCGACGCGGGCCTTGGCGCGACCGATGTCGGCGTCCAGTGTCCGCAGTCGGCGTGAGGCGGTGCTGATTTCGGCCTCGGCCGAGGCCAGGCGCTGCGCCAGGTCGCCGCGCTGGCTCGTGTCGGCCGCGATCTCGCCGCGGACCGCGTCGATACGATCGCGCAGCGCGTCCAGTTCCGCGCGGGCCTGTGCCGAGCGGCGGTCGTCGTCGGCGCCCTGCACGGGCGCAATGACGGTGAGCGCGAGCACGCATGCTGTACTCACCGCTACGGCGCGCCGCAGGCGCTTGCGGCGCGCTGGCGAAACCGGCCGGAGACAGATCAATGACAGGACATGCATGGATGCGATTGTAAGCGCTTGTTCCGCTCGGTTGGGCGTAGTCCGCGCCCGGTATGCAATAATCGCGGCCGGCGCGCGGCTCGCCCGCGTATTTCGCCCATTCATCGAACGGGATTTGACGGCCCCAGAGGCCGACCGGACCGCTTTCTATGCAGCAGATTCAGGAATTCGTCACCAACCATCCGCTTCTCTTCGGCGCGCTGCTGGTTGCGCTGATCGCGCTGGCCATCAACGAAGCACTTCGGGTGGTCAAGGGGCATCGGCCGATCCCGGCCAACGAGGCGGTGCGGCTGATCAACGTCGACGACGCGCTCGTTGTCGATACGCGCTCCGCGGCTGATTTCAAGAAAGGCCATATCCTCAACGCCAAGCATATTCCCATGGCAGGCATCGAGGAGCGCGCGGGTGAGATCAGCAAGAACACCGATCGCACCATCGTGTGCTACTGCGGGATCGGCAATGTCGCCCCGCAGGCCGTAGCCAAGCTGCGCAAGCTCGGCTACAACAACGCTTACGCACTCAAGGGCGGAATCAACGCCTGGCAGGGTGACGGCATGCCGGTGACACGCAAGTAGATCGCCGCCTATCCATCGAAAGACGATACGACATACGAGGAGAACACCATGGCCGAAGAAACTGCCGCAACCAACGAGAACGGCCAGCCCCAGCGCCAGGTCGCACTGCAGAAAATCTATATCCGTGATGCCTCGGTGGAAGTGCCGGATGGCCCGCGCGTGTTCACCGAAGAGCACAAGCCCGAGGTGAACGTCGACCTGAACACCCGTATCGAAAGCCTCTCGCGCGAGACGCATCAGGTAACGGTGACGGTGACGGTGACCGCGAAACAGGCCGACCGCACCGCTTATATCGTCGAAGTCCAGCAGGCCGGAGTGTTCCAGATCGAGGGTTTTGACGATGACAACGAGCGCGGTCATCTGCTCGGTGCCTATTGTCCGTCGGTGCTGTTTCCCTATGTGCGCGAGAGCGTTGGCGATATGGTCGCGCGCGCCGGCTTTCCGCATTTCCTGCTGCAGCCGGTCAATTTCGACATGCTCTATGCCCAGCATCAGCAGAATCAGGACGCCGGCACGCCCACCGACGCCGGCAACGCCACTCACTAGCGTTTGTGACTGTCACCCGCAACGAGCAGCGCCCGCACTCGAAGTCCTGCATCGCGGTGCTTGGGGCGGGGTCGTGGGGCACTGCGCTGGCTATACAGCTGGCGCGCAACGGCAACGACGTGAAGCTGTGGGCGCGTGATGCCGGCGCGGTCGCCGACATGGCCGGCGCGCGTGAGAACCGTCGTTATCTGGCGGACTGTGCGTTCCCGGCTACGCTCGTTCCGGAGCCCGACATGGCGGTCGCCGTGGCCGCGGCGGACGATGTGCTCGTGGTCGTACCCAGCCATGCCCTGCGCGAGACGCTGATCGCGCTCAATCCGTTGCTGGTCGATCACCAGCGCGTGATATGGGCCACCAAGGGTCTGGAGCCGGAATCGGCCTTACTGGCCCATCAGGTCGCCGCCGAGACACTGGATCCGGTCAACGGCGAGCCGCGGATTATCGCCGCGTTATCCGGCCCGAGCTTCGCCAAGGAAGTCGGTCAGGGCATGCCGACCGCGGTCACGGTCGCCTCGCACAACGACGCGTTCGCCCAGGCGATGGCCGGTGCCTTTCACGACGGCGTGTTCCGCGTCTATACCACCAACGATATCGTAGGCGTAGGCGTGGGCGGCGCGGTCAAGAACGTGCTGGCCATTGCCGTGGGTATTTCCGACGGCCTGGGCTACGGTGCAAACGCACGGGCGCTGCTGATCACGCGTGGATTGTCCGAGATGATGCGTCTGGGCGAGAAGCTGGGCGGTGAGCGCGAAACCTTCACCGGCATGGCCGGGCTTGGCGATCTGCTGCTGACCTGCACCGACGACCAGTCGCGCAATCGGCGCATGGGTCTGGCGCTGGCCGCCGGCGCCGATGTGGAAAGCGCTCAGCGCGACATCCAGCAGGTGGTCGAGGGCGTGCGCGTAGCCCGTGAGGTCAACCGTATCGCGGACCAGATGGGCGTCGAGATGCCTATCGCACGCCAGGCCTATCGCGTGCTGCACGAAGGCGTCGCGCCGCGCGAGGCCGTGCGTAGATTGACAGATCGCCCATTCCGGGCCGAAAAAGATTAAAATACGGCCATCGCGCGATATCGACATCGCGACCGGCTTGATTCGAAACCGCAAACACTAGACATCAGCGCATGGCGAACTGGGTTACTTTCGCACGTTTTCTTCTGCTTTTCGTGCTGTTGGGCATCGTTTATTCGGGTGTGCCGACGCTGCAGCTGGTAAACGCTCCGCTCACGATCCTGATCATCGCGCTGGACGGCGTCGACGGCTGGGTGGCACGCCGTTTCAACGAGGAGTCGCTGTTCGGTGCGACCTTCGATATTGCGATCGACCGCATTGTGGAAACCGTGCTCTGGGTGGTGCTTGCGCATCTGGGCTTCATCGGTGTGTGGATTCCGCTGCTGTTCATCATCCGCGGCAATCTGGTCGACGCGATTCGCAGCAAGGGCGCGGCCGGCGGTACCGCGGCCTTTGACATGATGCAGTCGCCGGTCGGGCGTTTTCTGGTGGCCGGGCGCTTCATGCGTGGCTTCTATGCGGTGCTCAAGGCGATCACGTTCGCCTGGATCCTGCTCTGGCAGCCGTTCGACGTGCTCGCCCCGGACTTCTGGGCGGCCTGGGGCGCGGGCCTGAGCATTGTCGGGCTGGTGCTGGCCTGGGCGTCCGCGGCAATATGTGTCGCACGTGGCCTGCCGGTGATCATCGAGTTCTGTGCCAACGCCGGGCCGGGGCAGCCATCCGCACATCGCGAAGAGCCATGAAACTGATCCTGTTCGATATCGACGGTACGCTCGTGCCGGGGGCAAGCTCCGAGGCCCGTTTTGCCCGCTATCTGTGGCAACAGGGCGAGCTGGGCGTGCGTCAGCTGCTGGCCTTTGCCTGGTTCTGTGTACGCTATCTGCCGCGTTTCGGCGCGCATGTGCTGCAGAAGAACAAGGCGTATCTGAGCGGCCACAGCACCGCCCATATCCATGCGCTGGCCAAGGCGTTCGTGGCGGATGAACTCATGCCGGAACTGTATCCGCCCGCCCTCAAGCGGCTGCGCGCACACCAGGCGGCCGGTGATCACGTGGCGTTGCTGTCCGGTACGCCGCAGTTCATTGCCGATGCGCTCGCGCAGGCGCTCGGTGTCGACCACAGCCTGGCTGCGCTGTGCGACACGCGCGGCGCCCGCTACACGGCGCGTCCGCCGCGGCGTCATCCCTATGGCTCGACCAAGATCGACGCGGCCCACGCGCTGGCCGCGGAGGCGGATCTGCCGCTGTCGCAGGCGATCGCCTTTGGCGATTCGATCAGCGATGCCTATCTGTTCCGTGTGGTCGGCGAGGCCGTTGCCGTCCAGCCGGACCGCCGTCTGTCGGAAGCGGCAAACGGTGCAGGCTGGGAAGTGCTGCTGGATCGCGTCGACCGCGCCTGAACGCAGACTTGGGGCTTGAACAGGCCCTGGTGGGTCAGGCGAAGCCGAGTTGTCGCCAGGCCTCGTAGGCCACGACGGCCACGCTGTTGGACAGATTCAGACTGCGGTTGCCGGTGCGCATGGGGATGACGATCACCGCGTCGGCCGCGTCGACGCGCTCGCGCGGCAGTCCGGCCGTTTCACAGCCGAACAGCAGCGCGTCATCCGGGCGGTAGTCGATACGATCGTAGCGGGTGGAGCCGCGTTTGGTGGCAGCGATCACGCGCACCGTCGGATGGGCGCCACGCCAGTGCTCGAAGCTGTCCCACTCGCGAATCACGGCCTGCTCGTGATAATCCAGCCCGGCACGCCGGAGTCGCTTGTCGCTGATCTCGAAGCCGAGCGGGTGGATCAGATGCAGGGTGGCGCCGATATTGGCGCATAGGCGGATGCTGTTGCCCGTGTTTGGCGGGATCTGCGGCTGGTAGAGCACGATATGCACGGCGCAGTAACTCAGGCGTCGTCGGGTTTGTGGCTGCCGCAGTTCCAGCAATGCTCGAACTGGGCGTCCAGATACTCGTCGCAGCGTGGGCACTGCCAGGGGCGGCCCTCGACCACCGGGCCTGCCTCGAATCGATGGATCAGTGCGCGTGCGGCATCGAAATGCGTATCGTCGTCGACCCAGACGCTCGGGTAGACATTGGCCGCCAGATCGCCCATCCCGCCCCATAGATACTGGTTGCGGACATGGGCCGCAATGCCGTGGCTCGCCAGCAGATCCTTGGCGATCTCGGCGTTGACCGGATCGGCGGCCAGATACACTTCGCGTGCGCGCATCGTCAGCCCCGGCCGACCAGGGCCACAGTCGCGTGCGAATACATTGACTTGCGCCGATGCTTTGCTAGATTGACTGCCACGTTGTCTCCTGGGGGTTGTGCCATGACCGTTTTCTCGTTGCGCCGCGCGCTTGTCGTTTTCGTCGCCGCTGGTGCGATCGGTGTGGCCACGCCTGCGCTGGCTGTCGACGATTATGCCAATCCCGGCCCGCCGTCGGCGGCTGCCATGGGCGTCGATATGGCGCTGGTGCGTCCGTTCAGCCTTGTGGCTACCGTGCTGGGCACGGGTCTGTTCGTGGTATCTCTGCCGTTCTCGCTTCTGGGCATGAATGTCGGCGAGGCCGGCGAGCGGCTGGTGGTCGAGCCGGGCAAATATACCTTCGTACGTCCGCTGGGCGACTTCCAGGCGAGCAGCCCGCCGCGCTGAATCCGCCCGACGCACCCCATAGAACGAGCCGGCCGCTGCGCCGGCTTTTTTGGGTCTGGATGCCGGGCGTGCTGCCGTTCTATACCACTGCGGCCAGCACGCGCCCTGTTACTTTATTCATTCATCCTCGGGCTTATTGCCATCCTTTTCGGGTGTCGCCGCACCGCTCTCCAGCGCGTCGGCCGCCACCACCTCGACCTGGGCCCAGTCGAGCGCGCGGATGGAGTCCTCGATCTGGCTCAGGTCGCCGACCACGACCCAGGTCAGCCCCTGTGCATCGATCATGGTCTTGGCAGCGTCGGTGAGTGCGGCGCTGTCGAGTCCACGAATACGCTGGACATAGCTGTCGTAGTAGTCGTCCGGCAGGTTATAGATCACCGACTGCGTCAGCGTCGAAGCCAGGGCTGGTGTGGTCTCGTTCTCGCCCGGCAGGCTGCGGGTGAGATTGGCCTGGGCGGCGGACAGCTCGCTGGCGCTGACCGGCTTGTCGCCGCGGATGGCCGCCAGCTCGGTCCGCATCTCGTTCATCGAGGGTGCGGTCTTGTCGAGTTGCACCGAGGCGTAGGCGATGAACGGCTGCTGGGCACGGGCGTTCATGAGCAGACTGCGTGCGCCGTATGACCAGTGCTTGTCCTCGCGCAGGTTCAGGTTGAGCCGTGAATTGAACATGCCGCCCAGCACCGCATTGACGGTTGCCATGGCAATATCCTCGTCGCTGGCCTTGGGCGGGGCGACGTTGCCGGCAATCACCGTGGCCTGATTGCTGCCGGGCCGGTCGACCAGATAGATACGCGTGCTGTCCGGTCGACTGACCTGGGGCAGTCGTTTCTTGGGCAACGCGGTATCGTCAGCCGCCTGCCAGTTGCCCAGATGGGCTTCGAGTTTCGGTTTGAGCTCGGCCATGGTGGTGTCGCCGACCACGACCAGCGTCGCGTTGTCGGGGCGCAGCCATGTCTGGGCGAAATGCTCGATATCGGCGACCGTCATGGCCTCGACCGCGGCCTGTGTGCCGCTGCCGGTCAGCGGGGTGCCATAGGCGTGGTCCTTGCCGTAGAGAATCGGGCCGAGCGTGCGCAGGGCCAGACTGGTCGGATCGCGTTTTTCCTGGGCGATCGAGGCCAGCCGTTGTTTTTTCAGCCGGTCGAACTCCTTGGCTGGAAAACTGGCATGACGCAGGACATCGGCATAGATATCCAGCGCCGGATCGAGCGCGGTGGTCAGCGTCGACAGGCCCACGCTGGAGACATCCAGCGAGGCACTGGCGCCCAGATTTGCGCCGATGGCGTCCAGATCAGAGCTGATCGTGAGTGAATCGCGGCTGTCGGTGCCTTCGTCGAGCATGGCCATGGTCAGGCTCGCGGTGCCGGGCGCGGTTTTCGGGTCGGCCGCATAGCCGGCGTCGAAGATCATCTTCATCTGTACGACGGGTGAGGCATGGCGCTCGGCGAGCCGGATCTTCAGGCCGTTGGAGAGCGTGGCGTGCTGAACCTCGGGCAGGTCGAGCGCTGCCGCATCGCCGATCTCGGGCAGGGCGTCGCGCGAGACATCCTCGCCGCTCGCCTTGCGATCGCCAAAGGGCTTGACCGACATCACGTATACGCCCTCGGACAGCCACTTGCGGGCGGTCTTGCGGATATCGTCGGTACTGGCGCTGCGCAGGATCCTGAGCTCGTCCTTGTAGGCGCCGGGATCGTTTTCATAAATCTCGCCCTGGGCCAGGATATCGGCCTTGCCGCCCAGTCCGCCGACGCTTTCCGTGCCGCGCACGAAAGAGGCACCAAAACGAGTGCGGGCCCGATCGAGCGCGTCTGCCCGGGGGCCTTTGTCGAGGAACTGTGCAATCTGGCGGTCCAGTTCGGCCTCGAGTGCCGCCAGATCGCCGTCGGGCTTTGCCGTGGCAGCGACAATGAATTGCGAGCCGATTTCCTTGTCCCAGACAAACGCCGACACGTCGGTAGCGATCTGCTGATCGTAGACGAGGTTCTTGTACAGCGGGCTGTTCTTGGATCCGGCCAGCAGGTCGGCTGCAATCTGCAGCCGCGTGGTATCGGCCGCGCCGGTGGGCGGAATGTTCCAGACCTTGTAGACACGCGCCTGCGGCACGCGATCGAACATGACCTGGCGATGCTCGCCGGTCATCTTGGCGACCCAGCGTTTTTGCTGGGTCACCGGCGCGCCCGGTTCGATCGAGCCGAAATACTGCTCGACCTTGGCCTTGGCGGCTTCGGGCTCGATATCGCCGGCGAGCACGAGCACAGCATTCGACGGGCCGTAGTACTGCTTGAACCAGGCCTTCACGTCGTCGATGGAGGCGGCGTTGAGGTCCTTCTCCGACCCGATCGTCGACCACGAATAGGGATGGCCGGCGGGATAGGTGTTGGGCGGAATCGTGTCGAATACCTTGCCATACGGTTGGTTTTCGCCCTGGCGTTTTTCATTGAGCACGACGCCGCGCTGCTCGTCGAGCAGCTTCTGATCGATGGCGCCCAGGAAATGGCCCATACGATCGGATTCCATCCATAGCGCCATATCGAGTGCGTTGGTGGGCACGCTGGCAAAATAATTGGTGCGATCGGCGTTGGTGGTGCCGTTCATGTCGGTGGCACCGGCGCGCTCGAACGGCTCGAAGTATTCGCCCTGCCAGTGCTCGCTGCCCTGGAACATCAGATGCTCGAACAGATGCGCAAAGCCGTGCTGGCCCTCGCCTTCGTTCTTGGAGCCCACGTGATACCAGATATTCACGGCTACGATCGGCGTCTTGTGGTCGGTGTGCACGACCAGCGTCAGGCCGTTGTCGAGCACGTACTTCTTGTAGGGGATATCGACATCGGGAATTTCGACGTCGGCAGACAATCGCTGATCGGGCGTATCGCCGGCCTGGTCCGCAGACTGTGACGCTTGCGTGTCGCTCGCGCTATCCTCGGTACTCGGTGCGCTGTCGGGGGACGCGGCGGGTGTCGGATCTGTCTGGGCAATCGCCGAGCAGATCGGCAGCGTCAGCCCCGCGGCGAGACAGACGACGAACGGCAGGAGTCTTGTGGACATGGATCAGTCTTTCCCTGTGGAGGAGGTCGCGCTCGCGCGGTCTGCGGCGAGCTTATCAGGGTGGTCGATAGCGGGCATCCGTTGCGCTAAGGGTGCCATCCGATGAGCGGCTCGGGCGCCATGGAAGGCCAGCTGACGCTACGCGCGGCGGTGCTGGGCGTCGCGCTTGCCGTGCTGCTGTCGGCGGCCAACGCGTATCTCGGGCTGTTCGCCGGGCTTACTGTCTCCGCCTCGATTCCGGCGGCGGTGATCTCGCTTGGCGTGCTGCGCGCGCTCGGCAACGCCAACGTGCTGGAAAACAATATCGTCCAGACCGCGGCCAGCGCCGGCGAATCACTCGCCGCCGGCGTGATCTTCACGCTGCCGGCGCTGGTGATGATGGGCTACTGGCCGGATTTTCCTTATTTTCAGACGGTCTTGATCGCCGGGGTCGGCGGCCTGCTCGGCGTGATCATGACCGTGCCGCTGCGGCGCGCGCTGGTCGACGACTCGCCGCTGGCTTTCCCTGAAGGCCAGGCTACCGCGGCCGTGCTCAAGGCCGGCTACGGGGGCGCGGGTGCTGCCGGGCTGGGCGTGCTCGCTGGCGGCGCCGTGGCCGGTGCGCTGGCCAAACTTGCCGATAGCGGGCTCAAGCTCTGGCAGGGCGCGGCCGAGACGTCGGTCACGCTTGCCAATCAATCGAGCTTCTATATCGGCAGCTATCTGTCGCCGGCGCTGCTGGCGGTCGGCTATATCGTAGGCATCAATATCGCGCTGCCGATTCTCATTGGCGGGCTGTTTGCCTGGTGGATCGCGATTCCGCTGGTCATGGCTTTCAGCAGCGATGCCGGGACTGGCGTGGCGGCTACGCAGGCGGTCTGGAGCGCACAGATTCGCTATCTGGGCGTCGGTGCGATGCTTGTGGGCGGGCTCTATGCGCTGTGGGGCCTGCGCGGCTCGTTGTTCGGCGCCTTCGGTTCTACCGCCGAGACGGTACTGCCCAGCCAGCGCGATCTGCCCCGATCGGTGCTGATCACGCTGCTGGTCGTGCTGGCGATTCCCATGGCCGTGCTCTATGTCTGGCTGCTGGATTCGATCGTGGGCGGCGTGATCGTAGCGCTGGTCATGCTGGCTGCGGCTTTCCTGTTCTCGGCCGTGGCTGCCTATATGGCCGGCCTGGTCGGCTCCAGCAACAATCCCGTGTCAGGGGTGACCATTGCCACGATCCTGATGACGGCCGTGGGCCTGTGGCTGTTCTTCGGCGCCGAGCAGGCCGGGGCGGCCAGCGCAATCATTGTGGGCGCGGTAGTCTGCTGTGCGGCGGCCATCGGCGGCGACAACATGCAGGACTTGAAGGCCGGCTCGATTCTGGGCGCCTCGCCCCGGGCTCAGCAGATCGCACAGATGCTGGGCGTGGTTGCTGCCGTGTTCGTGCTCGCCCCCGTGTTGTCGCTGCTACTGCATGCCTATGGCATCGGCCCGGTGGATGCGGCGCATCCGAACTCCCTGCCTGCGCCACAGGCGAGCCTGATGATGGCCGTGGCCCAGGGCGTGTTCGAGGGCGGGCTGCCCTGGGGCTGGGTGATCGGCGGTGGTCTGCTGGCGTTTGCGACCATCGGGCTCGACGGCGTGCTCGCCCGGCGTGGCAGCGGTTTGCGTATGCCGGTGCTGGCTGTGGCGCTCGGGCTTTATCTGCCGTTGTCGCTATCGGTGGCGATTGCCGTCGGCGGCGTCGTATCGGCGGTATCGGGTGCCAAGCCCGGCGAGCACGGTCGCGGCCTGCTCGCAGCGGCCGGGCTGATCACGGGCGAGGCGCTCATGGGTATTCTGATCGCCTTGCCGGTAGCGGCAAGCGGGCGGCCGGATGTTCTGGCGCTGGATCTGGCCGGCCTGCCGCTGGCCTGGCCTGGAATGGTGCTGATGGCAGGGCTGGCCGGGTGGCTCTGGATTCTCACCCGTCGCGATACGAGCGCACACTGATTCGCGATGGATGGGTAGGTCGTTGCCCGTGGAAAGACGCGCGACTCTGCCCACTCGACCCGATATAGGTTTTTTGATCGAATCGTCGGCACGTTGCACAACAGCTGTACACGCTGGCGGTCTTCGTTATATTTTTAGGCTTCCGCCGGTCGTGAATCAGCGATGAGGCGGAAACCCGAAAACAATCCAAAACTGGGGGCATGTATGAAAAAGCTGATATTAGGGGCTGTTCTGCTGGGCTCGAGCCTGAGTGCGAGCGCGGTGGCACCGGGCGGGCCTGGCTGCGGCTGGGGCAACCTGTTGTTTGAAGGCAGCAGTGGCACCGGTGCCCACCTGCTGGCTACCATCGTCAACGGCACGTCCGGTAATGCCACCTTCGGCATGACCAGCGGTACCAACGGCTGTGATACGAGCGGTGCGCTGACCTACAGCGGCGAGAGCCTGCTCGCCATGAACGGCGTGCTCGAGGAAGTCGCCCAGGATATGGCCGTGGGCCACGGCGAGGCGCTGACCGCCCTGACCGTGTCCATGCAGATCGATTCTGCCGACCGTGATCATTTCGATTCGGTGATGCACCAGAACTTTGCCAGCATCTTCCCGCGCCAGGATGTGGATGCGGCCGAAGTGATGGCCAATATCAACACCGTGATGAAGAGCGATAGCCGCCTGGCCCGTTACGCGGCCTGATACGACCGTTGCAAAACGCCCCGTCTGGCGATCAGGCGGGGCTTTTTTCTTTATTGAACGAACACGCGGACCCGGATCCGGACTTCGGGTCGGATCGTCTGGTGCGGATCGGCCCGATGCGGGTCGGGCCTATGGCCTGCAGAGGGCATCCTTGAGACTACCGATACTGTTCCTGCTGCTGCTCGTTGCGATCATGCTTGCAGCCCCGGCGCTCGCATCGGATGGCCCCAGCCTTGACGATCGCACGCTGGCCGCATTGGCGAACACGCCGCGCTGGCAGGCGCTGCTGCATATCAATCAGGGGGCTACCCTGCGTGATGTCGGGCGCAGCTATGTCGATGACGATCACTTCTTCCTGGCCGCCGATGGAGCGGACGATCCCCAGGCCGAGCTGCGCGCAAGCTGGCAGGCGCTACGCGAGCCGGGCAGTGGCGCGCGCTGTCGCTTTCCGGCCCGGTATCGTTTCCTCGCCGAGCAGCTTGGTTGGCACGAGTCGGCGCCCTTGGCGCATTGCACCGAATATCAGGCGTGGCGCGAGCACATGCCCGTCGGGCAGCTGGTGCTGGTGTTTCCGGCCGCCTATCTGAACAGCCCGTCGTCGATGTTTGGCCACACCCTGCTGCGTCTGGATGCCCAGCCGGATCCGGAATCGGTGTGGTTGTCGCAGGCCATCAATTTCGGCGCCCAGACCGACGGGCTCGATAATTCGCTGTTTTATATCTGGCGCGGTCTGGCCGGCGGTTATCCCGGTCGGTTCTCGGTGGTGCCATACGCCCAGAAGATCCGCGAGTACGCGTTTCTCGAAAATCGCGACATGTGGGAGTACGCGCTCGATCTGAACCCGGACGAGCTCGACTGGGTGGTGAGCCATCTGTGGGAGTTGCGCGATATCAACTTCGACTACTACTTCTTCGACGAGAACTGCTCGTTTCGCCTGCTGGAACTGGTCAAGGTCGGCCGACCGGAAGCCGAGCTGATGTCGGGGATGCGCTTTGCCGAGCTGCCGGTCAACACCGTGCGCGCGCTGTATGACGCGAAGCTGGTGACCGAGCGGCGCTATCGACCATCCAAGGCACGGGAGCTGGAGCACCTGGCTGCGCAGCTGGATGCGGTCGAGCTGGACTGGGCGCACCGGCTCATGCAAACGCCGGCGCTTGCCGACACGCCGGCTTTCCAGGCCCGTGCCGCACCGCGTCGTCATCTGATCGCGCAGGTGGCCTACCAGGCGCTGCGGGTGCGCCATCGCGAAGGCGCGCGTGATGATGCGGCCTCTGGCCGGGGTCTGGCGTTGCTGCGTGTGGTTCAGCGCAATCCCGCACCCGTGCTGGCCCAAACCCCCGAGCCGCCGCCGCCGGAGGCCGGACACGATACCCAGATGGCCAGTGTCGGCTTTGGCAGCCAGGACGGCGCGGCGTTTACCGAACTTGGTTACCGGCTGACCTACCACGATATTCTCGACCCGCTGACCGGCTTTCTGCCGGGCGCGGGTATTGAAGGGCTGGATCTGCGCCTGCGCGCGACCGATGGCGAAGGGCTGTCGCTGGAGAGCCTGGATCTGGTCAATATCCGCTCGCTGGCCCCACGCGGTGCGTTCGTCAAACCCACGTCGTGGTTCGTGCACGCCGGACTCGAACAGGTGCCGGTAGAAAACGACCGTCATCTGGCGACGTTCATCCAGGGCGGGCCCGGCGCGAGCTGGCGGTTCGGCGCGTTCATGCCCTATGCGTTTGCGCTGCTGCGCGCCGAGACCGTCTCGGGTTTCGATCCCGATCTCGCGCTGGGCGGCGGTACCGAACTGGGTGCGGTATACCTGACGCCTCGCCTGCAGGTGGGCGCGAGTGCGCAGATGATCTATTTCAGCGACAATTTCTATCGTCTTCGAACCAGCTTGGCCGCCGACATGCCCATCTCTACCGACAATGCAGTTCGCGCCGACTGTGCCCACGAGACCTGGGAGCGCCAGGCGGTCAACAGCTGTCGGGTCGCGCTCAGACATTACTTCAATTGAAGATGCCGGCCTTGCGAGGGCTGCTGGCTGCCGGTCTGGTTGCAGTACAGGCCTGCGCTGGCGCTGCTGCGGCGCAGGCTACAAGCGGCGTGCTGGACACGCTCAAGGCACGCGCCGCCGAACAGCAGCTGGCGGACACGCCGGAATGGCGTGCGCTGATCCACTACGAGCACAATCGCCTGGCCGCGGGTGTGCACAGCACGGTGGCTTCGGACGAGTTCTTTGTATCGGCTGACGGTCCACATGATCCCGCGGCCGAATTGAACGCCACGCTCGCGGCGCTGGTGGCCGGCAGCAAGATCGGCGAGCGTGAACTGCCGGCGGCCTGTCGTTTCGTGGCCCGTCGCAAGTTTCTGGTGGGCGCACTGTCGATCGATCCCGCGCGGCTGGCCCCGTTCGATTGCCCGAAGTACGACCAGTGGCGTGCGGCGCTATCGCCCGAGCAGATCAGCCTGGTATTTCCCACGGCGTTTCCCAACAGTCCGTCGTCGATGTTCGGCCATACGCTGCTGCGTATCGACTCGGCGCGCCGTCGGCGCGGCACCGAACTGCTGGCCTATGCGGTGAACTTCGCGGCGGCCGCAGGCGACGATGCGCAGGGGCTGGCGTTTGCCTGGAAAGGCCTGACCGGCGGCTACCCCGGCATCTTCGGCCTGTTTCCCTACTACGAGAAGGTCAAGCAGTACGCCTGGATCGAGCATCGCGATGTCTGGTCCTATCCGCTGGATCTGACCGACGCAGAAATCGAACGATTGGTCGATCATCTCTGGGAGATGGACGGCGTGCGCTTCGATTATTACTTTCTGAGCAAGAACTGCTCGTATCAGCTGCTCAGTCTGCTGGAAGTGGCCAGGCCGTCGCTCGAACTCACCGAGCAGTACGATTGGTATGCGATCCCGGCGGATACGATACGTACCCTGGCCGATGTGCCGGGGCTGATGGACAAGCCGACCTTTCGGCCGTCGCTGGAAACCACGTTGCGCTGGCAGGCCGATCAGCTCACCCCTGAGCAGCTCGATCTGGCCGTGGCGGTCGCCGCCGACGATGTGCCACTGGATTCGCCCAGGCTGGCCGCGCTGGCGCCGGCCGATCGTGCCGCGGTGCTCGAGGTTGGCCACGACTATCTCTACTACCAGCTGCAGAGCGATAACGAGAGCGCCGAAGCGGACCAGGCGCACGCCAACGCGATACTGCTTGCACGCAGCCGTGTTGCACGGCCGTCGCCGTTCGCGCCGGTGCCGGCACCGGCCACCCCGCCGGATCAGGGCCACAGGACCACGCGTCTGAACGTATCGGCCATCTATGCGGACGACGACTTCTCGCTGGGCCTGCGCATACGCCCGGCCTATCACGATCTGCTGGATAATCCCGGGGGCTATACCGACGGCGCCGAGATCAATTTCCTGGACCTGGGCCTGCGCGCAGACCCCGAACAAGGCGAGCTGCGCATCGACGATCTGCGCATCCTCAATATCGTATCGCTGTCACCGCGCAGCGCGCTGTTCAAGCCCGTATCGTTCCAGCTCGATACCGGCCTGCGCCGGCGCCCGTCCTCGGCTGTATTTGTCGATACGCCCAACAATCTCGGCTTCTATTTTCAGGGCGGCCCGGGACTGGCTTGGGGCAGCGACGAGCTGCTGGCGTATGTCTTCGGGCTGGGGTCGATCGACGCCGGCAGCGCATTGCAGCCGGGCTATGCGCTGGGCGCGGGCGGCTCGGTCGGCGTGCTGGCGCGGCCCGTGTCGGGTGTACAGCTCAAATTCGAGGCCGGCGCGCTCGAGTATGTCGCCGGCGACGACGGCCATTATCGCTGGGCCAAGGCCGAGCAGCAGTTTCCGGTAACGCGCGGCCTGGCCCTGCGCAGCGAGATCGGCTACGAGGACACGGCGGTAGACGACGGCCTGCGGGGCGTGATCGGCTTGAACGTGTATTTCTGAATGATAGCGCGCGCACTGCGATTTCAGGACATCTCGGACGGCTGGCTCGCCGCTGCCCGGCGCGTTGTTTCACCCAACTGCGATGCACGGCCGGCGGGCGTGGCGGTGGATACGCTGGTGGTGCACGGCATCACGCTGCCACCGGGGCGTTTCGGCCACGGACAGGTGGATGCGCTGTTCACGAACCGACTCGATCGCGCCGTTCATCCTTTTTATGAAGAGATTAACGGGCTGCGCGTGAGCGCTCATGTGCTGATCGAACGGACCGGCGCGTTGACCCAGTATGTCTCGTTCGATGCGCGCGCCTGGCACGCGGGCCGTTCGTATTTCGACGGGCGCGAGGCGGTCAACGACTTCGCTATTGGCGTCGAGCTGGAGGGCACGGACCATTGTCCGTATGCGCCGGCCCAGTATCGCGCGCTGGCCGACCTCGCAGCCGGGCTGATGGCGAACTACGTCGCGCTTGCGCCCGAGCGTATCGTGGGCCACAGCGATATTGCCCCCGGCCGCAAGACCGACCCGGGGCCGGCTTTCGACTGGCCCCTGTTTCGTGCACTGATGGAGCGCGCATGCATCTGATCGTCATCGTGATTGCGCTCTTTGCCGAGCGCGCACTTGGCCAGCTTACGCGCTGGCGCGAGATCGACGGCCTCGCCCGCTATATCGCGTTCATCGAGCGTAGTCGCCTCGGCGCCCGCTGGCTGTCCGGCGCGGCCGGCGTGCTGGTCATCGTGCCGCCGGTGGCCATCGTGGCACTGGCGCAATGGGCCATCGCCCACTATCTGTGGCTGGGCCTGGAACTGGTCTTCGGCGTGATCGTACTCATTCTCACGTTCGGCCCGCGTGACCTGTGGGAAGACGTCTATGCACTGGCGCATGCACGCAGCACCGAGGAGCACGACCGCGCCGAAGCACGGGCGGTGGCGCTGTGCCGGCGTGCCACCGGCCGCCCCGCGGGCGATATCGATGGTGCCACCATCGTGGGCGCAGTTCTTGTACAAGGCCACGAGCGCGTGCTGGCGGTACTGCTGTGGTTCTTCGTGGCCGGGCCGGCGGGTGCGGTGTTCTATCGCAGCGTGCGTGAGTTGCCGGCACTGGCTGCGCGCAGCACCGGCTCGAAGCGTCTGCGGCGTGCGGCCGAATATATACACGGTCTGGCGGCCTGGATACCGACCCGCCTGACCGTGCTGGTCTATGCGCTGGTTGGTGATACGCGCCGCGCGCTCGCTGGCTGGCCATCGGCGCGGGCCACCACGCATCTGAGTGCATCTGCCAGCTGGCGTCTGCTGGCAGCGGTCGGCCGTGGCGCCCTGGGACTGCCGCGCGACCAGGCGTCGCCGCGCCTGAGCCGTCATCTCAACGATACGCTGCTTGAAGCGCTGGGCCTGATCTCACGAACATTGCTTGTAGTTCTGGCGTTGCTGGCGCTACTCACCATTTTCGGCGTGCTGCGGTAGCATTCGGCACCCGACTTCGTCATGAGATGCTGTTTTGAGCGACCTGCAGACCTACCTGGACAAGGCCATCGAGGCCGCACGTGCGGCCGAGACAATCATTCGCCGCTACTATCTCGGCGAGTTCGATGTCGAGTTCAAGGCCGACGCCTCGCCGGTGACCGTCGCCGACGTCGAATGTGAGCAGGCGATCAAGGCCGTGCTCTCGCAGGCCTTCCCGGATCACGGTTTCTACGGCGAGGAGCTCGGCGCCGAATCGATCGACGCAGACCATGTCTGGCTGATCGACCCGATCGATGGCACCAAGAGCTTCGTGCGCGGCTATCCGTTCTTCTCGACCCAGATCGCATTGCTGAAAAAAGGCGCGCCCAGAGATGAACTGATCGTGGGCGTATCCAACGCGCCCCTGTTCAACGGCGGCGAGATGGCCTGTGCCGCCAAGGGGTTGGGGGCAACGCTCAACGGCGAGCCGATCGCGACGTCGGATACCCACACAATCGCGAAGACGAGCCTGTCGATGGGCAATATCGCCTCGCTCGGCGCTTCGCCAGCCTGGCCAAAAATCGGCGAACTGGTCGGTGCAGTCCATCGAATTCGTGGCTACGGCGATTTCTATCACTATCATCTGCTGGCCAGCGGCCGGATCGATGCCATTCTCGAGTCGGACCTGAACATCCTCGATATCGCAGCCCTGACCGTCATCCTGCGCGAGGCTGGTGGCGATATCACCGAACTTGGCGGCGGCGATATCGGCCTGGAGACACGCAGCGTATTCGCCACCAACGGCAGGCTGCGCGGCGCGATCGCGCCTTATATTGCCGCTTGGGATGAGGTGCGGGACGGCGCCAGAGGATAGTGGCGCGGCGGCAAGGCAAGATGGCCCGCAAATCAAACGAATACGAATAAAGTCTTCTATCTGTTTTCTATTGGCGTCTAGCAACTTGTCGTGTTCGCGCTCCTTTGCGCACTGATGCTTTCCGTGGGGCGACACTGCCCTAGATCAGCCTGTTAGGGCTGCTGCCGTTTCGTATGAGACCGCGCCAGGCGCTGCCTACAGTTAACTAGGGCGGCAAGACGAGGCGTCAGCAAGCGCGCTGCAACGCTGTGTGGTCGCATATGGTTGATTTGTTGGGCCCTTGTCCCGAAGGGTTGGGCCTCCCGGAAAAATCTACCAAGGGCCTCAGACAGCGTCGCGAGTCTTGATCGTGGCTCGCCGCGCCCGGCGCTCGCGCCTTGCCTGAGCCCCTAGTCGATAGTTAAGGAAGGACGCCAACGCGGCGCTCTTGCGAAACGGCAGCAGGCCCTAGAACTAGAACGGCTGCGTCTCGCCGCGCAGGCTGATGATCGGCCAGCCCGCTGCGGTGGCCGCCGCAGTCAGGCGCTCGTCCGGGTCGACCGCAATGGCGGTATCAGCCCAGCGCAACAGCGGTAGATCGTTGTGTGAATCCGAATAAAAGGTGACGTGCTCGAAGTCGTGCGGCTGCTCGGAAACCCATAGCTTGGCGCGCTCGATTTTGCCCGCCTGAAACGACGGCGTGCCGGCTATCTCGCCGGTGTAGGCGCCGTCGATGATCTCCGGATCGGTCGCGATCAGCGCGTCAATGCCCAGCATTCGAGCGATTGGCTCGGTAATGAATCGGTTGGTAGCCGTAATGATGGCCATGGCATCGCCGCGGGCGCGATGGTGGGCCAGCAGCGCAGGTGTATGAGGCGCAACCACTGGCCGGATGCGCTCGACCAGGAAGCGCTCTCGCAAAGCCAGCATATCGTCCAGCGGGTGCTCGCGCAGCGGGGTGAGCGCGAAACGCTGGTACGCATGGATATCGAGATTGCCTGCCCGATATTGCGCGTGGAAGCGCTCGTTCTCGCGTGTATGCACGGCGGCATCCACCACCCCCTCGTCGACAAGAAAACGGCCCCATTGGTAATCGCTGTCATCGGCAAGCAGGGTGTGGTCCAGATCGAAGAAAGCTAAATGCACTGTGAATAGACCTTTTTTTGTTTTTGAACGATTTGTGAAAGAATCCGATAAGTACTTATACCGAGGGCGTAATCGTGATCGATGCGCAGGGTTTTCGCGCCAACGTCGGCATCATCTTAAGCAATCCCCGGGGCCAGGTGTTCTGGGCCAAACGGATTGGCCAGCAATCCTGGCAGTTTCCGCAGGGCGGCATTCACGAAGGCGAGGACGCGCAGCAGGCGCTGTTTCGTGAACTCGAAGAGGAAGTCGGGTTGTTGCCCGAGCATGTCCGCATGATCGGATCGACCCGTCGATGGCTGCGCTATCGACTGCCCAAACGCTATGTTCGGCGCAACCGGCAGCCGCTTTGCATTGGCCAGAAACAGAAGTGGTTCATGTTGCAGCTGGTCGCGCCCGAGACCTGTGTGCGTTTTGACGCCACTGAAAAACCCGAGTTCGACGGCTATCGCTGGGTCGACTACTGGCAGCCCGTCAACGAAGTGGTGTTCTTCAAGCGCCAGGTCTATCGACTTGCGCTCGACGAACTGTCCTGCTGTCTGGAGACGGGCTAACAGCGCCTTGGAAGCTGAGCTTTTCTGGTAAAGCGCGAAAAGCTCGGCGCGGCGCGTCTACCCAGACCAGGGGGCGGATTCAAACGCAAACGGCTGCTTCACGGATGCTGCCCGGCGCGATTAGCCCAGCTTGGTGCACTAACGGCCGGCTACTTTAACCGCCCGCGTTTGGAGTAGAGCGGTCACGCCGCGACTCATGCGTCGGGTGTTGCCGTGGGTGATGTCCTGCTCCGCCGCGACGGCCCGTAACGCCAATACGCTGCGTGATTTGGCGCTTGTCGTGTCGTGCTGCGTTGCGCCGCGTGGCCAGAGCTAGCGCTGTGGCGCATCAGCGCCCTGCCTGGGGTAAAAGGCTCACGCTGACTGGGACGTGGCGGTGCGAACGTGCGCTACATGGTGCTAGGGCCGGTGCCGCTTGGTACGAGCGCCGCTTTGGAGCCCTCACTGTCGCGAACCACGCAGCATATGGCCGCAGGCAAGCAGCGGGTTAGTGCACAAGTGTGCACTTGATGCGGTGACGCGGTATGCTGACCGTGCCAGCAGTGGATGTCGTATGTTTGCATATTGACACTCATTCGCATTCGCGTTCTACTGCGCTTCGGAGGTAAAGAGCATGTACGTCTGTGTTTGTAACGCTGTCACCGATTGCCAGATTCGCGATGCTTATTGCGAAGGCGCCTGCAGTATGCGTGAACTGCGCAAACGGCTGGGTGTTGCCGGCTGCTGCGGTCGCTGTGCCCAATGCGCGCGTGATCTGCTCACCGAGTGCCGCCAGCAGGCCGATCGCGCTGCCGCGCCTATTCGGGTTATCGAGCGCGCGGAGTTGTCTGTCGCCAGCTGAGCACCCCGAGGTTCTCAATTCCGGGCGATAGGACGGCTTCGGCTTCGATTGTAAGCCCAGCCTTGGTCGGCTAAGCTCTAAAGCTGAATCTGCCGTCAAGCACAGGACCGGTCATGAAAGGCGACGCCACAGTCATTGAATACCTCCAGAAGTCGCTCAAGCTCGAGCTGACTGCGATCAACCAGTATTTCCTGCACGCCCGCATGTACGAAGACATGGGCTTCTACGAGATCGGCAAGAAGGAATATCAGGAATCCATCGAGGAAATGCAGCACGCGGATCGCTTCATCAAGCGCATCCTGTTCCTCAATGGCCTGCCCAATCTGCAGGATCTGGGCAAGCTGCGCATCGGCGAAAACCCCAAGGAAATGCTGGAATGCGATCTGGCCGCCGAGTACGAAGGGCACGCCTACTACAAGGAAGCCATCGGCTACTGCGAGAAGGCTGGCGACTACGTCACGCGTGAGCTGTTTGCCGAGATTCTGGCGGATGAAGAAGGTCATATCGACTTCATCGAAACCCAGCTCGACATGATCAAGCTCATGGGGGAACAGAATTACAACCAGTCGCAGATCGGCGTGGATATCAATCAGGATCCGGACGGCAGCGAATAAGCGCCGGGCCGGCGACGCCGGTACTACAGCTCGAAAAAGGCCCCGCGGGATCATCTCCGGCGGGGCCTTTTTTCATGGCACAGGCTGGGTTGTCAGAACGGTTTGACGATCGCCAGGATTACGATCAGCACGAGAAAGATCGTGGGTACTTCGTTCATCAGGCGGAAGTAGCCGGCGCTGCCGCTGTTACGGTTTTCGCGGAATTTCTTGACCTGGATCTGGCACCAGCCGTGATAGCCGATCAGGCCGAGCACGAGCAACAGCTTGACGTGCATCCAGCCGTTGGCCGCCATCCAGGCGCTGCCGTAGCCGACCAGCATCCAGATACCCAGACCGATGGTCAGCGCAGCTGCGATCGACATCAGCATGCCCAGGCGCCGCTCCATCGTGCAGAAGCGGGTACGGCCTACCTCGTCGGTGGCCTCGGCGTGATAGACAAAAAGGCGTGGCAGATAGAACAGCCCCGCGAACCAGGCCACCATGGCGATGACGTGAAAGGCTTTGACCCAAAGCAGCATGCGGTGAACTCCGAAAAGGCGCGACATGGCCGAGCGGTAGAGGCCCGACCGGGGAACAAGCGGCCATTGTACCGGTCCGCTTCGAGCTGAGGTCTGCGACGTGACGCTCGCGTGCCACGGCAACAGGCGCTAGGGCCGATAGCTGCCGTCGATGGCTTCGCGGGTCAGTACGCCGTAAGTGATCGTACGGCTGCTGTAGGTGGTGCGTTCGACGATCAGCGCGTCGGCCTCGTTGCGATTGATCAGATCAAAGGCTTCCTGAAGGCTGGCCCGGACATGGATCGCGTAGGCGTCGGCACGCTTGCCCGGAATCGCGCCGAGATCAATCTCGGTGAGCGCCGCGTTCTCCTCCTGATTCAGGAACCGCGCGGCGTCGCCCGGGCGCATCAGGCTGGCGCGATTCTCGCCGGACCGGATCAGCAGCCAGTCGATGTTGTTCTCCAGGATTTCAGTCAGCGCCGCGCGTTCCACGCGGCGTTCGACGATACGAAATCGTCGGTTCATTGCCGATAGCACGCTGGCCCGGCGCAGATACTGCGAGATTGGATCGTTGCGATAATCCAGGCCGCGTCGGCGCAACAGCAGCCGGAACAGCGAATCGGCTACCGCGATCCGGCGCGAGACCACGAGCGCTGCGATCACGACCAGCATGCCGGGCAGTACGAGCCCGGTCTGGCCCGACAGCTCCAGGATGACGACCAGCGCTGATAGCGGCGCCTGCAGAACGGCGCCCATCATCGCGCCGATGCCGAGCAGGGCATAAAGCCCGGCATCGCTGGCATGACCTGGCAACAGCCAGCCACCAAGCAAGCCGAGTGCGCTGCCCAGGGCGGAGCCGATCACGAAGGTGGGCAGAATCACGCCGCCGGGAATAGCCGCCGCGGTGGCGAAACTTGTGGCCAGCAGTTTCGCAAGACCGATGCCCAGCGCCATGCTGATGGTGAACTGACCGGCGAGAGAGGCGTTGACCGTATCAAAGCCCAGGCCCATGACCTGTGGAAACCAGACCGCGAGCACAGCGGTGACCATGCCGGCGAGCGTGATCCGCAGGCTGACCCGAATCGGGGCGAGCAGCGGCACGAGTGCGCCGCAGAGCCGGGTGAAGCCGGCGCCGGCCACGCCAAGTACCGCGCCAATCAAGGCCAGATAGGGCAGTTCTATGGTCGAGAAACCCGAGTATTCGGTGAGCAGGCGCGGATGCACGTCGGTGAGGGTGAACGTGACCAGCGAGCCGGTGACCGCCGCCAGGATGATCGGCGCGAACCCGGCGATGGTGTATTCCATCATCACCACTTCCATGGCGAAGATCACCGCGGCCAGCGGTGTATTGAACGATGCGGCGATGCCTGCGGCCGCGCCGCAGCCGACCAGCGTGCGCACGCTGTTGGTCGGCAGGTCGAGTTGACGCCCGAGCCAGCTGCCGGTGGCCGCTCCCGTATGGGCTGCCACGCCTTCCCGGCCCACCGACTGGCCGGTTGCCAGCGCGAGAACCGACATCGTGAACTCGGCGATAGCCGCGCGTGCCGGCAACACGCCCTGGTAGTAGACCAGACGCTCGATGATATGAACGATGCCGTATTCAGCCGACTTGAGCACCCATTCGACGATCAGGCCAAGCAGCAGGGCGCCGAGAATGGGCACTGCGAGGCGGAATGTGACGCTGGTGTCCACAAAGCTTTCGCCGTGGGCGCCGAACAGTGCGAACAGCGGGTCCTGAAGCGTATGGATGGCGGTATGCAGCGCCAGGATCACCAGCCCGCATAGCGCGCCGGTCGCCGCCCCGAGGATGCACAGCAGACTCAGGCCCGGGGTGTTTTCGACGTCCGCCATCTGCTGGCGGAGTTTGTCGAGCCGGCCTTGCCAGGCGTCGCGCAGAGACCATCTGCGTGATGGCTTAACAGCCAAAACGTGCGCCGCTGGACGAGCGGCCAGACAGGCCAGGGGTCAGGCGTGCGATCACGGGCGCAAATCCAGAGCGAAATGACGGCGACGGGCGGCCGCTGCGGGCAAGGGCTCGTCACGCGCGCTATTATGCGCCGTTCGACAAAGCATTTACAGCCGCAGATATGAGCAACAAACAGCGTATTGGCATCGTGGGTGGCACCGGTTACGGCGGCGCAGAGCTGCTGCGGCTGCTCGCCCGCCATCCCGACGCCCAGGTCGTCGCGGTCACCTCACGAGGCGATGCGGGCACGCCCGTGGCGCAGGCCTATCCGCAGCTGCGGGGTGTGATTGATCTGGATTTCGTCGCGCCGGATCCGAACAACCTGCGCGACTGTGACGTGGTGTTCTTTGCAACCCCCCATGCTGCGGCGATGCACGACGTGCCGGCGCTGCTGGACGCTGGCAAGCGGGTTATCGATCTGTCGGCCGATTTTCGCCTGCGCGATGCGCGGCTGTGGGCACATTGGTATGGCACCGAGCACGCTTGTCCGGAGTTGATAGAGCGCGCGGTGTACGGCATGCCCGAACTCTATCGCTCCAGTATTGCGGACGCGGATCTGGTCGCCTGCCCTGGCTGTTATCCGACCGCAATCATCCTCGGTTTCAAGCCATTGATTGATGCTGGACTTGTCGATCTGGATCATCTGATCGCCAACGCAGCGACCGGCGTATCAGGCGCGGGCAAGAGCCTGAAGCCCGGTTTTCTGTTTGCCGAAATGGCCGATTCCTTCAAGGCGTACGGTGTGGCTGGCCATCGACACCTGCCCGAAATACGCCAGGTGCTCGGCGATCTGTCCGGCAGTGCTGCGAGTCAGATCGGGCTTACGTTCGTGCCCCATCTCGTGCCCATGATCCGCGGTATCCATGCGACGCTCTATGCGCAGCTCTCGGGGCAGGCGGATCTGCAGGCGCTGTTCGAGACCACCTATGCCAACGAGCCGTTCGTCGACGTGATGCCGCCGGGCTCGACCCCGGAGACACGCCACGTGCGCGGTGCCAATGTGTGTCGGATTGCCGTGCACCGCCCCGGCGATGGCAACGAGGGCAATACAGCGGTCGTGCTGTCGACTATCGACAACCTGGTCAAGGGCGCGGCCGGGCAGGCCGTGCAGTGTTTCAACCTCATGATCGGGGCGCCGGAGAATCAGGCACTGACCGACCCCGGCGCGTTGCCTTAGGAGCGCTGAGCTGTCGATGCCCATGCAGGCCCGCGCCGCTGGCCTGTGTATGTTGGCCTGCAAGGATTTGGTGTTGATCGCCCTGGACCTGAGGCGCCGTGAGTGTGAGCTTCCAGAATGGCCGGCATGATCTGCGTCTCCAGCGCGGTATATGCATCACGCAGCGGCAACCAGGCGTATGATTATCATTATGTCATCGCAGCCGTTTCGGACTTGAATATCCGCGGCTTGCACCGATGTCCTATGATAGAGATATCCGGTCGCTGATCGGACCACTGCAATCTGGATGCTTATGAGTACCGCAACGCAACCCGCTTACGATGATCAGGCCGCGCTGGTGTTTACCGATGCGGCTGCCGGTAAAGTCAAGGAATTGCTGGAAGACGAAAACAACGACGCCCTCAAGCTGCGCGTTTTCGTATCCGGCGGAGGCTGCTCCGGCTTCCAGTACGGCTTCACCTTCGATGAGAATATCGAGGACGGCGATACCCAGATCGAAAAGCAGGGCGTGACTCTGCTGGTGGATCCCATGAGCGTGCTCTATCTCAGCGGCGCCGAAATCGATTTTTCGGACGGGGTGGAAGGCGCGCAGTTCGTGATCCGCAACCCCAACGCCACAACTACTTGCGGCTGCGGTAACTCGTTCGCGGTGTAGATACCAGCCTGCGCGCCTTCGTCCCCTGGAGGGACGATTCGCCGCAGGCGAATCGGGGGATAGATAACCCCTCAGGCTTGTCCAGCAAGCCCCGCGCGGATGCGCGGCGCAGTTCGTGATCCGCAACCCCAACGCCACAACCACTTGCGGCAACGCTTTCGGCGTGCAAACCGGTCCGTCTTCGCCTTGGCGCAGCGTGTCGCCGACCGTGTCGGTGAGTTGAGGCCCCGGTCATGCCCGTATCGGATCGGGGCTGACCCCGGGTCAGATGATTGTTTGGCTCCGATAGATTCCCCCCAGCGGTACCGCAGCCGACGCGCCGGTGACGCTGGGGATATTGCCGCTGCGCCCTTTGATGGTGCGCATTGCCAGCCACGCGAAGGCCACTGCCTCTACCCAATCGCTGTCAATGCCGTACTCGTCCGTGCGCATGATCGGCCTGGGAGCCATGTGTTGGGACAGCCGCCGACAGAGCTCAGCGTTGCGCACGCCGCCTCCGCACAGCAGCAGTTGCTCGTTGCCGGGGCCATGTGTCTCGATAGCGTCGGCAATCGTGATCGCCGAAAATTCGCAGAGCGTCGCCTGTACATCGACTGGCCGCGGTGGCCTGGGCAGGCTGTCGATCTGGGCTCTAAGCCAGTCCAGATTGAAATATTCGCGGCCTGTGCTCTTGGGTGCCGGCCGACCCAGGTACGGGTCGGAAAGCATCAGGCTTAGCAGCGGTTCGTCTACCGTGCCCGCAGCGGCCCATTGCCCGTTTTCGTCCATATCCCGTTTCAGGTGCGTTGCGATCCAGGCGTCCATGAGTGCATTGCCGGGCCCGGTGTCCAGGCCCGTCACGTCCTTGGTCTGCGGCGTGCCTTGTGCGGGCAGCACGGTAATGTTGGCAATGCCGCCGATGTTGACGATCACGCGAGCCTGATCGGGATCCGAGAACAGGCTGTGATGGAACGCCGGTACCAGTGGAGCGCCCTGTCCGCCGATTGCCATATCGCTGTTACGGAAATCGGCAACGACAGTGCAGCCGACACGCGCGGCAATCAGGCTGGGCGCACCGAGCTGCAGACTGAAAGGAAAAATCGCCCCGGGTTCGTGGCGCACGGTCTGGCCATGACTGCCGATCGCGACGATATGGTCAACGGTTACGCCTGCTTTTTCTATTACCGCAAGCGCGGCTTCGGCAAACCATGCGCCGACCCGCTGATCGAGTTCACCGAATTTGCTGAGTGACACGCCCGCGACCTGTTGCGACAGGTGCAGCAGGTCGGCGCGCAGGCCGGGCTCAGGCGCGAGTGCATGCGTGGCGAGTATCTCGGGGTAGTGACCGTCGACAAACCGGACCACGGCCGCGTCTGCCGCGTCCACGCTGGTGCCCGACATGAGTCCGATATAGCAGTCGTGGTGTTTCACGAAGCACAGCGCCGTTGTGGTGTGTAATGGGCGGTTGAGCGAGTACGCACGCCTGTGCGCCTCTGTGGCCCAGTGTGCCGCGGCGCGGCGCTCGCGGATAGCCTTGCGCTGTTGCAGCGCGCCGCGAATTTGCCGGCGTTGCCCTGCTGTGCAGGCAAAAGCGTCGCCTGTATTTGACTCGGTGCCCGCCTGACCCCTGCTGCGGGCCAGTTCGACTGCTGCGCGGAAAGCTTGATCGCGATTATTGAGACGCCTTCACTGGGCGCCGTCATCGAGTATGCGGTCGGCCCGCGCGACTTCTGTATGCGACAACGTATCGAGTTGGGCGACGAGCGGTGCGGTTTCCTTCTGGAAGTCCGCTAGATACTTCTTCGGCAACGGAATGGACTTGGGCATGGCGCTGCCTTCGGGATCCTTGGGTGCGCCGTCGACCCGGAACTCGTAGTGAAGATGTGGGCCGGTCGCCAGGCCGGTCATGCCGACATAGCCGATGATGTCGCCCTGACGGACCTTGCTGCCCACGCCAAGACCCCTGGCAAAACGCGACATATGGCCGTAGCGGGTGGACAGATGGCTGTCGTGCTGGATGATGATCATGTTGCCGTAGCCGCCGCGGCGGCCGCGAAAGGCGATGCGGCCGTTGCCGGTCGCCTTGATCGGCGTGCCGCTGGGAGCAGCGTAGTCCGTGCCCTCGTGTCGCCGAATACGATTGAGAATAGGGTGTTTTCGGGAGAGATTGAATCCCGAGCTGATCCGCGTGTAGTCGACCGGCGTACGAATGAAGGCCTTCTTCATCGCGCGACCGTCCGGGGAGTAGTAGGCGGCCTCATCGTCGGAGCTGCCTATATAGCGTACGGCACGCACCGAACGGCCGTTGTTGGTGAACGCCGCGGCGAGAATATCGCCGTCGCCAACCTTGTCACCATCGCGGAACAGCTCGTCGTAAACCACGACGAATCGATCGCCCGGACGAATATCGAGTGCAAAGTCGATGTCCCAGCCGAAGATCTTGACCAGCTTCATGATCTGGTTGTCCGACAAACCCGCTTCAAGCGCATCGACATAGAAGCTCGTATCGATACGGCCGCTGGCATATGCCTTGCGATGGTCGACGTCGGTCAGCACGGTTCGGCTCCTGAAGCCGTCGTTCCTGGCGTGTACTTCGAGCGTGTGCAGGGCATCCACGGGGTAGTGGAGTTCGAGCACCCGCCCTTCGCCGTTGGAGCGCACTCGCAGTACGTCGCCGGCACGCAGGCCTCGAGTGAAGCGCTGGCCGTGATTTTTAAGGTGGGCGATCTTGAGGGAGTCGCTATAGGAGAGATTGTTGCGGCTGAAGGCAATCGACAGCGTGTCGCCACGGTGGATCGTCACGTCTTGCCAGTGATCGCCTGCGCGCAGGGCGGCAAGACCGCCATCGCGGGGTGCGCCGTGATCGGCGTCGGCGTCAGCGTCGAGCAAAGCGATAGAGCCCGGAATAGCCCCGGCCGGGACAGCGGCTTGGTCCTCGATGCCCGCGTCATCATCGAGTACGCGGTTCGGGTCGAGTGGCGCGACGGGAATGGCTTCAGCGCCGTGCTGCTGCTCGCTAAGCGCGATGTCGGCGTTGTCGTTCCGCGCGTGGTTCGGGCTTGCCTGGGCGGTGCTGGATACGCCATCCAAGGCGAGCGGGAGGCTTATGCTCGAGTGCTCGTCGCGGTTGCTGCTATATGCTTCGGCGTCGGTCGCTGTCTGCGCGATACTGCTGTTGCTGTCGGCCGGTTCGTCGAAGGCGCTCTTTTGGCCAGCGTCGACTGTGCCACCAGACAGCATATGGGTTTCGATGAAGGGCTCGGGACCGGTGGTAAGCCAGGCTGCGCCGCCCAGAAGTGGTATGGCTAGCAGCAGCGCGAGCCGCCGAAGCCGGAATCGCGCACGTGGCTGCTCTCGCAACCACAGATAATCACTGTCGATCTTGCCCATAGATAACGTGCTGTGCGGTGCCCAAGCAGGAGTTGTGATCCGCAGCCGGCCCCTGTGTTTCCGGCCCCGGATATCGGGATAAAAAAGCATAAACGCGGGTGCTTGGCAAGTCTCAAGACGCTAGACTATCGGTGTACCCGTCAGATCAAACAAAGACTTGGAGCTGTATCCGCGATGGATGACATATGGGCAGAGGTCGAGCGTGGCTGTGAGGAAATCATCCCCGCAGAGGCGTTCCGGACACGTATTGAAGAGGCCGGTCGCGCGAGTCAGAAGCTGGTCATCAAGGCAGGATTCGATCCGACCGCGCCTGATCTGCACCTGGGGCACACCGTTCTACTCAACAAGATGCGGCTGTTTCAGGACCTCGGCCATGACGTCGTATTCCTTATTGGGGATTTCACCGGCCGCATCGGTGATCCAACCGGCAAGAACATCACCCGCAAGCCGCTCGATGAGGCACAGGTGGCGGCCAACGCGGCGACGTACGAGGCCCAGATATACAAGGTGCTGGATCCCGCGCGCACGCGCGTAGTCCTTAACTCGTCCTGGCTGAACGCGTTGTCGAGTGCCGACATGATCAAGCTGGCAGCTACACATACGGTGGCGCGTATGCTTGAGCGCGACGATTTCAACAAGCGCTATGCCGCCCATCAACCTATTGCAATCCACGAGTTTCTCTATCCGCTGATCCAGGGCTACGACTCGGTTGCACTCCGGGCCGACGTCGAGCTCGGCGGTACCGACCAGAAGTTCAACCTGCTCATGGGGCGTCAGCTGCAGCAGGTCTATGGGCAGTCGCCACAGGCTGTACTGACCATGCCTCTGCTCGAAGGCCTGGACGGCGTCAACAAGATGTCCAAGTCGCTGGGCAACTACATAGGCATCGACGAGCCACCGGCCGAGCAATACGGCAAGTTGATGTCGATATCGGACGAGCTCATGTGGCGCTACTTCGAATTGCTCTCCTTCAAGCCAATCGCGACACTCGCTGCCTACCGCCAAGAGGTGGCCGACGGGGTCAATCCGCGAGACGTAAAGTACCGCCTGGCTCACGAGCTGGTTGCACGGTTTCATGGAGAGGCAGCTGCAGCCTCCGCCCACGATGCATTCGTATCCCGCTTTAGTGACGGTGGCGTGCCAGAGGACTTGCCTCTACAGCAGGTACAGACGCCACCACATGGCATGCAGGTAGCCGCTCTGTTGTTTGCCGCGGGATTGACCAAGAGCAACGGCGAGGGCATTCGGTTGGTAAAGCAGGGTGCCGTACGCCTGGACGGCGAGAGGATCGAGGATGCCGGCCTGCTGCTAAAGGTCGGCGGAGAGCATTTGATTCAGGCCGGAAAGCGACGAATCGCGCGGGTATGCCTCAAGGCGGACGGTTAGCCGGACCAGAAAGCCTGTCATGACAGGCTTTGGCGAATTATTTCAAATTAATTGCAGAAATCCGTTGACACCTCGCTGTGGATCTCTAGAATACGCCCTCTCGCAACGGTGCGGGCCGCTAGAAACCTCAGGGAATTGAACGGCAAGCACTCGCCTCGCGGTGAAGAGGAATCAGCTGGAAACAGCCGATTAGTCTTGTTGGAGTGAAGGTGTTGAAGTTCAGGAAGTCTGTTCTTCGACACGCTGGAAGCATCGATCGATACGTCGAGCATTGCTTCTGGTGGGAGTCACAACGATCCCCGACAACTTTTAAAATGATTTTTAAAAGTTGTTGACACTCTCTCAAAACGGCGTATAGTACGCCCTCTCGCAACGAAGCGAACGGAAAGCGCAAAACGCTCTACGTTATGTTGCAGATCTTTAACAACTTGTAAGTGACTTGTGTGGGTGCTCCCTTGGGATGGCGAAAGCTAAGTCCCAAACGAGCATCCAAAGCATAAAAGCTTGGGATGACTCAGATATGACTAAATGATCATATCACCAGTTGAAGTATGAAGTATTAAACTGGAGAGTTTGATCCTGGCTCAGATTGAACGCTGGCGGCAGGCCTAACACATGCAAGTCGAGCGGAAACGACATCTTCGGATGGGCGTCGAGCGGCGGACGGGTGAGTAATGCGTAGAAATCTGCCCTTTTGTGGAGGATAACCTGGGGAAACTCAGGCTAATACTGCATAATCTCTACGGAGCAAAGCGGGGGATCTTCGGACCTCGCGCAGAAGGATGAGTCTACGTCTGATTAGCTAGTTGGTGGGGTAATGGCCTACCAAGGCGACAATCAGTAGCTGGTCTGAGAGGATGATCAGCCACACCGGGACTGAGACACGGCCCGGACTCCTACGGGAGGCAGCAGTGGGGAATATTGGACAATGGGGGAAACCCTGATCCAGCCATGCCGCGTGTGTGAAGAAGGCCTTAGGGTTGTAAAGCACTTTAAGCAGGAAAGAAAAGCGCCGGGTTAATAACCCGAGCGTGTTGACGGTACCTGCAGAATAAGCACCGGCTAACTCCGTGCCAGCAGCCGCGGTAATACGGAGGGTGCGAGCGTTAATCGGAATTACTGGGCGTAAAGGGTGCGTAGGCGGTTGCGTGTGTCGGATGTGAAAGCCCCGGGCTCAACCTGGGAATTGCATTCGAAACTGCGCGACTAGAATATGGTAGAGGAAGATGGAATTCCACGTGTAGCGGTGAAATGCGTAGATATGTGGAGGAACACCAATGGCGAAGGCAATCTTCTGGGCCAATATTGACGCTGATGCACGAAAGCGTGGGTAGCAAACAGGATTAGATACCCTGGTAGTCCACGCCGTAAACGATGAGAACTAGACGTTGGTTGACATAGTCGATCAGTGTCGCAGCAAACGCGTTAAGTTCTCCGCCTGGGGAGTACGGCCGCAAGGTTGAAACTCAAAGGAATTGACGGGGGCCCGCACAAGCGGTGGAGCATGTGGTTTAATTCGATGCAACGCGAAGAACCTTACCTGCCCTTGACATACCGTGAACTTTCCAGAGATGGATTGGTGCCTTCGGGAGCACGGATACAGGTGCTGCATGGCTGTCGTCAGCTCGTGTCGTGAGATGTTGGGTTAAGTCCCGCAACGAGCGCAACCCCTATCCTTAGTTGCCAGCATTAAGTTGGGCACTCTAAGGAGACTGCCGGTGACAAACCGGAGGAAGGTGGGGATGACGTCAAGTCATCATGGCCCTTATGGGCAGGGCTACACACGTGCTACAATGGCAAGTACAAAGGGTTGCGAACCTGCGAAGGGGTGCTAATCCCATAAAGCTTGTCTTAGTCCGGATTGCAGTCTGCAACTCGACTGCATGAAGTCGGAATCGCTAGTAATCGCAGATCAGCACTGCTGCGGTGAATACGTTCCCGGGCCTTGTACACACCGCCCGTCACACCATGGAAGTCGGCTGCACCAGAAGTAGCTAGTCTAACTCTTCGGAGAGGACGGTTACCACGGTGTGGTCGATGACTGGGGTGAAGTCGTAACAAGGTAGCCGTAGGGGAACCTGCGGCTGGATCACCTCCTTTCGAGAAATGCTTAGTCATCTCTTGGGAGCATCCACACAAGTCACTTACAATTTAGCGGTTATTCCAGACAATGTCTGGTTGCCTAGAGCTTGGGTCTGTAGCTCAGTTGGTTAGAGCGCACCCCTGATAAGGGTGAGGTCGGAAGTTCAAATCTTCCCAGACCCACCATTGTCAAGGTAGCGCGTACAACTGGGGCTGTAGCTCAGCTGGGAGAGCACCTGCTTTGCAAGCAGGGGGTCAGCGGTTCGATCCCGCTCAGCTCCACCACGCTCTGGAATAACTCGATCAGCGAGATCAGAACAAACGAGGGCATCGCCCGCCGTTTGTTGTGATCTTGTTATCACCGCTCTTTAACAATCTAATGCAATCGAACACTGTATTCTTTTAGCAAAGAATACTGGATCACGTTTATGTGACTGATGGCGCGAGAGCGCTTGAGGTTATATGACCAAGTGACCAAGCGCATATGGTGGATGCCTAGGCGACAGAAGGCGATGAAGGACGTAGCAGCCTGCGATAAGCTGCGGTGAGTCGGCAAACAGACTTTGACCCGCAGATTTCCGAATGGGGAAACCCACTTGCCGCAAGGCAAGTATCCCATGATGAATACATAGTCATGGGAGGCGAACCCGGGGAACTGAAACATCTAAGTACCCGGAGGAAAAGAAATCAATTGAGATTCCCTGAGTAGCGGCGAGCGAAACGGGAACAGCCCTTAAGTCTATTATGTTGTAGTGGAAGTGCTCAGGAATGACACGCCATAGAAGGTGAAAGCCCCGTACACGAAACGGCATTTTAGGTGAAATCGAGTAGGGCGAGGCACGTGTAACCTTGTCTGAACATGGGGGGACCATCCTCCAAGGCTAAATACTCTCTGTCGACCGATAGTGAACCAGTACCGTGAGGGAAAGGCGAAAAGAACCCCGGAGAGGGGAGTGAAATAGAACCTGAAACCGTATGCGTACAAGCAGTCAGAGCCTGTCTGAGGACGGGTGATGGCGTACCTTTTGTATAATGGGTCAGCGACTTACTTGTCTGTAGCAAGCTTAACCGTATAGGGGAAGCGTAGGGAAACCGAGTCTTAATAGGGCGATCAGTTGCAGGCAGTAGACCCGAAACCGGGCGATCTATCCATGGCCAGGGTGAAGGTGAGGTAACACTTACTGGAGGCCCGAACCCACTAATGTTGAAAAATTAGGGGATGAGCTGTGGATAGGAGTGAAAGGCTAATCAAGCCCGGAGATAGCTGGTTCTCCTCGAAAGCTATTTAGGTAGCGCCTCGTGTATAACTGCCGGGGGTAGAGCACTGTTTCGGCTAGGGGTCTCATAAGAGATTACCAAACCGATGCAAACTCCGAATACCGGCAAGTTCAAGCACGGGAGACACACTGCGAGAGCTAACTTCCGTAGTGGAGAGGGAAACAACCCAGACCGCCAGCTAAGGTCCCCAAGTCATGGCTAAGTGGCAAACGATGTGGGAAGGCAAAGACAGTCAGGAGGTTGGCTTAGAAGCAGCCATCCTTTAAAGAAAGCGTAATAGCTCACTGATCTAGTCGGCCCGCGCGGAAGATATAACGGGGCTAAAGCCATGCACCGAAGCTGCGGACTTGTGATTTATCACAAGTGGTAGAGGAGCGTTCCGTAGGCCGTGAAGGTGAACCGTGAGGTTTGCTGGAGGTATCGGAAGTGCGAATGCTGACGTGAGTAACGATAAGGCAGGTGAAAAACCTGCCCGCCGAAAGTCCAAGGTTTCCTGCGCAACGCTATTCGGCGCAGGGTGAGTCGGCTCCTAAGGCGAGGCCGAAAGGCGTAGTCGATGGAAAACGGGTTAATATTCCCGTACCTCGCATAACTGCGATGGGGTGACGAAGAAGGTTAGGTTGGCCGGGTGATGGTTATCCCGGTTTAAGCATGTAGGCAGGTCTTCTAGGCAAATCCGGAAGGCTAATGCCGAGACGCGATGACGAGTCTCCAAGGAGATGAAGCAACTGATACCAAGCTTCCAGGAAAAACCTCTAAGCTTCAGGTTATGCAGACCGTACCCCAAACCAACACAGGTGGACGAGGTGAGAATCCTAAGGCGTATGAGACAACTCGGGTGAAGGAACTCGGCAAAATGGTACCGTAACTTCGGGAGAAGGTACGCCTCCGGTATGTGAGGACACTTGCTGTCTGAGCAGAAAGAGGCCGCAGAGACCAGGTGGCTGCGACTGTTTACTAAAAACACAGCACTCTGCTAACTCGTAAGAGGATGTATAGGGTGTGACGCCTGCCCGGTGCCGGAAGGTTAATTGATGGGGTTAGCTTCGGCGAAGCTCTTGATCGAAGCCCCGGTAAACGGCGGCCGTAACTATAACGGTCCTAAGGTAGCGAAATTCCTTGTCGGGTAAGTTCCGACCTGCACGAATGGCGTAACGATGGCCACACTGTCTCCACCCGAGACTCAGTGAAATCGAAATTGCTGTGAAGATGCAGTGTTCCTGCGGCAAGACGGAAAGACCCCGTGCACCTTTACTATAGCTTTACACTGGATTTTGAACATTTTTGTGTAGGATAGGTGGGAGGCTTTGAAGCGTTGGCGCTAGCCGGCGTGGAGCCACCCTTGAAATACCACCCTGAAATGTTTGAGGTTCTAACCTAGGTCCCTTATCGGGATCAGGGACAGTGTATGGTGGGTAGTTTGACTGGGGCGGTCTCCTCCCAAAGAGTAACGGAGGAGTGCAAAGGTACCCTCAGCGCGGTCGGAAATCGCGCAACGAGTGCAAAGGCAAAAGGGTGCTTGACTGTGAGACCGACGGGTCGAGCAGGTACGAAAGTAGGTCTTAGTGATCCGGTGGTTCTGTATGGAAGGGCCATCGCTCAACGGATAAAAGGTACGCCGGGGATAACAGGCTGATTCCTCCCAAGAGTCCACATCGACGGAGGAGTTTGGCACCTCGATGTCGGCTCATCACATCCTGGGGCTGAAGCAGGTCCCAAGGGTATGGCTGTTCGCCATTTAAAGTGGTACGCGAGCTGGGTTTAGAACGTCGTGAGACAGTTCGGTCCCTATCTGCCGTAGGCGTTCGAGATTTGAGAGGATCTGTCCTTAGTACGAGAGGACCGGGATGGACGTATCTCTGGTGTTCCGGTTGTCACGCCAGTGGCATTGCCGGGTAGCTACATACGGAAGGGATAAGCGCTGAAAGCATCTAAGCGCGAAGCCCACCTCAAGATGAGATCTCGCTAGCCCCTTGAGGGCTCTAAAGGGTCGTCCAAGACGAGGACGTTGATAGGCCGGATGTGTAAGTACAGCAATGTATTCAGCTTACCGGTACTAATTGCCCGTGAGGCTTGGTCATATAACACTCAAGCGTTTTCGTGAATCCAGCGCAGTGTTCGATTGCATACAGATTGTCCAGTTTGCCTGGCGGCCATAGCGAGTGGGAACCACCCGACTCCATTCCGAACTCGGAAGTGAAACCGCTCAGCGCCGATGGTAGTGTGGGGCTTCCCCATGCGAGAGTAGGTCACCGCCAGGCTCTTAATTTAAAAGGCCCCGAGCATACGCTCGGGGCCTTTTTTTTGCCCGGTATTCTAGTATCGGTGTTGTCGATAAGCTTTGAGCATGGCGTCGTGTGCGCTTCGATAGCTCGGCTGCCGTGTCGCTACGGTCGCATTGAAATCAGCACGAAAACACAGCTGGCTGTAGAATACACGAATGCAACGTCTGGCCTGGCTTTTCTTTCCCAGTGGCGAGAATATCTCGTTCGCGATCCGCTGCTGCGTGTCGATTGCGCTGGCGCTGTATCTTGCTTTCTGGCTGCACCTGGACAACGCCTACTGGGTCTTCATCAATGTAGCCATTCTGATTCAGCCGCTGCCGGGTTTTCTGGTCGTACGTGCCTATGCGCGGCTGATCGGTACCTTCATCGCCGGCGTGATGTCTATCGTGCTCATTGCGCTGTTCGCACAGAGCTATTTCATGTTCAGCGCTGCACTGGTGTGCTGGATGAGCTTGATGGTGTTCTGTGCCAGCCTGTTCCGAAACAACATGTCCTACGGCTTTGTGCTGGCCGGTTATGTGACCATGATTGTAGGCGTGCGCGCCATGGGCGATCCGTCCTCGGTTTTTTCGGTGGCCGTAGCGCGTACGTCTGAGACTGCACTTGCGGCGGTGGTCGCAGCGTTTGTGAGTGTGTTGCTCGCACCGGGCACCACGGCGCGTAAGTATCTGGCTGCCCGTATCGACGCTCTGAAAGCCGTTGGGCGTCAATTCCGACGTCTGGATCGCAGCCCCGACGAGCTGCCCCAGTACGACGGCGACCCGAACACGCCGCACCCGGATTTGCATGATCTGGTCCAGAAGACGCTCACCCTGGAACAGACGCGTCAGTACGCGCGGTTCGACGAGCCGGCGTTTGCGGCCCACGATCGGCTGGCACGCCGGTTGGACTATGAATTGCTCGCGCTGGTCAGTGCGATGGCTTCTCTGCAGGTCTATCTGGGTAAGTTCGGCACGCGCGTGGATCGCACGCCGCTGCGTCATATAGACGAAGCCGCGGCGTTACTGGAAGCGGATCCTGCCGACACCACCGCGATCAAGCATGCATTCGGCAATGCCTATAATCGGATTCTGACGGACGCACGAGCTGATCGCAGCAGCGATCAGCGTCGTTCGTTGGTGGACTGGGTCGTTATCAGCCGGGCGCTGGACATGGCCAACCGCATGCGCGCGGCGGTGATCAAGCACGGCCTTCTTCTGGGCGAGCGTAAATCGCGCTCGCGTAGAACGACGACGGCCAACGAGTTCGATGTGCCCGTGTCCCTGCGTGAATCACTGCGAACCACCGCTCGAGCGGCCGTCGCGATGAGCATCGGCGCGGCCATCTGGTCGACCCACGGTGATCCCGCGCTCAATGGGATGATGGTGCTGCTGGCAGTGCTCACCACGCTTTTTTCGCTGGGCGACGACCCGTCCGGCGGTGCGCGCGGGTTCGGCATCGGTAGCCTGTGCGCGGCCGCGGCGGCATTCGTAGTCAATTTCGCGCTGCTGCCGGCGGTCAACAGCTATGCCATGCTCATGGTGGTGCTCATGCCGTTTGTGTTTGTCGCCGGGCTGGCAATGGCGACGCCGAACCTGGCGTTGATCGGCCGCATATCGCTGGTGACCTTCGGCCTGCTCGTGCATCCGGACAACAACATGCGCCAGGACTTCGTCAGCTACGCCGAGGCAGCCATGGGCACGGGCCTGGCGGTGATTCTGGCATTGCTGGCCTTCGCTCTGATCTTGCCGATCACGCCGCGAGACAGATTGCGCGAGCGCCTGGCCGGCATGTTCGGCGAACTGGCCAAAGGCTTTTCAGGCTCGCGTGAGCGTTTCGAGACACGTATCTACGATCGCCTGCTGCAGTTGCCGGTTGCCGCAGATCAGGGCGAGGTTCATGTGAGCGCTCGTCAGGCTGCGTTTGCGGCCGTGAACATGGGGCTGGAGGCGCGCTCGCTGCGCCTGCTCGTCGAACGCGCCGGGTTCAGTGATGACACCCGCGCCGCGGTACAGTATGAACTCGACCGTCTTGCCGCTCTCTTTGCGAAAGGTTATCCGTCGGTCGATCGTGTTTTCGAGTCGCAGGCGAGCGCGAATACGCTGGCACGCCGACTGCTCGCCGAGGCACTGGACTTTACTCCCCGCAGGCGGCTTCGCCACGGCATCAGAGCGGCAGTGGCCGCCGAACTGGTGGCTGCAGCTCTGGCCGATTACGGCATGGCGCGAGAGAATACGCAAGGTCGACAGATCATGCTGGGAGAGCCGGACAGTGCTGTTTGAGCAAATCGCATTCGGCGGCATTTATCTGCCGATCTTTCTGCTATTCCTGGTTGGGACCGGCGTCATCTATGTGCTGCTGCGTATGATTCTGCTGCGATTCCAGGCTTATCGGCTGTTCTGGCACCCCGCATTGGCAGGCGCCAGCGTATTCATCATCATTCTGTCCAGCCTGCTGCTGCTGTTCGGCCCGTAGCGCCGGCAAGGATTGGGCTGACCCTGACCTGTTCTCAGTTTCATCAAAAGCGTGACTGAATGGCTGATTCGAAATCCGATTCCAGAGGAAACTCCCGGCGAGTCCTGCTGCTCTCGCTGCGGGTAGTCGCTACGCTGCTCGTGGTGGCGGTTGCTGCGGCGCTGGCCTGGTACGCCTGGCAGCACTATGTCTATGCGCCGTGGACCCGCGATGCGCGCGTGCAGGCTGACGTCATCAATATCGCACCCGAAGTGTCCGGCACGGTCACGCACGTCGCCGTAGCCGATGACAGCTACGTGCGCGCCGGCGATCTGCTGTTCCGGATTCAGCCGATCCGTTTCGAGCACGCGGTCGAGCAGGCCGAGGCGATCCTGAAATCTGGTCAGGCACAACTGAGCTATGCGCGACGCAATGCGCGTCGTCTCGAACGACTGCCGTCCGGCGGCGTATCCACACAGGATCTGCAACAGGCCGAGTCGCAGGCGTTGATGGCCAGTGCTTCAGTGGGCGAGGCCCAGGCGCAGCTGGCCCAAGCCAGGCAGAATCTCGAATGGGCAAGTGTGCGATCCCCGGTTAATGGTTATGTCACCCATCTGCTGCTTGACCAGGGCGACTATGCCAGCGAAGGCCAGTCGGTAATGACTCTCGTGGACGCCGAGACTTTTCGCGTCACCGCCTATTTTGAAGAAACCAAGCTGCCCCGTATCCAGCTCGGCGATCACGTCAATATCAATCTGATGTCCAGCGATGTGCCATTGCATGGGCGGGTGACCAGCATCGGCCGTGGTATTGCTGTGGCCAACAACGCGCCGGGTGAGCGTAATCTGCCGAACGTCGATCCGGTGTTTCAATGGGTGCGTCTGGCCCAGCGTGTACCGGTGACCATTGATTTCGACCGATCGCCGTCCGAGCTCGCGTTGACCGTAGGCCTGAGTGCGACGGTGCACGTCCAGCCTCGCGACAACGATGAGGAACGTGACTCGGCCACGGTTGCCCCGCACGACGGTCTGGTACGCCCGCCGGCGGATATCGACTCCGGGTCGCAGGCCGAGACAGCACCCGCTGAGTCTGATTCCTAGTCGTTGTTATCGACTTGTCATGAGGCCGGGTCGACAGGCTCGGTTCTCACATCATCCAGTCGGTCGACCGTGCGCAGCGCCGGGAACAGCCACATCCAGACGCCTACGACCACCAGCGTGCCCGCGCCGCCGAGCACTACCGCGCCCACTGCACCAAACAGCGCAGCGGTAATGCCCGATTCGAATTCGCCCAGCTCGTTGGAGGCGCCGATGAACAGCATGTTGACCGCATTCACGCGTCCACGCATGGCATCGGGCGTCGCCAGCTGTATCAGCGTTGAGCGCACGAACACGCTGATCATGTCGGCTGCACCCATGATCACCAAAGCCATGAACGAGAGTAGAAAACTGCTCGACAGGCCGAACACGATCGTCGCCACGCCGAAGATCGCGACCGCCGCGAACATGGTCGAACCGGCCCGGCGCGTGAGCGAATTACGTCCCAGGTAGATGCCCATGGTGAATGCGCCGACCGCCACGGCGCTGCGTAATACGCCCAGTCCGGCCGGGCCGGTATGCAGAATCTCATGGGCATAGACCGGCAGCAGCGCGGTGGCGCCGCCCAGCAACACCGCGAACAGGTCCAGCGAGATCGCCCCCAGAATGATCGGGCGTGTCCGAACATAGACGATGCCGGCGGTAAAACGCTTGAACGCGTTCTGGCGGGTCGTATCTGCTCTTGAAGGCAGAACCCGCTGAATCAGGCCAACTGAAACAGAGGCCGCCAGGAACAGCGCCGCACACAGCACGTACGCGATAGAGGGGCCCAGCAGATAGACGGCACCGCCCAGCGCCGGCCCGCCGATCACGGCCACTTGAAAAGCCGAGGAATTCCACGCGATGGCCTTGGGCAGACGTGCTTCACCGACAATCTGGGGCAACAGCGACTGCATGCCGGGCCCGGCGAACGCACGCGCCATGCCGAACAGCACCAGTACGCCATAAAAGCCGGCTGGCGAGTCCGTGCCGGACAGGGTAAGCGCTGCAAACAGCACGCCAGCGAGCGCCTGGGTAAGCCAGCTCGCCGCCAGGATCAGCCGCCGCGGCAGACGATCGGCCGCGTCGCCCGCCGGCAGCACGAGCAGCGCCATGGGCAGGAACTGCGCCAGCCCCACCCAGCCGAGCGTCAGCGGATCCAGCGTCATGGAGTACAGCTGCCAGCCCACCACTACAGACTGGATCTGGGTGGCCAGCGTGGCGGTGATCCGTCCAGCCAGCAGTTGCACGAAAGCGATATCGCGCAGCACGCTGTCCGGCGCAAGCGAAGGGAGCAGACGCATGACCGGCTGTATATTACACGCGCCGCGACCGCGCAGGGTCAGTGATTGGCAGGCGCGTCATAATGGATATGCTCGATCTCGAATTCGCGCTCACCGCCGGGCAGTTGTACGCGCACGTTATCGCCCCGGCGCTTGCCCAGCAGCGCACGGGCGACCGGCGAATTCAGGCTGATCGCACCGGCTGCCGCGTTGGTCTCGTCGGACCCCACGATACGATAGCGGTATACGGCGTCGTCTTCGTCGATCAGGTCGATCCAGGCGCCGAAGAACACGCGATCGGTGTCATCCGGCACTGCATCGGCCACCGTGAGCTCTTCCACGCGTTTGCTCAGATAACGCACGCGCCGGTCGATCTCGCGCAGCTCTTTCTTGCGATAGATATATTCAGCGTTTTCCGAGCGGTCGCCTTCGGCCGCGGCGTCGGCGAGTTTCCCCACCACGAACGGTCGCTTGTCGCGCCAGAGATAATCCAGCTCGTCGGCCAGCGCCTGCCAGCCGGCGCGGGTGATGTAGTCGCGTTTTTTCGCTGCGGTCATGGTGCTAGTGTACTTGGGCCGAACCCTTTCTCGGGGCTGGGGCCTTGCGCGCGCCTACCCGTACGAGGCGAGGAGCGGGGCCCCGACGCGAAGCGGCGGGGCGCGACCGCCGGCGTTCGGATCAGAGCTGCGAGGCTGCGACTCGTACAGGTCGCAACGCCGCGGGTCGTATCCCACGGCTTCGCTGCGGGCCTGGGCATTGACTTGGCCTGCTCCTGCGCTCGCAGCGACGGCGTCAGCGGTCGCTATCGTGCCCTTGTTAATTTTTATGGGCACGCTACGCGCCGGCTTTCTTGCCAGCCACGCGCAAAGCACGCCGGCGCGTCCGTGATGATTCGATCAGAGATTCCCTAATCGGCTGACTGGTGCGAATCGGTCACCTGGTCGCCGGCCACGTTGATACGCATGCCATCGCGGCCGACCACCACGGGGCCGTCGTAGTCGCCGCGTACCGCATCGATCCAGCTCTGTTCGGTAACCGATGGATCGTCGGCCGGCACCAGATGACTCAGCACCAGCTTCTTGACGCTCGCGGCGGCCGCGGCGCGGCCCACCTGAGCGCCGGTCACGTGATGGGACAGGATCGCTTTTGCCAGCGTTGAGCCGTTGCCGATACGCGTGGACAGCGCCTGTACGGCGTCGGCGTTGACCATCTCGCTCACCATGATGTCGGCGTCTTTCGCGAACTCGGCGAAACCGCTCGGGAACGTGTGCAAATCACCGGTGAATACGACCACCTTGCCGGCCACCTGAAAACGATAGGCAAACGCTTCGCCATCGTCGAACGGCGGATGCGACACACGCAGCGCTGAGACCTTCATCGCGTCCTTGTCAACGAGCGGCCCGGCGTCGATTTCCTGCACGTCGACAAGTTCTCGGGGATCCGGGCGGCCTTCATCAGCAACGCGTTTTTCAATATCGACTGCAAACACCTGCCACATCTGGTCAGTCATTGCCTGCATGCCGGGCGGGCCGTAGACCGCAACCGGCTGTTTCAGGCCGGTGGCCCAGGCGTTCATGAGTAGCGCGGGGTAGTCGAGCACGTGATCGCTGTGTAAATGGGTGATGAAGATCGAACGCAGTTGCTTAAGACTTTGCCCGGCTTCAGCCAGACGCAGACTGGCGCCATAGCCGGCATCGATCATCACGATTTCGCCGTCGACGACCAGCGCGCTCGACTGCGAGATACGCCTGGGCGTAAGCAGCGCCGGCCCGCCCTTCGTTCCCAGCAACAACAGCTCGACATCGGCGCCGGCCGTGCCCTGAGCAAACGCGCCGATCGGCAACAAGCCTGCGATGAGCACTAACAGCCACGCCGACAGGCGATGGCGAAACCGATTACGGACGGTGTTGGACAGCATGGCGTCTCCTTTGGCGCGTGGCCATTTTTTTGTTGTGTCTGTCGAAACAGTTACTCGGGCCGCTGCGATCAGCAGCCGTTGATCTGCAAAGGTCTCGAAAACAGCTGACGCCGTCGTCTGTTCGGGTGTCAGGCTATTAATCGCCAGCCGGTCCGGTACGCGCAGCCGATCGATTTTCCAGGATGGTTATCTCGCGGGGTGCCGGATCGATTATCGACGTGAAGCCGCGGGCTCGAGCAATATCGGTTCGAAAAAACGCGTCATTTCCTCGGTCGCCTCGAGCGGCAGGATATGCGCTACATACTGGTCAGGGCGCACGATGACGACGGCGCCTTGCGCGCGATCGATCCCGCGCAGAGTGAAGATATCGGCCTCGGGATCGGTTGCGAACACGTTGTCATAGTTGATGAGTTGGAAAGGGCCGGTGCGCGGGAAGAACGCGTCGGGCACCCGGCTGATATCCACGTCGGCGCGGCCTTGCTTAGAGACGAGTCTTATATCAAACAGATGATCGATATCGGCATCGGCCGGTGTGTAGGCCACCACCGGCGATTGCGGCGATTCTGTCAGCCAAGCCGCCCACTTCGATAACGCCGCGTCGGCGCTGCCCGCGAAGACATAGATACGCCAGCGTCCGTCCGCTCTGGCCTGATGGCCCAGTTGCAGCGGGTTGGCATCACAGACTCGAACCACAGGCGCCGAGCGAAAGCGCTTGCCGATAGGAAAGCCGGTCGCCAGCGATTGATGCGTCGTGTCGCCGGTGATCATCGACGGCTTGTATTCGGTCATGAAGCCGGCCGGAAACTCGGCGGTCTTGACATAGAAATCCTCGAGCGCGCCCGGGTCGTCGAAATCCTCTTCCCGGGTTGCCATGAGCGTCGACCATTCACGGTCGAAGTCGATCAGGTTCTGGGCCACTTCCTGGCGTTCCTCGGAATAGGTATTGAGCAACGACTCGGGGCTGCGCCCGTCCGCTACATAGCCGAGTTTCCAGCCCAGATTGAAGCCATCCTGGATAGACACGTTCATGCCCTGGCCGGCTTTCGCGCTGTGGGTATGGCAGGCATCGCCGGTGATCAGTACATGCGGCGTCTGGGTGGCCGGATCGTCGACATCGTCGAACTTGTCGGTCAACCGATGGCCCACTTCATAGACGCTGTAGCGCGCGATACTGCGTACATCGATCGAGTAGGGATGAAGAATCTCGTTTGCCTTCGCCACAGTCTCTTCGACCGAGGTTTGGCGGATGCTGCGGCTGTCGTCGTTACCGGCAACTTCGCCGAGATCGACATACATGCGAAACAGATGGCCGCCCTCGCGCGGGATATGCAGGATGTTGCCGCCGGACTTGGATTGGATGATGCTTTTCTTGCGGATATCCGGGAAATCGCTCACAGCCAGCGCGTCGATCACGCCCCAGGCATGGGCAGCCTGCTGGCCTTGCATCTCGCGGCCGATCGCCTTGCGCACCTTGCTATGGGCGCCATCGCAGCCCACCAGATAGCGGGCGCGTACCGTGCGCAGTTCGCCCTCGCGGCCCTCGGCGGTATAGCGCAGTTGTACGGACAGCGGATATTCGCTATCGTCGGTGTGCTCCACGCCGATGAATTCGATGCCGTAGTTGGGCGTGATCCGCGCGGGTGATTTTTCCATGAAATCGACGAAATAATCCTGAACGCGGGCCTGGTTTACGATCAGATGCGGGAATTCGCTGATGCCCTGCGGGTCGTCGACCGGCACCGAGGTGCGGGCGATATGGGACGGGTTTTCCGGGTCCGGGCGCCAGACCGCCATTTCCGTGATCCGGTAGGCCTCTTCGGTGATTGCGCCCGCGAATCCGAAGGCCTGGAAGGTCTCGACGCTACGCGCCTGAATACCGTCGGCCTGGCCCACTTCGAGACGATGCGGGCGGGCCTCGATCAGTCGCGTGTTGACGCCCGGAAACTGTGCCAGCTGAGCGGCAGTCGTTACGCCGGCCGGGCCGGCGCCCACGATCAGTATATCGATCGCGTCGGGCAGGTCGTCTGGTCGATTGATGCCCACGCCGTCCGCAGGTTCGATTGTCGGGTCGCCCGACACATAACCGTAATGATGAAACTGCATGACGTCATCTCCTCAGACGGCCATTCTCTCGGCTTCGAGGCGTCCAATCGCTTCAAAGCGGGAACAATGGATATTTGAATTATTGGCCACGACGGCCCGCAGGCCCTGCTATTTGTTGTAGCTGTCGCGAAGCTGGCGCGCTGCGTTGACCAGCAGTCCGACATCGCTGCCCACCGCGACGAACGTCGCGCCTATCTCCAGGCAGCGGTTGGAAAACTCACGGTTGGACGACAGCATGCCGGCCGGTTTGCCCGCGGCCACGATCTGGCTGATCGCGTCTTCCACGCGCTGGCGCACGTCGGCATGGGTCGGGTCACCGCGATGGCCCATATCGGCAGCCAGGTCGGCGGGGCCGATGAACACGCCGTCGACGCCGTCGATAGCAAGAATTTCGTCGAGCGCGGCCAGGCCGGCCTGGGATTCAATCTGCAGCAGCAGGCAGACCTGTTCATCGGCTTGATCCAGATAGCCGGCGTAGGTGTTGTAGCCCGAAGCCCGGGCGAGTGCCGCGCCGATGCCGCGCTTGCCGTGCGGCGGATACTTGACCGAAGCCACGGCCGCGCGGGCCTGCTCGGCCGACTCGATCATCGGCACAAGCAGGGTCTGGGCGCCGATATCCAGCATCTGCTTGATCCCGGCGCGATCGTCGTCTTTCACGCGTACGACCGGGTGCGAGCGGGCAGCGCCGACGGCACGCAACTGGGCCAGCACGTCGCGCAGGCCGTTCGGGCCGTGCTCGCCGTCGATAACCAGCCAGTCGAAGCCGGTGTGCGAGCAGATCTCGGCCACGGTCGGGTCCCCGCTGGCCACCCACAGGCCGATCTGGGCTTCACCGCGGGCCAGCTGCTGCTTGAAACTATTCACGGGTATGGACATGGCGGGACCTATTCGAAGTTGATATCCACGCGCCCGAAGGCGCCGAAATCGGCATTGATTTCGGTGCCGGACGGACATTCGATCGGGCTGATGAAAGAGCCGGACAGCACCACGTCGCCGGCGTTCATGCGCTGGCCGTAGGTGTGCATGCGGCGAGCCAGCCAGACCAGGCCGTCGACCGGGTCGTCGAGCACGCCGGCGCCCAGGCCGGTGGCCACGGTTTCGCCGTTCTTCTTGACGATGGCGCCGACCCAGCGCAGATCGAAGGCGTCCGGCGCATGCCGGGCGTCGCTGAGGACGATGCCGGCGTTGGCGGCATTATCGGAGACCGTGTCGTGGATCCGACGGCGCTGGCCGCTATCGGGATCGGCGCGCAGAATACGGGTGTCCAGAATCTCGAGCGCAGGCACCACATAATCGGTTGCGGCGAGCACATCGGCACGGGCGACCTCGCCTTCCAGCGGAGCCTTGAGCACGAAGGCGATTTCGGCTTCGACACGTGGCTCGATATAGCGTGTGTTCGGCACGCAGGCGCCGCTTTCGAACAGCATGTCGTCGTAGAGCACACCGCTGTCCGGCGTCTCGATCCCGAGCGCGTCCTGCATGACCTTGGACGTCAGCCCGATCTTCCAGCCCACGATGCGACGACCGGCGTCCCGCTTGTGCTGCATCTGCGCGGTCTGGATGGCATAGGCGTCGTCGAGCGTCATGTCCGGATGCGCAACCGACAGCAGTCCGATCTGGCGGCGCTCGGCCTCGGCTTCGAGCAGGGCCCGCGCCGCGGCATCGACCTGCTCGGCGCTGAGCGTCATCGTTCGTCTTCCACGCGGTTGGACAGCACGCCGACGCCCTCGGCCTCGACCTCCACCGTATCGCCCGGTTCGAGCCAGATCGGCGGTTCGAAACGCGCGCCGGCGCCGGTCGGCGTGCCGGTAACGATCACGTCGCCCGGCTTCAGCGTGGTGAACGTCGAGATGTAGTTGATCAGGTATTTGAAGCCAAACATCATGCGCGCCGTGCGATCGTCTTGGCGCACTTCACCGTTCACCCGGGTGGTCAGCCGGATATCGGCGATCTGGCTTTCATCCTCGAACGGCACGATCCATGGCCCGATCGCGCCGGTCCGGTCGAAGTTCTTGCCCTGGGTGACGTTGAACTTGGCATGCCGCACCCAGTCGCGGATGGTGCCTTCGTTACAGAGCGTGACCGCGGCCACGTGGTCCAGGGCCTGGTCTTCGGGAATACGCCGGCCCTCGCGGCCGATGACGAGCACGAGCTCGCCTTCGTAGTCGAGTTTCTCCGATTCCGGCGGGCGCATCACGGGCTGGCCGTGGCCCACGAAACTCTCAGGAAAACGGATGAAGATCGAGGGGTAGGGCGGCAGTTCCTGCCCGTCCTTGTATTCGGCGTTGCGGTCGGGATAGTTGACACCGACACAGATGATCTTGCCGGGCCGCGTGATCGGGATATCGAACGCGACATCGTCGAGACTGTAATCCGGCGTCCGGCCTGCTGCAGATTCTGCGAGCTTGGACAGCGCACCGTTGGCCACCACGTCGTCGAGCGTCGCCCACTGCGAGCCGTGGACACGACCGAGATCGACGATGCCGTCGTCGACGACGGCGCCGTAGCTGTGATTGCCTTGATGGACGAAGCTGGAGAAGCGCGGCCGTTGTACGTCAGACATGGTCTTTCTAGCCTTGTTGTGGAGTTGCGGTCTTCGCCGCCCAATCGATGACGGCTCGCCGGGCCGGGTCTTCAACGCGCCGCCGTACGTGGCAACGGCGCGTCGCGAGAACCGGCGTCAATTCGCTGTTTGCGGTCTATTCCTCGTCGAGCCGGGGAATCGGACGATCGTCGGTGGCCAGGGCGATATTCTTGGTTTCCATATAGAAATCGAACGACCAATCGCCGCCGTCGCGGCCGATGCCCGAATCCTTCATGCCGCCGAACGGTGCCGGCAGATGCCGCACGTTCTGCGAATTCACCCAGATCATTCCGGCGTCCATCTTCTCGGTGAAGCGCAGTGCCCGGGTCATGTTGGAGGTCCAGACATAACCGGCCAGGCCGTAGTCCACGCCGTTGGCCAGTGCCAGCGCCTCGGCCTCGTCGGCGAACGGGATCGCGGTCAGCACCGGGCCAAAGATCTCTTCCTGGGCGATCCGCATCGAGGCCCGGGCGTTGGTGAACAGTGTCGGTCTCACGTAGCAGCCATCGGCCAGATCGCCGTCGGTGATTTTCTCGCCGCCGGTCGCGATCGTGGCGCCTTCTTCGGTCGCGAGCTCGAAGTAGGAGCACACCTTCTCTTCGTGCGAGGAGTCGATCAGCGGGCCGATTACGGTGGCCGGGTCGAGCGGATGACCGACCCGTATCCTGGCGGCCCGCTCGGCGAGCCTGGCCACGAATTCATCGTGTACCGATGCTTCGATCAGCAGCCGGCTTGATGAGGTGCAGCGCTCACCATTGAGCGAATAGATCATGAACAGCGCGGCGTCGGCCGCGCGATCGAGATCAGCGTCGGCAAAGACGACGACCGGGTTCTTGCCGCCCAGCTCGAAGTGCACGCGTTTCAGGGTGGCCGCGCCCTGACCCATGATCATCTGGCCGGTGCGGCTCTCGCCTACAAAGCCGATGGCCTTGATGGCGGGGTGTTCGGTCAGCGCCTTGCCGGCGTCTTCGCCGAAGCCGTTGACGGTGTTCCATACGCCTTTGGGCAGCCCGGCCTCCTCGGCGATCTCGACCAGCAGAGACGCGCTCAGCGGCGACAGCTCGGCCGGCTTGTGGACGATCGTGCAGCCGGCAGCCAGCGCCGGGGCGATCTTCCATGTCGAGAGCATGAACGGGGTGTTCCATGGCGTGATCAGACCCACGGGGCCGATCGGCGTGCGCGTGGTGATATTGATCTGGCCTGGCGCTTTCAGCGACTGGCCGTCGCGTGCGCCCGGCGCCCGGTCGGCGAAAAAGCGAAAGTTCGCCGCGCCGCGCAGTGCGGCCTTGGACATGAAACGAAACGCCTGGCCGGTGTCCATGCATTCGACCAGCGCGATCTCTTCGGCCCGCGCTTCGATCGCATCGGCCACCCTGTGCAGGATCTTCTTGCGCTGCCCGCCGTCCATATCACGCCATGCGGGGAACGCAGCCTTGGCGGCGCGGGCCGCGCGGTCGATGTCTTCGCCGCCACCATGGGCAACATCAGCCAGCTTGGACTGGTCGATCGGCGAGATCGTTTCGAACGTCTTGCCGCTCGCAGCGGGCACGGACTGGCCGTCGATATGGTTGGGCACCCCGTCCGTGCGAAAACGCGCCAGATAGGATTTGGCTTTATCAAGATTGTCTTGGAATGAGGCCATGACAGCTCCGGTCTAGGACTTGGTGTGCGGGGACTTGGCGCGCAGGCGCGGATGAATCGCGTTCTTCTTCCAGCTCAGGTCACGCGATATCTCGCGCACTTCGAGCGACAGACAGAAATGCGGGGTTTCGAACAGTTCGGCCAGTTCGGCCTGCAGGCAGGCGAACAGCGCTTCGCCCATTTGTTGGCGATCGGTCTCGCTGCGGCCCTCGCCAATACGCAGCGAAGCATCCAGAAAAGCATTCTCCGGCAGTTCATCGGCGACCGAATAATAATCGCAGCGTAGGGTGCGCACGCGGATCGCACCCGGTTCAAAAAAACCGGTGTCCAGCAGCGTGGCGTTCAATTGGCGGCACAGGCCGGTCAGATCGACGTGATCCGCCAGATTGGCCGAATATTCCATGCTCAAGTGCGGCATAAGTGACCTTGCTTTGCTGTTTTACTTATCATGTTAAATAAAGCAGCGGGCGTCAAATTCGCCGATCTATAGCCATTGGCCTTTGAAGCTCAGCTTGAACTCGCCAGCGCGAGAGTCCACCGCCATGACTTGCGCGGCGTCGGCCGCACATTTCGTGATTACGGGAAAGGCGATCCGTGCGATATGCGACGGCTTTGCGGCAATGCGTTGAGCGACGACTTCGAGCTCATTCACGGTCGTAAAAAACCCGCGGAAACAGGCTTTGAACAACAGCCTGCGGCGCTATGAAAATGGCGGCGTGCTGTTTCTTGCCCACGTCGTAATGCCCGCGCCGGCCGCGCTCTTAGGTGACCGCGCTGGTCTGTTGATGCATGCGCGGCCCGTGGGTTTGCCAGATCGAACCGATCGCGCTCTCATGTAGGACGTCGGCTGAGCGCATCGACCAAAGTATGACGTGCATGCCGGTTCGCAGCGTCGCGATGAAACGGTTCGCGCCGTACCGAGGTCGGGTGACAGCCGCGGCGCTGTTGTCACTATCGATCCCAACGTACGAGGACAGCCGATTCGACGGCTGGAGTGGCCGTGCAGCGCTCGAACAGCAGGGACGCTTTGGCTACTTCAGGGCAACCAGTTCGTTGAGCATGTCCAGCAGCTCGGCGACGCGATCCCGGCCGAACTTGTCTTCGAGGTCGGCGTAGATAGCCAGACTCTCCGGCGTGATTTCGCTGACGATCTGATGTCCCTTGGGTGTCAAGCGCAACTGAATCCGGCGCGCGTCACTCGTATTGCGTTCGCGGATCAGAACGCTCTGTCTTTCCAGCGTCTTGATGATTCGCGACAGGCTCGAGGCAAAGATACAGGCGCGTTCCGATATGTCGGTCGCATCCAGAACGCCTTCCTCGGCCAGGACACGCATGACGCGCCACTGCTGTTCCGATATGCCATGCGCGTTGAGCATCGGCCGAAAGCGAGCCATCGTGGATTCGCGCGCCCGAAGCAGCGCCATCGGCAGCGCGTGCTTGGTTTCAAGCGGGTGCCGGTTGTAGGGTCTCTGGGAAAGCGATTTGCTCGACTGGCTCATTTCGGCCCGGCCCTTGATCTCGTAATTGTGCTGATGCATGGGTCTTTTCTTGACACAAATGATCAGCCCGGCAATGAAATAGCTGACACTTCAGCTGCCTATATTGTGCATCAAGCCGATGGGTCGTCGTACCCGTTGCCGCAGGGCCTGTGCGGCACGGCGTCGAGCGATGCGCCGGCTGGATGCCGGCGCGTTTCAGCCTGGGAGGCTGGAACAGGGCGGATTCGTGTCCGGCCGGGCGCTCTAGCGCCTCAAATTGCCTCAGTCGGCGTTGCAAGCCTTGGTCGTGGCTCGTCACGACCGGCGACTCGCCTGAGAACCCTGGTTATATTTGCACGGGACGCCAAAACGCGGCGCGCGTGCGAAACGGCAACAGGCCCTAACAGTCGGGTGCGCTGGATTGCCAGACAACGGGCTTATAGCTGGTTGCCCAGCTTGTATTCGCCTTTTTCCGAAGTCGACGCGTCGTCGTCCTGTTTGCGCGTGTAAGAGAAGCCATCGGCGCCGATCGTGGCCGCCATTTCCGAATGCTCCGTGCGCGGCGCAACGGGTTGCGGGTTGCCGTCGAGATCGAGCACCGGGGACGCTTCGTTGTACCAGGACGGTACAACCGGATGGCCCCACCAGTCGCGGCGCTGGTTGTCGTGTACATCCCAGGTGATGACCGGATTATCCGGGTCGCCGGAGTAGTAGTCCTGGGTGTAGATCTCGATCCGGTGGCCGTCGGGGTCACGCACATACAGATAGAAGGCGTTCGATACGCCGTGGCGTCCGGGGCCGCGCTCGATGCAGTCGGACAGCCGTAGCGCACCGAGCTTGTCGCATATGAAAAGGATGTTGTGTTTTTCATGCGTCGCGAACGCGATGTGATGCATTCGTGGCCCGTCGCCGCCGGTCATGGCGGTGTCGTGCACGGTGGACTTGCGGCGCATCCAGGCTGCATAGACGGTGTTGTGCTCGTCCTGGATGTCTTCGGTGACCCGAAATCCCAGGTCCTGCATGAATCGCGTTGCCCGCGGTACGTCCGGAGTCACCTGATTGAAGTGGTCCAGGCGAACCAGGGCGCCGGCGCTGTGCAGGTCATAGCGCCAGGCGAGTCGCTCGACGTGCTCGACATCGTAGAAGAATTCGCAGGGAAAGCCGAGCGGGTCTTCAACGCGTACCGAATCGCCTATGCCGCGGGTAAAGCCTTCCGCGCGTCGTTCGACGCGGCAACCGAGCTCGGTATAGAAATCGACGGCTCTGTCGAGTTCGGCCGGCGATCGCACGCGATACGCAAAGGCGGCGACCGCGGGCATCGGACCTTCGCGCAGTACCAGGTTGTGATGAATGAATTCCTCGGTCGAGCGCAGGTAGAGCGTGTGCTCGTCTTCTGCTGTTACCACCAGGTCCAGCACCTCGACATAGAACTTGCGCGAAGCGGCCAGGTTCGAAACCACGATCTCCATATAGGCGCAGCGCACGATGTCCGGCGGCGGCGCTTTCGGTGTTGGCACCGGGTTATTCGTGGGGACGAACGCCTCCTGGGATACATAGAAGCCCGACGACGTCAGGGTTTTTTCGCTCATTCTCGGTTCTCCTCGTCGCGCTACGTACGCGGTAGTGATCTCGCCGGGCTTCGGGCACAGCCCTGTCCGGTGCGGCGAAGGCAGTGCGATCCGTTCCGGTGGCATGCGTATTAGGCTCGGCTCGTACGATCCATCCCCTATTCAGGGCAGGCCAGACCCGGCATCCCGAAGCGACAGGGCAGCTCTGCCAGCGTCTGTCGCGTCGCTCCTTCAGCCTCGAGACCTTGTGCCTGCGCGCAAGCCTGTCTTGCGTTGCGCTCCGTTGTTTATCATGTTAAGTAATTAGTCGAGTGTCAAGCGGGCGTGCTACAGGGTAATCAGAGGCGATGGCGTGCCTGAAACGCAACTCGCTCCGGGCTCTCGAGCTATAGGCGGCCGGGTCCGGCCTCGAGCATCGAGCAGCCTGTGGTCACGCTTTTCCAAGAGTCGCCCGCAGTTTTGATACAACTATATGCATATAGAACATAATTTCATGTAGAAAATCGCGACGAGAATATTTGCGAATTAACTGTTTAAATCATTGTTCTATCTGTTAAAAAATTTAATACGCGTCAATCAGAACGGACTTTATCAGTAGATTTCATAAATTCTGATACGTATTGAGGTGTGATTTATTTGGTGTAGTATCGCTTTTGCAGGCTTGTGGCGCGATCAAGCGTCGGGTCAGGAGCGGTGCGGCGAAATAAAAACGTCTGTCGCGGCGAAAAATACAACAAGCGCGTGCTGCAACTGTCGAGCAGTTGGGCAAAGCGCGAGCAAAGATGGCCATAATCAGACAGGCCCGGATGCCGTGGCATATCAGGCCGGTTCGGCACATGCCGACGCGGGACGACGAGGAGAGAGCATGACGATAACGGACTGCCGGAGCGCTTCGTACGCGCTCAACGGCTGGCATATACGGTTATGGGGCGACACGCGGGTCGCGTCATCGCCCTGCGTTGCGGGATGGATGCGCCGTGTTCGCTGAATTCATGCAGTACGTGTTTTCGGGGCTGACCGCAGGGTCGACCTATGCGCTGGTCGCGCTGGGTTTCACGATCATCTACAACGCCAGTCACATCATCAATTTCGCCCAGGGCGAATTCCTGATGATCGGCGGGCTGGGCTCGGTCATGCTCATGCAGTATGGCCTGCCCATGCCGCTGGCTATCATCGGTGCGATCGTGCTGGCGGTCGCGGCCGGCATACTGGTGGAGAAGCTCGCGATCGAGCGTGCGGGCACGAACGATATCGTGCCACTGATCATCATCACCATCGGCGCGTCGCTGTTCCTGCGTGGTGGCGCCCAGTTTTTCTGGGGCAAATCCATCCACGCATTGCCGCCGTTCACCGGCAATACGCCGATCCATATCGCGGGCGCGACGATTCTGCCGCAGAGCCTGTGGGTGCTTGGCATCGGCGCGGTCGTGGTGTGTCTGCTGGCGTGGTTCTTCAAGCGCACGCTGACCGGCAAGGCGATGCTTGCGGTGTCGCACAATCCCAATGCCGCCCGGCTGGTCGGCATCAATCCGCGCTTCATCTTGATGCTGTCCTTTGCGCTGGCTGCTGGACTGGGCGCGGTGGCCGGCGCGGTCGCTGCACCGATTACGCTGACCGCCTATGACGTAGGCGTGATGCTCGGCCTCAAGGGCTTCGTCGCCGCCGTTCTCGGTGGCCTTGGCAGCCCGCTGGGCGCGGTGGCCGGCGGCTTGCTGCTGGGCATCATGGAGGCATTCACGGCCGGTTATATCTCGTCGGAGTACAAGGACGCCGTGCCGTTCGTGATTGTGCTGCTGGTGCTGTTCTTCATGCCCAGCGGCCTGTTCGGCTCGCGCGCCACGGAGCGTGTCTGATGGGCATGCTCCAGAAGCTGCGCACGCCGCGTATGGGTCTGGTCGTCGTGGCGCTGATTCTTGCCGGCGCGCCGCTGCTGTTTACGAATTCGTATCAGTACGACGTCGCGATCCATGTGCTGATCAACGCCATGGTCGCGGTGGGCCTGAATCTGCTGATGGGCTACGCCGGGCAGATCAGCCTGGGGCATGCCGGCTTTTTCGGCCTTGGCGCCTATGTGACCGCGGTGCTGAGCGCCAACTATGGCTGGCCGATCTACTTGTCGATACCGGCGGCGCTGGTGGTTGTAGGCGTGCTGGCTTTCGCGATCGCCCGCCCGATTCTGCGGTTGTCCGGGCACTATCTGGCCATGGCCACGCTCGGCCTGGGTATTCTCGTTTCCATTGTGCTGCGCACCGAGGCCGGCATAACCGGCGGGCCGGACGGCATGATGGCGCCGCCCCTGTCGATTGCCGGCACTCCTGTCTACGACGAGCGCTACTGGTATGCGCTGATCGCAGTCCTGCTGCTGGTCACGGTCTGGCTGGCGCTGAACCTGATCGATTCGCCGGTCGGCCGGGCGCTGCGCGCGGTGCACGGTTCCGAGGTCGCCGCCGAAGTCGTCGGCGTGCATACGCTGGGCTACAAGGTGCTGATCTTTGTCGTCTCGGCGGTGCTGGCCGCGCTCGCCGGCGTGCTGACCGCGCATTACGCCGGCTTCGTGACGCCGGATCTGGCCAACTTCATCTACTCGATCGAATTCGTGACCATGGTGGTGCTGGGCGGCACGGCTTCTATATACGGTGCGCTGGTCGGGGCGCTGATACTCACGCTGCTGCCGCAGTTCCTGACCGGTGTGGACGAACTGGAGATGATGATTCTCGGTTTGATCCTGATGGTCGTTGTGATCTTCATGCCCAAAGGGCTCGTGCCCACGCTGGGTCGGCTGATGCCGGGAGGGCGGCGATGAGCGCGATCCTGGAATGCCAGCAGCTGACCAAGTCCTTTGGCGGCGTCGATGCAGTCGCCGATCTGTCGTTTTCGATCGAGCGCGGCCATATTCATTCGATCATCGGCCCCAACGGCGCCGGCAAGACCACGCTGATCAACCTGCTGACCGGCATTTATACGCCCACGACGGGAAAGATCCTGCTGGCCGGGGACAATACCCGCGGTCTGGCGCCGTACAAGCTGGCCAAACGCGGGCTCGGGCGCACCTTTCAGAATCTGCAGGTGTGCATGAACATGTCGGCGATCGAAAATGTCATGGTCGGCCGGCATCTGCGTCTGAATCGGCGTTTTCTATCGGCCTTGCTGCATCTGAAATCGGTGCGCGCGGGCGATCGTGATTGCCGCAAGCGCGCGGCCGAGCTGATGCGCTTCACCGGCCTGGAGAATCAGATCGATGCGCACCCGAGCGAGATGTCGTACGGCGCGCTCAAGCGCCTGGAAATCGCGCGGGCACTGGCCGCGGAGCCGGAGCTGTTGTTTCTCGACGAGCCCGCGGCCGGGCTCAACGCCAACGAGACCCATGCCATCGGCGCACTTATCCGCGAGGTGGCCGTGCGCGGTGTGACCGTTGTGCTCGTCGAGCACGACATGAAGCTTGTCATGGAGGTGTCCGACAACGTGCTGGTGCTCAACTATGGCCGCAAGCTGGCCGAGGGCACGCCGAAATCCGTACAGAACGATCCCGAGGTCGTATCCGCCTACCTGGGGGGCGCATGAAAACCGCCGCAACCAACACGCACGACGCGCCCCTGCTGCGGATTCGCGGGCTGGAGACGCGTTACGGCGCGGTGAGCGCGCTGCGCAATATCGATCTCGACGTCAACGAGGGCGAACTGGTCGCACTGGTCGGTGCCAACGGCGCCGGCAAGACGACGTTGCTCAGCACCCTGTCGGGCATCCAGCCACACAGCCAGGGCGAAATCCATTTCGACGGCGAGGATATCGGCAAGGTCAAAGCCCAGAAACGCGTGGCCCGCGGCATTACTCAGGTGCCGGAGGGCCGGCAGGTGTTCGGGCCGATGTCGGTGGCCGACAATCTGGCGCTCGGCGCCTATACGCGCGGCACAGGGGCGGCCGTGGATCGCGATATCGCCTGGGTCTACGAGCTGTTTCCCATGCTCGCCGAAAAACGCCGCCAGGCGGCCGGCATGCTCTCCGGCGGCCAGCAGCAGATGCTCGCGATCGGGCGGGCGCTGATGGCCAAGCCACGGCTGCTGCTGCTCGACGAGCCGAGCATGGGCCTTGCGCCGCTGCTCATCCAGGAGATATTCGAGATCGTGCGTACGCTCAACGCGGATGGGATCACGATATTGCTGGTCGAGCAGAACGCCGCCGGCGCGCTCGCGATTGCAGATCGCGGTTTTGTGCTCGAGACCGGCGAGATCATCCTCAGCGGCACCGGCAGGGAATTGACCGATCACCCGGAGGTCAGGCGGGCGTATCTGGGGGTCAGCGACGCGCCCACGGCGGGCGCGCATCAGGATTGAACAATAAAAACAGGCCGGCGTAAGTCGGCAAAGCGCAAGGTGGGACAAACCAAGGAGACGTTATGCGAATCAAGACACTAGGAGCAGCGCTGCTGCTCGCACTCACGACCGCCAGCGGCGCTGCGTTCGCGGCACCCGACGGCAAGCCGATCAAGATAGGAACATTCCTGTCGGTGACCGGGCCGGCCTCGTTTCTCGGGGATCCCGAGCTCAAGACGCTCCAGCACTGGATCGGCAAGATAAACGACGAGGGCGGCGTGCTCGGCCGGCCGCTCGAACTGGTGCACTACGACACTTCGGGCAATGCCAGCAAGGCGCGCACCTTCGTCAAACGCCTGATCAATTCCGACCGCGTGGATGTCATTGTCGGCGGCAGCACGACCGGTACGACCATGGCGGCGGTGCCGCTGGTGGAGCGTTCGGGCGTGGCCATGATCTCGCTGGCCGGCGGTATTCCGATCATCGATCCGGTCAAGAAATGGGTGTTCAAGACGCCGCATACCGACCGCATGGCAGCCCGCAAGATTCTCAAGGACATGAAAGAACGCGGTTTCACCAAGATCGGCCTGATCTCGGACTCCGCTGGCTTTGGCCAGTCCGGGCGGACCCAGACGCTCGAAGCGGCGCCCGAGTTCGATATCGAGATCGTCGCCGACGAGACCTATAACAACAGCGATACCGACATGACCGCGCAGCTGACCAATATCGCCAACACCAGTGGCGTGCAGGCAGTGCTCAACTTCGGTTTCGGTCAGGGCCCGGCGATCGTGACCCGCAACTACAGCCAGCTGGGCCTGGAATTGCCGTTCTACCAGTCCCACGGCGTGGCCTCGGAAAAATATATCGAACTCGCGAGTGACGCGGCCGAAGGCGTGCGGCTGCCGGCCGGTGCTTTGCTGGTGGCCTCGAAGCTCGCGGACGACGACCCCCAGAAAAAGGTCGCGCTGGCCTACAAGCAGGAATACGAGAGCACGTTCAACGAACCGATCTCGCAGTTCGGTGGACATGCCTATGATGGCCTGATGATCGCGGTCGAGGCCATCGAGGCGGCCGGTAGCAGCGATCGTGCCGCGATCCGTGACGAGATCGAGAAGACCGACGACTTTGTCGGCGTGGGCGGCGTGTTCAACATGAGCCCGGACGACCACATGGGTCTGGATCTGTCGGCGTTCCGTATGCTGGAAATCCACGATAATGCCTGGACGCTGATCGAGTAGCGGTGCACGGGTATGTCGGCGCGACGTCGCACGTCACGTCGGCAACACGCCCTGAAATCCGGCATATCCGATGCCTGCGGATTACGGTCCGCGGGCATTTTTATGCGGCACGCCGGATATCGGCAACATGTCGCGGCTGCGCCGATTTGCCATGCTGGGTATTTGGCGTAACCCGTTAGGAGGATGGATTTTGACGCGATCCCGATCAATCGACGCACTGATCGAAGAATTCCGCGATCGGCGCTCGCTGCGCGCGACCTCGCTGATCATCTCGGTCTATGGTGATGCGATCGCGCCGCGTGGCGGTACCGTCTGGCTGGGCAGCCTGATCAAGCTGCTGGCGCCGCTGGGCCTGAACGAGCGGCTCGTGCGCACGTCGGTGTATCGACTGTCCAAGGAGGGCTGGCTCAGCTCCGAACAGATCGGGCGACGCAGCTACTACACGCTGACCCGCAGCGGCTGGCGCAGCTTCGAGCGCGCCTACGAACGTGTCTACAGCGAGCCGCGCGTGTCGTGGGACGGTGAATGGACGCTGGTACTCACCGCCAACGTGCCCCAGCGCAAGCGCGAAACACTGCGCAAGGAGCTATCCACGCTTGGCTTTGGTGCGTTTTCCAACGACATGCTGGCGCATCCGTTGCCGCCGCATGCTGCGCTGACATCGGTGCTGCAGGATCTTGATGTCCAGCGGCGCGTCGTGCTCATGCGGGCCCGCAACGACGGCCTGCCCACGTCGGCGCCGCTGAATCGGCTTGTGCGTGAATGCTGGAACCTGGAGGCGCTTGGCGTGCAGTACGCCGGGTTCCTCGATCGGTTCCGGCCGGTATGGCGCGCGGTCAATAGCCGCACCACGCTTGATCCGCAGTCCGCGTTTCTTATCCGCACGGTATTGATCCACGAGATTCGGCGGCTGCTGCTGCGTGATCCTCAGCTGCCCGACGACGTACTCCCCGGCGACTGGCACGGCGCCGCCGCGCGGCTGTTGTGTCGCAACCTCTATCGGGCCACGTACCGCCAGGCCGAGGTCTATCTCGGCGACGTGCTGGAAACGGCCGACGGGCCGTTGCCCCAGCCTGCCGCTTATTTCTACGAGCGTTTCGGCGGTCTCTGAGCGCGTTAGCGGCCGCGCCCGGTGTTGGCGCGGCCTCTGACGGGTTCAATTGATACAGTTGGTGCGATTGCTCGTGTCGGATGTATCACGCTGCGTCACAGCAGCGCAGAATGTCGACGTTTCCACTTCTGGCATGGCGATTGCAGCGGCCGTTCTGGCACGCGGATTCATGGCCAGTAAAATATTTATTTTATAATAATCAATTATTTATATATTTTGGCGCTCAGATGGCGTGCGCGCAATTCTTATTTGATACAAAAACGTAACTGATGTAGATTTAATTGTATCAAGACAAGCGGCGCCCAAGACGGCGTCGGCGCGCGCCGTGGGTGCGCGCTCAACACGGCAGCCTTTGCGGGCAGGAGTGCGAACCATGTATGCACAAAACGTAGATACAGGCGTCAAGAAAGTGAAGGGTGCGGACGAGATGTCCGCCGCGGACGCGGCCTTCCAGGCGCGCATCGACGAGGGCATCAAGATCGAGCCCAAGGACGAGATGCCGGCGGCTTATCGCAAGACGCTGATCCGCCAGATTTCGCAGCATGCGCACTCCGAGATCGTGGGCCAGCTGCCCGAGGGCAACTGGCTGACCCGTGCGCCCACGCTGGAACGCAAGCTGATTCTGCTGGCCAAGGTTCAGGACGAGGCCGGTCACGGGCTGTATCTGTATAGCGCGGCCGAGACGCTGGGCGCCTCACGCGACGACATGCAGGCCGATCTGCTGTCCGGCAAGGCCAAGTATTCGTCGATCTTCAACTATCCGACGCTGACCTGGGCCGATATCGGCACCATCGGCTGGCTGGTCGACGGTGCGGCGATCATCAATCAGATTCCGATCTGTCGCTGTTCGTACGGCCCCTATGCCCGCGCCATGGTGCGCGTATGCAAGGAAGAGAGTTTTCACCAGCGCCAGGGCTTCGACATCCTGCACAAGCTCTGCATCGGCACGCAGGCACAAAAGGATATGGCGCAGGACGCGCTCAATCGCTGGTGGTGGCCGTCGGTGATGATGCACGGCCCGCGCGACGGCGACTCGGTGAACACGGCTCAGTCCATGCAGTGGAAGATCAAGCTGTTCACCAACGACGCACTGCGCCAGAAATATATCGACCAGACCGTGCCACAGGCCGAATTCCTGGGCCTGACTATTCCTGATCCGGATCTGAAGTGGAACGAAGAGACCGGGCACTACGATTTCGGCGAGCCGGACTGGGACGAGTTCTGGAACGTGCTCAAGGGCTATGGTCCGTGCAATCAGGAGCGTCTGCAGGCCCGTATCGACGCCGACGAAGGTGGTGCCTGGGTGCGCGAAGCCGCCGAGGCCTACGCCGAGAAGCAGGCCGCCCGCAAGGCCGCCGCAGCCTGATCGACCGCTGATTCACGGAGAACACGCGATGAGCGAAACAAAGAAGAAATGGCCGCTGTGGGAGATCTTCATCCGCAGCCAGCACGGCCTGTCGCACAAGCATGTCGGCAGCCTGCACGCGCCGGACGCCGAGATGGCGGTCAAGAACGCGCGCGATGTCTATACGCGTCGCAACGAGGGCGTAAGCATCTGGGTATTGCCGGCCGAGCAGATCACCGCCAGCAGCCCGGGCGAGCGTGAGCCGCTCTACGAGCCGGCGCGCAGCAAGATCTATCGCCATCCGACGTTCTTCCCGATGCCGGAAGGCGTCGAGCATATCTAGCGCGGATGGGTGCCCGCGGGTCATTCGCGGGGATCACAGGAGATCACGATGAACGAACAAGACGCACGCTACGACTATCTGCTGCAGCTTGGTGACAACGACCTGATCCTGGGTCAGCGCCTGGCGGCGCTGTGTGGGCATGGCCCGGCGCTGGAAGAAGACATCGCCATGACCAACGTCGCACTCGACCTGATCGGGCAGTCCCGGTTCTGGTTGTCCTATGCGGCCGAGCTCAAGGGCGGCGACGCCGACGAGGACACACTCGCGTTTCTGCGTGATGCGCCCGAGTTTCGTAATACGCTGCTGGTCGAGCAGCCCAACGGCGATTACGCCCAGACCATCGTGCGTCAGTGTTTCTTCGATGTCTGGCATTTCTTCCTGCTGCGCGCCCTGAGCACGTCGACCGACGAACGCATCGCCGGCATCGCGGCCAAGTCGATCAAGGAAGTGCAGTACCACGTCGAACGCAGCGGCGACTGGATCGTGCGCCTTGGCGACGGCACCGAGGAAAGCCACCGCCGCACGCAGGCCGCGGTCGACACGCTCTGGCGTTTCTCCGGCGAGCTGTTTCGCAGTACGCCAGCCGAGGCCGCGCTGATCGAATCGGGCGTTGCCGTGGATGTGAGCACGCTTTATGCGCCGTGGCGCGAACACATGCAGGCCCTGTTCGACGAGGCCACGCTCACGCTGCCCGGCGATCAGCCCATGCAGGAAGGCGGCAAGCGCGGCCAGCACAGCGAACATCTGGGCTTTCTGCTTGCCGAGATGCAGGTGCTCCAGCGCACCTATCCCGGCGCGCAGTGGTAGGCCGCACATGAATACTGCCAGCCAGTACAGCCCGGCCGATATCGACGCCGTGTGGGCGGCCCTCGATACCGTGCCCGACCCGGAGATCCCGGTCGTGTCCGTGATCGATCTGGGGATCGTGCGCGATGTCGCCGTGGATGGCGGAAAGCTGCGCGTCACGATCACGCCGACCTACTCCGGCTGCCCGGCAATGCAGACCATTGAAGACAATATCCGCGCCGCACTGGAAGACGCCGGCTTTGCCGATGCACAGGTCGTCTCCCAGCTGTTTCCGGCCTGGACCACCGACTGGATGAGCCAGCGCGGGCGCGACAACCTGCGCGGCTACGGCATTGCGCCGCCCGGCGAGACGGGCGGTGCCCAGGTGATCGATATCAGCCGGATCACCCGCAACGGTCGCAACACGTTGCCGGTCGAATGTCCGCACTGCGGCTCGAAGAACACGCGCCGCGTGAGCGAGTTCGGCTCGACGCCCTGTAAGTCGCATCACCGCTGCGGCGACTGCGACGAACCGTTCGATTACTTCAAGACTTTCTAGGCAAGACCTTCTAGGCAGGCCTTTTCAAGGCAAGACGCCCCAGGCTCGGCGCGCTTGCTCGGAGATTGATCGCAATGCCCCAATTCCATTCGCTTGCCGTTGAGCGTGTCGACAAGCACAGCCGCGACGCGGTCGTTGTATCGTTCGCCGTGCCCGACGATCTGCGCGAGACGTTTGCCTACACCCAGGGCCAGTATCTGACCCTGCGTACGGATATCGACGGCGAAGACGTGCGCCGCTCCTATTCGGTATGTTCGGCCGTACAGGACGAGCAGCTGCGGGTGGCGATCAAGCGCGTCAACGGTGGCCTGTTTTCCGGCTGGGCCAACGACCGCCTGGCCGCGGGCGATACGCTCGAGGTCATGCCGCCGGACGGGCGCTTCAATCTGGCGCTCGATGAAGCCCACGACAAGCACTATGTCGCCTTCGGTGCCGGCAGTGGCATCACGCCGTTGCTGTCGATCATCAAGACCACGCTCATGGCCGAGCCCAACAGCCGGTTCACGCTGGTCTACGGCAACCGGGCCTCGGGCAGCACGCTGTTTCGTCAGGAGCTGTCCGATATCAAGGACAGCTATCTGGGGCGCTTCAATCTGGTCTATATCATGAGCCGCGAGCAGCTGGATATCGAGCTGTTCAACGGCCGCATCGACCGCTCCAAGGTCGAGAACCTGCTCAAGTACTGGGTTGATCCGGCGGATATCGACGCGGCCTTCATCTGCGGCCCGCTGGACATGATGGAAGCCACCCGCGAGGTGCTGCTCGAACACGGCGTGGCCAAGGACACCATCAAGATGGAAGTCTTTGCGGCGACCAAGTCGGCGGCCAAGGCCCGTGCGAACGCGCCTGAGGTCAAGGACTCCACCGATCGCGCCACCGTGAAGGTCGTGATCGACGGCCGCACCCACGAATACGATCTTGCCCGCGGTCAGGAAAACCTGCTCGATGCCGCGCTCGAGCGCTCCATCGAGCTGCCGTATTCCTGCAAGTCCGGCGTGTGTTCGACCTGTCGCTGCAAGCTCGTCGAGGGCGAGGTCGATATGGATACCAACTTTGCACTCGAGGATTACGAAGTCGAGCGCGGCTTCATTCTCAGCTGCCAGAGTTTCCCGGTGACCGACAACGTGGTCATCGATTTCGACGCCGAAACCTGAGCAGCAGCCCAGCGCATCAGATTTCCGGCAGCGTATCGCGCGCCGCACCGATTCGAGGAGCACAACATATGCAGTCCAGCAGTTACGCACAGGGTGAATGGATCACCGGCCAGGGCGGCAACACCGTATTGAACGCCGTCACCGGCGAACCGGTCGCCCAGGTCTCCAGCGACGGTGTCGATTTCGCCGGCATGCTCCACTACGCCCGCGATACGGTCGGCCCGAAGCTCCGCGCGCTGACGTTTCACCAGCGCGCGCTGCAGCTCAAGGCATTGGCCCAGACGCTGATGGCTGACAAGGAGCGTTTCTATACGTTGTCGACCGCCACCGGTGCCACGCGTACCGACTCCTGGGTGGATATCGACGGCGGTATCGGCACCCTGTTTACCTATGCCAGCAAGGGTCGGCGTGAGCTGCCCAATGCCACCTTCGCCATCGACGGCGTGCCGGAGCCGATGTCGCGCCACGGCAGCTTTATCGGCCAGCATATTCATACGTCGCTGGAAGGCGTGGCGATCCATATCAACGCCTTCAACTTCCCCGTCTGGGGGCTGCTGGAAAAATTCGCGGCCAACTATCTGGCCGGCCTGCCGGCGATCGTAAAGCCGGCGACCCAGACTGCGTTCGTCACCGAAGACGTGGTGCGCGCGATCGTGGATTCGGGCCTCATCGAGGACGGCGCGCTGCAGTTGATCAGCGGCGGCGTGGGAGATCTGCTTGATCACGTGACCTGTCAGGACGTGGTCACCTTCACCGGCTCGGCGACGACCGGGCGCATGCTCAAGCAGCATCCGACCGTTGTGGAGAACGCCACGCGTTTTTCCATGGAGGCCGACTCGCTCAACTTTCTTGCGCTCGGCCCCGACGCCGGCCCGGACACGCCCGAGTTCAAGCTGGCCGTGAAAGAGGTCATGCGCGAGATGACGGTCAAGGCGGGCCAGAAGTGCACCGCCATCCGTCGTGTGCTGGTGCCGCGAGCGTATCAGCAGGCGTTCATCGACGCGCTCAGCGAAAAGCTGGCCAGGGTCGTCGTCGGCAACCCCGAGGCCGAAGGCGTGACCATGGGCGCGCTAGCCAGCCGCGATCAGCTTGCCGAGGTACGCGATCGGATCGCTGACCTGCAGCAGGGCGCACAGATTGTCTACGGTGATCCGGCGGCCTGCGAGGTCGTGGACGCCGATGCCGACAAGGGCGCGTTCTTCGCCCCGGTGGTGCTCTCGGCCGATGCGCCGCTTGAGCACAAGACGATTCACGCTATCGAGGCGTTCGGCCCGGTCGTGACCGTGATGCCGTTCGACTCCACCGACGAGGCCATCGAACTGGCGCGCCTGGGCGGCGGCAGCCTGGTCGGCTCGATCGTCACCCACGACAGCGATTTCGCCCGCGCCATGACGCTCGGCTGTGCGCCGTTTCATGGTCGCCTGCTGGTGCTCGATCGTGACTGCGCCAAGGAATCCACCGGCCACGGCTCGCCCATGCCCATGCTGGTCCACGGCGGGCCAGGGCGTGCCGGCGGCGGCGAGGAACTGGGCGGCATGCGATCGGTGTTCCACTACATGCAGCGCTCGGCCTTGCAGGGCTCGCCCGACATGCTGGCGAGCATCATCGACCACTGGCTGCCTGGCGGGTCGCGTCAGCAGACTGATCGGCACCCGTTCCAGAAGCATTTCGACGAACTCGAGATCGGCGATGCAATCCTCACCGATGCGCGTGAGATCACCCTCGACGATATCGAGCATTTTGCGCATTTCACCGGCGACACCTTCTATGCGCATATGGACGAGGAAGCCGCCAGGGCCAACCCGTTCTTCGACGGCCGCGTGGCCCACGGCTACTACATCGTCTCGGTGGCGGCCGGCCTGTTCGTGGAGCCTAATCCGGGCCCGGTGCTGGCCAACTACGGCGTCGACAATCTGCGCTTCATGACCCCTGTCTATCCGGGCGACGCGCTCAAGGTCGCACTGACCTGCAAGCACAAGACCAAGCGCGAGAACACCGAATACGGCGAAGTGCGCTGGGACGCGACCGTTACCAATCAAGACGACGAAGTCGTGGCCCAGTACGACGTGCTGACCATGGTGGCGACAACGGCGTGGACCCCCGAAGCAGACGAAACGGCCGCGGCCTGAGGAGATATCGACAATGGCAGACGAGTCCATCCTGCTGAGCATCGATGCCGGCATCGCCCGTATCACGCTCAACCGCCCGAACAAGCTCAACAGCTTCAACGCTGAGATGCACGAGGCGTTGGCGGCTGCACTCGATACCGTGGAGGCCGACGACAGCGTACGCGTGCTGCTGCTCACCGGCGCCGGCAAGGGTTTTTGTGCCGGTCAGGATCTGGGCGAGGCCAGCGTAGCGCCCGGCGGCGAGACACCGGCCGATCTGGGCGGTGCGGTAGAGCGTTATTACGCTCCGCTGGTCCGGCGACTGCGCGCCTTGCCGTTGCCCGTGGTGTGCGGCGTCAACGGTACGGCTGCCGGGGCCGGTGCCAATCTGGCGCTGGCCTGTGATCTGGTCATCGCCAGACGCTCGGCCAAGTTCATCGAGGCGTTTTCGAAGATCGGCCTCATTCCCGATACCGGCGGCAGCTATTTCCTGTCGCGTCGGGTGGGCATGGCACGGGCCATGGGCATGGCCATGCTGGCCGAGCCGGTAGACGCCGAAACCGCCGAACGCTGGGGTCTGATCTGGCGCTGTGTAGACGATGAGGTGTTCGAGTCGCATATCGACACGCTCGTCGCCCAGCTGGCCGCGGCCCCGACGCTCGGTCTGGCGCGGACCAAGCAGCTGCTCTATGCCGGCGCCAATACCACGCTGGACGACGCGCTCGACGCCGAGCGCGATGCCATGGCTGAACTGGGCCAGAGCCATGACTACGCCGAGGGCGTGGCTGCGTTCAGCGACAAACGCGCGCCCCGGTTCACCGGCCGCTGAAGACGAGACAGGGAGAGGGCGCATGCATACAGACAACCCGACCGAGACGAACGAGACGAATAACGAGCCGCGTTCGGACACGCCAGCCGTACCCGAGGATCCACAGGCACTGGCCGAAGCCGTGGCTGCGGCCATGCTCGAGCGCGACGCTGCCTCGCGCATGCTGGGCATGCAGGTCGAGGCGGCGGCCCCGGGTTATGCCCGCGTGGCGATGACGGTTCGTGACGACATGGTCAACGGCCACCAGACCTGTCACGGCGGTTTGATCTTCTCGCTGGCCGACAGCGCCTTCGCGTTCGCCTGCAACAGCGACAACGTCAACACGGTGGGTGCGGCCTGCACGATCGACTATCTCCGCCCGGGCCATATCGGCGACCGTCTGGTCGCCGAGGCCGAGAAGCGTTTCGGCGCCGGTCGCAGCGGCGTGTATGACGTGACCGTTCGCAACCAGAACGATGAGATCATCGTGCTGTTTCGGGGCAAGTCGCACCGCATCCGCGGCGAAGTGATCGCCACCATGCACGACTACGCGCCCTGATCAGGGCGATATCCAACAAAAAAGCGCCGCGATGACGCAGGCGCTGTACCGACACGCCAGAGGAGATTGATATGGCAGCCCAACTTCAGACCATCCCGTTTCTGGACCCGATCGAGACCGCGCCGCGCGCCGAGCTGGAAGCGCTTCAGCTCGAACGTCTGCAGTGGACGCTCAAGCACGCCTACGACAACGTGCCGCGCTACAAGGCCAAGTTCGACGCCGCCGGCGTGCACCCGGACGACGTGAAAACGCTGGCCGATCTGGCCAAGTTTCCCTTCACCACCAAGCAGGATCTGCGCGACGCTTACCCGTTCGATATGTTCGCGGTACCGCGCGAGCAGATCTCGCGTATCCATGCCTCCAGCGGCACGACCGGCAAGCCGACGGTGGTCGGCTATACCCGCAACGATATCGAGACCTGGGCCAATCTCGTGGCGCGTTCGATTCGCGCGGCCGGCGGGCGCCCGGGCGATATCGTGCATATCGCCTATGGCTACGGCCTGTTCACCGGCGGCCTGGGCGCTCATTACGGCGCTGAAAAACTCGGCTGCACGGTGGTGCCCATGTCGGGTGGTCAGACCGAGAAACAGGTCCAGCTGATCTGCGATTTCAAGCCGCGCATCATCATGGTCACGCCGTCGTACATGCTCAATCTCATCGAGGAGTTCGAGCGTCAGGGCCTCGATCCGCGCGAGTCGTCGCTGGAAATCGGCATCTTCGGGGCCGAGCCCTGGACCAACGCCATGCGCACTGAAATCGAACGACGCGCCGGTATCGACGCCGTGGATATCTACGGCCTGTCGGAAGTCATGGGCCCGGGCGTGGCCAATGAATGCGTCGAAACCAAGGACGGCCCGGTCATCTGGGAGGATCATTTCATCCCGGAGATCATCAACCCGCTCACCGGTGAGGTCGTGCCCGACGGCGAAGAGGGCGAGCTGGTGTTCACCTCGCTGACCAAGGAAGCGCTGCCGATCATCCGCTATCGCACTCGCGATCTGACCCGCCTGCTGCCACCGACCGCACGCTCGATGCGGCGTATGGACAAGATCACCGGCCGCTCGGACGACATGCTCATCATCCGCGGCGTGAATGTGTTCCCGACCCAGATCGAGGAGATCATCTGTCAGCAGAAAGGCCTGGCGCCGCACTATCTGATCGAGCTGACCCGGGAAGGCAATCTCGACCATGTCGCGCTCACGGTTGAGCGCACGCACGACTTCGATGACCACAGCACCGAAGATGAAACGCTGAGCAACTTGCAGCAGCATATCAAGTCGTATATCGGGATCAGCACCAAGGTCACGCTGTCGGCGGTGGGTACGCTGGAGCGCTCGCTCGGCAAGGCCAAGCACGTGATCGACAAGCGTGTGGCTGGCCGCGACTGAACGATGAAAGGATCATTTACCGCCAGCGCGGGTATTTCAGGGGCGCTTGACCCTTTGGATGTCAAAGCAGTGTGATCTCGCAGCGCTGGAAAGACAGCGCCGCGTTCAAGGCAGAAGCCGTCGAACCGGTGCGTTCATCGTTATCGAGCGCTGGTCAGATCGCTTGCGATATCGGCGTCGAGCCAACGCTGCTCAATCGCGGTGCCGAGACGCGGCGGAGAGCTGAAAGCCGGCGTTTCAGGGCGCCGGTAAACAACGCGATCAGGAATTGGTCACTCTCATGGGTGAGCTGGCCAAGGCGGGCGAAGCGCGTGATTTTTTTACGTGGCGCGACGCGGCAGCTGTTGAAATGCCCATTGCCCATTGCCCATTGCCCATTGCCCATTGCCCATTGCCCATTGCGAGTAATGGTCGGTGGACGGGCCCGGCACGAAGTTCCGTATCGCATCCGCGCTGCAAAAGTGCTCGAGGAAACCGCTATTAACCCGGAATAAGATACCTTTATGCCGAGTTAATAGCGCGAACACGCATCCGCATGATCGCCGCCCACGTCGGCCGTGAGGCGCGTTGAAATCAAAGGCGGACATGCGCTGGCTTTGATTTTAGAGCACGTTGAAAACAGCTGAAGCTTCAGCTGTTTTTGGTGCCGGATTAATAATCAATATGTACGCGTCGATCAATAATGGATGCCGCCATGTCATCGGCCAATTCGCGGACCGCAGCACGGGTCACGGAGCGTTGGGCATAGGCGCGTAGGCCCATTACCTCAGCTTGCAACCGGCGGCCCAATTGAGTTGGATCGCTCCCCGGCAAGAGCTCTCCGGCAGCTTGCGCGTCGCGAAAACCTTCGACAAACCGCTCCTCCATGCCCGCGAGCAAGGCGTCCGCTCTATCACGCGCCACGGACTCGCGCGCGCCCAGTTCGAGCACGCTTTTAACTAACAGGCAGGCGCGAGACGGAATCGCCTGATCGTGCAGTCCGCCCAGCGAGCGCACGTAGGCGGCCAGGCCCTCGAGCGGCGACGCGTAGGCCTCTAGCTGATCTTCGAGTGCCTTCAGCCCCTGCTCCGCATACCGATCGAGCGCTTCATTGAACAGCCCCTCCTTGCTGCCGAACGCCGCGTAAATGCTGCCCGGTCGCATGTCAAGCGCACGTTCCAGGTCTTTGAGCGAGGTCGCGTGAAACCCCTGAGCCCAGAAAATATCGACCGCGCGGCTGAGGCTACTTTGACGGTCGTGCAGAGGCTGTCTTGGCATGGCGTCGTTCTTCGCTGATATCGACAGGATGCACGGCGGATCGTGTACGCAGCATTATAACTTGAGCGTTTGCTCAATAACGAGTAGGCTCCGATCCGTCGAAGCATCCAAGCTCGAAGCGTTTCAAACGCAGAGCAAATCTTTCTCGCAAGACCGAAATCCCCAGAGTGTTACCGATGTCCGATTTCCAACTACACGACCAAGACAGTGCCCCGGCAGACAGCAAGCCGCTGCTCGAGAACTCAATGAAGGGCTTCGGAATGATTCCGAATCTGCATGCCGTGATGGCGGAAGCGCCCGGCCTGCTCGAGGGTTATCAGCGCCTGCATCAACTGTTTACTGAAACCAGCTTCAACGCTGACGAGCAGACCGTGGTCTGGCAGAGCATCAACGTTGAGCACAGTTGCCACTACTGCGTTCCGGCCCATACCGGTATTGCCAAGCAGATGAAGGTGGATGACGAGATCACCGATGCGCTGCGCAATGAAACTGCTTTGCCCACCGACAAGCTCGAAGCCCTGCGCGACTTCACACTCAGCGTGGTGCGTGAACGCGGTGCGGTCGGCGACAATGCGGTGCAGGCCTTTCTCGACGCCGGCTATACCCAGTGCCAGGTGCTGGAGGTTGTGCTCGGCGTGGCTCAAAAGACAATGAGCAACTATGTCAACCACCTCGCTGAAACGCCGGTGGACAAGCCGTTCCAGAAATTCGAGTGGCATAAAGCAGCCTGATCAGAGGGGCTGGGCCAGAGACTGGCCCAGCCCCTAATCCGGTTATCGGCAGTCGCGCGCATACGCGGTCTTTGACCCGAGTAAGCGCGCCGTGCGCAGGATATGCCAGCACACCGGCGTGGCTTTCTGAATCCATCACGAGTGGTCGTCACCCCTCGCTCGAAGGCAGCGCTATACCTGCCACGCCGCTCTGGCCATTCCTCGACCCGAGTGATTAGAAGCAATGCATAAACGACTTGCAATCAGCCTTTTTCTGCTACGGGTCGGTGTATTCATCGTGATGGCCGCGTGGACGACCGACAAGTTTGTCAATCCGTCCCATGCGGCCGGTATATTCGATAAGTTCTACGCGATCCCGGGCGTCGGTTCCGCGCTGATCTGGGGACTCGCGGTAGTGGTGATGATTGTTGTCTTCGCATTCGTAGCCGGGCTGCGTAGACGGCTGACCTACGGCGCCATCCTGCTGCTGCATGGCGTATCGACGTTGTCGGCATTCCGCCAGTATCTGACGCCTTTCGAAGGCGCGCATCTGCTCTTCTTCGCCGCCTGGCCGATGCTCGCCGCGTGTATGGCGCTTTACCTGCTGCGTGATCACGACAACCTGTTCACGCTGGGTCGAGCGCCGGCACATTGAAATCCTAGCTACCCGGAGATTCGGTTACATCCTAGGCCGTGTTGCCGTTTGGCCTGACGCCGCGCCAGCGGCCATTTTGTTGCAAGACAAGGCGCAGTGCGCGTCGTGTAGCCGAGCTACATGAGCGTGCTGCAACGCCGTATTGCAGCCTGGTAAATCGAATGGGGGCCGCTATCCCTAAGGGGTGCGGCCCAAAATAGTGCCATACGGCATTGCGCGGTTTGACCCTAGAATGACTAGGGTCGGCACCACGCGCCGTGTCTGGCCCGATTTTGGGGTGTAACGCGGGGCCGCGCCAAACGGCAACACGCCCTAGGTGTGGTCAACGTGCGCTGTTCGATACGACGCGACTTGCCGCGCTCACGCTACGACGACTTCCGATCAGCGATCCAATCAGGAAGCCCGTGGTGCAGACAGCCAACCCCCATACGTTGATACCCAGGTCCTGGGCGTAGCTGCCCACGCCTATGTTGATGGATGACGGAAAGACCGAGACCCCGCCGAAAGCCTCTATGATCTTGAGTACGCCGATGGCCACTCCTGGCCAGAAAGCGAGCGAGAAACTCAGGCGACCGGCCGACGGCAGCCAGCTCAACAGAAAGATAGGCCCGAGCCCCATGACCGCCGTGCCGCTGATCGTGGTCGCCGCAATAACCGCCGGCCCCACGCCCTTGATGTACAGACTCAAAAGCGGAAGATTACCCATGACCGCAATCGCTGCCATGGCCCAGCGTCCCCTGCGGACCTGCGGTGTCGTATATTCGCCGTGTTCTGCAGGCCAGTCACGCGACACGAACTTGGCCGCGGAACTGAAGGTAGAATCCAGAGTGGAGCCGGCACTCGTGAGCATGATCGCATTGAACAGCAGGGCCATCCAGAGGCCGATCACGGCCGGTACTGCGACCGGTACGGGGGAATCGGTCGGCACACCGACCGCCAATGCATACACACCGGCCAGGCTGAACAGTGCGATGAACCCACCGCCCAGGATGGCTGCAATGATGAAGGCACGGACCATGTTCGCGGGCCGGCTAACGAACGCTCGATCAGTCAGCACCGGATCATGAAAGCCATAGCTCAGACACTGCACCAACGCCAGCGCCAGGAACGTCAGGCCGCCTGCGTGCATTGCCGGCGATACCGCACCCGTAGCGGTACTCGGAAAACCGTGGTCCACAAACCCCGGCGTGAGGGCGACCAGCATGACCACAAGCAAGACAGCCATCAGCAGGGTCTGTATCGCGTCGGTGAGAATGCTCGAACGCAGACCTCCACGCAGACTGTAGTAGGCCGTGAATACGGTCATGACGATAGCTGCCGTCCAGTACGGTGTACTGCCTTCCGGGCCGAAGAATTGCGAGGTCACCTTGGTGTTCGACCACACCTCGTTGAACAGGCGGATCGCAATCACGACCATGAACATCTTTGCTGCCGAAGCGCCGTATTTGTACCGCAGGAACTGGGGCAAGGACGTATAGCCGCCGCGAGTGCGCATGAAGTAAACGGCAGTGCCGACCACGATGAAGCTCAACCAATAGCTGCCATAGGCGAGACCACCGATGAAACCGAAACTCGCCGACAGGTTCATCGCGTTGTAGACGCTCTTGGCCATCACCCAGCTCATGGCCGTACTCACGCCCAGCAACCAAGCGCCGGGCGCAACGCCGCGGCGGGAACCGCCGCCGAAAAATTGGGCCGCGCTGATCGCGCCCGGCGTCATGATCCAGATCAGCAGCGCATAGGCAGCGAATACCAGCCACGGTGCGAACAAAGTAGTGTTCACGCAGATTCTCCCCAGTTCAGTCGGCGCCGATTGCGCCATAGCTCTGGGTCGGTTCCAGGATGAAGCATCTTACAATCTGTAAAGACGGGTCTCCTTGCTACTCAAGTCGTGGGATGCGCCACCCGACAGACCACGTGACATTGCATGACTGAGACCACGCAGTCCCTGCCTGAGGAATGGCTGGAGCGCCATGGCGATGCCCTATACGCATTCGCGCTGCGTCGCGTATTCGACTCCGCGAGCGCAGAGGACCTCGTACAGGACACGCTTTTGTCCGCGTGGCGAAGCCATGCCACGTTTCGCGCCGAATCCGCCGAACGGACGTGGCTGATCGGAATTCTCAAGCATAAATGCGTAGATGAAATACGCAGGCGCCGCCGCGCTGACCGCGTCTATAGCACGGATGAGCACGACATCGAGGCTCAGCTTTTTCGGGCCGATGGCCGATGGCGCGAGCCGCCAGCGGCCTGGAGTGACGATCCGCTGCGCCAAGCCGAGAGCGATGCATTTCTGAACGCGGTGGGCCATTGTCTGGATAACGTGCCGCCCGCCCAGCGTGACTCGTTCGTGATGCGCGAACTGCACGATCTGGATACCGCCGTTGCCAGCCAGCGCCTGGGTGTGAGTCAGAATAATCTTTATGTGCTGCTGCATCGCGCACGCCTGCATCTGCGCCGCTGTCTGGAAAAAGGCGGCTTCTTCGGGGAGACACGCTGATGATGGGACTACCGACGTGCCGCGAAGTCGCCGCCCAGCTATCACGCGAGCAGGACACGGCAGTGCCAATGCGTCGCAGCCGGTTGCTGAGTCTGCATCTGATGATGTGCCGGCATTGTCGTCGCTACGATCGCCAGCTGGCGTGGTTGCGGAGATCGTTCAGACGCGCGCGTGTTAACGATGCGACGCTCAAACTCACCGCGCGTGCTCGAGCGCGTATCTGCCAGTCCCTGCAGGACGACGACTCCAAACATCCGCCTGTGTAAGTTTTATCGGCCTCCAACGACCAACCCATGAGTCACCATTGGATGACGGCAACCAGGCCGCGTTCGTACTGACAGAACCTTGGTTAAACGCGTCCGGGCCCACCGGACCGTTACGGAGCTGAAGCCGATGATGCACGATACCAAGCCACACTTGGCGCACACTGATTTTCCGAGCATCCGCCGGCGCTCGATGAAGACACTGCAGATGAATCTGGGCTATCTTTGCAATCTTGCCTGCACCCATTGTCACGTGGCGGCAGGGCCCAAGCGCACTGAACTCATGGATCGCGCCACAATCAACGTTGCGATCGAGTTCCTCGAGCAACAGAGTGTGCAAACCTTGGATGTGACCGGCGGCTCACCGGAGATGAACGCTCATTTCTGCGACCTTGTGCGTACCGCTCGGGCGATGGGCGTGCACGTTATCGACCGCTGCAATCCGACGATCCTGAACGAACCCGGCTATGAATGGGTAGCTAAGTTTCTGGCCGATAATCGGGTCGAGGTCGTGGCCTCGCTACCGTGCTACACCGAGCAGAACGTCGACCAACAACGCGGCAAGCATGTCTTCGAGCGCAGTATTGAAGCCCTCCAGCAGCTCAACCAGCACGGGTATGGCCAGATCGACAGCGGGCTGGAACTCAATCTGGTCTACAACCCGAGCGATGCGACGCTGCCGCCGCCGCAAGCACAGCTGGAGACGGATTATCGTGAGCATCTTTTCGATGAGTTCGGCATCGCGTTCAACCGCCTGTTCACGATCGCGAACATGCCGATCAAGCGTTTCGGCAGGATGCTGATGTCGAAGAACCAGTTTGGCGACTACATGACGCTGCTCAAGAAGTCCTATCGCCGCGAGAATCTCCCGAACGTGATGTGCCGCGATGTCGTGAGCGTCGATTGGCGCGGGCATGTCTACGACTGCGATTTCAATCAGATGCTGGATATACCGCTGGGCGCAACGGGCCGGCCACACACTCACCTACGGGACTTGCTGCACGCAAATCTGGCCGATGCGCCGATCAGCGTGGCTGACCATTGCTATGGCTGTACGGCCGGGCAAGGAAGCAGCTGCGGCGGCGCTTTGAGCGGCGCCGCGTGACGTGTGCACGCCGAGGGGTCTACACCCGCCGGTCACAATGCCAAGAGCCATCGTTTAAGAGGATATCTGTGATGCATTCATGGCTTCAACGTGCGCTCGATTTCCTGCATCCCGCACGCAATGCGAGCAAGATTCAGCGATCCGCGCAGCATCAGCACGTCGCGGACCAGGCCGCGCGGCAGTTGGTGCTCTATCACTTTCGTAGCTGCCCCTACTGTTTGAGAACACGCCGCGCCATCGATTGGCTCGATATCGATATCGCCCTGCGGGAGGACGCCAGCGCATACGATGAGCTCTTGGCGGGCGGCCGCCGCCAGACGGTTCCCTGCCTGCATATCAAAGACGGCACCCGCAAAATCTGGCTTAATGAGTCGGGCGATATCATTCGTTACCTGGAAAAGCGGTTCACCCCGTGCGCGGACGCGGCGTGAGCCGGCGCAACGTTGCGGGTCGGGTGGCGGTCAGTCTGAACAAGCCGAGGCGGCAGCACGTTATTGTGGCCGGCCTGGCTGGCGCGCTGCTCACGACCATGGCTATGGCCGCGCCGGCGGCGGAGCACGCGATAGGCATGTTCGTGCCCGGCGCGCTCGCCGACTGGGAACATAAATCCTTCAAGGGCAAAACCCAGTACCGGCTGGTTGGCCATGGCGCGACGCGCGCGCTTGAAGCGACCTGCGACGGCACGGCCTCGGCCATCGCCAGGCGCATATCCGTGGACCTGTCCAAGACTCCGATCCTGCGTTGGCAGTGGCGAGTCGACCATGTTTATGCCGGACTGGATGGCACGACCAAGGGCGGTGATGACTATGCCGCGCGTGTCTATGTCATCCACGACGGTGGTTTGATGGCCTGGCGTACGCGGGCAATCAACTATGTCTGGGCCAACAGCCAACCCCGCGGCCATCATTGGCCCAATGCCTTTACCGACAAGGCCATGATGGTCGCGGTGCAAGCCGGCCCGCCGGCCGACGCCACGCACTGGGTTTCCGAGTCCCGCAATGTGCACGAGGACTTCAAGCGTTACAACGGACTGGATCTTTACAACGTCGACGGCGTCGCCCTGATGACCGACTGCGACAACAGTGGCCAGAAGGGTCGCGCGTATTACCGCGATATTCGTTTCACCTCTGAATAACACACCGATACGACCGGCCCTTCCTGTCGACACGTGGTTGCCCTCCATGACACATATAGAAAATTTCGAGACGGCTTCGATCGATACCCTTGTCGAAGGACTCGAAGCGAGGCGCTGGCGGTCGGTCGATCTGGTTGAGGCGGCACTGGCCCGGATCGAAGCACTCGACACACGCGGGCCAATGTTGCGCGCCGTGTCGTTTATCGCGGCCGACCAGGCGCGCACGGCCGCGCTCAATAGCGACGCGCGTCGTGTGCGTGGTCAAGCCTCCGGCCCGCTCGAGGGCATTCCAGTTCTCGTCAAGGACAACATGGACGTAGCCGGTTGGCCGACGACGGCCGGATCGCGTGCCCTGATCGGCCTCTTCGCATCGCGGGATGCCGAGATCGTGGGCCGTCTGCGGCAAGCGGGGGCCGTGATCATCGGCAAGACTGCCATGCACGAGCTGGCGTGCGGCATCACCGGGGCCTCGTCACTCACCGGTTTTGCGCGCAATCCGCACGCCTTGGATCGCTCCCCGGGCGGATCGAGTAGCGGCGCCGGCGTTGTTGTCGCCGCGGGGTATGTGCCGTTGGCCATAGGTAGCGACAGCGCGGGCTCCGTGCGGATCCCGGCCGCGTTCAATCATCTGTTTGGTCTGCGTGCGTCTCGCGGCGCCTTGCCGCTGAAAGGTATTATCCCGCTGTCGCCGACCCAGGATATGCCTGGACCGATCACGCGGTATGCGGCCGACCTGGAACGCGCCTTTGCGGCATTGTCAGGTCGGGCATACGTCGCGTCGTCACCGCGTCCCGAGCTGGCTATCGGAGTGATCGACGCCTGGTTCGACGACAACGTGCCAACGACCCGCTACGCAATCGCTGCGGCCGCACGTCGGGCGCTGGGCCAATTCGAACATGCTGGAGCGCACTGTATAGCGATTGAGTTTGATGGGCTTCGCGAGGCCGTCGAAAGCGCTAATGTCATTGCCTACGAATTCGCCACGGCTTTTGCGGCCGATCTGGCGGCAAGGCCGCACAGTCGGGTGGATTCGTTGCAGACTATCCTCGATCATGGCTGGCACCACGAACAGATGAAGAGCGTTCTCACCGACCGAGCCCGCCACGCAGGCCCGACCGGCCGGGAATACCGAGACGCGCGAGCCCGGCAGGCCAGGCTTCGCGAGCGGGTAGAACACACCTTCGTAGAACAGGGCCTGGACGTGTTGTGTTACCCAACGCTTCGTCATCCGCCCACGACCCTCGGCGGCGCCCAGCACGGCAGCAACGCCTTGCTGGCTGCAGTAACCGGCCTACCTGCGATCAATCTGCCGATTGGCTTCGACTGTGATGGCTTGCCCATGGGCCTTGAACTTCTGGCGCGATCGGGCGATGAAACCGTGCTATTGCAAGCCGCACGCGCTTGGGCTGATATATCCGGTGAGTGGACCGTGCCAGACGCCATCCGCTGTAGCGATCCTTGAGCTTGAGGATCCTGCTGCAAGCACCGAGTAGGATCATCCGTCGCCGCCGTAGCTTTGACCCGTGCGTCTGCTGCATGCCGCCGATTGAGACGGTGTGTTGCATCGACCCGCTGAATCCACTCTGTTGTTGTCTGACGTCGCGGGATAATCGGGACGTCGGGGCTCTCTGTTCCTGCAATCCCAGGTCGCATCGTGAGCTATTGGGTAAGTGCTACTCGTCACCGAGCAGTAGTTGGCGCCGTTCCGGTTGGCAGCGCACGGAGCTGTCTGCAAGGCTCCCTGGAAGACGTCGCTCAAAGGTTTTGCCAAAGCCGGATCTTCGGCCAGTTACACGACACCAGGCTTATGCAGGTCTGAACGTGCAGTTTCTCCGGGGGAAAAGGTTCCGAGCCAAAGTCAAACTGATGCTTTGCTGCTTGCCACGAGCATCGATGTTCGTGATCGCGGCGCCGACAATCGGGTGGGTTTACACGGCTAGTGGTCGCCGTGCTCGCTGCGCCACAGGCTCGGCGGCTGGCCAAAGCGTTCCTTGAAAGCGCGGCTGAAGCGGGCGCTGTCGCCGAACCCGTGTGCCTGGGCGATATCGGTGATGCTTTCCTGCCGGCGCGCGGTGGCCGCCAGCGCATCGCGCGCGTGGCGCAGGCGAGTTTCGGTGATCAGCCGTGCCGGGGTCATACCATGGCGTGCCAGCAGCGCGTACAGGCTGCGCCGCGACACGCAGAGCGTGGCCGCAAGGCGTGCAGGCGTCAGGTCGCTGCTCGCCAGGTGGGTGACGATATAGTGCTCGGCCCGTTGCAGGCGTTGATTGTCCAGCGCCGACTCGTCCGGTTCGGCCGCGCGCGAAAAGGTCGCGGCCAGCATCGCACCCACCGCCTGCATGACATCGGCCGTGCCCGGATCATCCGGCGCGGGGCGTGAGCGCGCCAGCCCGGTAATCGCCCCGAGTGCGGCCTGCATGGTCGGCATATCGGTTAGCTCGGTGGCGCTGACGCGCGCTGCATAGCCGGGCAGCCGACTATCGACCCCGTAGGGGATCAGCAGCACCGCAAGCCGTGCGCCGTCGCTTACGCGTATCCGGTACGGGCGGGTGGTGTCGCACAAGGTGGCGCGACCGGGGTCCAGGCAGACCGAGCGTCGATCCTGGCTGAGTTCGAGCTTGCCGGCGAGCTGCCAAATGACCTTCAGATAGCCGGCGTTCGCGCGGCGGGCAAGAACGGCCGTGCGGGCCACGTCGGCGGCTGCGCTGCCGATATGGGTAAGCGTGTAATCGCCGAGCTGGCAGCTGACCGCCTGTGCCTGGAAAGGCTCGTCCGTGCGGCTAACAATCTCCAGCTGCGGGAAATGCAGGTTGACGTACTCCTGCCAGCCGCCGACGTTGGAAAAGCGGACGGCGGTGGACGCGATCGGTTCGGATTGTGGATATGCCATCGAATACAACGGCCCCCGGCCGTATGCCCGTTTGCGTCGGGTGTTCTCTGCCCGTGCGGCCTCGAGCGAACGAAGCGGTCTGCGGCGCTTGTATTTTGTTTACGCCACTGTCGAGTCGCTGTCAAAGCCCGTATGAAAACCAGCATGGCCCGCGGTGGCCTGCACGCAGCGACAAATCGATCTGCACGTATCGACATGCGAGCGGTTATCGGCGAGCGCAGTCTCGACAAGACCAATCATCCAGTAGTGCGGCCATACATCGCGTGTGTTGCGGGCGTGGCGTCGCACGGTTTCAAGCGATCAAGGAGCAAGCGTGACTCAGGCATTCCAGCATTTCATAGCAGGCCAGGCAGTGGACGCCGCCGACGGTGCCACCATGACGCTGCCCAATCCCGCCACGGGCGCCACGCTGGCGACGTCAGCCGCCGGCACCGCCGCAGACGCCGAGCGTGCGATTGAAGCCGCCCACGCACAGCTCAAGGGCGGCGAATGGTCGCAGATGAGCGGTGCCGCGCGCGGGCTGTGTATTCATCGCCTGGCCGATCTGGTCGAGCGCGATGCCGACGCGATGGCCAATATGGACGCCAGCGCCATCGGCCGCCCGCCGGCCGAGCCGCGCATGCTCGACCTGCCCAATGCGATCGCCACGTTGCGGCACGCGGCCGGCTGGGCCGACAAGATCGAGGGCCGCACGATTCCGACCGCCGGCTATATGGGCCAGCCGACGCTGTCCTATACCGAGCGGCTGCCGGTGGGCGTGGTGGCGGCGATCGTGCCGTGGAACACGCCGCTGATGATCACCTGCTGGAAGCTGGGCGCGCTGCTCGCCGCCGGCTGCACCGTGGTGATCAAGCCGGCCGAGCAGACGCCGATGTCGGCGCTGCATCTGGCCCGGCTCTGTCAGGAGGCCGGTATTCCGGATGGTGTGGTCAACGTGGTGACCGGTGACGGCGCCACGCTCGGCCCAGTGCTGTGCGAACACCCGAAAATCGCCAAGATCACCTTCACCGGCAGCCCGGAAACCGGTGCGGCGATTCAGCGCCTGGCCGCGCCGCTGTTCAAGCATGTTGCACTCGAACTGGGCGGCAAGAGCCCGCAGATCGTGTTCGACGACGCCGATCTCGAAGCCGCCGTGGGCGGCTGTGCCATGGGCCTGTTCTTCAATCAGGGCCAGGTCTGTGCGGCCGGCACGCGGCTGCTGGTGCATGAGGATATCGCCGCCAGATTCACTGAAAAACTGGCCGACGTGGCGCGCAGCATTCAGGTGGGCAACCCCGGTGACGAGGGCACCCAGATGGGCGCCGTCGCCAGCCAGGGCCAGTACGACAAGATCAACGACTATATCCGCCGCGGCAGCGACGAAGGCGCCAGGATGATTGCGGGCGGGCCGTCGGAAGACAGCGATTCCGGCTGGTACGTGCGCCCGACCGTGTTCGCTGACGCGACCAACGATATGAGCATCGCCCGCGACGAGATCTTCGGCCCGGTCGGCACGGTGATCACCTTCCGCGACGAGGCCGAGGCGATTGCCATTGCCAACGACACCCGCTACGGCCTGGCGGCGACCGTGTGGACGGCGAACGTCGGCCGCGCGCATCGCGTCGCCCGCCAGATCGAGGCCGGTGCCATAGGCGTCAACGCCTGGGCGCCGATCGATCCGCAGCTGCCCTGGGGCGGGGTCAAACAGAGCGGTATCGGTCGCGAATGCGGGTTGTCGGGGGTGCTGGCCTATACACAGGAAAAAGTCACGACGGTGGTGCTGTAGCGGATCATCACGTCTTGTGTCCGTGTCCCGAGCCTCCGGGCGATATCGATGATCGGCCGGGCGGCCGTGCGGGTCACGGGCATGTTTTATGCACGTCACGACAAGTCGAATTGCACCGCTGGACATGCGGGCTCGGGCGTTGGCAGCGCAGTCTTGAGTCATCGCCGTAAAACGCGAGGGGATGAACGCGGGATGCGCCGGGCTTTGCCGGAGGGGACACCGGCTTTGTTGGTCGAGTGTTGCGCGCGTATCGCACATGCAGCCACAGCGGACTGTATCGAACAGCTCATGCGAGGGATGAATATGAATAAACGACTGTTTCGCGCCACCGGCGCCGCAGCAATAGCCGCGCTGACCTGGAGTGCCAGTGTCTGCGCACAGCTGCCGCCGGATGAAATCGGTATCGTGACGCTCGACAAGCCGGGTCCGCATCGCGCCTATATCATCGACTCCCAGTTCGATAACGCCACGAGCGGCAAGGTCGTGGTCGTCGATCCCGAGCAGAAGAAGATGCTGGGGATGATTCCGACCGGGTATCTGGCGCCGTCGGTGCTGTCGCACGACGACACGCGTGTGTACTCGGCCGATACGTTCTGGTCACGCGGGGTACGCGGTGAGCGTACCGACGTGCTCACCGCCTGGGACACGCAGACACTGGCGCCGGCTTGGGAAGTGGAGATTCCGAAAAAGCGCGCCAACATACTCATGGAACGCAACATGCTGACCATGAGCAACGACGACCGCTTCGTCTATATCTACAACTTCACGCCGGCGACGTCGGTCACCGTGGTCGATACGGCAAACGAAAGCGTAGCGTCGGAAATCGATATTGCCGGCTGCGTGCTCAATTATCCGATCGGCGACCTGGCCTTTGGCTCGCTGTGCGGCGACGGCAGTTTCCAGCAGATCAATCTCGACGACAGCGGCCAAGAAGTCTCGCGTAGCCGTACGAAGGTCTTCGACCCGAACAAGGTCGCCATGAACGAGCGCGCCGTGCGCGACGGCGATATGTACTACTTCACCACGCTCGATGGTGTGATCCAACCGCTGGACGTCTCCGGCAAGACGCCGAAGACGGGCAAGCGCTGGTCGCTGTTCACCGATGCCCAGCGCGAGGCCGGCTGGGGCGTTGGCGGCTGGCAGCTGATGGCGATTTCGCCGGCGTTGAATCAGCTGTATGTGCTGGTCCACCAGGATCATGGCGATCGCAACTGGGAAGATCCCAGCGATACGATCTGGGCCTATGATCTCGATACACACGAGAAGGTCGGTGAACTCAAGACCGATAACTATGTCTGGAGCCTGCGTGCGACCTCCGACGACAAGCCACTGCTTCTCGGCGTGAATATCGAAGGCGGCCTGGACGTGTTCGATCTCACCAAGATGGAATACATGCATACCGTCGATGGCATCAGCGCGGTGCCGGCGCTGGTGCTGAGCAGCCACTAGGAGCACGCCATGATCTCTCCGGTTCTTGCCGTGATCTGTTCGCTGGTGCTGGCAGTGATTCTGTTCGCGGGCGCCAGCCACAAGTGGCGCGCACCGCATCGCTTCGCCCGCCAGATCGACGACTATGCGTTGTTGCCCGGCCCAGCGGTGGCGTTCGCTGCCCGCGTCGTGCCGGTGCTGGAAGTTCTGATCGGCCTCGCGCTGCTGGTGCCGGGCCTGCGGGCCTGGGGTGCGGCGGGCGCGGCTTTGCTGCTGGCGCTGTATACCGGCGCGATCGGGATCAACCTGTTTCGTGGCCGGCGCGATATCGACTGCGGCTGCAGCGGGCCTGGCCTTGAACGGCCGTTGTCGCCGGCCCTGCTGGTACGCAACGGCGTGCTGATCGTCATGGCCGTTATCGCGGCGCTGCCCGCGGGTGCAGTCGCACTCCACGGGTTCGGCCTGTTCCTGATTGGCGCCAGTGTGGCGGCCATTCTCATCCTCTACACCGCGATCGAGGGCTTGCTGACCAATCAGCCGCGCCTGAAGTCGCTCTCAGGGAGATAGTCATGGATGTTGTCGTGATTTCCCAGATCCTGCTCTGGATCGTCGTCATTGCTCTGGCGTTCGTCGTCATGGCTCTTGTGCGCCAGATCGGCGTGCTGCACGCGCGGATCGCGCCGGCCGGGGCGCTCATGCTCGACAAGGGCGTGGCCGTGAACAGCCCGGCGCCGCAGGTCACCGCCAGCGATCGCCACGACAGGCCGGTCAATGTCGGCTACAAGAGCGATCGCGGCCAGCTACTGTTCTTTCTGTCGCCGACCTGCCCGATCTGCAAGTCGCTGCTGCCGAGCCTGCGTTCGCTGGGTCGCCAGTATCGCCGCGATCTGGATGTGGTCTATGTCAGCGACGGCGATGCCGGCTCGCAGCAGGGACTGATCGCAGAGCACGGGCTGGAAGAAGCCATCTACGTGGTCGGCCCCGAGATCGGCATGACCTACCAGATCGGCAAGCTGCCCTATGCGGTGCTCATCGACGCCGACGGCGTGCTGCGCGCCAAGGGGCTGGTCAACAACCGCGAACATCTGGAGAGCCTTTTCGAAGCCCAGGCCATGGGCGTGGGCTCGCTGCAGGAATACATGCGCCAGACACCGCGCACCACGCAATAGATATCGGGGGACCTATGAAACTGCTAGATCATCTGTTTGAGCGCTCCACGCGTCGGGTAGCCCATTCCACGTCGCGCCGCAACGCGCTGTTCAAGTTCGGCTCGTGGATGGTGGCGGGTGCGGCACTGCCGCTGATCCTGCCGGTCGATCGCAGCAGCGGCAACGCGCACGCCGCGGAGTCCGGCACGCCCGGTGACCCGGGCGATCCACAGAGCTGCGACTACTGGCGCTACTGCTCGATCGACGGTTTTCTGTGCACCTGCTGTGGCGGCACCATCAACGCCTGTCCGCCCGGTACCGAAGTCTCCGAAGTCACCTGGGTGGGCACCTGCCATAACCCGGCCGACGGACGCGACTACATCATTGCCTATAACGACTGCTGCGGTAAGCAGGCCTGCGGGCAGTGTGCCTGCAACCGCAATGACAGCGAGCAGCCGTTGTATCGCCCGTTCAACAACAACGATATCAACTGGTGTCTGGGCGCCGAGCACATGACCTACAACTGCACCATCGCCACGATTCGCGGCGTGGCCAGCTAGTCGCCATGTCTCGTGTGTCTGGCCTGGTCGCGGCTGCGCTGGGGGCAGGGCTCATCGCCGCGACCATGGGGGCCGGCGCCCAGAGCCTGCCCGAGCCGGGCAATCGCGCCGCACCTGGCAATACGACGCCGGCCACGCCGCCGCGCCAGGCCGGTTATGGCTCGGCAACCAACTATCAGCTGGAATGCGCGGGCTGTCATCTGACCGACGGGCAGGGAGCCCGTCGTAACGATGTGCCGCGCATGACGGATTTCGTGGGTCAGTTTCTGGAGGTGCAGGGCGGTCGCGAATTCCTGGCCCGGGTGCCCGGCGTGGCCCAGTCCAGCTTCACTGATGCGCAGCTGGCTGAGCTGCTCAACTGGCTGCTGCGCAGCGATATTGCCGGCAACAGTACGCCCGCGACGTTCAAACCCTATACGGAAGACGAGATTCACGCGCTACGCGCGGATCCGCTCGACTCGATCCAGACCACGCGTAACGCATTGCTCGAGCGTATGCGCGAACAGGGGCTGGCCATCAACGACGGCCTAGCGGACCGGCCCTGAGGGGTCTGCGGCCGGTTGCGCAACACTGATCACCTACCAACAACAGTCAGGGGGAATCCAATGAACAATTCATATCGGGGCCGACTCGCGCGCGGCGTATTCGTCATGGCGGGCCTGGTGGGCGCCGGGCAGGCGTCGGCCTATGGGCTTTATGAAAACGACGCGACCGTCGTCAATTTCGATCTTGAAGTGGCGGTGGGCATCTTCAATAGTGGAAACGCCTATAACCAGGTGCTGCGCAGCGAGGATGCGAGCCCGACCTGGCAAGAAGGCTATGCCAAGTACGGCTTGAGTGCGGCCCATGCCTTCGACGGCGCGGGAAGCGCGTACGGCGCCTTCAGCCTGCTCAGCTCGGCGACCCGTGGCGACGGCGATGCGGGCGGCTTCACCACCGGCAAGGAAGAGGATACCCAGGTAGAGGATGCCTATATCGGCTGGCGTTCAGGCGATCTTGTGCCGTGGCTGGGCGAAGACGGCATCGATCTGTCTCTTGGCAGTCAGACGTTTGTGATCGGCGACGGTTTTCTCGTCAACGGCGATTCGCTGAACTTCGGCGAGGGCTTCGAGCCGCTGGCCGATGCCGGCATTGCACCAAACGGGCTCAGCCGCGGCGGCGCCTACTGGCTGGCGGCCCGCAAGGCCTTCGACCAGACCGCGATCCTGCGTCTGGGCGGCGAAACCGGCGTGCATCTGGACGGCTTCTGGCTGGATTCCGACAACAAGGCCCAGGCCGAGATGGAACTGGCCGGCGCCAATCTGGAATACCGGGATGAGACCTACGGCACCGTCGGTGTGACGTATCTCAAGGGCCTGGACGTCGACGACGAATCGGCTGAGTTTCTGGGCTATCAGCATCGCGACGGCCAGGAAACGCTGGCGGTCCGGGCCAACGGCAGCCTTGGCGTCGAGAACCTGTTTGTCTCGGGCGAGTACGTCGATCAGGACAACGGCAACAATTATGTCGGCGACGGTGACGACCACGCCTGGTATACAGAGGCCGGCTGGACGTTTTTCGCCGCGCCCTGGACGCCCAAGCTGACGTATCGATATTCGACCTTCTCTGACGGCTTCGACCCGCTGTTCTTCGGCTTCAATCGCGGCTATGGCACCTGGTTCCAGGGCGAAGTCGCGGCCAACTATTCAGGGCCGTTCAACAGCGATACCGATGTTCACCACGTCGGCTTGACCCTGACACCGGCACCGACGGTCGAGCTGGGTGCGCTGTACTTCGATTTCGATGACGCTGGCCAGGGATTTCTGGACGGCAACGAAATCGATCTCTATGCCCAGTGGGTGGTCAACGAGCATCTCGTGCTGAGTCCGCTGGTGGGCTTCTACACCCCAGACAAATCAGCGGCCCAGGGCGGCACCCAGATCGGCAACGACGATACCAATATCTATTCGCAGGTCATTGCGATCGTGAACTTCTAGGGCCTCTGCGTATGCGCCCAGCGGTCGTGCCGACCGCTGGGCGCATGTGGTGTGTGTTGGATCTGGCCGTCGCCGAGGCCATAATCGCTCCCGGTCTTTTCTGACGGAATCAGCGTATGTCCATGCACTTATCCGAGCCACACGGTATGGCCGACGAGATCGTCGGCCTGGGTGCAGTAGCGCTCTCGCGGGCGATCGCGACGCGCGCGGTCTCCTGTCGTGATGTCATGACGGCGTATCTGGCGCATATCGACGCGGTCAATCCACGCGTCAATGCCATCGTCTCGCGTCAACCGGACGCCAGCCTGCTTGAACAGGCCGATGCTCGTGACCGCGAGCTGGCCAATGGGCATTATCGCGGCTGGCTGCACGGTATCCCGCAAGCGATAAAGGATCTGTCGCCCACTGCGGGCATCGCGACCACCTTTGGCTCGCCACTGTGCGCCGATCAGGTCCCCGCGCGCGACGGGCTGATGGTCGAACGCATGAAAGCCGCGGGCGCGATTGTGCTCGGCAAGACCAACACGCCCGAGTTTGGTCTGGGGTCGCAGACCTACAACCCGGTCTTCGGTGCGACCCGGAATGCCTATGACCACAGTCTGACTGCCGGCGGATCCAGCGGCGGAGCGGCCGCAGCACTCGCTATGCGCATGCTGCCGGTAGCCGACGGCAGCGACATGATGGGGTCCCTGCGCAATCCGGCGGCGTTCAACAATCTATTCGGATTCCGGCCGTCGTTCGGCCGTGTTCCGCAGGTCCCGGCGCCCGATGTGTTCGGTCAGCAGTTGGGCACCGAGGGGCCGATGGGCCGTAGCGTGGCCGATGTAGCTCATTTGCTGGCGACCCAGGCCGGTCCTGATACGCGGGCGCCGTTGTCGATTGCCGAGAATCCGGCGCGGTTCGCGACGGATCTGAGCGGGGATACGCAGGGCCTGCGTATCGGCTGGATCGGCGACTGGCAGGGCTATCTGACGATGGAGCCCGGCGTGCTGAATGTCTGCGAACAGGCGCTACGGCGACTGGAGACGATCGGCTGTGTCGTTGAATCGGTGATGCCGGACTTCGACCCGGCGCGCTTGTGGCGCTGTTGGAACACGCTTCGCCACTGGGCCGTGGCCGGCAAGCTGGCGCCGCTTCATGCCAATTCTGATACTCGACGACAACTCAAGCCCGAGGCCTGTTGGGAAATCGAGCACGGCCTTGCGCTGAGCGCGCTGGATATCCATCGGGCGAATGTTGAACGCAGTGCCTGGTACCAGACCTTGCGCGGCCTGTTCGATCGGTTCGACGTGCTGGCCATGCCCAGCGCACAAGTATTCGCTTTTGATGTGGATACGCACTGGCCCGCCCAGATCGCGGGGCAGGCCATGGATACATATCACCGCTGGATGGAAGTTGTCATAGGCGCGTCGCTGGCGGGCGTGCCGGCGATGAACGTACCCGCCGGTTTCGATGCGCGCGGCCGTGCCATGGGCTTGCAACTGATCGGCCCACACCGGGCAGATCTCGATGTCCTGCGCCTGGCTGCGGCCTATGAGCAGGTCGCGGACGAGGTGCTCAGCCGAGAGCCCGATTGGCGATAAGTGTTGGCGTGATCCGTCAGGGCCTGTTGCCGTTTCGTTCGAGACCGCGCCCAGGGCGGTTTTTCGACAAGACGAGGCGTCAGTGCGTGCCGCGTAGTCACTCTACGCAAGCGTGCTGCAACGCTGTATTGCCGTAAAACAGCCCTTGTCCCGAAGGGTTGGGCCTCAAATCGCTTCACACGGCGTTGCAAGTCTTGATCGTGGCAAGCCACGACCGGCGACTCGCGCCTTGCCTGAAACGATTTGAGGACTCCAACGCGGCGCTCGAACGAAACGGCAACAGGCCCTAGTCCTGCGGCTGGCCCATCGAGCCGGGCGGCGGCGGCGTATTGTCCGGCACAAAGAAGTCGGGCCAGAGCTTTTTGCTCGTATCGACCGCGTACCGATCGAAATCGGTCACGCCGTGCTCGTACAGCAGCACGTCATCCATGCAGAAATGGCCGGTGAAGTCGCGGCTGTTCTTCGTCAGGATGATATGCGCGGCGTCCGCCACGATTTCCGGTGTGCGGCAGTGCGCCATCATTTCCTCGCCGCCGATGAGATTGATCGCGGCCGTGGCGATACCGGTGCACGGCCAGAGCGCGTTGAAGGCGATGCCGTCTTCACGGAATTCTTCGGCCATGCCCAGCACGCACAGGCTCATGCCGTATTGGTCGAACAGGTATTCGATATACGGGGAGCCGTCTTTACAGGTAGAGGCTTTGGTTAGGCTCCAACGGGTCCTGATCAGACTCTAGGATAAATTCAAAGATCCAGCGAAAAATATCCGTCCCAGCGGGCAAAGACTTGCGTTGGGGCGCGACCGTAGGCTGTCCGAACGACGACGCGCCAACTGAGAACGGGTCGTCTGGAGGAGAGTGATGCAAGTTTCGACGACAGCCGAAGCGCCGGCCTCTGACGCCGAGGTCGGCCGCGCGCGTGAGCGCGTGGAAGACGCCGCACTGCTGCGTGGGGCCGGCCGCTACGGCGACGATCTGGCCACCACGGCGGGCACGTTGCAAGCCGCGGTGCTGCGTTCGCCGCATGCGCACGCACGCTTGGGCACCATCGACACATCTGCCGCGCTGGCCATCGAAGGCGTGCATACGGTGCTCACTGGCGAGGATGTACGCGCCTGGGCGGTGCCTTTCGCGGTGGGCGTGCGCCAGCCCATGCAGCACTGGTGTCTGGCGGTCGACAAGGTGCGCTATGTCGGCGAGCCAGTGGCTGTCGTCGTCGCTCGTGATCGCTATGTCGCCGAGGACGCGCTCGACGTGATCGAGGTGGCCTACGAAACGCTCGCCCCTGTCATCGACCCGGAAGCCGCCGCCGACCCGGCCGCGCCGGTGCTGCACGAGGACGTCGGAGCGAACGTCGTCAACGATCGACATTTTCGTTACGGCGAGCCCGATGAAGCGTTTGCGGCAGCCGCGCATCGGATTGCCCTCAAGGTTCGCTATCCGCGCAGCTCCTGTACGCCAATCGAATGCTACGTGGTGATCGCGGACTACGACGTGGCCGCGGGCACTTACGACGTCACAGCCAATTTCCAGGGCCCGTTTGCGTTGCACTCGGTGATGGCACGTGCGCTGAAGGTTGGCGCGTCCGGGCTGCGCCTGCGCACGCCGCCGGATTCGGGCGGCAGCTTCGGTATCAAGCAGGGCGTGTTTGCTTACGTGGTGCTCATGGCGCTGGCGGCACGCAAGGCCGGCGCGCCGGTGAAATGGGTCGAGGATCGGCTCGAGCATCTACAGGCCTCGTCGTCGGCAACCAATCGGGTGACCGAGATCGAGGCGGCCGTATCCGCCGAGGGGCGTATCAGTGCCCTGCGCTACGACCAGCTCGACGACTGCGGCGCCTATCTGCGCGCCCCGGAGCCGGCCACGTTCTATCGCATGCACGGCACGCTCACCGGGGCCTACGACATCCAGAATCTGGAGGCGCGCAATCGCGTCGTGCTCACCAACAAGACGCCCACCGGTCTCAACCGGGGCTTTGGCGGGCCACAGGTTTATTATGCGCTGGAGCGGTTGATGCAGCGCATCGCCGTCGCACTCGATCTCGATCCGCTCGAGGTGATTCGCCGCAATCTGGTGCCGGCGGATGCGTTTCCTTATCGCGCGCCGGCCGGTTCGTTGCTCGATTCGGGCGACTACCAGAGCGCGCTCGCAAAAGGCGCCGCCGACGGCGGCCTGGACGAGCTCAAGCAACGCCGTGACGCGGCCCGAGCCGAAGGCCGTCTGTACGGCATCGGCTACTGCGCGGTGGTCGAGCCCTCGATCTCCAATATGGGCTATATCACCACAGCCATGACGCCGGCCGAGCGCGAAAAGGCCGGTCCCAAGAACGGCGCGGTCGCGACCGCAACGGTGGGTGTCGATCCGCTCGGTGGTGTCACCGTGCACGTGTCCTCCACGCCGCAGGGCCAGGGACATCGGACGGTCGCGGCCCAGGTGGTCGCCGACGTGCTCGGCCTCGATTTCGAGGCGATCACCGTCAACGTGGAACTGGACACTCAGAAAGACCCATGGTCGAACGCCTCCGGCAATTACTCCAGCCGCTTCGCGGGCGCGGTTGCGGGCACGGTGCATGAAGCGGCTAGTCGTATCCGCAAGCGGGTAGCGGCGATCGCGGCCCACCAGTTTGAAGTCGACGCCGACCGTATTCGGTTCGGGGGCGGCGAGGTGACGGTCGCCGACGACGATCGGCATTCCGCCTCGTTCCGGCGTATGGCCGGCACGGCCCACTGGGCGCCGGCGCTGTTGCCGGACGGCGAGGCGGGCGGTCTGCGCGAAACCGTATTCTGGAGCCCGCCGCAGCTGGAAGCGCCCGACGCCGGCGACCATATCAATAGTTCGCTGTGCTATGGCTTCGTGTTCGATTACTGCGGGGTCGAGATCGAGGCGGTGACGGGGCGCGTGCGGATCGATCGCTACGTAACCCTTCACGACGCGGGACGCATTCTCAATCCGGCCGCGTTGGATGGCCAGGTACGCGGCGGCTTCGCCCAGGGGTTGGGCGCGGCGCTGATGGAGAAGTTCGAATACGGCGCCGACGGCAGTTTTCAGGCGGGCACGCTCGCGGACTATCTCATTCCGACCACCATGGAAGTCCCGGAGCCGGTGATCCTGCATATGGAAACACCGTCGCCGTTCACCCCGCTCGGAGCCAAGGGCGCGGGCGAGGGCAATAACATGAGCACACCGGTCTGTATCGCCAACGCGGTGGCCGATGCGCTGGGCGAGCGTGAGATTGAATTGCCGCTCACGCCCTCGCGGGTTCGTGCCTTGATCGGTATCGACGAGCCGGCCGCCCCGGAAGGCCTGGAGCCGATCAAACCCGCCCCCGGCAGCGGCTCTGCGCTGCAGGCCAGCGACAGCGTCGAAATGCCGGGCGACCCGGAAACGGTGTTCAACGCCATTCTCGATCCGAAGACGCTGGCAAAGATCATCCCCGGTTGCCACGACCTGCAGGCGGTGGGCGACAACGCCTATCAGGCCGATGTCACCGTGGGTGTCGGCATGATTCGGGCGCGCTACAAGGCGGACGTGAATCTCAGCGAATTGGACCCGCCCCATGCCCTGAAGCTGGGCGGTGTCGGGCGCAGCGCCATGGGGACGGCCGAGGGCAGCGCGCGCATACGACTGACCGCGATCGAAGGCAATCGCACCCGGCTCGACTACGACTATGAAGCGGCGATAGGCGGTAAGTTCGCGGCCGTGGGCGCGCGCATGCTGCAGGGCGCAGCACGGGTGATCATCGGCCAGATCTTTTCCCGACTGGCGGCCGAACTCGGCGGCGGTTCGAGCGCCGGCGCCTGGTGGCGCCGCCTCATCAGCATGATTCGCAGCCTTTTCGGCCGGAGTAAAAGATGAAGCCGGCAGCCTTCCACTACGCGCGGCCCGACAGCCGCAGCGAGGTGCTCAAGCTCCTTGCAGAAACGGGTAGCGATTCGCGCGTGCTGGCCGGTGGTCAATCGCTGATGGCGGTGCTCAACATGCGCCTCGCCGAGCCGGCGCTGGTTATCGATATCGGCGACGTGGCCGATCTGAGTTATATCGAGATCCGGGACGATCGGCTATGCATCGGCGCCAACACCCGCCAGGCAGAACTGCTCGCCTGGCCCGACCTGGCCGAACGTGTGCCGTTGCTGACCCAGGCGATGCCTTGGGTGGGGCATTTTCAGACTCGTAATCGCGGCACCGTCTGTGGCTCGGTCGCCCATGCGGATCCAAGTGCCGAGCTTCCGCTGTGTCTCGCGGTGCTCGGCGGCGAGATCGTGCTGGAACGTCGGCACTGGCGTCGCGGCAAGCGCGTGGTGCCGGCCGCTGAGTTCTTTCACGGCGTACTCACGACGGCCCGCGAGCCCGATGAACTACTGACCGAGGTGCGTTTCCCGCTGGCGCGTGCCGCGCATCAATACCACTTCACCGAAGTGGCGATGCGCCACGGCGATTTTGCGCTCGTGGCGCTGGCGGCCGCGATTGGCCCCGACGAGATTCGTCTGGGCGTGGGCGGCGTGGCCGATCGACCGGTGGTGCGGCGTATACCGCGCGACGTGGATCTCGACACCGAACTGAACACGTTCGCCTGGTCGCTTGGTGCCGAGGACGACGGACACGCCTCGGCCGCTTATCGGCGTCAGCTGGTCCGCGAACTGGGGCGCAAGCTACTCACGGAGACAAAGCCATGACTCGTATCGCGGCGTCTACCCCGTATCGGGTGCGTTTGATTCTGAACGGCCGCGAGCGCGTAGGCCAGGCTGAATCGCGCATGCTGCTGAGTGACTTCATTCGTCATGAACTGGGCGCCACCGGGACCCATCTGGGTTGCGAGCACGGCGTATGTGGTGCCTGCACGGTGCGCGTGGACGGCGTCGCGTCGCGTGCCTGCTTGATGCTGGCCGTCCAGGCCGAGGACCGGTGTATCGATACGGTCGAAGGGCTGTGCGACGGCGATGCGCTTGGCGATCTGCAGGCTGCGTTCAAACGTCACCACGCATTGCAGTGCGGTTTCTGCACCGCGGGCATTCTCAATTCCTGCGTCGAATTCCTGGAGAAGATGCCCGAGCCGAGCGAGCTGGATGTTCGCGACATGCTCTCGGGCCATTTGTGCCGGTGCACCGGCTATACCGGCATCGTCGCCGCCGTACTCGAAGTCGCGGCGCAACGTCGCGGCGCCCAACCGGAGACGCCGCATGTTTGATCTGGGACGCACGCTGCTGGCGGCCGTCGAGCGCCGGCCCCAAGCGCCGGCCATTACCGATGGCGAGGTGCGTTTCACCTATCGCGAATGGTTCGAGCAGACCCAGGCCGTTGCCAACGGGCTGGAGACGCTGGGCCTAGTGCGTGGCGATCGCTTGCTGGTGGTGATGCAGAATCGCTGGCAGATGGCCGCGCTGCATTGGGCCTGTCAGTTCGCGGGCATTATCGTTACGCCGCTGAACTGGCGCAGCAAGGCCGAGGAGATCGACTATTGCATCGTCGATGCCGAGGTTAAGGCGGTGGCCTTCGATGCGTCCTGTGCCGAGGCGATGGCGCAATGTCGGGAACTGGGCGATCAGCCGCTGATCGCAACCGACGACGTATCCGCCGACGGCGCCACGTTGTTTTCGGCGCTGGCCGCGCATGGTCCGTCGGACCTCATCCTTCGCGCCGAGGCCGACGATTGGTCGCTGATGCTCTATACGTCCGGCACCAGTGGTCGCCCGAAAGGTGTGCCGCGCCGGCATCGTGCAGAGCGCGCCGCCGCGCTCGCGCATGTGGCCCAGAATCTCTATCGCCAGGACGAATGCACCCTGGGCGTGATGCCGCTGTATCACACCATGGGGGTGCGCTCGTTGCTGGCGATGGCCCTCATCGACGGCCATTTCGTGTGTATTCCGCGATTCGACCCGGGGGCCACGATTCGCGCCGTCGAAAGCGCCGGCGTTACCAATCTCTATCTTGTGCCGACGCTCTATCACATGCTGCTCGAGCACTCGGATTTCTCTCGAGAACGCGTGGCGAGCGTCACCAAGATCGGATTCGCGGGCGCGCCCATGAGCGACGGCCTCATGCAACGCGTCGAGGCCGCCTTCCAGCCCGAGCTGTTCGTCAATCACTACGGCAGCTCCGAGGTCTATACCTACACCATCGACCAGCAGGCCGCGCGCAAGCCGGGCTCCTCGGGGCGGGCGGCGCTCAATCAGCGCATCCGTGTTGTGCCGATCGGTGCTGAAAGCCCGGAGACCGCGGCCGCCGTCGGCGAAGAGGGTGCCATCGTGGCCGACATGGCTGGCGATGAGGCGTTCGAAGGCTACTGGAAGCGCCCGGAAGCCGATGCGAAATCCCTCAAGGATGGCTGGTTCTTTACCGGCGATACCGGCTATTTCGATAGCGAGGGTGATCTGTTCGTCACCGGCCGCCTGGACGATCTGATCATCACCGGCGGCGAGAATGTCAGCCCCGTGGACGTCGAGAACGCGCTGTCCACGCATCCCGCGGTTGCCGAGGTGGCGGTCGCCGGCATCGAAGACGAGCAGTGGGGCAAGATCGTGACCGCCTTCGTCAAACGCCGCGAGGCCGTGGACGCGCAGGCGCTGCAGGAGCACTGCCTGAACTCGGGCCTGGCCAATTTCAAGCGCCCGCGGCGATACGTGTTCGTCGAAGAGATACCCAAATCCGCGGTCGGCAAGGTGCTGCGCCGCGAACTGGTCGCCGAGCGCTACGTCGTGGAGGGCGCGGCCACACCATCATGAAACCCAATAACAGGACTGCACTCATGGAACAGGAACTCATCGACCGCGCCCTCGGCGCCGATCACGACGGCTTTAGCGTACACGTGGACATCGAACGCGAGCGCGCCGATATCGTGCTCGAGCGCCCGCCGCTCAACGTTATTTCCATGCCTCAGCGCGAGCAGCTGCGCGCCGTGTTCGAAGCACTCGATGCGCACGACGGTATCCGGGTGATCGTGCTGCGTGCGGTGGGCGAGCATTTTTCCAGTGGCGGCAACATCCGCGGCTTTCTGGAGGCATCGCCCGAGCACGTGTCCAAGCTGGCCGACAACGTGGCGGCGCCCGAGCGCTGCAGCAAGCCGGTGATCGCGGTCAATCACGGCTATTGCTTTGGGGTTGGCTTCGAGCTGTCGCTGGCCTGTGATTTCCGCATCGTCGGCGAAAGCTGTCGCTACGCGCTGCCGGAACAGAATCTTGGCCAGATCCCTGGCTCGGGTGGTTCGGCGCGGTTACAGAAGATGATCGGCATCGCCCGCACCAAGCACATGGTCATGCGCTCCAAGCGTATTCCGGGCGCCACGGCGCTGGATTGGGGTATTGCGGTCGAATGCGTTCCGGACGCCGAGCTCGAAGCCGCCACCGATGCGTTGGTCGACGAGCTGCGCCGCTTCTCGCCGCTGGCTCAGCGTACCGCCAAGCGATTGATCAACGACGGCGAGAACTCGCCGTTGTCGGTGGCCATCGAGATGGAAGGCCACTGCTATGCCCGTCTGCGTACGTCGGACGATTTCCGTGAAGGCGTGGAAGCCTTTGGCGAGAAGCGCAAGGCGAACTTTCGCGGCAGCTAGGGCCTATCGCGATACGACCGGCTTGGCGTGATTTTCCAGGGAGCGAGGAGAAGATGATGACAGAACAACAAATAACGTCTGATTCCGCCATGGCGGGTGAACCCAGCTTCCGAAAGGGGATGGGCGCGCTGCGTGGCGCGTTGACGCTCAAGGCTTTCAGTGCCGGCACGGTCGCCGCGATCTTCGGCTGCACCGGGCCGGCGTTGATCATCATCAACGCAGCCGATGCCGGCCGTCTGAGCGGCGGGCAAACTGTCGCGTGGTTGATGTCGGTCTATATTTTCGGCGCGATGATCAGCCTGATCATGGCATTGCGTTATCGTCAGCCGATCACCGGGGCTTATTCTATTCCGGGGGCCGCGATTCTCGTGGGCGCGCTGGGTACGGTCAATTTCAACGAGGCGGTCGGTGCGTTCATCATGAGCGGCGTGCTGATTCTGGCCCTGGGGCTGTCCGGCGTGATCGGCCGCATCATGCGCTGGCTGCCCATGCCGATCGTGATGGCGATGATCGCCGGCGCCTTGATTCGCTTCGGTACGGGCGCGGTCGACGCAGTCGCTAATGCCCCGGCGGTCGCCGGATCCGCCGTGCTGGCCTATCTGCTCGCGGCGCGATTGCTGCGTTCGGTGCCGCCGGTGCTCGCCGCACTGGTGGTTGGGCTTGTCGCCGCGCTTGTGTTCGGCATGCTGCAGCCGGCCGACGTGCCGTTGGCCTTCACCGGGCCCGAATTGACGGCGCCTGCGTTCACGCTCGATGGCTTTCTGGCGATTTCGCTGCCCCTGAGCCTGTTGATCATCGGCGCGGAGAACGCGCAGGCGACCGGCGTGCTGATGGCGGAAGGCTATCGGCCGCCGGTAAACGCGATGACGATCATCAGTGGTATCGGCGGCATCCTGGCTGGCTTGTTTGGCGGGCACAACGCCAATATCGCTGGCCCAATGACCGCGATCTGCTCGTCCGAGGAGGCCGGCGACGACAAGGAGAAGCGCTTTGGCGCCACAATCGTTAACGCGGCGTTGTTTGGCGTATTCGGCCTGGTGGCCGGTGCCGCCGTGCCGTTCGTGCTTGCACTGCCCAAACCATTGATCATGGTGGTCGGCGGATTGGCCATGATCAGCGTGTTGCTGCTGGCTTTTCAGCAAGCCTTCTCCCGTGAGTTCGGTCATCAGACCGGCGCTTTCGTAGCCCTCGTGGTAGCGATGAGCAACATGACGCTGTTTGGTATCAGTGCGCCTTTCTGGGCCCTGGTGTTCGGCGTGCTGGTCTCTCTGGTTCTAGAGCGCCCGACGGGTCCGCGCGGTAAGGGGCAATCGCCCGTAGCCACTGGAACACGCTGATTTTCAATGACCTCATGTCGCCGCGATACGGTCTTAGGGCGCGCGGGCCGGGCGAGTGGTAATCTGGCATCAGTTTGACAAATTCAGATCGATGCCGAGCCTATCTATTGTGCTCAGAGCATCGACGGAGGATATTGCGATGTCGATCGCACAGCGCGTGCTGCACGGCGATTTTGGCCGGGTTGCCCTGCTGGACATGGACAAGCCGCTGGTGCCGCATGCCCATTCCGAGTGTCATGTGCTGCTCAAGGCGACGGGCGCTGACACGTATTTCTCCGTCAACGGCCAGAAGCAGCTGCTCACGGACGAAACCGCCGTGCTGGTCAATGCCTGGGAGCCACATTACTACGCCCACCAGCCCGATGCGCCGCGTACGCTCATCCTGGCGTTGTACATCGAGCCCAGTTGGCTCGCTGCGTTACAGCGCCCGCTGGCCCTGAGCGCGCGCCCGGATTTCTTTCTGCAGCGGGGCGTGCAGCTGAACCGGCCGATGCGTCGGATCGCCGATGCGCTGATTGCAGAAATGATGTCGTTCTCGCTCAGCGATCAGGATCTGGTGCAGGAACTGTTGTCGGATCTGACGGTGTCGATCTGTGAGTCGTTTTCGGACTATCGACATCTCGACCGAATGCGGGTCATGGCGCCGTCGGGTTTCTACGACGGCCGTATACGCCGAGCCAATCAATATCTGATGGATCATTACGCCGAAGATATCCGCATGGACCAGCTGGCGGCGCGGTGTGGGCTGTCGCGTGCGCATTTCTTTTCGCTGTTCCGCAAGAACACCGGTATTACGCCGCACATCATGCACAACATGATCCGCATGAAAAAAGCCTGCGAATCGCTCGGCTCGGCTCGTAGCGGCTCGCTGGGCAATATCTCTGAGTCCCTCGGTTTTCCCGAGCAGGGGCATTTCACGCGTTTTTTCCGTAATCATTTAGGCGCGGCGCCCAGCCAGTATCAGCGCGTGGTCGAACGCTACAACTAGCGGCGGGTTCATCATCGGGACCGCCGCTGGACCGAATCGGCGTTGCAGAATTGCAGGTACATGAAGCGCCACGGCCGGTCGCGCCGGCTGCGTATGCGGCGTCCACGATCTCGGGTAGCCGAGCGGGCCCGATGGGCTGGTGGGCTTTTTATCTTGCGACGCCCGCTTCGGCTATTCCGTTCGCGTTCGCCTTACATCCCGAATTGGTGACGTGGTCTTCGGCGAGCGGCTTGGGATGGGAATTATTACAGGTGATCGCCGCGTACTGGGCCCTGGCGGTCGCAGTGCCGGGCTGGTTCGGGAGGCCACTGCGCCGGGTCGAGCGAGCGCTATTTGCAGGCGCGGGCATTGCCGCTTCCTGCCGTCTATAATGGCGATCGATTGCGGGGTTCATCGTGCTGGCTGCGTTGATTGGTGTAACCCACATTGGCGCGTCCTCATCCGGCACCGCCAGGCGGGTATCTGCCGAGCGGTAGCGGCACGGCGAGCCGGGATGCGTGTCGTTGGCGACTAGCCGGTCCGATCGTCCATCGACCCCGGCGGCGGCGGGACGTCGTCCGGCACAAAGAAATCGGGCCAGAGCTCCTTGCTCGTATCGACCGCGTACTGACCGAAATCGGTCACGCCGTGTTCGTAAAGCAGCATATCGTCGAGACAGAAATGGCCGGTGAAGTCACGGCTGTTCTTGGTCAGGATGATATAGGCGGCGTCCGCCACGATTTCCGGTGTGCGGCAGTGCGCCATCATTTCCTCGCCGCCGATGAGGTTGATCGCGGCCGTGGCGATACCGGTGCGCGGCCAGAGCGCGTTGAAGGCGATGCCGTCTTCACGGAATTCTTTCGCCATGCCCAGCACGCACAGGCTCATGCCGTATTTGGCGATCGAGTACGCCACATGCGGGTCGAACCACTTCGGCTGCATGTCCAGAGGCGGCGACAGCATGAGCACATGCGGGTTGCTGGCCCGTTGTAGATACGGAATACATTTTTGGCTGACCAGATAGCTGCCGCGCGCGTTGACCTGGTTCATCAGGTCATAGCGCTTCATTGGCGTATCCAGCGTGCCGGTCAACGAGATCGCGCTGGCGTTGTTGATACAGATATCGATGCCGCCAAAGTGATCAGCCGTCTGTTTCACCGCTGCCTCGACCTGATCCTCCTCGCGGATATCGCAGACAATCGGCAAGGCCCTGCCGCCGGCGGCCTCGATCGCCTCGGCCGCGGTATGGATGGTCCCCGGCAGCTTCGGGTGCGGCGTATCGGTCTTGGCAGCGATTGCCACGTTGGCGCCGTCGGCGGCTGCGCGCAGCGCGATCGCCAGGCCGATGCCGCGCGATGCGCCGCTGATGAACAGGGTCTTGCCCGCAAGGTTAGTCATTTAAGCGTCCGGTCAGAGTAAGCCTGGATCCTCCACGATAACGCGCAATCGATCCTGCAGGGGCGAGGTCGACGGCGCCCGTATCCAGACAAAAGACGGTCTGGCGTTTATCAAGGCGCGCTACCCACCGCTCTGGACTCTGCTTGTCCGCTGCAAGGGCAGGACCCTGCAACTGCGCGGCGTAGGCCCGCCGACACAAGTGAACTGCGACGCTGGAGTGCGCCCCCCGGGCCGGTTTTCGCGGCCGCTTTCAGCGACCAGCGCCATGAACTGGCGCGCCGCGCGCCCTTGCTGGTCTCGATTGAGCGATCGCCACGCCCGGCGGCGCGCGTCTCGTCTGACCTGCGGCATCAATCAATGGCAGGGCAATGGCAGGCTGCGAGCCAGGCGTTCATGACGCTCAACCGGGCCATAGCTGGCTGCGCGGCTCGGGTTCTGGCTATTCTGGCTAGGCCAATAGTCGTATAAAAAGAATAAAGAATTCAGTATTCCATATTTTTTATCTGTTTTAACAACGACTTGAAAAAATACGGAAGGGTTCTGCGCTTCGAAAGAAAAATTGCATTCATTATTCGTTAGTTCTAGTCTCCCCCTGACAACACATCAGATAAGCCGTCTGGCAACGATAACGCACGTGTTCGATCGTCAGACCCGGGCGCCCATTGCCGCAGCTCAATAAAGCAGCGGTTACGCCCGGTAGCCAGGCCAGAAACAAGACGCGCGTTCGAGGAGAGACCATTGCAATACCACAGCGGCCGCCATTTTCTACAGATCCCGGGGCCGACCAATGTGCCCGATCGCATCCTGCATGCGATGTCCTATCCCACCATCGATCATCGTGGTCCGGACTTCCAGGCGCTCGGCGAGCGCGTGCTGGAGGGCATCAAGCCGATCTTTGGCACCCGGAATCCGGTCATCATCTTTCCGGGTTCGGGCACGGGCGCCTGGGAGGCGGCGCTCGTCAATACGCTCGATCCGGGCGATGCCGTACTCATGTTCGAGACCGGTCATTTCGCCACGCTCTGGCAGAACATGGCAGAAAAGCTGGGCTTCCAGCCGGAATTGATCGACGGCGACTGGCGTCACGGCGCCGACCCCGAGGCCATAGAAAAGGCGCTGCGTGAAGACAGCGATCACCGGATCAAGGCCGTTGCGGTGGTCCACAACGAGACCTCGACCGGGGTGACCAGCCGTATTCCGGCGATTCGCAAGGCCATCGACAACGCGGGGCATCCGGCGCTGCTGCTGGTCGATACCATCTCTTCGCTCGGCTCGATTCGCTATGAACACGATGCCTGGGGCGTCGATGTGACCGTTGCCGGCTCCCAGAAAGGTCTGATGCTACCGCCCGGACTTGGCTTCAACGCCGTTTCCGACAAGGCGCTGGCCGCCGCCGAACGTTCTTCGCAGCCGCGTTCGTATTGGGACTGGCGCGACATGCTGGGCCCTAATGCCAAGGGTTTCTTTCCTTACACGCCGGCCACGAATCTGCTCTATGGCCTGCGTGAGGCCATCGACATGCTCAATGAGGAAGGCCTGGAGCACGTGTTCGCACGCCACGATCGACACGCCGAGGCGACGCGTCGCGCGGTGCGTGCCTGGGGTTTCGAGGTGGTCTGCGCTAACGACGAGGAATACTCAAGTTCGCTGACGGCGGTGCTCGTGCCCGAATCGGTGGATCCGGATGCGCTTCGGCGCCGGATTCTCCAGGATTTCGACATGTCGCTTGGCGCCGGGCTCTCGAAACTGGCTGGGCGGGTGTTCCGCATCGGCCACCTCGGCGATTTCAACGATCTCACGCTGATGGGCACGCTGTCTGGTGTAGAGATGGGCCTCAAGCGTGCCGGTATCGATCATACGAGTGGCGGCGCCCAGGCTGCCCTGGATTATCTGGCAGACCAGCAATAACCTGAGACGAGGCTGGCCCGGCGCGTGTTTCCGCACCGGGATCGCGCTGACTGCCAGCTATATAAAAAGATAAGTACTAGAGCGTAATCAACGCCGTATCCGAGAGGAGAGACCCATGACAAAGTTGACGAGAAAAACCTTGTGCGCATTGGCGCTGACTGCCATGGCGAGCGTGTTCGCCGGACCGGTGATGGCCGGGCCGACAATCAAGTTTGGCCATGTCGGCCAGCCGGGCTCATTGATGGACAAGACCGTGACCGAGTTTGCCAAGCGCGCGAATGAGGCGCTGGGCGACAAGGCCGAAGTCAAGGTGTTTGGCTCCAGCCAGCTCGGCGGTGACTCCGAGATGCTCAAGAAGCTCAAGCTCGGCACCATCGATCTGTCGCTGCCATCGACGATCATGAGCTCGGTCGCGCCGCCGTTCGCACTCTTCGAGATGCCGTTCCTGATCGATAGTCGCGAACAGATGACCAAGGTGCGTGACCAGATCGTACGCAAGGATATGTATCCAGCCGCCGAGGGGCGCGGGTACAAGATCATCGGCGTATGGGAGAACGGCTTTCGCAATATCACCAACAACAAGCGTCCCATCAACAAGCCGGCCGATCTGGACGGCATCAAGCTGCGTACCCCCAAGGGCGTATGGCGCGTGAAGATGTTCAAGTCGTACGGTGCCAACCCCACGCCGCTGGCGTATTCGGAGGTCTTCGTCGCGCTGCAGACCGGCGTGGTCGATGGTCAGGAAAACCCATTGGCTCAGATTTATCCGGCGCGCCTGTACGAGGTACAGGACTATCTGTCGATGTCCCGTCATGTCTATACGCCGGCCTATGTCACCGCCGGCCGCAGCTGGCAGCGGTTGCCCAAGGATGTTCAGAAGATCCTGATCGATACGGCGGTGGAAATGGAGCCGGTCGCGCTTGAATACGGTGCGGCACTCGACGACGAACTGCTGGCCAAGCTCAAGGATGCCGGTATGAAGGTCAATGATATCGACCGCGACGCCTTCATCAAGGCCTCCGAGCCCGTCTACAAGGAATTCGCCGACGAAGTCGACAACGGCCAGGCCTTGATCGACCAGGTTCGTTCGTTGCAGTAACGGCAGGCGAGCGCTGACCCACCGCCACAGCGTGGCGGTGGGTCGGCCTCAATGCGCGGCTGTTGTTGTTCACCCCGTCTAGGAGGAGGCCCATCGTGGAAACGATTGCGGCGATACGTGTCCGCTACGAGCGGTTGCTGGAATTCATTGTGGTGCTGCTGGTGCTGGGTCTGGCGTTGATCATTGTGGTCGGTTTCGCCTCGCGTCTGGCCGGTGAGCCGTTCTCCTGGTATGACGAGGTCGCTTCGGTGGGACTGGCCTGGCTGACTTATTACGGCGCGGCGCTGGCAGCCGTCAAGGGGGCACATATCAGCTGTCCCAACCTGGTCAATGTCATGCCGCCGATATTGCGCGTGCCGACCGCGATACTGGCCGAGATCCTGATCATCGGCTTTTTCGTGCTGCTGGCCTGGACCGGCCTGCAGGTGGTGCTGATCCTGGAAGGCAGCACCCTCATCAGTCTGCCCGAGGTGTCGCTGCAGCTGACCCAGTCGGTCATCCCGATCGGCTCGGTGTTGTTCATCATCGCCGAGCTGCTGCGCCTGCCCGAGACCCTGGCCCGAGCGGCGAGCAAAGACGGCACCTTTGCTACCGACTACGAACTCGAAGAGATCCTGGCCGATACCGATCCGAACTCCGGTAATGACGAGGTCAAGGGCACCATCAACGTCAAAGGAGATCAGACATGGCGATAGGTCTCATGCTGCTGGGCCTGTTCGCCCTGATTCTGATCAACGTGCCGGTGGCCATAGCGCTGGCGATCATCGGCACGGCCGGCACCTTTGCCAGCTATGGTCTGTCGTCGATGCCCAACGTCGCCTTGACGATGTTCGAAGGCGCCACCAATTTCCCACTGCTGGCCATTCCGCTGTTCGTGCTGGCCGGGGCGATCATGAACGCCTCGAGCATCGCCCGACGCCTGATCGACCTGGCCTCGGCGCTGCTGGGCTTCATGAAGGGCGGCCTGTCGATGGTCACCATCGGTTCGTCCATCTTCTTTGCCGAGATCTCGGGCTCTGCTGTGGCCGGTGTTGCGGCACTGGGCAGCGTGCTCATCCCGGCCATGCGTGCCAAGGGCTATTCGCGTGAGTTTGCGGCCGCCATCTCGTCTTCGTCAGCGAGTCTGGCCATCATCCTGCCGCCCTCCATTCCCATGATTCTGTATGCCGTAATGGCACAGGAATCGGTGGTGAAGATGTTTGTGGCCGGCATATTCCCGGGCCTGCTCGGTGCGCTCGGGCTGGCCGGCATGTGCTATTACCTGGCCCACAAGAATGGTTACCCCACAGAAGGCCGCTTTCAGCTGTCGAAGGTCTGGAAAGCATTCAAGGAAGCCATCTGGGCGCTGCTCATTCCGGTGATCATTCTCGGCGGCATCTTCGGCGGTTTTGTCACCGCGACCGAGGGCGCGGGCCTGGCAGTGGTGGTTGCACTGTTCATCAGCGCGGTGATCTATCGCGAGCTCAACCTGCGCACGCTCTGGCATGCCTGTATCGAGGGCGGCGTACAGACCGCCGTGGTCATGTTGTTGGTAGCCAGCTCGGCTCTGGTAGGCGTGTACTTCACTGAAGCGCAGCTGCCGCAGAAGCTCGCCGCTTCGATCGAGGATCTGACCACCAACTACTATGCCGTGCTGGCGCTGCTCAACGTCTGCTTCCTGATCTTGGGCATGTTCCTGCACTCGGCTGCGGCCATCATCCTGGTGGTGCCGATCGTGATGCCGCTGGTTCACACCATGGGCATCGACCCGGTGCACTTCGGGCTGATCGTGACGCTCAACCTGGCCATCGGCCAGCAGACGCCGCCGGTGGCGAGCGTGCTGATCGCCTCCTGCTCGATTGCGAAGGCGGATATCTGGCGCACGACCAAGGTCAATCTGTATTTCATCGGTGTGCTGGTTGCGCTGCTGATGGTCAATACCTACCTGCCGCAGATCGCATTGCTGCTGGTTCACCTGTTCTATGGATCTTAAGGAGGGTTCAGCGATGTCTGACGAACACGTGCTGTACGACAAGCGCGGGGCCCAGGCTTGGATCACGTTCAACCGGCCGAAAGTACGCAATGCCATGACCTGGGCCATGTATGCCCGGCTGGAGGTGCTCTGCGACGAGATCGACGCCGACGACGAGATCCGCGTGGTGGTGTTGCGCGGTGCCGGGGGCCAGGCGTTTGTGGCGGGCACCGATATCGGCCAGTTCCAGGATTTCAAGACCGGCGACGATGCACTGGCCTACGAGACGCGGATCGACCGGATCGTGGGCCGTCTCGAAACCCTCACCAAGCCAACCATTGCCCTCATCGAAGGGTTCTGTGTCGGTGGCGGGGCGGCGATCGCGTTGGCCTGTGATTTTCGTTATGCGAATCCGGCGCTGCGCTTTGGTATCCCGATCTCCAAGACGCTCGGCAACTGTCTGTCGATGGCCAATTTCGCACGGCTGGTCGATCTGCTTGGTCCGGCGCTGACCAAGGATATCCTCATGCAGGCCCGGCTGGTCGAGGCCGACGAGGCGAAGAGCGCGGGTGTCGTGAACGCCATATACGAAGACGGCGAACTGGAATCGCAGGTGCATGGCGTGGCCGACCGGTTGACCCGGCGCGCGCCGCTCACGCTGCGTGCCACCAAGGAAGCGGTGCGCCGTATTCAGGTTGCACGCCGGATCGACCCGGCTGCCGGTGAGGACCTGATCGTGTCCTGCTATACCAGCGACGATTTCCACGGGGCAGTCGACGCCTTCATGAACAAGCGCTCATACGAATGGCAGGGCCGTTAGGCCGACCTGCTGCGATGCGCGTGGTGTACGCACCGCGCGCTGCGCCACTCTAGACTGGAGTAATCCTATGCTACCGCTCGATGGACTGCGTGTTCTCGACATGTCCCAGATCATGGCCGGGCCGTATTGCACGATGGTGCTGGCCGATATGGGGGCCGATGTCACCAAGATCGAAAAGATCAACGGCGGCGATGACTCGCGCCAGATGGGCCCCTATATCAACGACGAATCCACCTGCTTCATGCAGATCAACCGGAACAAGCGCAGCATCGCGCTCAACCTGAAAGATCCGGAGGCGCTCGAGATCTTCTATGATCTGGCCCGCGAGGCCGATGTGGTGGTGGAAAACTTCCGGCCGGGTGTGACCCAGTCGCTGAAGGTCGATTACGACACGCTGCGCGAGATCAATCCAGCGCTCATCTATTGCTCGATATCCGGCTATGGCCAGACCGGGCCGTATCGCTCGAAGGGCGGTTTCGATCTGGTCGCCCAGGGCATGACGGGCCTTATGAGCATGACCGGTGAGCCCGGCCGGCGCCCGCTCAAGACGGGTGTGGCGGTCTACGATATCGGCGCTGGCATCACCTCGGTGTACACGATTCTGGCGGCCTATATCCATCGCGAGAAGACCGGCGAAGGCCAGCACCTGGATATTGCCATCGCCGAGTGCGGCCTGCCCTGGTACACCTGGGAAGCAGCCGCCTACTTCGGTGAAGGGCGCGAGCCACAGCCGACCGGCTGGCGCCACCGGGTGTCCGCACCGTACCAGGCGCTCAAGACCCGCGACGGCTATCTCATGCTCGGCTGTGCCAATCAGCGCACCTGGGAGCGCTTCTGTCACGACGTGGCCGAGCGCCCGGAGTGGACCCAGGATCCGCGCTTTATGACCAACTCGGATCGCGGTGCGAACGTCGAGGCGCTCGAAGCGCTCATCGAAGAGCTGTTTGGCAGCGCCGATACCGACCACTGGATTGCAGCCTGTGACCGCGCCGGTGTGCCGGCCGGGCCGATCAATACCTTTGCCGAAACGCTGGCCGACCCACACTACGTGGAGCGCGGCATGGTGCAGAGCTTCGAACATCCGACCGCCGGCAACGTCAACGTGCTTGGCTTTGCGAGCAAGTTTTCGGCTACGCCGCAGACCATTCGCCGCCCGAGTCCGTTGCTGGGCGAGCACACCGAGGACGTGCTGGACGAACTGGGCATCGACGCCGCGCGCCTGAGTGCGTTGCGCGAGCGCGGCGCGGTCGGCTGAGGCGCGGCCCATGCAACAGCGTATCGATCTGACCCTGGCCGAAGCGAACCGGCTGGGCAATGCGGGCGAGAGCGCGGCGCACGCGGCCGATCTGCGGGTGGCTATTGCGGTTGTCGACGCCGGCGGCCATCTGATCATGCTGCGTCGGCTGCCGGGTGCACCGGCGACCGGCAGCGAAACCGCACGCCACAAGGCCCGGTCGGCGGCGTTGTCAGGCCGACCTTCCCAGTATATGGAAGACATGATCAACGGCGGCCGTCCGGCTTTTCTGTCGGTGCCGGGGCTGTCGGCCACCATGACGGGTGGGCTGCCGATACGGCGCGACGGCGTGGTTGTGGGGGCGATCGGCGTGTCCGGTGCGCGCCCCGATCAGGATGTCGATATAAGTCAGGCCGCGCTGGCCGCGTTTGCCGACCCGCAGGCGCGATAGACGCGCCCGCACTTTAGCGCTCAGGCTATCCGCCCGCGTGCGGTCACCGGCCAGAGTGTTTCGACGCGCCCGCCACGCACGCCGACATACCAGTCATGCATGTTCACCGTCGGGTCGCAGTGGCCGGGTATGAGCCGCAGCGTATCGCCCAGCGCCAGCTGTGAGCAGGGGTCGGACAGGACGCCGTGTTCGTCGGATGCGCCCGTATAGCGGACATCCGACAGACCGATCACCCGTGGCAGGCCCGAGTCGGTGCTCTGTGCCTTGAGACCGGCGTCGCAGACCGCCTGTCCGGGCTGTGCACAGCTCATGACCGTCGTCAGGATGAACAGGCTGTGCGCGAAGGTGTCGAGCGGTGCATCGTCGGGATTGCGGATCTGTGCATAGTCGGCATCCATGAAGATATAAGAGCCGCACTGCAGCTCGTTGTACACCCCGCTGGTGGCTTCGAAGGCGAAGCTGCCCGTGCCGGCGCCGGCTACCACCGGGCAGGCAATACCGGCCTGTGCGAGCAGCTCGATCGTTGCGCGGGTGGCTGCAATGGCCTTGTCGATTGCGTGCTGGCGATCCGCATACGAGCGCAGGTGCTGAGCCGGGCCGTGATAGGCCTGCAGCCCGGCAAAGCGCAGGTGTCTGCACGCGCTGATCTGGCGTGCCAGGGCAAGCGCAGGCGGCCCGGGTGCGACGCCACAGCGGTTGGCGCCGACATTGATTTCCACCAGCACGGCGAGTTCTTGCCCGTGCCGGCGTGCCGCTTCAGCCAAGGCGTCGACGTTGTCGGCATCGTCCACGCATACCTGTAGCCGTGCCCGGGCACACAGAGTCAGCAGGCGTTCGATCATCGCCGGCCGCACGATCTGATTGGTGATCATCACATCATCGACGCCGGCGTCGATCAGGGCTTGTGCTTCGCTGACTTTCTGACAGCACACGCCGACCGCGCCCTGGGCCATCTGCAGTGCGGCGATATCTGCGCTCTTGTGGGTCTTGGCATGAGGACGCAGGGCGATGCCGTGATCGGCGCACCATGCGGCCATGCGCTTGATATTGGTCTCCAGCGCGTCGAGATCAACGACCAGGGCCGGGGTATCGATCTCGGCCAGAACCATGCCGACGGTTGCAGGCGGGGCGCAGCTCACAACAGATGAACACGGCCTGCGCCAGCGCGTACCGCCACCGCCACTGACGCGGTCACGACGGACTGCCGGACGTCGCCTTGAGCCCCGATGTGGCGTCTGCCGGCAACTCGCCGTCGAGCTTGTGTCGCAGGTGATAGCGCAGAATGTTGCCCATGCGCAGGGCATCGCGCTGTTCGAGCGCCGCGAGGATCTGTTCATGCTCATCGACCACGCGGGCCCAGTGTTCGGGCTGCATCGTGGCCGAGAATCGGAAGCGCCGTACGCGCTCGCTCAGGTTCTGGTAGGTCTCGATGAGAAGCGGGTTGCCCGATGCCTGCACGATCTTTTCGTGGATCTGCTGGTTGAGCCCGAAGTAGCGGGTGAGATCGCGGTTGTCGTACTCGGCGAGCATCTGCTCGTGCAGGCCACGTATCTCGGCGATGTCTGCATCGCTGGCATGACGACAGGCTAGCTCACCCGACAGGCCCTCGAGTGCACCGGTGACGTTGAGCGTGTCCTCGAGCATCGTCCGTGTCAGCTGGACCACGCGCGCGCCGCGATTGGGCAGCAGTTCGACAAAGCCCTCGGAGGCCAGCACCTTCAGTGCTTCGCGCAGGGGCGTGCGCGAGATGCCGAACTGTTCACAGAGGTTTTTCTCGGGCACACGGATGCCGGGTTCCAGGCGTCCGTCATTGATCATCGCCCGGATACGCTGGGCGGCCTGATCATAGAGTGAGCCCTGTTTGATCTTGTCCATTGTGTCTCGGTTGAATGATTTGGATGCAGGCGCGGCACTGCCGTAAGGGGCGGCCGGGGCCAATAGTCGCATGTCAGGTGCTGGTCTTGAGCTGACCCGCCAGCACCACCGCGACATGGACGGCCTCGCGGGCTGCGCCGTCGCGGATCTGATGCCGACAGCTGGTGCCGTCGGCGACCAGCAGTGTATCGGCGTCGGCACCGCGTGCTGCGGGCAGCACGCCCAGTTCGCCGATCGCCATGGAGGTTTCGTAGTGCTCGGCCTGATAGCCAAAGGCACCGGCCATGCCGCAGCAGGTCGAGGTGATGGTCTCGACCGTCAGCTCCGGGATCAGGCGCAGCGTATCGCTGACGCCGGCGAACGCGTTGAAGGCCTTCTGATGGCAGTGGCCATGCACCAGCGCGCGCCGTCCGGGCATGGGCTCCAGATCGAGCTTGAAGCGGCCGGCCGCCTGCTCGCGCTGGATGAACTCCTCGAACAGGAACGCATTGTCACCCAGCCGGTCGGCCTCGCCGGGCAGCAGCGACTTGAATTCGTCGCGCAGGGTGAGCAGACACGACGGTTCCAGCCCCACCACCGGTACGCCGCGCGCGATGAAGGGCGCCACGGCCGCGAGCGTGCGCCGTGCTTCGATACGCGCGTTGTCGGTATCGCCCACGGCCAGATAAGTGCGCCCACAGCATAGCGGCCGGCCGCCGCCTTCAGGCTGGGCCATATGAACCTGATAGCCGGCGGCGTTGAGCACGCGAACGGCAGCGCGCAGGTTGTCCGGCTCCTGCCAGCGGTTGAACGTATCGGCAAAGAGCACGACTTCGCCGACGCGTGCTTCGCCCTGAACGTCGCGTCGGGTAAACGCTTGCGCATGCCATACCGGCAGCGGTCGACGCGCAGAGAAGCCGGTGATCTTTTCGCTGATCCAGGCCAGGCCCGGGATACGATCGCGCAGATTGAGCAGCCAGCCGACCGAGCTTGCCCAGGGCGCATAGCGCGGCAGCTGTGCGATCAGACGGTCGCGCAGACTGCGCCCGTGGCGGGCGTGGTACTGATGCAGGAACTCGATCTTCATCCGTGCCATATCGACGCCGGTCGGGCATTCGCGCTTGCAGCCCTTGCAGCTGACGCATCGGGAGAGCGTGTCGTACATCTCGTGCGAGGTCAGCGCATCCTCGCCGAGCTGGCCGCTCAGCGCCAGGCGCAACGAGTTGGCGCGTCCCCGGGTCAGGTCCTGCTCGTTCCTGGTGGCCCGGTAGGACGGGCACATGACCGCAGCATCGAACTTGCGACAGGCGCCGTTGTTGTTGCACATCTCCACAGCGGCCGCAAAACCGCCGTGCGTGGACCAGTCCAGGCCGTTATGCAGCTTGATCGTGCGGTATTCAGGGTTGAAGCGCATCAGCTTCGGATCGTCCATGCGCCACGGATCGACGATCTTGTGCGGGTTGAATACCCGGTTCGGATCGAACCGGTTCTTGATCTCGTTGAAGGTGTCGACCAGACGCTTGCCGAACATCACCTCGTGGAACTCGGAGCGCGAGATGCCGTCGCCGTGTTCACCTGAATGCGAGCCCTTGTACTCGCGCACCATGGCGAACGCTTCCTCGGCGATCGCACGCATCTTTGGTGCGCCCGCGGGATCCTTCAGGTTGATGATCGGGCGCACGTGCAGACAGCCCTCGGAGGCGTGCGCATACCAGGTGCCCTCGGTGCCGTGCTTGTGGAAGACCTCGGTCAGCCGCTCGGTATAGTCGGGCAGGTCGTCCAGCGGTACCGCGCAATCCTCGATGAAGGATACGGGTTTGCCGTCGCCCTTCATCGACATCATGATATTCAGACCGGCCTTGCGCACGCCCCACATTTCCTGCTGCTCGGCCGGCGTGAGTGCTTCCACCACGCTCTCCGGATAACCCATGTCGCCCATCAGCTCGACAAGACGGCGCAGATGCGCGCGTTGCTCGTCGTAGTGGTCGCCGGCGAACTCCACCAGCAGCACTGCCTGCGGGGCGCCGCGGATGTAGCGCTCCATCACCGGGCGGAACATGTCGATCTCGCGACCCAGTTTGATCAGGGTCGCGTCCACGAGTTCGACCGCGGCCGGTTTGAGCGCCACGATCGGCTTGGCCGCCTCCATGGCTTGGCGAAACGTGGGGAAATGACAGATACCGAGCACCTTGTGGGATACCGTCGGCTGCAGATCGATCTCGATCGACTGGAAGAAGGCGAGCGTGCCCTCGGAGCCGATCAGCATCTTGCCCAGGTTGGGGTGCCGGCCCGGGATAGCGGCCGATAGCTGGTCGAGGTTGTAGCCGCCGACGCGCCGATTGATATCCGGAAAACGCCGTGCGATTTCGTCCGCCTCGCGCGCATGCAGCGCCTGCATGTTCGCGGCCAGCGCCCGGTACTCGGGGCTGGCCGAGGCCATCAGCGCGTCGTCATCGAGCCGGCCGAAGTGATAGCTGTCGCCGTTGGCCAGAACCGCATCCACCGCGCGCACGTTATGCACCATGTTGCCGTAGCGCAGGCTGCGGGTGCCGCAACTGTTGTTGCCGGCCATGCCCCCCAGCGTTGCCTGGGCGCTGGTGGACACGTCCACGGGATACATCAGTCCGTGCGGCTTGAGATGGGCGTTGAGATGATCAAGGACCAGCCCGGGCTCCACCACGGCAACGCGGCGTTCCACGTCCAGCGACACGATCGCGTTGAGATGCTTGCTCGTATCGATGACCACCGCATCGTTGACGGTCTGTCCGTTCTGTGAGGTGCCGCCGCCGCGTGGCAGTACCGGCACGCCTTCGCTGGCAGCAATCGCAATCGCGGCATGCACGTCCTCACGGGTGCGTGGAACGACCACGCCGCGCGGTCGAATCTGATAGATCGAGGCATCGGTGCTGTAGCGCCCGCGCGAGAAATCGTCGAACAGCACCTCGCCGCTCTGGGCCTTGCGTAGTCGTCTCGCAAGTAGGCTCTGATCGCCGTCAGAGGGCTTTGTTCTGGGCTGCGCGCGTGGCGCTGATGGCGTGTGTGTGTGCGCCGTGTCCGATTCGTATGCCATCAGCTCGATCCTTGATTAGCTCCTTTTTTGAATTATGCATTCATAATCATCTTGCGACAATGCGCCGAAAGTCGCGAGGCGCTGCCGGAAATCATGGGCGCAGCATCCGATTAAAATCTCGGCTTGGAAAGCCACGAACGTGGCCTGTCTGGCCGTGCGAGTGGCTGGCGGCTAGGGCGTGGCGGGCGCGGATCCGTCGACTGCCCGCTACTCGGCGGGGCGCTTGGGCAGCGCGAATCGCATCACCCGGTCGATCATCCAGGGGGTGAGCCGCCCGGGTGACAGCCGGGAAGCGCGCATGAGCATGCGATACGAGATGCCCGGCACGACCTGCGACTGTCTTCCCAGGCCTTTCAGGCCGGCCTTGACCACGTCTTCGGCGCTCATGATCGTGGCGCTCAGCGGCGTGGGCCAGCCGCTGGGATCGACGTTGGCGTGTTCAAAGAATTCGCTCTGGGTCAGGCCCGGGCATAGCGACACGACGTCCACGCCGTCGCGGCCAAGCTCCTCGTGCAGGCCTTCGCCGAGGAAGCGGTTCCAGGCCTTGGTCGCGCTGTAGTGGGCGAACATCGGTGTGGGCACCATGCCGGCGATCGAGGCCAGCATGATGATGCCGCCGCGCCGGTCGTCGCGCATGCGGTTGCCGAAGTGATGGGCCAGGATCAGCGGCGCGCGGCAGTTGAGCGCGAGCAGGTTGAGTTCGTCGTCGAGGTCGTGGTCGAGGAATTCGCCGGTAAAACCGGAGCCGGCGTTATTGACCAGCAGGCCGATATGGCGCGTGCCGAGCGCGTCGGTGATGGTCGCCAGGAAATCGTCACCAGTGAGATCGGCGGCAATCGCGAGCGCGCGAATATCGTACTGCGACTCCAGATCTTCAGCGAGCGCCTGCAGCTTTTCGTCGCGGCGGGCGACCAATGCCACGTTGAGGCCCTTGGCTGCCAGCTGACGGGCAAACTCCGCGCCGATGCCGGCAGACGCGCCGGTAATCAGCGCCCACGGACCGTACTTGTCGACAAAGGCCATTACGCGCTCCTTGGGTCGGGAGAGCCGGGCTGGAAGCCGCCGGCTCAGTTGAGCCAGACCAGTCCGGCGTTGAGATAGGCCGCGTAGCTTATCCAGGCCAGATACGGCACCAGCAGAAGCCCGGCGATCCGGTCACGATGCCAGAACAGGACCAGCGCCGCCGCCACGGTCACCCATAGTGCCACGAGCACCAGCAGCGCCCAGCCCAATGCCTGGGCACCGAACGCGACCGGCATCCACAGCGCATTGAGCACGAGTTGCAGGACGAACAGCCCGAGCGCGGGGCCTACGCCGGATGCGCGCCAGACGCGCCAGGCGGCGACCGCCATACCGATATAAATCAGCGTCCAGGCGATGGGGAAGGCGATATCCGGCGGCGTGCCCGGCGGCTGTGTCAGCCCGGCGTACCACACGCCCGGCGGAAATAGCGCGCCGGTGAGCGAAGCCAGCGCGACCGCCACGCCGCATACGACTGCAGCGCGGATCGGGTGGAAATCATTACGCATGAAATACCCCGCGCCGGGTGGGCACCCACCAGGCAAAGCCGAAGAACAGTGTGGCCATGATAGTCGTGCCCCAGCGCACGCCGCGATCGCGTACCGCGATGAAGGCCAGCGGGAATTCGAGCATATGGATCAGCATCAGAATGCCCCAGATCTCGGCAACTGGATGGGTGAAACCGCGGGTGACATAAAAGTAAAGCCCGAACAGATGCAGCACCACCAGCAACGCGTTACAGGCCAGCCAGAAGCGACGATTGTCGGCGATGTTATCCATTAGCTGGCCGTCAGCCCGCCGCGGCGCGGCTGTCGGCCAGCATGGTCAGCAACAGGCGTGGCATGACCTCCGAGGTACCCAGATACGCCGAGATCTCGATATGCACGTCGGGGTGCTTGGCGCGGGTCGCGTTCACCTCTTCGGGGATATCCTCGGCGACATGCCGGCCAGCGGCCAGGAAATACGGCAGCACCGTAACGTGCGTGGCGCCGCGTTCGATCAGCTGTTCCAGGCCCTCGGGAATCGTCGGCGGCGCGAGTTCCAGAAACGCGCATTCGATATCGGCAAAATCGCCGGTTCCGGCCGCAACACGCACCCGATCGGTAAGCGCGCGGACTTCGGCGTTGGAGGCATCACGCCGGCTACCGTGGGCCACAATGAGAAGAGATTTTTTCATGCGGCGAATCGTATCAGACAGTGGCTCGGCCACTTGATAGAATATGGCACATTATCGAATTGCAGGTGAATCACCATGCAGATGCCCTCCAACGAACCCGTGACTTTTCAGCGCGACTGCGAGGCCGTACTGATCCCGGCAGGGGATACGGTTGAAATCCCGGTCGGGACGCACGGCAATATCACCCAGGCGCTGGGCGGATCGTTCACCGTCTATATCGCCGGCAACCTCATCCGTATTGCCGGCGAGAACGCCGATGCCATTGGTCAGGAGCAGCCAGAGCCGCTGCGTCTGCCCGAAGGCGCCGGCGACGCCGACGTCGAGGCCATGATCTGGGAACAGATCCGTACCGTGTTCGATCCGGAAATTCCGATCAACCTGCTCGATCTGGGGCTTATCTACGAGTGCAACTTCGACCACAGCGACCCTGAAGCCCGCGTGATAGATATCGACATGACCCTGACCGCTCCCGGTTGTGGCATGGGCGATATTCTGGTGGACGACGTCCGCAGCAAGGTCAAGATGGTGCCCACCGTGGCTCAGGTGCGCGTCGAGATGGTCTTTGATCCGCCGTGGACGATGGAGATGATGAGCGACGCCGCCAAGCTGCAGGTCGGCATGCTCTGAAAGCCCTCGCGCTCGCGCGTCGGTGCGTAGGCGGCAGATAACGTATCGAAGCAGGAAAGGAATGGCGGGTACAGCCTCTGAACCATTGTCGCCGCGGGCACGTCTGGCCGGCCTGAGCTGGGCGCATTTTCTCAACGACGGCGCCGCGAATTATCTGCCGGGAATCCTGCCCGCGCTGCTGATCCAGATGAATCTGTCGGTGGCGCTGGCCGGCACGATCATGGCTGCTCTGCTTGTGGGTCAGGGCCTGCAGCCTTTTTTCGGGTTGCTGGCCGATCGCATCGGTGGGCGGGTCATGGTGTTTGCCGGCCTGCTTGGCTCGTCGCTGGGCGGCGCCCTCATCAGCGTTGTCGACGGGCCGGTGTTTCTGATCGGCGTGCTGGTGCTCATTGGTATTTCCAATGCGCTGTTTCATCCGCAGGCGCTGGCCGCGGTGCGGCGCCTGTCCGTAGCCCGTCAGGGCACGGCCATGTCGTATTTTCTGGTCGGCGGCGAGATCGGTCGCGGCGTGTGGCCCCTGCTGGCGAGCTGGGTTGTCGTGAGCTGGGGCCTGGGCGCGCTGTGGATACTGGCCCTGCCGGCCGTGATCACCGTGCCGTGGCTGCTGCGCTGGGCGCCGTCGCTGCCGGCCCGAGCGGTCGGTCGGGCACCGATCGAATGGCGCCGCCACGCCGGCCCGTTATCCCTGCTGGTCGGGTTCTGTGCGCTGCGGGCCCTGATGATCTTCTGCCTGATCACTTTTGTGCCCGTGATGTGGGCGCAGGCGGGCGGCTCGCTTACGGCGGGGGCAAGCTTCATCACCGTGCTCATGGTGGTCGGTATTGTCGGCAACCTGGCCGGCGGGCGGCTCAGTGACCACTACGGCACGCGGCCGATTCTGGTCGCTGCGATGGCGGCGGCGTGCCTGCTGATGCTCGCCTTCCTGCAGCTGTCCGGCGTCTGGCTATGGCTGGTACTGGCCCTACTGGGTATTGCCTTGTTCTCGACCCTGCCGCTGACGATCGTCGTCGCCCAGGACATGCTGCCGGAGAACCGTTCGTTTGGTTCCGGTCTGGCCCTCGGGCTGGCCAACGCGCTGGGTGCGGTCGGGGTCATGGCGCTGGGACCGGTGGCCCAGGCCCGGGACGCGTCGGCGCCGCTGTGGGTGGCAGCCGCAGGCGGCGCCGTCGCCCTGGTATTGGCGCTCGTGCTGCCTGACCACCGGCCGCAATAAGTACGCCCCTGACAGCCGCGGTCAGATGCGGCTGCTGGCTTTGGCCGAGCGTCCCCTAGAAATTCACCAGGCCCAGCACGCCGACCAGGATCAGGTAGCCGGCAACGATATAGTTGAGCAGCCGTGGCACGATCAGGATGGCGATGCCTGCGGCCAGCGAGACAATAGGTAGCAGGCTGGCATCCGAGATAGTGAAGGTCATGGGCGTTGTCCTTGATATATGAGTCGAGTGGCGGACGAGCATGCGCGAGCGCCAAAAACGGTGCAATCCGGGGTTGTTATCAGGCCAGCAACCGCTGCAGCAGGCGCTGCTGGTCTGTGACCGCGGTCTTTGTGGCGCCGGGCAGATCGCGCGTGACGCGCATGGCGGCAAACCCGTCGGCAAGCAGTCGATAGGTTCGGCCCATGCCAAACGCACGCGCCGGGCCGCCCGCCAGCTTGAACGCCCAGTACGCGCTGCGATTGTGTGCATAGCCGGCCAGTAGCTCGACCAATTGCTCGAGCCAGTGGATTTGCTGCCGGCGCAGTTCGATCTGGCCGACCTGTCGGAACGCACGCACATAAGCCGCCGGCGTGATGGCGCCACCGTCATAGCCTGCCATCAACGCCTCGGTCATGCGGGCATCGAGCGTGTCGGCCGAGTGCTGTAGCCGGGCCGAGACCACCAGTGGCCGATCGTCGCTGAGGATGCGATGAATCCGGGCGGCGATCTTGTCCGGACGAGCGGTGAGTTCGGACCAGTCGACCTCCAGATAGAAACGCCGGGTGAGAAAATCCATTAGCGGCTCGCCGTCATGCAGATCGGCGGTGGCCCGATGAATGGCCCGGATACGTGCGGCCTGCCATTGGCGGAGCGCGCCCAGGCGATCACCGAAGCCAGGCGTCGCGTGTGCGGCGATTTCGGCGCGCTGCTCGCCGAGCGCCCGCAGCGCGTGTTCCAGCTCCGAAGCCATCAGCGTGCAGGCTGATCCGGCGCCGTGCTCGGCACGGGCAGGCGGGCAAACGCATCAGCGCTCAGGCTGCCCAGGTACAGCTGATCGCCGGCCTGTTCAACGCTCGTGATCGGCGCAAAGGCGCTCTCGCCGTCGTCGATCAGATCCGCGGTGATGCGACCCTCGCGGTCCAGACCCAGCAGACGGCCCACGTGCGCAGACTTGGGCTGTATCGCTTCAGGCAGATGGAAGATGATGCGGCGCAGCCACGGGTGCGGGCCGGCAAAATCCAGAACGGCGTTGCGCGGCGCGAACAGGGCCAGCCAGAAGGTGCCGTCGCCGTTGTAGGAGATGCCATCGGGGAAGCCCGGCAGATTGTCGATGAAGATATCGTTCTGGCCGGCGCGCTCGCCGGTAAGCCAGTGGCGCAGAACCCGATAGCTGCCGGTTTCGGTGATCAGCACCCATGCATCGTCCGGCCCTACGGCCACGCCGTTGGCGAACTGCAGGCCATCCATCAGCACGCGAGCCTTCTTGGTGTCCGGGTCATAGGCCAGCAGCCGGCCGTGGCCGCCGTGTTCGAGAATATCGCTGCGATAGGCGTGCTGGCCGTACTTGCTCGATGCGTCGGTGAAATAGATCGTACCGTCGTCGGCAACGTCCACGTCGTCGGTGAAGGCAAACTGGGCATCGCCCGCGCTGTGGGTGAGTACGGTGATACGCCCGCTCGGATCGACCGCGAGCAGCCCTTGATCGGCATCGGCGACAATTAGTGTCTGCCCGGGCGCCTGACCCGGAGTCTGGGCCTGGTCGCTGTCCGAATCGGCGCCCTGGCCGGCGTCGGATGCCTGTGCCGTGGTGTTTGGTGTATCGGCGAACAGCGGCGCCTTGGCAAAAGCCAGCCCCAGCGGCCGCCCGTTGGTGGTCGCAAACACTTGCGCGTTGGTGCCATCGGCGTCAAAACGACGGATGGTGCCGTCCTCGTAGCCGGCATACAGCCGGCCCTGAGCGTCGATGGCAACGTCCTCGGGGCCGATCGCCAGGCCCGCGGCCAGGCGCTGAGCCTGGGCGAGCGTCTGACGATCGGACGACACACCGGCGGTGGCGCTCGCCCCGGTGGGTGGTGTCCAGGCCTGAGGGTCGAACGGCGACGGCGCGAAAAGCGCGTAGCCGACGAACGCCAGCAGGGCGATCAGGACAACAATCAACAGTTTCTTCATTCAATCCTCGGTATCAATGGCGCGCACGGGCCGCCTACGGCTCGTGGCCGGTGTTCCCGTATACTCAAAATCTGATTTATGCCGCATTATCCATAAATGACCACCGACGTCTCTTCAGCCCTGCGCGACAAGCGTCTGGCCAGCCTGGCCCGCATGGACAAATTCGCCTGGTGGCTGGACGACGCCTTTCGTGTGCCGATCATAAATCGGCGCGTGGGCGTGGACGGCCTGTTCGGCCTGATTCCGTTCGCGGGCGACCTGATCGGCGCCGGGCTGTCGAGCGTGCTGGTGGTCGAAGCCGTGCGTCTGGGTGCGCCCAAACGAGTATGGATGAAGATGGGCACGAACGTCGGCATCGACTTCGTGGTGGGGCTCGTGCCGATCGTGGGCGACCTGTTCGATATGGCCTGGAAAGCCAACCGCCGCAATGAGCGCGTAATGCGCCGCTGGCTCGAACAGGTGACCGCCATCGAGGAAAAGAAGTCCAAATGGCCGGGCGCGGCGGGCATCACGCTCGGTCTGGCCGGCGCGTTGCTGGTTACGGTCGTGCTCTGGAAGGCGATGTTCGGCTGATGGCCAGCGCACCGGCCGTCGGTGATCGTGCGCCTGTCATCGACCGGCTCGATCATCGCGGGCGCAGCGTATACACCGGCATCAAGGACGGCTCGGCCGGGCCGTGGGTCGTGTATTTCTATCCGCGCGACGGCACGCCGGTCTGTACCCGCCAGGCCTGTAGTTTCCGCGACCACCTGGCCGATTTCAGCGCGCTGGATGCACAGGTGATCGGCATCAGCGCCGACGATGACGAAAGTCATCGCGATTTCGCCGATGATCACGGCTTCGATTTCCCGCTGCTCGCTGATCTCGACGGCCAGCTTTCCAAGGGCTTTGGCGTCGGTCGGGCGCTAGGCGTGCTGGGCAACCGGGTGACGTTCGTCATCGACGCCGACGGCATCGTGCGGATGCGCTACCAGGCCCAGTTGGCCGCGGCCCGGCACGTGGACAAGGCCGTGGAGGCCCTGCGCGCGCTGCGCTGACGTTTCAAGCCCGTACGACGGCCCACGCGAGCGCGGCCCAGCCGATGATCATCAGCACGCCGCCGATCGGGGTGATGGCCCCGAGCACGCGGATGCCGGTCAACGCCAGCACATACAGGCTGCCCGAGAACACCAGCGTGCCGAGTGCAAAGCCGACCGTAGCCACGCCTAGTGCGCCGCTGCTCGTGCCCTGACGGGCGAGCAGTCCGACCGCCAGCAGTGCCGCGACATGAAAGAACTGGTATTGCACCGCCGTATGCCATATCGACTGCATTTCGGGCGACAGGCGCGCGGCCAGCGCGTGCGCCCCAAATGCGCCCAGGAGCACGCCGAGCAGGCCGTAGATGCTGGCGATTACAAGCGCGAACTGAGTCATCGGGTGTCTCGATCGGCGGGAAGAAAGAACTGGCCCTGGGCATAGCGCGCTGCTTGCCCGCCCAGATGCACGCGCTCGCCGGCGAGCCGGCATACCACACGGCCACCGCGGGCTGAGATCTGGCGGCCGACGACCTCGGTCTGGCCCAGGCGCGCGCCCCAGAACGGGGCGAGCGTACAGTGGGCCGAACCGGTGACCGGATCTTCGTCGACGCCGTGGCCGGGTGCGAAATAGCGCGACACGAAATCGTGATCAGCCCCGGCATCGGCGGGCGCGGTGACGATGAAGCCGAGATTGCTGTCCTTGGAGTGGCGCGCCAGGGCCCGCATGTCGGGCGCAAGCGCGTGAACCTCGGCGGCGCTGTCGAATACCGCCAGATAGTTGCTGGCCTTGAGCCACGCGGTCGCGGATGCACCCAGTGCCGCGTCGAGTTCGCCGCTACTCACGAGTGGATCATCGCCGCAGGGCGTAGCGGCGCGCATCGGAAAATCCAGCCAGAGCATGTCGTCGGCCTGACTCACGCCCAGCGCGCCGGCAAAATGCGTGTCAAAACGCAGTGGCGCCGTAAAACCGTCGAGGCACTCGAGCAGCACGAAGGCACTGGCCAGCGTGCCGTGCCCGCACAGCTCGACTTCGCAGGCCGGGGTGAACCAGCGCAGCTCATGGGCGTCGTCGCCGGGCACCACGAACGCTGTCTCGGAGAGATTGTGCTCGGCAGCGATTGCCGCCAGTGTGGTGTCGTCCAGCCACTGGTCGAGCACGACCACGGCCGCGGGATTGCCGGCGAACACGCGATCGGTGAATGCATCGATCTGATAGAAATCGAAGGTCTGTAATTGTCCTGTCATGAATATGTCATGCCGGGTTGTTATCCAGAGGGTCCGCAAACGGCCCGATATGCGCCGCGTCCGGCCAGCTAAACAAAGAATACGCCAGATATGACTGCACGCTCGACCCAGCCTCCCGCCACGACGCCGCTCGACGCACCCGAATTGTTCTTTAACCGCGAATTATCGCTGCTGGAGTTCAACGACCGCGTGCTCGAACAGGCGCGCGATACCGATGTGCCATTGCTTGAGCGACTCAAGTTCCTGTGTATCTCCTCGACCAATCTGGACGAATTCTTCGAGGTGCGTGTGGCCGGGCTCAAGCAGAAGGCCGAACTGGTCAACGCCCCCACCGACGCCGACAATCGTGCGCCCAGCGACACGCTGCGCCTGATCGGCACACGCGCTTGCACGCTCGTTGAAAAGCAGTACGTCACGCTCAACGACGAACTCATTCCGGCACTGGAAGCCGAAGGCATCCGGTTCCTGCGCCGCTCCGAGTGGAAGCCCGAGCAGCGCGCCTGGCTGGCCGAATACTTCGAAGAAGAGCTGCTGCCCGTGATCAGTCCGCTGGGCCTTGATCCGGCCCATCCGTTTCCGCGGATCCTCAACAAGTCGCTGAATTTCATCGTCTCGCTGGACGGCATTGATGGCTTTGGCCGCAAGATCGAGCACGCCGTGGTGCAGGCCCCTAGAGCGCTGCCGCGCGTGATCCAGCTGCCGCCCGACACGACCGGCAGCGGGCCGCATGACTTCGTGTTTCTGTCGTCGATCATCCACGAACACGTCGGTGATCTGTTTCCCAGCATGGGCACGTCCGGCTGCTATCAGTTCCGGGTGACCCGCAACTCGGATCTGTTTGTCGACGAGGAAGAAGTCGAGGATCTGCTGCGTGCGGTCGAGGGCGAGCTGCCGTCGCGCCGCTACGGCGACTGTGTACGCCTGGAAGTCGCCCACAACTGCCCGCAGGCGCTCTGCGACTATCTGCTGGCGCGCTTTGTGCTTGGTCGCGAGGATCTCTATCAGGTCAACGGCCCGGTTAACGTCAACCGTTTGATGGCGCTGCTGGATACGATCGATCGACCGGACCTGAAATATCCGGCGTTCACGCCCAGGCTGACCAGCGAACTGGGCCCGAGCGGCGATCTGTTCGCCGAGATCCGCTCGCGCGACGTGCTGTTGCATCACCCCTACGACTCGTTTCTACCGGTGATCGATTTCGTGCGCCGGGCTGCGGCGGATTCGCGCGTGCTGGCCATCAAGCAGACGCTCTATCGCACCGGCCCGGACTCGGCGGTGGTCGATGCGCTCGTGAGTGCTGCGCGCGCCGGCAAGGAAGTCACCGTGGTGGTCGAGCTGCGGGCCCGCTTCGACGAGGCCGACAATATCGAGCTGGCCAATCGCCTGCAGGCAGGTGGGGCCCACGTGGTCTACGGCGTGGTCGGCTACAAGACGCACGCCAAGATGACGCTCGTGGTGCGCCGCGAGCCGGACGGCCTGCACAGCTACGTGCATCTGGGCACCGGCAACTATCACCCCAAGACCGCGCGCATGTATACCGATTACGGGCTGTTCTCGTCGGACGAAGAACTCGGCAACGATGTCCACGAGATGTTTCTGCAGCTGACCAGCCTGGGCAAGGTCTCGGGCCTGGCCAAGATCCTGGATGCGCCGTTCCGCCTGCATCCGCGTATCATCGACAAGATCGCCCGCGAGGCCGACAACGCCGCTGCCGGCAAGCCGGCCTGGATCGTGGCCAAGATGAATTCGCTGGTCGAGCCGCAGGTCATCCGCGCGCTGTATGCGGCCAGCCAGGCCGGCGTGCAGATCGATCTGATCGTGCGCGGCGTATGCTCGCTGCGCCCCGGCGTGGCGGGCGTTTCGGACACGATTCGCGTGCGCTCGATCGTCGGACGCTTTCTCGAGCACACGCGGGTGTTCCATTTCGCCAACGACGCCACGCCGGAACTTTATCTGGCCAGCGCCGACTGGATGGACCGAAACTTCTTCCGCCGCGTGGAGACCTGCTTTCCCGTGACCCATCCGCCGTTATATGATCGGGTCCGACACGAGCTTGATCTGTATCTTGCAGACAACAATCAGGCGTGGTTGCTCGGCACCGACGGCGCCTATGAGCGTGCGCTTCCGGGCGCAGACGAGCCCAGGCTCGCCGCTCAGAAACGTTTGATGGAGGGGCCGTTACAAAGCTGACCCTGGGCGACATCTGAACCTGACGTCGCTGCAGCGGTCTGATCACGCAGGTTCTTCGCCGGTTTGCGCCGGCCCATGTCCCAATCAGGGGTAGCACATATGAAACAATGGATGACGGGCCTTCTGGCGACCGTGATGATGCTCACGACGACAACCGCGGCGTTTGCTGCCAGCGAACAGGAACAGAAGCTCGACGATGCCACTACCGTGGTGCGCCAGTTCGTCGATATTCCAGAGAACGCGATTCCGCCGGCGCTGCTCGGCGAGGCCTACGGCATCGCCGTGATTCCGAGCGTGCTCAAGGTCGGCTTCGTGCTGGGCGGTCGGCGCGGCAAGGGCGTGCTGTCGGTACGCACCCCCGACGGCACCTGGTCCAATCCGACGTTCGTGACGCTCACCGGCGGCTCCATCGGCTGGCAGGCCGGCGCCTCATCCTCCGATATCATCCTGGTGTTCAAGACCCAGCGCAGCATCGACAAGATCGCCGACGGCCAGATCAGCCTGGGTGCAGATGCCGCCGTGGCGGCCGGTCCGGTCGGGCGTAGCGCGGGTGCGTCAACCAATCTCGGTTTCGACGCCGAGGTCTATTCCTATTCCCGTGCGCGCGGCCTGTTTGCCGGCGTGTCTCTGGAAGGCGGCAAGATCGGTATCGACGAGAAAGCCAACTGGCTGTTCTACAACAAGGCCGGTATTGACGCGCTCAGCATCCTGCGCAGCAATGACCACGCCTCGATTCCGCAGCCCGGCCAGCGCTTCATCTATACCCTCAACCGCTATATGGCCGCATCCGAGCAGTTTGATCGCGATGCTGCCACGCGCGGCACGAGCATGGACCAGGGCAATGGTTCGAACGCCGAGCAGTACAACGGCAGCAGTTCCGATGGCGCGGTCAACGGCCGTGGCCAGGCGCAGCCCTACGAAAGCGGCAGCGGCGTGACCGTCCAGCAGGGCAACTACGACGCCCAGGACAACGACGGTGCCTCGACGGGCTACCAGAATGATAGCCAGGGCGGTGGCCAGAACGACGATCAGAACAATGGCCAGAACAATGGCCAGACCGGCAGCCAGGGCAATGGCGACTACGGTAGCGGTGGCAACAACTACTGATCGCGCTTGTTCTTTCTGCGTAACCGATTCCTGCGTTATCTGCTGATAGCCGTCGTCGCGATCGCTCTCGCGCCGGCGGCTGTCATTCTCGTGTTTCGATGGGTCGATCCGCCGGTTACGGCGTATATGCTGCGCGTGCATTTTCAGGCGACCAAAGCCGACGGCGACGACGGGCCGACGTTGTACCGCAAGTGGACCGATATCGACGCCATGGCCGCCTGTATGCCATTGGCCGTGGTGGCGTCCGAAGACCAGACCTTTCCCACGCATCATGGTTTCGTCTGGTCCGCGATCGGTGACGCGCTGGCCGATAACGCCGAAGGTGGGCGTATCCGCGGCGCGAGCACCATCAGCCAGCAGACCGCAAAGAATTTGTTTCTCTGGCCCGCCAAGAGCTATGTCCGCAAGGCCGTCGAGGCCTATCTCACCCTGTGGATGGAAGTGCTCTGGTCCAAACGCCGCATTCTCGAGGTCTATCTGAACGTGGCCCAGTTCGATGATCGGGTATTTGGTGTGGGCGCGGCGGCCGATCGTCTGTTTGCCACGACGCCCGCCAGGTTGAGTACGGCCCAGTGCGCAGCGCTTGCCGCCGTATTGCCTGCGCCTGAACGTTACGATGCGGCATCCTCGAGTTCGTTCGTGCGCGGGCGCAGCGCGTGGATACGGCGCCAGATGGGTTATCTCGGCGCAGGCTATCTGGACGATATCCTGGCGAGACCCGGATCGTGATTCGTGCAATAGCCATGTTCGGTGGCTATCATTTGATCCATGTTGATTGAAAGCGAGTTCAAGCCGGCGGTCTGGCTTCGCAATGCGCATGCGCAGACCGTGTTTGCTTCCAAGATGCGGCCCTCGCCGCCGCTGGTGGTCGAGCCCGAGAGGATGGAACTCGACGACGGCGACTTTCTGGATCTGTCGTGGCTGCCCGAGTGCGGGCTCGGCGCAGACGCGCCCATCGTGATCGTGCTGCACGGGCTCAATGGCTCGCTGGAATCCAAGTACGCCCGCGGCCTGATGCGCCAGGCGCACGCCCGCGGAGGGCGCGCGGTGCTGCTGCATTTCCGCGGCGCGGCCGAGCCCAACCGCCTGCCGCGTAGCTATCATTCGGGCGAAACCGGCGACCTGGGCACCGTGATCGAGCATGTGCGTCGGCGTTTTCCGCAGGCGCCGCTGGCAGCGGTGGGCTACTCGCTCGGGGGTAACGTGCTGCTCAAGTACCTCGGTGAGCAGGGCAGTGCGTCGCCGCTGGCGTGTGCGGCTGCGGTGTCCGTGCCCTACGATCTCAAGCGCTGCGCCGAGGCTATCCAGCACGGGCTGTCGCGTGTCTATCAGGCGCATATGATCAACGGCCTGCGCGCCGCTTACGATATGAAATTCAGCCTTATCGATACGCCCTCGCCGCGGCCGGACTTTCGCCGCCTGCGCACGTTTCCGTCATTCGACAACGCCGTCACTGCGCCGCTCAACGGCTTCAAGGACGCCGAGGATTACTATGCACGCTCGAGCAGCGGGCCTTTTCTCAAGTCGATCCGTACGCCGACGCTGGCGCTACACGCGCGTGACGACCCGTTCATGACGCCGGACATCATTCCGGCGCCGGCCGACCTGCCGTCGGCGCTGCGCCTGGAAGTCTCCGCGCACGGCGGCCACGTCGGTTTTGTTGCCGCCGGCCGGTTCGGCAAGCCGGTCTACTGGCTGGAGCAGCGGATTCCCGCGTTTCTGTCCGATCATCTGCCAACCCTGGTGCCTGCAGCTCACGCCAGGCGCGCGCAGGAGACCGGCTGATCGCCCGTCCGCTGGTCAGCGTCATCGTGCCGGCCATCGACGAAGCCGTCGCGCTGCCCGGGCTGCTCGCCGACCTCGACGCCCAGCGCGGCGTGGATCTGCAGGTGGTCGTCGTCGACGGCGGCTCGACCGACGCGAGCGTGGGGATCGCGCGCGCGCTCGGCGCGAAGGTGATCCGCAGCGTGGCCAACCGCGGTGCGCAGATGAATGTCGGGGTCGGCCAGTCCGTCGGCGACTGGCTTTTTTTCATCCACGCCGACAGTCGCCTGAGCCATCCGGATCAGCTGCAGCAGGCGGTTGCTACCTTGAACAGCGCCGGTCGTGGCGATACGGCCGGCCATTTCGCGTTGCGCTTCGATCGCCGAGAGCACAACGGCGGGTTTCTCTATCGATATATGCAGGCCAAAAGCGCGACCGGGCGTCGTTATACCGTCAACGGCGATCAGGGGCTCGTGCTGCATCGTGACTTTCTCGAGCGCCTGCGCGGCTTTGACACACGCTTGCCGTTTCTGGAGGACCAGCGCATCGCAGCGGCGATCGAGAATAGCGGTCGATGGTGTCTGCTGGCGTATCAGATCGAGACTTCTGCGCGTCGCTTCGAGACCGAAGGCCGTTATGCCCGCTATCTGCTCATGGCGCTGATCATGGCCATGCATATCGCTCGGGTGCCGTCGTTCTTTGCAAGGGCGCACTCGGTTTATGCACGTCAGGCCGATACAGGCCGGCTACGGTTGATACCTTATTTTGGCCTGCTCTATCGCATGATGCGCGCCTGCGGCGCGCGCAAAAGTCTGCGTATCGGCTGGCGTATGGCGGCCATTGCGCTGCGCGAGAGCTGGCAGCCGTTCCTGGCGCTGGATGTTGCCCTGGCACCCGTAATCGGCGCGGAACGCCGTATTTTTCTCAGTCTTCACGACCGCTGGCTGCAGCGGCTGATCGTGCATCTCCCGGCACAGGCGGTGCTCGGATTGCTTCTGTTGATACTGATATTCGGCCCGATTCAGCTATGGTGCACGCTGAAAGAGCTATACAAAGACCGATGATGAACGCACAGCCCGAGCAGACCGCCGCCGACGACAGCCCCGCCCAGATGCCAACCCGGGTCCATGATTACCGCCGGGTATTGGAAGCCACGCTCGGCATACCCTTTACGCAAGGCAACCGAATCGAGCGACTGGTCAACGGCTGCCGCATATTCCCGGTGATGATCGAGGCCGTCGAGAACGCCCGTGAATCCATCGACTTCCTGACCTTCATATACTGGGAAGGCGACGTGGCGAATCGGTTCGGCAAGGCACTTGCGGAACGCGCTCGCGCGGGGGTGAAGGTACGCGTCCTGCTGGATGCCTTTGGCGCACACAGCATGTCCGACACGCTGCTGAACGAACTGCGTGATGCCGGCGCCGACGTGCTCTGGTTTCGACCGAAGGCGCGCTGGCGGATCTGGCAGGTCGACAATCGCACCCATCGCAAGATCCTGGTCGTGGACGAGTCGATCGGCTTTACCGGTGGCGTGGGCATCGCGGCCGAATGGGACGGCGACGCCCGCAATCCGGACGAATGGCGCGAGACCCATTTCCGTATCCAGGGCCCAGCACTCGACGGACTCTACGCGGCGTTCGTCTCCAACTGGGTCGAGGCCGGGGCGCCGCCCGACGCGGACCAGCTGCCCACGCCGCGCACACATCCGGCCGATGGCGATACGCTCATACAGGTATTGCGCACCTCGGCCGCGGTCAACTATAGCGATATCGCCACGCTGTTTCGGGTTCTCATCGCGCTGGCCCGCCACCGGCTGCGTATTACCACCGGCTATTTCGTGCCCGACGAAGCCACGATGACCCTGCTTGAAGACGCGGTCAGCCGGGGCGTCGAGATCGAGATCCTCATGCCCGGCCCGTATACCGATTCACGGGTGGCACGGATGGCCGGCGAGGCCGCCTACGAGCGTCTGCTGTCGGCGGGGATGGGGCTGTATCGGTATCAGCCGACCATGCTGCACGCCAAGATCGTGCTGGTCGACGACGCTGTCGCGGTGATCGGTTCGGCCAACTTCAATCACCGTTCCATGGGCAAGGACGACGAGATTGCGCTATGCGTGATTGATGACGCATTGTTCAACAATCTTGCCGCAGACTTCGAGCACGATCGTGGCCGTTGCGACCAGGTGGATCTGGAGAGCTGGCGCCAGCGCGGCCCCTGGCAGCGCTTCAAGGAAAACATCGGACGCCTGCTCAGTCCACAGGCCTGATCGTCAGCGCGGCGCGCGCAGTCGGTCGAGCCGCAGACGATCGCGGTTGTCGAACAGGCGACGTGTGCCCAGCGTCACCGCCAGCAGCGTGCCGAACCCGGTGCCGGCCGCGATAAGAAACATGATGAGAATCTGATATTTGACGGCTTCCCAGGGCGCGCTGCCCGCCAGAATCTGTCCGGTCATCATGCCCGGCAGGCTGATGATGCCGGCTGCGGCCATGGCATTGAGCATCGGAACCAGGCCGGCGCGCATCGCGTCCCGACGGATACTGGCGACGGCCTGTGTGGCCGTGGCCCCGAGCGCCAGCCGGGTCTCGATCACCGCCGTGTCGCGCCACACCTCGCCGGTCAGCCGGTCGAGCGCGAGCGCGATGCCGGTCATGGTATTGCCCAGCAGCATGCCGAGCAGCGGGATCGCATATTGCGGCGTATACCAAGGCTGCACGCGGATCACGATCACCAGCGTGGCCACGGTGGTCACGAACGACGACAGGAACATCGCAGCGGTGCCGGCCAGGAAGCCATAGCCGCCGGTAAAACGTCGTCTCTGGCGCGCGGATGCTTCGCGCCCGGCGAGAAGCAACATCACCAGCGCCATGAGGCTCACCCATACCAGGCTGCGCTGAGCAAAGACCGCTTCCAGAATCAGGCCGACCAGCGCCAGCTGTATGGCCGTGCGCAGGGCGGCGATCACCAGCGTGCCGGCCAGCTCGAGCCGCATGGCCAGCAGGGTGGCGGCCAGGGCGAATACAGCGACTGAGGCCAGCCCGAGATCGACGACCGAAAGCGAGATCAGCTGCATGGACTCAGCTCCATGGATTTACCTGGCCGGTCGCACTCAGGGCCAGCCTGTAATCGGCCACGCGCGCCAGCTGGGCGATATCGTGGCTCACCCAGACCGCGCAGGCGCCGCGCTCGTTGCAATAGTCGCGGATCAGCTGCTCGACAGCGCGGCTGTTGTCAGCGTCCAGATTGGCCGTGGGTTCGTCGAGCAGCAGTACGATCGGCTCGAGACACAGCATGCGCAGCAGAGCCAGGCGCTGACGCTGGCCGGAGGACGTCTGCCCGATCGGCTGGTCGAGCAGGCCAGCGTCGAGCCGCAGGGCATCGAGCCAGTCGGCCACAAGCGCATGCTGCGCGGGCAGATGCTCCCCCGGCGTATCGGCCCACCATGCCGGCTCGGCGGCCAGATACATCACCCGGGATCTCCAGACGGGCGCGGCGATGGCCGCTGCAGCCTGGCCATCCAGTCGGCATTGGCCGTCGTGTGCGTCGAGATCGGCCATGGCCCGCAGCAGGCGTGTCTTGCCCGCACCTGACGGGCCGCCCAGACCCAGACATTCACCGCCGTGCAGCGATATATCGACAGGGCCGATCGAGTCAACGGCGAGCGATGTCGTCGTGAACCGGGCCACGCCAGGCCTCGCGCCGGGCGGCCTGTCGCAACTCAGATGGCGTCGCTGTCGGTTTCCCCCGTACGGATGCGCACCACCTGTTCCAGGCTGTGGACGAAGATCTTGCCGTCGCCGATCTGGCCGGTCTTGGCGGACTCGATAATGGCCTCGACGACCGCATCCACACGATCATCAGCGACCGCAACTTCCAGCTTGACCTTGGGCAGGAAGTCCACCGCATATTCGGCGCCGCGATAGAGTTCGGTATGGCCTTTCTGGCGCCCGAAGCCCTTGACCTCGCTCATGGTGGTGCCGTGAACCCCGACCTCGGCGAGCGCTTCACGCACGTCGTCGAGACGGAAAGGCTTGATGACGGCGGTAACCATTTTCATTGTCGAAACTCCTCTTTATTGATCGCTGGAGTCTAACATCGCTGATGAGCGGTTTTACGCCGGTCGCGATCGTGACGATTCGATCAGAGTCTGCCTGGCGAGCGGTGCTACAAGTCGTAGCCGCGCTCCTCATGCTCGGAGATATCCAGGCCTATCTGCTCGCTGTCGGCATTGATACGCAGCCCCATGACCGGGTTGAGCACCTTGAGAATGATCCAGGTGGCAACGCCGGTATAGACGAACACCGCCACCACGCCGATCAGCTGCACGCCGAGCTGATGGCCCATGCCCTGAATGCCGTCGGCGTAGCCGTGGCCCGAGAACGGGCCGAGCGAGCTCGAAGCGAAGATGCCAGCCGCCAGTGTTCCCAGAATGCCGCCCACGCCGTGGACCGGGAATACATCCAGGGAATCGTCGATACGCAGTGTCCGCTCGACGAACAATGTGGCGGCAAAGCAGACTACACCGGCGGCGATGCCGATCACGATCGCGCCGCCCGGTCCCACAAAGCCGGATGCCGGTGTGATTGTGCCCAGGCCGGCTACCATGCCGGTCACGATACCGAGCACGCTGGGCCGGCCAAAGCGTATCCATTCGGCCGCCATCCAGGTCAGACAACCGGCCGCAGCGGCGAGGTGGGTGACCAGCATGGCCATGCCGGCCTGGCTGTTGGCAGCAAGAGCACTACCGCCGTTGAAGCCGAACCAACCGACCCATAGCATGCCGGCGCCGGATACCGTCATGGTCAGATTATGTGGCGCCATGGCGGTTTTCTGGAAGCCACTACGCGGGCCTACGACGATTGCCGCCACCAGTGCTGCAACACCGGCGGTGATGTGCACCACCGTGCCGCCTGCAAAATCGAGCAGGCCGAGCTGTCCCAGCCAGCCGCCGCCCCAGACCCAGTGCGTGACGGGCACATAGACCACGAGCAGCCAGACGCCAGTGAATACCAGCAGCGTGGAGAACTTGAAGCGTTCGGCAAAGCCACCAACGATTAGCGCCGGGGTGATCACCGCAAACGTCATCTGGAACAGGGCAAACACGGGCTCGGGAATGCTGCCGGCGGTGCTGTCCAGACCCACGCCGCTCAAGAACACCTTGTCCAGCCCGCCGATCAGCGCGTTGCCCTCGGAAAACGCCAGGCTGTAGCCCACCGCGAACCACAACACGGAAGCCAACGCACAGACCGCAAAGCACTGCATGAGCACCGACAACACATTGCGTGCGCGCACCAGGCCGCCGTAGAACAGCGCAAGACCGGGCAACGTCATGAACAGCACCAGCGCGGTGGTGGTCATCACCCAGGCCGTGTCGGCCTTGTCGAGCGTGCTCGCGGCATGGCCTGGCGTTACCACGCCGGCTATAAGAATCAGGAAAAGGAGACTGCCCAGGCGATCGTGGCGCGGCATGACGAGCGTCCGATATTGAATAAGCGCGCGATTATAGCCAAAGGTTCCCTGGTAGTGCGTAATGCACATTATTGGTGCGGATAGGCGCCCGGAATCTCGAGCGAGAGCGTATGTGCTTTTCTGGCCAAGGCTGGTATTGCCAGGCGGAATGGGCCATCAAGCCACCATTTGCGCAATCAATATTGAGCCAGGGCACGCACTCATATGGCGCAGACGCCTGCGCCGTCATGCGCCAATACAGCTCGCTATGAACAGCAGCACGGATCAGGCGGCCGATGTTCACGTGCGACATTAGTCATGCGACAGAACGCCATGCCTTATTTCCGTCTGGATAACGACTGCCTGTAGAAACAAAGAAGGCCCCGTCACCGGGGCCTTCTTTGTCTATCGGTCCGGATCGCAGTCGATCAGGACATCGAGCGACGGCTGCCGCCGGAGGTGAACTCCGGATAGGCTTCCATGCCGCACTCGCCCAGATCCACGCCTTCGGACTCTTCTTCCTCGGAGACGCGAATGCCCACGACGGCCTTGAGAATGCTCCAGACGATGAGACTGCAGCCGAATACCCAGGCAAATATGGTCAGGGCGCCAACGGCCTGACCGAGGAAGGTCACGTCGCCGTTGGTCAGCGGCACGACCATCAGGCCGAGCAGTCCACAGACACCGTGCACCGAGATTGCGCCCACCGGATCGTCGATCTTGAGCTTGTCGAAGAAAAGGATCGAGAACACGACAAGAATACCGCCGGCCGCACCGAACAGCGTAGCGATCAGCGGCGTGGGCGTGGAGGGCTCAGCGGTGATGACCACAAGGCCCGCCAGCGCGCCGTTGAGCGCCATGGTCAGGTCGCCCTTGCCGAACATGAGACGGGCCAGCAGCAGGGCAGCGACCAGGCCACCGGCAGCAGCCGTATTGGTGTTGAGAAACACCATGGCCACGGAGTTGGCGCTGGCGATATCACCGAGCTTGAGAACCGAGCCGCCGTTGAAGCCGAACCAGCCCATCCAGAGGATCAGCGTACCGAGCGCGGCCAGGGGCAGGTTGGCGCCGGGAATCGCGGCTACGGTGCCGTCAGCACGGAATTTGCCTTTTCGGGGCCCCAGTAGCAGTACGCCGGCGAGGGCCGCCGAAGCGCCTGCCATATGCACGATGCCAGACCCGGCAAAGTCGGAAAACCCCAGGTCGCCCAGGGTGTAGAGACCGAACACCGACGAACCGTTCCAGGTCCAGGAGCCTTCCATCGGATAGATGAACCCGGTCATGACCACAGCGAACGCAAGGAACGCCCAGAGTTTCATTCGCTCGGCAACCGCACCCGACACCACCGACATGGCAGTGGCCACGAACACGACCTGGAAGAAGAAGTCCGACGCATTGGCATACACCGAGTCCCCATTGAATCCGGCTTCTGCCGATGCGCTCAGTGCGTCCTGTACAAGCGTGTCGCCGCCGGCAATGCCGCTCAGGAACAGGTTACCGTCGTACATGATCATGTAGCCACAGACCATGTACATGATGCAGGAGATGGAATACAGCGCGATGTTCTTGGTCAGGATCTCGGTCGTGTTCTTGGACCGGACCAGGCCACCCTCCAGCATGGAGAAGCCGGCGGCCATCCACATGACCAGTGCGCCGCAGATGAGAAAATAGAAGGTATCGATTGCGTACTGCAATTCGAAAATATTGTTTTCCATGGTTTTGAGGTTCCCTCGATTTGTATCGGGCGTTGTCTAGATGCGGCTCGGGCCGGGGCTCAGAGCGCGTCCTTGCCGGTTTCGCCGGTACGGATACGGATGGCCTGTTCAAGCTCGGTGACAAAAATCTTGCCGTCGCCGATCTTGCCGGTATGGGCCGCTTTGGAAATGGCCTCGACGGCGGTCTCCAACTCGGTTTCCTCGATCGCGATCTCGATCTTGACCTTGGGCAGGAAATCGACGACGTACTCGGCGCCGCGATAAAGCTCGGTGTGGCCCTTCTGGCGGCCGAAGCCCTTGACCTCGGTCACGGTGATCCCCTGCACCCCGACCTCCGACAGCGCCTCGCGGACCTCATCGAGCTTGAATGGTTTGATAACGGCTGAAATCATTTTCATTGGCACAACTCCTGTAGCGCTTGTATGGCTGCGTGATCGCCGTATCCGTCGCAGTGGTCTGTCGAGAGCTGTGGTACGAACGACGCTTGCCCTGTGTGGTCGATCCCAAGAGTCGGCGAGCGCCGCTGCAACCCGGCTCGTGGACGACAAACGTGTGACCGACATCTGGCGCAACATGCCTTGCACTCACCGTGCCAATCCGGCAAAAACCAATACAGACAAAGGGATAACGCATGGTTCGCGTTGGCGAGCCTCAGATCTGGCGTCAACGCACCAAAACGGTGCGACTCCGCTTTGCGTGTGCGTGGCGCGCAAGGCATGCTGACTTCGCAGATTCACTTCAGGACTACACCCCGCATGTCGTCGATCGAGGATATTGCCGCCCGTCTGGCTCAGGCCCTGCCGCCCCAGGTCGGCCCGATTCGCCAGGAGATCCACGAGAACTTTCGCGCCATACTGCAAAGTCAGTTGGCGAAGCTCGATCTGGTGCCGCGCGAGGAGTTCGAAGCCACGCGCGAAATGCTGGCGCACAGCCGAAGCAAGCTCGATGCCATGCAGGTGCGTCTGGAGGCGCTTGAATCCGGAGCGTCGACGCCCGATTCGCCGGGCTGATTTACAGGGCTCAGATCCTGAACAACGCGATCTGTCGTCATGCGGCGGACGCGCAAGAGCCTCGGAACAGGGGCACAGCGCAGGTGCTGGAAGGGGAGTGGTGAGTGACGTGCTTGAATGAACACGGATCCGGGGCGAGGCGCATCGCTGGCGGCGTACAGACATGACGCTGGCCTGTGTCTACAGCCGGGCCCAGACCGGACTCAACGCGCCGCCTGTCATCGTCGAGGTGGATCTTGCCGGCGGGCTGCCGGCGTTGGCGATCGTCGGATTGCCCGAAACCGAGGTCAAGGAAAGCAAGGACCGCGTGCGCGCGGCGATCGTCAACAGTGGTTTTCAGTTTCCAACGCGCCGGATCACGGTCAATCTCGCGCCGGCAGACCTGCCCAAGGAGGGCGGCCGTTTCGATCTCGCTATTGCGCTGGGCATTCTGGCCGCGTCCAAGCAGATTCCGGCCACGGCGCTGGCGGACTACGAGTTCATCGGCGAGTTATCGCTATCCGGCGCGCTTCGCCGTATCCGCGGCGCGCTCCCGGCTGCGCTCGCGGCACAGGCGGCTGATCGTCAGATTGTACTGCCCACCGAGAACGGCGGGGAGGCCGCACTGGCCGGCCCCGACAGCGTGCGGGTTGCCGATCATCTGGGTGAGGTCACGGCCAGTCTTGTGGGCGACGAGATGGCCTGGCAGACGCCGACCGCGGCCCAGCCGCAGATGGATGTCACGACCGCCGCCGATCTGGCTGAAGTGCGTGGCCAGCAGCAGGCCAAGCGCGCACTCGAGATCGCGGCTGCCGGACGTCATTCGTTATTGCTGATCGGGCCACCGGGTGCCGGCAAGACAATGCTTGCGTCCCGCCTGCCGGGTCTGTTGCCAGCCATGGATACAGCGCTCGCATTGGAGGTGGCGGCCATAGCGTCGATATCGCCTGGCGGATTCGATCCCGCGCGCTGGGGGCAACGACCTTTTCGCGCGCCGCATCATACGGCTTCGGGGGTCGCGCTGGTGGGCGGCGGATCATCGCCGCGGCCCGGCGAAATCACGCTGGCCCACGGTGGTGTGCTCTTCCTGGATGAGCTTCCCGAATTCGATCGGCGCGTGCTCGAAGTGCTCCGAGAGCCGTTGGAATCCGGTCATATCGTGATCTCGCGTGCGGCCCGGCAAGCCGAATTTCCGGCGGCTTTCCAGCTCATTGCGGCGATGAATCCCTGTCCCTGTGGCTATCTGGGCGAGGCATCGGGGCGCTGTCACTGCACGCCGGAGCGTATCGGCCGCTATCGGGGACGGATTTCTGGGCCGCTGCTCGATCGTATCGATATGCACCTGAATGTGGCACCGGTGCCGCGCGACGTGCTCATGGCCGATGCAGCTTCAGCATCGATTGAAACAAGCGCGACGGTACGCCAACGCGTACAAAAAGCCCGGCAACGTTCGATTGCGAGAGGTCAGAGCGCCAACGCAGCGATGCCCCCCGGCGTCATTGACGTGCACTGCGCGCTCGACCCCGGGGCGCGCACCATTCTGGAGCAATCCATAGCGCGTCTGGGCCTGTCGGCCCGGGCCTATCACCGTATTCTGCGCGTGGCCCGGACGATCGCTGATCTGGCTGATGTCGATATCATCGATCGTGCCCATATCGCCGAGGCGATCGGCTTTCGACAGCTGGATCGGCAATCCGCCCCGATCTAGAACTCGGCTCGCGTCAATCCTCAACGCGTGATCAGGCCCACCGCGTCGGCGCGGCGGGTGATGGCACGTCTTCTGCATAGCTGTTCCCAAGCCCCGGCCAGGCGTCTCGTATCAATGGATCCGGGTTTCTCGTAGTCGAGATTTTTTGCAAAGGGAGCAATACCTGGATGAACAAGCACCTTCTGATCGCTGCTGCCGCCACTGGCATGACTACCATGAGCACGAGCGCCCTGGCCGAGAGCCTGCTGCCGTTCCTGCCGGGCGAAGCCAGCGCCAACGTGGCCTTCACCACCGACTACCGCTACCGCGGCGTATCGCAGACCGACCGGGATTTCGCGATCCAGGGTGGCTTTGATTATGCGCTGGACAGCGGCCTGTATATCGGCACCTGGGCGTCCAACGTCGATAACTTCAACCCCAGCCCGGTCACCGGCGACAACGGCGCCCAGGCCGAGATCGATTTCTATGCCGGCTATGGATATGCGCTGACCGATCATGTCTCGCTGGATATCAACGCGCTGTACTACTACTACCCGGGCGCCAGCACTGCCGGCTCGAACAACGAGATCGATTTCTGGGAATACACCCCGGGCATCAGCTACAGCGACGACAACATGACCGCCTCGCTGTCGGTGTCCTACAGCGACGATTTCTATAACGAATCGGGCGATGCCTTCTACTACAACACCAACTTCGAGTTCCCGCTCAACGATTATCTGACGCTTGGTGCACACGCGGGCTATCAGACCATCGACAAGGAAGAGCTGTACTTCAAAGACTATGCCGACTGGTCGATCTCGCTGGCCACATCGATCATCGGCCTGGACTGGTCGGTCGCGTATGTGGATACCAATCTGGACAGCGATGCCTGTGGTGGCAGCGACATCTGTGATTCCACCTTCGTCGGTACGATCAGCAAGTCGTTCTAGCACGTTCGAAGCGTGCGTAGCCGGCCCTCGTGGCCGGTTTTTTTATGCCCAGGGCGCACCGCAATGGCGGCCTGGGTGAACTGGTAGAATCCGACGCCCTGATCACCGCGAGGCCACGACGTGGCGCGCCCGGCCCAGTCCTTCCCGAAGGCGCCGCGCCGCCGTCCGGCCTCGATCGACTATCGCCCATGGATAAGTGCGCATGAGCAGTTCCGGCCTACCGCAACTCAATCGCCAGCAGGACGCGGCCATGCGTTATCTGGATGGCCCGCTGTTGGTCCTGGCCGGCGCCGGTTCCGGCAAGACCGGCGTGATCACCCGCAAGATCGCACATCTGATCCAGCGCGGTTATGCCGGCGACCGTATCGCTGCGGTGACCTTCACCAACAAGGCCGCGCGCGAAATGAAGCAGCGCGCGGGCAAGCTGATCAGCAAGGAAGACGCCAAGGGTCTGACCGTGAGCACCTTTCATAGCCTCGGCCTGCAGATGATCCGCAGCGAGCACGCCACGCTGGGCTATAAATCACGGTTTTCGATCTTCGATGCCGAAGACGCCGACAAGATGCTCGCCGATCTGGTCGGCAAGGACGGCGATGCGCGCAAGACCGCGCGCTTTACTATCAGCGGCTGGAAGTCCGCGCTGGTCGACCCGGAACAGGCACTGGCCACCGCTCAGGGGAGTGATGTGCAGATCGCACGCGCCTACGCCGAGTATCAGCGCCGCCTGAAGGCTTATAACGCCGTGGATTTCGACGATCTGCTCAGCCTGCCGGTCAAGCTGATGCAGGAAGACGCGGCGGTGCGTGAACGCTGGCAGAACCGTTTCCGCTACGTGCTTGTCGACGAATATCAGGACACGAACGCTGCCCAGTACGAGCTCATGCGATTGCTGACCGGCGTGCGTGCCGCCTTCACGGTGGTCGGCGACGACGATCAGTCGATCTATGCCTGGCGTGGCGCCCGGCCGGGCAATATTGCCGATCTGTCGCGCGATTTCCCGCATTTGAAGGTGATCAAGCTCGAACAGAACTACCGCTCGGTCGGCCACGTGCTGTCGGCAGCCAACCAGCTGATCCAGTCCAACCAGCGCGCCTATGAAAAGACACTCTGGAGCGCGATGGGCCAGGGCGATCGTATCCGTATCCTGGCCTGTCCCGACGAGACCGGTGAGGCCGAGCGGGTGGTCAGCGAGATATCGTCACACCGGCTGCGCACCGGCAACAAGCTGGGCGATTACGCCGTGCTCTATCGTGGCAATTTCCAGTCGCGCGCGTTCGAGAAAGCCATGCGCGAGCGCAACATGGCGTATCGCGTGTCCGGCGGCCGATCCTTTTTCGAGCGCAGCGAGATCCGTGATCTGGCGGCTTATCTCAAGCTGCTGACCAACACCGACGATGATGCGGCGTTCCTGCGGGTGGTGAATCTGCCGCGCCGTGAACTCGGCCCGGCCACGCTGGAAACGCTGGCCCGTTATGCCGGTCAGCGTCAGCGCAGCCTGTTCGACGCGGCACGCGGTATCGGGCTCACCGGCGGGATCAACGACCGCGCCGGCCATCGACTGGAGCAGTTTGTCGACTGGGCCACCAATCTGGCCGAGATGGGTGAATCCATGCCGGCACGCGATCTCGTGGTCCAGCTGATCAGTGATATCGGTTATCGCGACTGGCTGCGCGACACCGCGGCCAACAAGAGCACAGCGCGCAAGCGGTTGGAGAACGTCGACGAGTTCCTGTCCTGGCTGGGTCGTATGGACGAGAACAGCGATGGCACGCCGCGCGGACTCGACGAGGTTGTGCGCCGCCTGAGCCTAATGGACTTCGCATCGCAGTCCGAGAAGGATATCGAGAACCAGGTGCACCTGTTGACGCTGCATGCCGCCAAAGGGCTCGAGTTCGACCATGTCTATCTGGCCGGCATGGAAGAGGGCCTGCTGCCCCACCACGCCTGTCAGGACGACGACAAGATCGAAGAAGAGCGCCGATTGCTCTATGTCGGTATTACCCGTGCGCGCAAGACACTGGGCCTCAGTTATGCGCGCCAGCGTCGGCGCGGCGGCGAGATGAGCGACAGCACGCCGAGTCGTTTTCTCGAGGAACTGCCCAAGGATGAGATCGACTGGCCGCAGGCCGCGGGTCCACGCGATGCCAAGGCCGAAGCCGAACACGGCCGCGGGCAGCTGGCGGCACTCAAGGCAATGCTGTCAGGCCAGGGGGGTTCGGCCTGAAATCCTGATCGCGACGCTGCACGCCGTCATGGTCTGACCGGTCAAGACAGTCCGTAAATGCACGTGGATGGGTTGAGCAGGGCGGGCAACGCTGCCCAGGTCCGGTGGTTTTGTTCACGCAGGCGTGTCTTGAACTCCCCAATGATCTGGCCATATTGCGCCCATGAAAAAAGCCGCTGGAAAAGCGGCTTCTTTCATGCAGTACGGACGGACTACGCGGTTCAGGTAGCGCCGGCTTCGCCGAGGATGTAATCCACGGCCTTGTGCATTTCGTCTTCGCTCAGATCCGGGTTGCCGCCCTTGGCCGGCATGCCCTTGTAACCATTGATGGCACGAGAATACAGCGTGTCCTTGCCCTGTTCCTCGAGGCGCTTGGACCACTCGGCCGTATCGCTCGTCTTGGGCGCCCCGGCAATGCCGGCGGTATGACAGGCGGTGCAGACATTCTGGTAGACCTGCTCGCCCGATAGCGGCTCACCGCCGCCGCTATCGGCCGCTGCGACCATCTGGGTGGCGCTGGGGTCGGTGTTCACGCTGTAGGCCGGCTCGATACGCGACTTGATCCGCGACAGCTGCTCCGGGCGCATCTCATCGGGCGATGCGGCCGACGAAATGATGTTGGCGCCAACAATGGCCACAACGGTAATGACGAAGAGGATCGCCAGGACGATCGTAAATGCACGGAAAAAGTTCTGATCGGTGTTGGCGGTCATAGCAAGCTGTCGTCTGCGTGAGCGTGAGTAGAGCGCGTTGGAGCGCAAAGTATACCGGATTTTCGGCTGCTGCCGACTACCGTCCTGCGCTGCCGATAGACGCAGCTTCGGCGGGTGCGTATCCTTTGCCGCTGTTGCGCGCCCGTAGCTCAGCTGGATAGAGCGCTGGCCTCCGAAGCCAGAGGTCGCAGGTTCGACTCCTGCCGGGCGCACCAATCAAAAGAACCGGCCACAGCGCCGTTTTTTTTGATTGGTATATCTGACAAGTGTCGAACCTGCGACAGATCAAAAGCAAGGTTCGACGAGCCCGCGTAGCGGGTGAGAACAGTGGCGCCCCGGCACTGGCCCGAAGGGTGAGCAGCGCAGCTGCGAATACTCCTGCCGGGCGCACCAATCAAAAGAACCGGCCACAGCGCCGTTTTTTTTGATTGGTATATCTGACAAGTGTCGAACCTGCGACAGATCAAAAGCAAGGTTCGACGAGCCCGCGTAGCGGGTGAGAACAGTGGCGCCCCGGCACTGGCCCGAAGGGTGAGCAGCGCAGCTGCGAATACTCCTGCCGGGCGCACCAATCAAAAGAACCGGCCACAGCGCCGGTTTTTTTGATTGGTATATCTGACAAGTGTCGAACCTGCGACAGATCAAAGAGCAGGGTTCGACGAGCGCGCGTGTGAGTAAGAACAGTGCCCCCCGCCTTGGCGCTATGGCACAGAGGGCGGGGTCGTCGATATCAGGCCGGCTGACCGACGCAGGTCTTCAATCACGGCGTCGATCTGTTAGCATACGCGCCCGCTAAGCCGGCGTCGGCCGTTCGTTGCCTGTTGCGACGCACCCCTCCACCGCCCCGGCCTCATGGCTTGCTGTCCGCCGCGGCCACGCGTTGATGATCCATGCCGGATTCAGTGATGCGATTGCTGGCATGGCTCGACCCCAACCGATTACGCCGTCGGCGTGCGCGCGATGCGCGCCGGCTCAGAAAGAGGTCCCGCAGGCCTGCGCCCCGCTATGCTCGACACTATCAAACAAACCTGGTTCTCCAATATCCGCGCCGACATGCTTGCCGGCACCGTGGTTGCCCTCGCACTGATCCCCGAGGCCATCGCGTTTTCGATCATCGCCGGCGTCGACCCCAAGGTGGGTCTGTATGCGTCGTTCAGTATCTGCGTGATCATCGCCTTTGCCGGTGGCCGGCCGGCCATGATCTCGGCGGCTACGGGTGCGATGGCACTGCTGCTGACCACGCTGGTCGCCGAGCATGGTCTGCAGTATCTGCTGGCGGCCACACTGCTCACCGGCCTGCTGCAGATCGTGGCCGGTTTCGCGCGGCTGGGGGCGCTGATGCGATTTGTATCGCGATCGGTGGTCACCGGTTTCGTGAACGCGCTGGCCATCCTGATCTTCATGGCACAGCTGCCTGAACTCACAAACGTGACCTGGCCGGTCTATGCGATGACCGCCGGCGGGCTGGCGATCATCTATCTGTTTCCCTACGTGCCGGTGATCGGGCGCATGTTGCCGTCACCGCTGGTGTGCATCCTCGTGATGACCACCATCTACATGGTCAGCGGTGTCGATATCCATACCGTGGGCGATATGGGCGCGCTGCCCGATACGCTGCCGGTGTTCCTGTGGCCGGATGTGCCGTGGACCCTGGAAACGCTGTGGATCGTGTTGCCCTATGCGGTGATGCTGACCGTGGTCGGTCTGATGGAGTCGATGATGACCGCGACTATTGTCGATGATCTGACCGATACCCCCAGCGACAAGAACCGCGAGTGCAAGGGCCAGGGCATTGCCAATATCGGTGCCGGCCTGCTCGGCGGCATGGCCGGCTGCGGCATGATCGGCCAGACCGTGATCAACGTGAAATCCGGCGGGCGCACGCGTCTGTCCACGCTCACGGCAGGCGTGGTGCTGCTGGTGATGGTGGTGTTTGGCTCCGAATGGGTCGCCCGTATCCCCATGGCCGCGCTCGTGGCGGTGATGATCATGGTCTCGATCGGCACCTTCAGCTGGGAGTCGCTGCGCGATATGCGCAAGCATCCGCTGAGTACCAATATCGTGATGCTTGCCACGGTTGCGGTTGTTGTTGCCACCCACAATCTGGCCATTGGCGTGGTCGTGGGCGTGCTGCTTTCGGCGCTGTTCTTTGCCAACAAGATCGGGCGGCTGCTGTATATCGACAGCACGCTGGCCGACGATGGCAAGCGCAATTACGAAGTCGTGGGCCAGGTGTTCTTCACCTCGGCAGATCAGTTTGTGGCGGGCTTCGATTTTCGCGAATCCATCGATCATGTGCGTATCGATCTTCGCCGCGCGCACTTCTGGGATATCACCGCGGTCGGCGCGCTCGACAAGGTGGTGCTCAAGTTCCGCCGCGAGGGCACTGTGGTAGACGTGGTGGGGCTCAACGAGGCCAGTGCTACGCTGATCGACAAGATCGCCGTACACGACAAGCCGGACGCCGAAAAACTGCTCGGCGGTCATTAGAAGACACAGGCGCCGGTCAACCGGCCCGTATATCAGGAGCGCGCATGACTGACCGCCATATCACCGCCTGTATCGACGGCTCGTATTTTTCCACATCGGTTTGCGACGCTGCCGCCTGGGCCAGTCTGCGCCTGAATGCGCCGTTGACCTTCGTGCATGCGATCGACCGGACAACGAACGGCCCGCCGGCCGACACCAGCGGCCAGATTGGCCTGGGCGCGCGTGAGCATCTGCTGGTCGAGCTGTCCGAACTCGACGAGAAACGCGCGCGGGTGGCCCGTGAGCAGGGCCGGTTGATGCTGGATGCGGCCTGCGAGCGTGCGCGCGCCGACGGCGTGCCCGAGCCGGCCAGCCGCCAGCGCAACGGCGCGCTGGTGGAAACGCTGGTCGATATGAAGGACGAGATTCGTCTGCTGGTGCTCGGCAAGCGCGGCGAAAGCGCCGACAGCGCGTCCGATCATCTGGGTTCCAACCTCGAACGCGTCATCCGTACGCTGACCTGCCCGATTCTCATCGTGCCCCGCGACTTCACGTCGCCCAGGCGGATTCTTATCGCCTTCGACGGCAGTGCAACGGCCCAGCGCATGATCGACCGGGTGGTCGCCAGCCGGTTGTTCGACGGTATCGAGTGCCACGTGGTGAGCGTCGGCGACGACAGCGAACAACGCCGCGCCGATCTGGCGGCGGCCGCTGAACGTCTGGCGCAGCGCTGCGGTGCGGTACGCCACGAACGCCTGGACGGCGAGGTCGAACGGGCATTACGCGACTACAAGAAGGCCCACGATATCGACCTGACCGTGATGGGCGCCTATGGTCACTCGCGTATCCGTCATCTGCTGGTGGGCAGTACTACCACAGACATGATCCGCCACGCGCGCCTGCCGCTGCTGATCACGCGCTAGCTACACGATCCATCGCCATGCCTCAATCATCCAATACGCATCCCTGGATCACATCGCGAGCCCGCACAACGGATTCCGCGTCGCCCGGCATACGCCACGCCAACGCAGCGTTCGGTTGCGAGTGATTCATTCGTACCTGCCCGGCGGATATACACGGGCCCATTCCGTCGAAGGACGTATATGCCGGTTGGCGCGCAACGCTTTGAATCGCCGAACCCGGCGGCCGGCATGAGCAATCCCGTGTTCGAATATGTACTGAGCCGGCGCCGTTATTAATGAGTAGCCCGGTTGATGATGAGCAAGCGAATTGCGCTGCCGCTGAGTGGTCATGACTGATTTCGGACGTACTTGGTGGGGTCAGCAGTGGCTGACCGCCTTCGACGGCATTGATGAATCCAGCCGGCTACCGCGTGGTCGCCGCTATGCCGGCAATGGCTCGGTCTACGCCATGGATATCGTTGCAGGCGTGGTGAGCGCGCGCGTGCTGGGCAGCCGTCCGCGCCCGTACCGGGTCGAGATCAGGCTGGATGCGTTTTCAGGCGCCGATCGCGATCTGATTCTGGCAACCGTCGAAAACAGTCCCGTACTGCTCTCGCGCCTGCTCAATCGGCAGTTGCCGGCACACGTTGCAACCGTAGTCGAGCAGCGGGGTATCGGTCTGTTTCCGGGGGCCTGGCGCGATATAAACGCGCATTGCTCGTGCCCGGACGATGTCTTGCCCTGCAAGCATATTGCGGCGGTGATCTATCTACTGGCCAACGAGATCGACAAGAATCCGTTTGTTGTCTTCTCGTTGCATGGTATGGATCTGGCGGCCGATCTGGAGCAACGCTCGGGTGTGGCGCCGGCCTCGATTGCGCAGCTGCCTGTGTTGGCACGGGACTGGGGCGATGCGCCGCAGGCCGCGAAAAGCGCCGCGCCGACGCATGAGGCGTTCGACGCGATTGATCTGTCGCGTATCCCGGCGCTGGAGTCACGGATACTGACCATGCTGTCCGCCGAGCCGTTGTTCTATCCCAAGGACTTTCGCCAGGTGCTGGGGGCGCAGTACAAACGGGTACGCCGCCAGGCCGATGTCTTTCGTCGCGATGCGGAGGTGCTGGGTGCCGGCGTCGAGCTGCCGGCTGAAGCCTTCGCGGTGATTGACGACAACGGCGCGCTCGTCGAGATGCGCGGCTCTGAACAACGCGTGTTCAAGGCCGTGCATCGTAAACGCGCGCCGGACCCGCTTGAGCAGTTCCTGGCGACGCTGCACGCACTGCCCGCCGACCGCGACGCACGGTTGTCGCATAGCCTGAGGCTCTGGCGCACTTTGCTGCGTTTTGTGCTCAAACTGGTCGACCAGGGCGCCTATGTGCCACAGGCGGCAGCCAACAGCGCCGAAAAAACACTGGTGCAATGGCGCCCGGCGCGGCTCGCCCGGCCGGTGCGCAACGTGTTCGATACGCTATGCGCGCTCTGTCCGGCCGACTTTGTCCGTCTCGAACACAAGATCGACGGCAAGCGCGGCCATTACCACGCCGATGCGCCGACGCAGGTGCTCGCAGCACTGCATGTGCTTCTGGCGTTTTTCATGCGGCGCGGTTATGAGAGCACCACCGATGCGCGCTGGCCGGAGCCGGTCAAGCAGCTGTTCTTCGCTGGCCGGGCGGTGCGCTTCGATCAGTTCGAGTCGCATGAAACCCCGCGGCTCGTGGCCCACTGGCTACGACGCCTGACCCTCGGCGAGCGTTCGCATCGACTGCATCTGATGGTTGACGAACGCGGCGAGGACGAACTGGGCGTATCGCTTGCCGTCGAAGATGACCACGGCTTTACCGAGGTGGCCGACTGGCTGGCTAGCGCCCGTGACAGCCAGGCCCGATCCACCGTGCTCGCCGATCTGGCCGTGCTCGCCGACTATTTCCCCGACGTCGAGCGGCTGTACGACAGCCCGCCTGGGTCAGACGACAGTGGTGCAGCGCTGATTTATTCGTTGCACGAATTCACGCCGGTCTTTCGCGACGTGCTGCCGGCGCTGCGCATGCTGGGCATCGGCGTTATTCTGCCCAAGGCGCTGCAGAAGTTGATCCGCCCCCAGGCCAGCCTGTCGCTGTCGAGCGCCGAAGACAGCAGCGCGGCGGTCAGTTATCTCAATCTCGACCGGATGCTGGATTTCGACTGGCAGGTCGCGATCGGCGACGCCCGGGTCTCGGTCGACGAATTCCAGCGTCTTGTAAAAGACGCCTCGGGCCTGGTACGCATCTTCGACCAGTACGTCATGGTCGAACAGGGCGATGTCGCACGGCTGCTCGACAAGCTGGCCGAGCCGCCGGCCGAGCTGTCGCATATGGACCTGTTGCAGGCCGGGCTGTCGGGCGAGCTGGACGGCGCCGAAGTCACTACCCAGGACGACGCTCGCGATCTGTTCGACCAGCTGATCCGGCCGGAGTCACCGCCGCCGATCCCGGAGTCGCTGCACGCCGAGCTGCGCCCCTACCAGAAACGCGGCTACGAATGGCTGGCCCAGAACGCACGGCTGGGTTTCGGCTCGCTGCTGGCTGATGACATGGGCCTGGGCAAGACGCTGCAGGTCATCGCGCTGCTGGTGTATCTGAAAGAAAGCGGCCGTCTGGAGGAGTCCAAGGCGCTGGTGGTCGTCCCGACCTCGCTGCTGAGCAACTGGCGCCACGAGATCGAGCGGTTCGCGCCCACCCTGAGCGTGCATATCTTTCACGGCCTCGGTCGTACGCTGGAGCTCGACGAGCACGACGTCATTCTTACCAGCTACGGCCTGGTGCGCTCTGATGCCAAGACACTGGCCAAGCCGCGCTGGACGGTTCTGACGGTCGACGAAGCCCAGAACATCAAGAACCCGAGGGCGGCACAAACCAAGGCGGTCAAACGTCTCAAGGCCGATATCCGGATCGCGCTGTCGGGCACCCCGGTAGAAAACCGGCTGCGCGAGTACTGGAGCGTGTTCGACTTCATCAATCCGAAATACCTCAACAGCCAGAAACGCTTTGCCCAAGCCTTCGCCAATCCGATCGAGCGCGATCGCGACCAGGCGGCACTCGACAAATTCCGGCTCATTACCGCGCCGTTCATCCTGCGCCGGCTCAAGACCGACAAATCCATCATTGCCGACCTGCCGGACAAGATCGAATCCAATCGCTACTGCGTGCTCACACCGCGCCAGGCCTCGCTCTACCAGACCACGGTCAGCACCATCATGGACGAGCTGGGCCAGACCGAAGAAGGCATCGAACGCCGCGGCATCATCTTCAAACTGCTCAACGCGCTCAAGCAGGTCTGCAACAGTCCGGCCCAGTACGGCCGCCAGAGCACCGCCGATATCGATGAATCAGGCAAGCTCGCCGCGTTCATCGAGATCATGCGGGAAGTAGACGCCGCCGACGAAAAAGCGCTCATATTCACCCAGTACCGGACCATGGGCGACCTGCTGACGCGCGCGCTGCGCGATGAGCTGGATCTGGAAGTGCCGTTCCTGCACGGCGGGCTCACACGTACAAGACGCGATGCGATGGTGGAAGACTTCCAGACCAATCCCGGCACCCGCGCCATGGTGCTGTCGCTCAAGGCCGGCGGCACCGGCCTGAACCTCACCGCCGCCAGTCAGGTGATCCATTACGACCTGTGGTGGAATCCGGCGGTCGAACGCCAGGCCACCGATCGGGCTTATCGCATCGGCCAGCATCGTAACGTCATCGTGCATCGCCTGATCACCGAAAACACGTTCGAGGAGAAGATCGACGAGATGATCCAGGCCAAGAAAGAGCTGGCCGATCTGGCCGTTGCCAGCGGCGAGCAGTGGATCAGCGAACTCTCGGACAGTCAGCTGCGCGATCTGGTGGCGCTGTAGCGACGCCACCAGGCGGCGGCAACAAGCCTCCGGGCCGCTATGGCGTGGTGCGCGTGCGTGAACTTACGCCGTACTGCGCCCGATAGGCGCGAATCGCTGCGACCGTGTCTTCGCTGTATCGGTCGTGCGCGTAGTCGATTACATCGCTCAGTGTTGCGACCGCAATGGTGGGGATGCCTTCATCCTCGGCCAGGGCCTGTAATGGCGATCGGTCATCGGCGCCACGCTCCTGGCGGTCGAGTGCGATCAGCACGCCGGCAACGTCCGAGCCGGCGGCGCGAATCATGGCGATCGCTTCGCGCACGGCCGTACCCGCGGTGATCACGTCGTCGACGATCACCACGCGCCGGCCGAGTGGGGCGCCAACCAGCGTGCCGCCTTCGCCGTGATCCTTGGCTTCCTTGCGGTTGTAGGTGAACGGCACGTCGTAACCGTGCTCGGCGAGCGCACAGGCCACCGTGGCCACCAACGGAATGCCCTTGTAGGCGGGGCCGAACAGGCTGTCGTAGTCGATATTCGCGGCGGTGAGTGCTGCGGCATAACCGGCGGCGAGTTGTTTCATCCCGGCGCCCGAGGCAATCGCGCCCATGTTGAAGAAATAAGGGCTGACGCGGCCGGACTTGAGCGCGAATTCACCGAACTTCAGTGCGACGTAGCGGTCGGCGAGAGTCAGGAATTGCTGGCTGAAGTCAGGAGTCGATTCGGTCATCGCGTGCTTTCCGGCGTTGTGGGCTTGGGCGTTCGAGCACGTATGATACGGGCTGCTCCGAGCGTCAGCGACCGCCGCGCTCTGCCAATCACAGCACAGGAAATCGTCGATGCGGGTCATGTCTTTCAACGCGAACGGTATTCGTGCGGCCCAGCGCAAGGGGTTTTTCGAGTGGATGGCGACCCAGGATCCGGATGTGGTCTGTATTCAGGAATTGAAGGCGCAGCAGCACCAGCTCGAAGGCATCGAGGCGTTCTGGCCGGCCGGCTATCACTGCTTCTATGAAGAGGCGACCAACCGCAAGGGTTATTCCGGCGTGGCGATCTACACCAAGCGCGAGCCGGACGAGATCATCCGTGGCATGGGGCATGACGAGTTCGACGGCGAGGGGCGCTATATCGAAGCGCGCTTCAAGCTGCCCGGCGGTGATCTGAGTATCGCCAGTCTGTATGCGCCGTCGGGTTCCTCCGGCGATCATCGACAGGATTCCAAGGAGCGATATCTCGTGCATTTTCCGGCGCTGCTCACCGCGCGGGCCGCCGCACCGGGCGATTACCTGGTCTGCGGCGACTGGAATATCGCACACAAGGAAATCGATCTGAAGAACTGGAAGAACAACAAGAAGAACTCGGGTTTCCTGCCGCACGAGCGCGAATGGATGGATCGCCTGTTCGGCGAGATGGGTCTGGTGGATGTCTTTCGCGGGATCAATCCCGACGAGGATCAGTTCACCTGGTGGTCCAACCGTGGACGCGCCTGGGACAATAACGTGGGGTGGCGTATCGACTATCACGTGGCCACGCCCGGGCTGGCGGCCAAGGCCACGGCCGAGCATGTCTATCGTGAAGAACGCCTGTCTGATCACGCGCCACTGACGATCGACTATGACGTCGAATTCTGAGTTTCGCGTAGCGGGCAAGGCCGGGTCTGACGCCGGCGTCGAAGACAACGCCACCGCGCCTCGCGACTGGCAGGCCGCGCTTCGGGTTTATCTGCAGCCGCGCGTCATCGGCATGGCGTTCCTCGGATTCTCCTCGGGGCTGCCGTTTCTGCTCGTGTTCTCCACGCTGTCGGCCTGGCTGGCACAGGAGGGCGTATCCAAGACGACGATCGGATTCTTCTCCTGGATCGGGATGATGTACTCGATCAAGTTTTTCTGGGCGCCGGTGGTGGATCGTTTTCCGCTGCCTGTGCTTGGGCGCCTGCTCGGGCGTAGACGGGCCTGGATGCTGGTCGCTCAGATCGGTTTGGCCACGGGGCTGGTCGCCATGGCAACGACCGATCCGACTGCCGATCTCGAACGCCTGGCGTGGTTCGGACTGCTGGTCGCGTTCTCGTCGGCCACGCAGGACGTGGCCATCGACGCCTGGCGTATCGAAGCCGTGGCCGACAGTATTCAGGGCGCGATGGCGGCGACTTATCAGGCCGGTTACCGTATTGCCCTGCTGACTGCGGGCGCCGGCGCGTTCTATATCGCATCGGCCACGACCTGGCCGACAACGTATCTGGCCATGGCCGCCCTGGTCGGCGTGGGCATGATTACCGTGCTGCTTGTCGCCGAGCCCGAAGCCTCGCGCACCGCAGGCGCGCTCGCGCGCGAGCCGTGGGTGGACGAGCATCTGGCCACCATCGATTTCCTGCCGGCCTGGCTGCACGGCGCCTATGGCTGGGTGCTGGCGGCCGTGGTCTGCCCGCTGGTCGATTTCTTCGTCCGCTTTGGGCGGCAGGCGCTGCTGATCCTGCTGTTCGTGAGTGTGTTCCGGGTGACCGATATCACCCTCGGTGTGATGGCCAATCCGTTCTATCTGGACTTGTTCTATACGCTGCCCGAGATCGCCAGCGTGTCCAAGATATTCGGCGTGCTGATGACCATCGGCGGCGCGGCCCTGGGCGGCGTGCTGGTCGTGCGCTACGGCATTCTCAAGCCGTTGCTGGGCAGTGCGATACTGGCCGCGGCCACCAATCTGGCGTTTGCCTGGCTCGCTACCCAGGGTCCGGATGCGCAGGCGATGCTGGTGTTCAACACGGGCCTGCTGGATATGGCGAGTCAGCCGGGCATGCTCGATTTTGTGCTCACGCCTTTTCTCAATACGCCTTGGCAGCCGGCCAATCCGGGGCTCGTATCGCTGGCGCTGACCGTTTCGGCTGACAACCTGTCGGGCGGCATGGCCGGGGCCGCGTTCATTGCCTATCTGTCGAGCCTGACCAACACCGCCTACACGGCCACCCAGTACGCGCTGTTTTCATCGCTGATGACGCTGCCGGGCAAGTTCCTCGGCGGCTTTTCGGGCTGGATGGTCGACCACTACGGTTATGTCTGGTTTTTTGGCTACACGGCCGCAGCCGGATTACCGGCCATTGTGCTCGTGATGTGGCTGATACGCTTTCATCGGCGCGCAACATCGGCAACCCATGGCTGAGTGCGCGGTCTATATGTTCATTGCCCGCAAAGGAATAACCCAATGATGCGACCACAACCCGCCACCCATGTGTCGATCAGCGCTCTGGCGCTTGCTGCTGCCTGTCTGCTGCCGCTGGCGAGCGTGGCTGCGCCGCAGGCCGACGGCCCGGCTGTCGACGCCATGGCGCTCTATAATCAGGGCGCGGCTGTGGTGCAGGATCGCCGGGATCTCGATCTCAAGGCGGGCACGCAGCAGGTTGCGTGGCCGGTAAGCGGCCGGCTGCGCCCCGAGACCCTCTGGCTGGAAGGCCAGGGCATCATATTGACCGGTTTTTCGGCCGAACGGTCGGGCGATGCGAATAGCGATCCGCTGGCCGCGCGTGTCGGCCAGGACATTACGCTGGTGCGCGATGCGGCCGGCGACAGCGACGGCTCCACCCGACAGGCAACCCTCGTCGCCGCACGCGGCGACGCGGTCTATGTGCGCGTCGACAATCGTATCGAGCGGATCGCTGTTGGTTCGCCCTGGCATATCACCTGGCCGGTCGACGGCGCCAAGGCGACGCAAGGCGAAGGCGTGCAACTGGCTATTGACGCCGATACGGCGGCCAAGGTGCCGGTGACCGCGACCTATCAGATCGACGGGCCGAGCTGGCAGGCCAGCTATACCGGCCGATACGACGCCGAGACCGGCCAGCTTGCGCTTGTCAGCATGGCAGTGATCGATAACAGCGGCGGTGCGCGTCTTGCTGCCGACAAGGCCTGGCTGGTAGCCGGCGATGTCGCTCGAGCCGGCCGCGGCGGACCGCAGCCCATGATGATGGCGCGCGGTGAGGCCAAGATGGCCGACAGCGCACCGCAGGCCGCAGGCGACACCTATCGCTACGAACTGGACGGCGCGCTCGACGTGCCGGCCGGCGGCGTGCGAGCGGTGTCGATGATGGCGCCGATGACTTTCGATGCGACCCGTCGTTATCGTTTCGATCACTACTGGTATGCCAACGGTGACGACAACGCGCGCGAGCACGCCCAGATCCGCCTGAGCTTCGACAACACCAGCGACAAGCCGCTTCCGGCCGGTGCTATGCGGATCTACGACGGTCAGAGTCAGGCACGGCTCATGGGCGAGGATCAGATCGGCGATACGCCCACGGCCGCACCAGTCGCGCTCACGCTCGGCAGCGCTTTCGATATCACCAGCACGCGCAAGATCGTCTCGGAGGAGACCAGCGACACCGGCCAGCGCGCGCGCACCATCAAGCTCACGCTGTATAACGCCAGCGACCGCAAGGCCGCGGTGGACGTTGTCGAGCAGTTACCCGAAGGAGCGAAGATCACCTCGGCGTCGATCACCCAGACAGGCGAGGCCGCTGCCAACACGGGCCGCTGGGCCATCGATCTGACGCCCGATGATCAGCGTCAGCTCATCTATACGGTCGAGTGGCCGACAGACAACAACTGAAGCACGCCGGTTCCCGGCCTGCGCGGACCGGCCGGGGCTCGATCGATTCAGTGGTCGCGTTTGACGATTTCGGCGGCAATTTCGCGCAGCGGCGCCGCACGTTCGCCGAAGATCGACAGCGCCTCGATGGCCTCGTTATAGAGCCGTTCGGCCAGCGACTTGGCGGCGTCCAGGCCCAGCAGCGCCGGGTAGGTTGCCTTGTCGTGGGCAATATCCGAGCCCTGGGTCTTGCCGAGTTTTTCAGTGGTGGACTCGATATCCAGCACGTCGTCGTGTACCTGAAATGCCAGGCCGATACGGCGGGCGAACAGGTCCAGCGCGGCGCGTTGCTCCACGGCCAGTGTGGGCGCACTGTCGGCCGCCATCATCACGCAGGCGCGCAGCAGCGCGCCAGTCTTGAGGTTGTGCAGACGTTCCAGGGCCTCTACCTGAATCGTCTTGCCTTCGCTGGCCATGTCCAGCGCCTGGCCACCCACCATGCCGTGCGAGCCGCAGGCCTGGGCAAGGGTCGCCATGAGCGCGGCCCGCACGGCCGGCGTATCGCCGATGGACGGGTCAGTGGCGATCACCTCGTAGGCCAGTGCCTGTAGCGCGTCGCCGGCAAGAATTGCGGTGGCTTCGTCGAAGGCGATATGCGCGGTCGGCTTGCCGCGTCGTAGCGCGTCGTCGTCCATCGCGGGCAGATCGTCGTGGATCAGCGAGTAGGCATGGATGAATTCGACGGCGCAGGCCGGCGCGTCCAGACGATCCGGGGCGATCCCGAGTACGGCGCCCGTTGCATAGACCAGCCTAGGGCGAATCCGCTTGCCGCCGTCGAGCACGCTATAGCGCATGGCCTCGTGCAAGCGGCCGGGCTGTTCCTGTGCCGAGGGCAGCAGCCGATCCAGCACGGATTCGATACGTTGGCTATAATTGTGTATTAGGCAGCTATCCATGATCCAGCTCGACTGACCGTTGTAGTGCGGTGACCGCCCAAGCGACGGCGCGCTAGCTAGCCATTAAAAGGCCGATATCGTCAACATCGTTAGCGCGGGACAAGTCGTGCTTGTTGTATCTTGTGGGCCTGAAAAAAGACTCTGATTCAATCCTGATTGCTCCAATCTTCAAGGACCTGTGCGCTCATGTCCCAAGCGTTTTCCGAAGCCGCCGACCGCCACCGCGCTCGTGATTTTCAGGACGAAATTCTGCCGCGTGTGTCGCGCACATTTGCGCTGACCATTCCGGAATTACCGAAAGAACTGCGTGTTGCTGTGGGCAACGCCTATCTGCTGTGTCGTATTGCCGACACCATCGAGGACGACGCCGAGCTGGCGGCCGACGACAAGGCGTATTGGCACACCGAGTTCACCCGCGTGGTCGAGACCTGTGCGGGCGGGCAGATATTTGGCCAGGCGCTGGTCGACCAGCTGGCGCCGGCCACATCCGCAGACGAACGCCGGCTGGTGGCGGACACGGACCTGGTGATTGCAGTCACGGCGAGCCTGAGCGCGCGCCAGCGCGAGGCCATTTCGCGCTGCGTGCGCATCATGTGCGCCGGCATGCCGGACTTCGAGCGCAACGCCTCGCTCGAGGGGCTGGCCACGCTGGCTCATCTGGATCGCTACTGCTACTTCGTGGCCGGTGTGGTCGGCGAGATGCTGGCCGACCTGTTCTGCGACTGCGACCCGGCTATCGATACGGCCAGCGCCGAACTGCAGCGTCTGGCGGTGTCCTTTGGCCAGGGGCTGCAGATGACCAATATCCTCAAGGATATCTGGGACGACCATGATCGCGGCGTCTGCTGGCTGCCGCGCGACGTGTTCGCACGCCACGGCTTCGATCTGTCGCGCCTGGCGGATTTTCGCCGCAGCGGCGGCGATGCGGCCTTTGCCGCAGGGCTGTCCGAGCTGATTGGCATCGCCCACGGCCATCTGCGCAACGCGCTCGACTTCACGCTGACCATTCCCGCCGAGCAGAAGGGCATCCGGCGATTCTGTCTGTGGGCGATCGGGCTGGCGTTGCTGACCCTGCGCAAGATTCATGCGAACCCGCAGTTCACCGAGGCCGATCAGGTCAAGGTGTCACGGCGCAGCGTGCAGGCGACCGTGTTGACCACCAATCTGGCGCTGGGCGACGACGATCGCCTGCGTCGGCTGTTTCATATGACCGCGGCCGATCTGCCGGCACTCACCCCGCGCCTGGCCGATGTGCCGGGCGCACAGGTGACGCCTGCTGGCGCGGTCCCCGTCGAGCGGCGGGCGCCGCCGCCGGACGGGCTCGAAGCGGCTATCGAGTCGGCGCGCCACCGCCTGTTGACCGATCAGCAGGCTGACGGCCACTGGCGCTATGAATGCGAGGCCGACTGCACGATCCCGGCCGAATATATCCTGATGATGCATTTCGTCGACGATATCGAGCCCGGCGTGCAGGGGCGTATTGCGGCCTACCTGCGTTACAAGCAGGCCGCCCACGGCGGCTGGCCGCTGTACTACGGCGGCGATCTGGACGTGAGCGCATCCGTGAAGGCCTATTACGCGCTCAAGCTGGCCGGCGACGACGTCGACGCGCCGCATATGGTGCATGCGCGCGAGGCCATTCTGGCCCGCGGCGGCGCGGCAGCGGCCAATGTCTTCACCCTGATCGCGCTCGCCCAGTTTGGCCAGGTGCCCTGGCGGGCGGTGCCGTTCATTCCGGTGGAGGTCATGCTCATGCCGGAGTTCTCGCCGTTCCATCTGTCCAAGGTGAGTTACTGGTCGCGCACGGTGATGGTGCCGCTGTTCATCCTGTGCAGCCTGCGCACCATGGCCAAAAATCCGCAGGGCGTGAACGTGCGCGAACTGTTCACGATTGCGCCCGAGAACCAGCGTGATTTCATCCCGGCAAAATCCTGGGTACAGCGAGCCTTCAAGGGGCTGGATACCGTGGGGCGCTCGATCGAGCCGCTGATTCCCGGCTTTCTGCGCCAGCACGCCATGCAGCGCGCCGAACGCTGGATCATCAAGCGCCTGAACGGAGAGGACGGCATCGGCGCTATCTTTCCGGCCATGGTCAACGTCTACGAGGCCCTTGGCGAACTCGGCTACGCCGCCGATCATCCGTATCGGGCACAGACGCGCAAGGCGATCGATGATCTGGTGTTCGAACATGGCGACATGGCCAGCGTGCAGCCCTGTGTCTCGCCGGTATGGGATACGGGCCTGGCAAGCCTGGCGCTGCAGGAGGCCGCCAACGCGGCCGATACGCCGCCGGTACGCGCCGCGCTCGACTGGCTGGCTGCGCGTCAGGTGCTCGATGCGCCCGGCGACTGGCGCGACCAGCATCCGGAGCTGCCCGGCGGCGGCTGGCCGTTCCAGTATGCAAACGACTTCTATCCGGATCTGGACGATACGGCGGTCATTGCCTGGGCCATGTACAACACCGGTGACGGCGCAACCTACGGCCGGGCGATCACGCGTGCGGCGAACTGGCTGTGCGGCATGCAGTCGGCCAACGGCGGTGTTGCGGCATTCGATTCCGATAACAACCACGAGTATCTGAACCAGATCCCGTTTGCCGATCACGGCGCGCTGCTCGATCCGCCCACAGCGGATGTGACCGCTCGTGTGCTCACCTTGCTTGGCCGCATGGGCCGGCCCGAGGATGAACAGACGATCGAACGTGGTCTGACGTATCTCGAGCGCGAGCAGGAAGCCGATGGCTCCTGGTTTGGCCGCTGGGGCACCAACTATGTCTATGGCACATGGTCGGTGCTGGTCGCGCTCGAGGCAATCGGCCAGGATATGAGCCAGGCCTGGATCCAGCGCGCGGTGATGTTTCTCAAGGGCATGCAGCGCCGCGACGGCGGCTGGGGCGAGGACAACGGCAACTACTGGAATCCGCCGCGCGGGCGCTCTGATATCACCACGAGCTTTCAGACCGCGTGGGCGATGATGGGCCTGATGGCGGCCGGCGAGCGCAACAGCGACGCACTCGCCCGTGGTGCGGCCTGGCTGATCCGAACCCAGGGCGACGACGGCGCCTGGCATGATCCAGACCACACCGCGCCCGGTTTTCCGCGCGTGTTCTATCTGAAATATCACGGCTATACGCGCTATTTCCCGCTGTGGGCGCTGGCGCGCTATCGCAATCTGCACCCGGCCCAGGATCGCGGCCAGGGCAAAGACAAGCCACGTCCATCATGACCATCGGCATCGTCGCGGCCCTGCCGGGCGAAGCCCGTGCACTGGCTCGGTTGCGGGCTCGCGGCACGGCCCGGCTTGCCGACGGCAGCCTGCTGGCCTTGTCGGGGCTGGGCCATGAGCGCGCGAGTGCCACGGCGCGAACTCTGGTCGATGCCGGCGTCGACCGGCTGATCAGCTGGGGGAGCGCGGCGGCGCTGTTGCCCGCGCTGGCCCCCGGTGATCTGATGCTGCCGGAGACGATCGTGGCCGGCAACGGCCAGCGCCTGAGCTGCGATACGGCGCTGATCGAAGCCTTTGCAGCGCGCTTTGATGCCGGCGTGCGGATCCGCTACGGCGCACTCGCCCAAGCGCCTAACGTCCTGGCAAATGTCGCCGCCAAGCAGTTTCTGCATGAACGCACGCAGGCCGCAGCGGCGGATATGGAAAGCGCTGCAATCGCGCGCGTTGCCGCCGAGGCCGGCATTGGCTTCATGGCGATTCGTGCGATCGCTGACGATGCGACCATGATCCTGCCGCCTGCCGCTCACGCTGCTGTAAACGACGACGGTGCCCTGCGCCCGTGGGCGATGCTGCGCGCACTCGCGGGCCGCCCGCGCACAACGCATGCCCAGCTACGTGCGCTCAAGCAACTGGCTGTCGCCTTCAAGGCCGCTCAGAACACGTTGGCTGTGGCCGCCGGGCATCTCATCGATTCCGAGAAAGCCGCATGAGCGGCACTACCGGTCGCCGGGTTTCGTCTTGGATAGAGGCCTGGGTGGCGCTGATGATGCGTCATGCGCTCGCGGTGGTGATGATCGGTGTGGTGCTTACCGCGGGCTGTGTCTGGCTGGCGGCCACGCAGCTGTCGATGAATACCGACAACGCCGATCTGATCAGCCGTGACGTGGGCTGGCGCCAGACCTATCTGAGCTATCAGCGGGCGTTTCCGGCCTATACCGATAATCTGGTTGTGGTCGTCGACGGCGCCACGCCGGAGCTTGCTGCACAAGCCACACGCCGACTGGCCGCGGGCATGCGCGCCGACACGTCGCGCTTCGAGTCGGTTTATGTGCCCGGCGGCGGCGAATTCTTTGCCCGCAACGGCCTGCTCTATCTGGATACCCCTGAACTGCAGTCGCTGGCCGACCGGCTGATCCGTATTCAGCCGTTTCTGGGACGGCTGTCGGCCGATCCCACGCTCGTGACGTTCTTCGATCTGCTGGAGCGGGCGATGGCGCCGGACGCGGCCGTGGATTTCGATCTGACCCCGGTGCTGCGCGAGCTCGACGGCGCGTTTGCGGCCAGTCAGGCCGGCGAGTTTCATCGGCTGTCCTGGCAGGCGCTGATGGGCGGGAACCAGACCCCCGGCGTATCCAATCAGCGCTTCATCATTGCCGCACCCAGGCTCGACTACGGCCAGCTATTGCCGGCCGCGCCGTCCATGGCACGCGTGCGTACGCTCGCCGCGGATCTCGAACTGGACGGCGGTCATGGCGTACAGGTGCGCCAGACCGGCGAGGTGGCGCTCTCCGACGAGGAACTGGCCAGCGTATCCAAGGGCGCAGCCTGGGGCGCGGCACTGGCGCTGGCGGCCGTGGGTCTGATTCTCTATCTGGGGCTGCGCTCCTGGCGGCTGATGCTGGCCGCACTCGCCAGCCTGATCGCCGGTCTGATCGGCACGGCGGCGTTTGCCGCAGTCGCCGTCGGCACGCTCAACCTGATCTCTATTGCATTCGCCGTGCTCTATATCGGCCTCGGTATCGATTACGCGATCCATCTGTGTCTGCGCTATCGCGAGGCACTTGCCGTCAACGCCGATCCGCGCCGGGCGCTGCCGCTGGCCGCCGGCGATGTGGGTCTGTCGCTGCTGCTGTGTGCGATCACCACCGCGGCCGGGTTCTTTGCCTTCATTCCGACGCCGTACTCCGGCGTGGCCGAACTGGGGCTGATTTCAGGCACCGGCATGTTCATCAGCCTGGTGGTGAGTCTGACCCTGCTGCCTGCACTTATCGGTCTTTTTGGCGCTGGCCGGGCGCCGGCGCCGCTGGCCCATACCGGTGCGGCCAGTCGTGCGCCGTTCATCAGCACGCGCGGTGCCCGGATGATCTGGATAGTCGCCGGCGTCACGGGCCTTGTCTGTGCCACGGCCTTGCCGTTCATCCGGTTCGACAGCAACACGCTCAATCTGAAGGATCCGACCAGCGAATCGGTGACGACTTATCGGGAGTTGCTTGCCGAGAGCGACAACTCGCCGTTGACGCTGGTCACGCGCCGCGATGATCTGGCCACCGCCGAGCGCCTGGCGACGCGCCTGGCCGATCTGCCCGAGATCGCGCGTGCGCTTACCGTCGGCGACTTCGTGCCGGCCGAGCAGGACGACAAGCTCGCCATCATCGGCGATCTGGCGCTCACGCTGGCGTTGAGCCCGCCCGACATGAACCAGACCGCCGAGCCGGCGGCCCAGCGCGTCGCCATTGCCGATTTCTCGGCGGCGCTTGGCGCATGGACGCGCCAAGTCGGCGACAGCGAAGCGGGTATCGCGGGTCAGCGCCTGGCGAGCACGCTGGCAGACTGGCAGACCGGGTTCGATGCACTCGACGCCGGTCGCCAGGCCGATGCGCTGGCCGAACTGCGGGCCAGCCTGCTGGCGGGCCTGGGGCCGCAGGTCGATAGCCTCATGACGTCGCTCAATGCCCGGGCCTTCGATCGCGCGGATCTGCCCGAAGCGATCCGTGCGCGCTGGATCGGTACCGATGGCTCGTTCCGGGTCGAGGCGTTTGCCAGCGGCGACCTGAACAAGGCCGAGGTGCTACGTGAGTTCGTGGCGGCCGCACGCACGGTCGAACCCGATATCACCGGTGCTCCGGTGCTTGAAGTCGCGGCAGGGCGCACTGTCTCGCAGGCTTTTGCAGCGGCTTTCGTGTATGCCGCGATCTTCATCACGCTGCTGCTGCTGGTGTTGCTGCGTAGTATCAAGGACACGCTGCGGGTGCTTGCACCGCTGGCGCTGACCGGGCTGATGCTGTGTGCAGTTTCGGTATGGGCGGGCATTCCGTTCAATTTTGCCAACGTCATCGCGCTGCCGCTTCTGCTTGGCGTGGGCGTGGACAGCGGCATCCATGTCGTGCACAGGCTGCGTGGCCACAAGCCGATCGACGGCGCGTTTCTGGCCACCAGCACGGCGCGCGCGGTGATCCTGTCGTCGCTGACTACGCTGGCCGGTTTCGGCAGTCTGGCGTTCTCGCATCATGCGGGTACGGCAAGCATGGGCCAGCTTCTGGCGATTGGCATGCTTGCGATTCTTGTAACAACCCTTATCGTAGTTCCAGCGTTAGTTGGTAATGACAACAATACGCAGCGCTCGCAGGATCCGTCGGACAATACCTAGGAACAATACTTAGGGTCTGATGTGGATTCAGACGGGCGTGGCGCTAGCGCCTCACTCGAATATGTTGTGCACAATTAAAAAGGCACGGGAGCGGAACAACATGAACGAATCCTCGGAGGGTGGCTGGATATCGCCGAGCGCATCGCGCCCGCTGGATGCGCGTCTGGCCCGGCGTCTGGTGGCGCCGCTCGAATCCACCCGGGCGACGCCCAATCATCTGACCACCCTGCGGCTGGTGCTCGGCTTGTCGGCTGCAGCGCTTCTGGCCAATGGCAATATCGCCTGGGCCAATGTCGGCGCTTTTGTCTTCGCGTTTTCCAACTTCGTCGATCATACCGACGGCGAACTGGCACGGATGTCTGGCGCGTCCAGCCGTTTCGGCCACTGGTATGACCTGATCAGCGATGCACTCATCCATACCCTGCTGTTCGCCGCTCTCGGTTATGGCCTGCGCAATGGCGCGCTGGGCGACTGGGCAGTGCTGATGGGCGCTGCGGCCGGTGCGGCGGTTGCCTTCATCTTCTGGCTGCATATGCATATGGAAGCGGTACTGGGCAAGTCGGATGCCAGCCTGCCGTCGGCGCGCTATTTCGAAATCGAAGACGTGCTCTATCTGTTTCCGCTGGTCACGCTGCTCCAGATCCGCACGCCGTTTCTTGTGGCCGCGGTGATCGGCGCGCCGGCCTTTGCAGTATGGCTCGGCGTGTATTTCCTGCGCCTGCGACGATCAGAGGCGGCCTGAGCGTGCGGGCCCTGGTTACCGGCGCTACGGGTTTTGTCGGCAGTGCGGTGGTGCGCGCCGCGCTCAGGGACGCCATGGCAGTGACCGCACTGGTGCGCGCCGATAGCGATACGTCTGCGCTTGCCGGGCTGGATATCGACCATGCGATCGGCACGCTGGGCGATGTCGACGCGTTGATGAGCGCCATGGCCGGCTGCGACACGGTCTTTCATGTGGCCGCCGACTATCGATTGTGGGCGCGCCGGCCCGACGAGCTGTATGCCAACAACGTCGAGGGCACGCGTCATGTGCTGGAGGCTGCCGCGCGCGCGGGCGTCACCCGCGTGGTCTATACCAGCAGTGTGGCCACACTGGGTCTGCCGGGCGACGCCACGCCCGGCGACGAAAACACGCCGGTAGGGCTTGCCGACATGATCGGGCACTACAAACGCTCAAAGTTTCTGGCCGAAGACGTCGCCCGCGAGTTTGCTGCGGACAAGGGTTACGCGCCCGATGTGGTCATCGTCAATCCGTCTGCGCCGATCGGCCCTAGAGACCACAAACCCACGCCCACCGGCCGCATGGTGCTGGACGCGGCGGCCGGGCGTATGCCGGCGTTCGTGGATACCGGCCTCAATGTGGCCCATGTGGATGACGTGGCCCGCGGCCATGTACAGGCGCTGCATCACGGCGTCTCCGGTCGGCGCTACGTGCTGGGCGGTACCGATATGACGCTGGCCGCGATCCTTGGCCTGATCGCCGAGCTCACCGATCGGCCGCCGCCCAGGGTCAAGCTGCCGCATGGTCTGGTCATGCCCGTAGCGCACGTGGCCGAGACCGTAGCTCGCTTTACCGGCAAGGCCCCGTTTGTGACCGTCGACGGCGTCAAGCTGGCCCGCAAGCGCATGTTCTTCTCGCACGCGCGTGCCACCCGCGAGCTGGGCTATGAGCCGCGCAGTGCACGCGATGCGCTGGCCGATGCCATCGCCTGGTATTTCGCGCATGGCTATCTGCCCGGCGGGCGCCGGCCATGATCCGTATGCTGCTCACGGGGCTTCTGGCCGGCGCGCCCCTGCTCGCCGCCGGCGCGCAGGCGTCTTCGGGGCCCGATGCCATCGTGGGTTTCTGGCAGACCGAGGACGGCGGCGCGGTGATCGAGATCACGAGCGCCGACGCCCTCGACGCTGAAAAATCAGGCTATCAAGGGCATCTGGCCTGGCTGCGTGAGAGCCACTACCCCGCCGACGACCCCCAGGGCATGGACGGCGAACCGGTCATCGACCGGCACAACCCGGACCCCGCGCTACGCACGCGTGCGCTGATCGGGCTGAAGCTGCTCACCGGGCTGCGTTATCGCGTTCGTGAGGACGGCGACGCGCGCTGGGTGGACGGGCATGTCTATGACACCGAGAACGGCAAGCGCTACGACTGCATCGCATGGCTTGCCGACGACGATCATCTAAAGCTGCGCGGCTATGTGGGCATCAAGCTGCTTGGGCGGACCACCACTTGGACACGCGTGGCTGATCCGGCCGCAGAGCCACCGATAAAAGGTTGATATGACTGATTATATTCGTTTTTCCGAAGATCTCGAAACCGAGCAGCCCGACGAAGACGCCAAGATCGCGGATATTGTGTCGGCACTGGGCGTGACCCATCGACTTGCCTTCGAGGCGCGTCGTCACGCCCCGCGGGACACCCACGCCAAGGGTCAGGGGTTCGTCAAGGGCACGCTGACGGTCGACGCCGACCTGCCGGCCGAACTGGCCCAGAGCCTGTTCGCCAGGGCCGGCGAGTATCCGGTGATCATGCGTTTTGCCACCGAGCCGGGCGCGATGCTCGACGACCGCACGCCGGCCGCGCGCGGCGTGTCGATGAAACTGATCGGCGTGGACGGCGACAAGATGGCTGGCGATGGCCGTGTCACGCAGGATTTTCTGTTCAACAACTGCCCGATCCTGCCGCTGGCCGACGTGACAACCTATCGCGAGATCCAGCAGTTGCGTGCGGCCTACCGCGACGATCCGGACGGCCTGGCCCGGGCCATCGAGGCCCGCGAGGACGCCGAACTCCAGAAGACTTTCGATCGCCTGCCCAATATCGACCTGCTGGCCAACGCCTATTACAGCCAGTCAGCGTTTCGCTACGGCGATCATGTCTGCAAGTACGGCCTGTTCCCGAATACCGAAGCCCAGGCGGCGCTCGCCGAACGCCGGGTTGTCGACGCCGACGGGCCGGGCATCCTGACCGAATGGCTTGAGGCCTATCTCGCGGAACACGATGCAGGCTTCGATTTTGCCGTGCAGCTCCAGACCGACCTGCAAGCCATGCCCATCGAGAATGCCGCCGTCGACTGGGACATACAGCTCAGCCCTTATCGAACCGTCGCCCGGGTGCATCTGCCGCGCCAGCAGCCGTACACGCCCGAGCGCCGGGTCTATGGCGACGATGTGCTGTCGTTCGACTCCTGGGCAGGGCGTACCGATCTACGCCCGCTCGGCTCGATCAATCGGGTGCGCGCCAAGGCTTATCGCGCGTCGTCCAGGCTGCGCCATCACCTCAACGCCCGCGCCGAGTACGAGCCCACATCGATCGACGATATTCCGGACTGAGTCCGCGAGGGCGTCTCAAGGACAAGGAGTGCAGATATGACCACGACCACTGCCGAGCCGCGGGCCGCGGCTGACACTAGCCATACGCCGGATACGGGTTTTATGTCGGCGCTGGATACGCCGGCGCTCAAGGCGCGCTTTGATACAGACAACGAATTCCTGTTTCTGGACGAATTCCTGCCGGCCGAGACCAGCCGTGCGTTCGCTGCGCGTATCCCGAAGCTGATGGAGACCGTGCATCGGAACTTCATCCCGAAGCACAAGAAGGGCGGCAGCGTGAGCCGCTATACGCTGGATGATCTGGCGCCCGAGATTCCGGCGCTGTATCGCAACCCCGAGTTCATCGCCTGGCTGGAAAAGCTCACCGGTGAATCGCTGCAGGTCTGCCCCGAGTCCGATCCGCATGCCTACGCGCTGTATTTCTATACCGAGCCGGGCGACCATATCGGCTGGCATTTCGATACGTCGTATTACGCCGGCAAGCGTTATACGCTGCTGCTGGGCGTGGTGGACGACTCCACCAGCCAGCTCGAGTTCGAGCTGTTCAAGAACGACGAGGCCCGCGAGTCGGTCAAGGACGCCCGCAACCTGCGCCCCGGTGCGATGTGTTTTTTCAACGGCGACAAGGTCTGGCACCGCATCACCCCGCTGGGCGAGAACGAAACCCGCATCTCGTTGACCTTCGAGTACGTCACCGATCCGCATATGGGACGCTGGCAGCGCTTCATATCCAATATGAAGGACTCGATCGCCTATTTCGGCTTCAAACAGGTGTTCACACGTGCACTCGGATTGTCTGGCGCCAAGCGTGCCTCGACCAAGAGCAACCCGAGTACGCGTTGAAACGAACTGCGGCCATCATGGCGTTGATCGGCATCGGCCTGTTCACGGCGGTGCTGGTCTGGCAGGGCGCGGGCGACCTGCTCGCCGCCCTGTCGGTTGCCGGCTGGGGGCTGGTGGTCGTCGCGGCATGGCATCTGGTGCCGCTGGTCATCGACAGCCACGCCTGGCGGATCCTGTTCAACCGGCCGCGGCCGGGATGGGCCCGGATCTTCTGGGCGCGCTGGATCGGCGAATCAATTAATGGCCTGCTGCCGGTGGCCCAGGTCGGCGGTGATGTCGCCAAGGCACGACTGCTTGTACTGCCCGGTCAGCGCGTGGGCCATACGGGCAGCGAGGTCGGTGCGACGGTCGTGGTCGATACCACGCTGGCGGTCGTCACCCAGATGCTGTTCGCGCTCATCGGCGTGGCCATGCTGCTCGCCCTGCTGGACCGGCCGGAGCTGGCCTGGGGGCTGGTGTGCGGCATTGCGGTGATGGGCGCGCTGGTGGGCCTGTTCTATCGGCTGCAGCGCGGCGGGCTGTTCAGCGCTCTGGCCGGCATTCTCAACAAGCTCTCGGGCGGCGCGGCCGCCTTTGATTTCGTCGGCGGCGCGGCAGCACTTGACAACGCCGTGGGCGCGATCTATCGCCAGCCCTGGCTCGTGCTGCGTGCTGCATTGTGGCGCCTCGTCGGCTGGCTGGTCGGCGTCGGCGAGGTATGGCTGGCACTGTATTTTCTCGGCGCGCCGGTGAGCATCGCCGACGCGCTCATGCTGGAAGCGCTGGGCCAGGCGGTACGCGGCGCGGCGTTTGCCATTCCCGGCGCGCTCGGCGTGCAGGAGGGCGGCTATGTACTGCTCGGCTCGCTGGTCGGCCTGTCGCCCGACACCGCGCTTGCGCTGTCGCTGTCCAAGCGCGTACGCGAACTGGCGTTTGGTATTCCGGGCCTGATCGCCTGGCAGATGGCCGAAGGGCGTGCCCTGCGCCGGTCGTCATCCTCTTATTCTGTCTAGACAAAGGATCAATCATGCATGCAGTTCTACTAGCGGCCGGCGTCGGTCGACGATTGATCGAGGTCACCGGCGGCGGGCCCAAGTGTCTGTTGCCGTTCGATGGGGTCAGCCTGCTCGAACGGCATCTGCGCCAGCTTGCCGCGGCCGGCGTGCATCGGCTGACGATCGTCACCGGCTGCGAAGCCATGCAGATCCAGCAGGTTCTGGCGGCGATCGTGCCTGACGCCGCGCCGGAGATGACCATCGACACCATCCAGAATCCGGATTTTCGTCTGGGTAGCGCGTTGAGCGTGCTCGCCGCACGCGCCGTGCTCGAAGCCGGCGACGACGTGCTGCTGATGGACGCCGACGTGCTCTACGATAGGCGCATGCTGGCCCGGCTCATCAACAGCCCTCACGACAACGTGTGTCTCATGGATCGCGACGTCGATGCCAGCGACGCAGAACCGGTCAAGCTGGCCGTGGCCGGCGCTGTGCCGGTCGGCTTCGACAAGCAGCTGCCGGCGGATCTGGACTACGACACGATCGGCGAATCGGTCGGTTTCTTTCGGCTGACGGCCGATATGACCGCGGGACTGGTCGCGGCCTGCGAGCAGGTCTGCCGGGCAGACGCCGATGCGCCCTACGAGCACGCCCTGCGCGATGTGCTGTTGGCCAGTCCCGGGGCCTTCGGGATCGAGGACGTCACCGGTCTGCCGTGGATCGAGATCGACTATCCGCAGGACGTCGATCGCGCGGTTGACGAGATCCTGCCGCAGCTCGAGGCACTGGCATGACCGGCACGCCGCCGGCGCAGCCGCGCAGCCGTGCGCGCCAGCTGCGTGATCTGCTGGCATCGCATCAGCTCGAATTCATCATGGAAGCCCATAACGGGCTGTCTGCGCGCATCGTCGAAGAGGCCGGTTTTGCCGGCATCTGGGCGTCGGGGCTGGCGTTGTCGGCGGCCTTTGGCGTGCGCGACTCCAACGAGGCAAGCTGGACCCAGGTGCTCGAGGCCGTGGAGTTCATGGTTGACGCCACATCGATCCCGATTCTGCTCGACGGCGATACCGGCTATGGCAATTTCAACAACCTGCGCCGGCTGGTCACCAAGCTTGAATCCCGCGGTGTCGCGGGCGTCTGTATCGAGGACAAGCTGTTTCCCAAGACCAACAGCTTCATCGACGGCGAGCGGCAGGCGCTGGCCGATGTGGACGAGTTCTGCGGCAAGATCCGCGCCGGCAAGGACGCCCAGCGTGATCCGGACTTCTGTATCGTCGCCCGCGTCGAGGCCCTGATCGCGGGCTGGTCGGTCGAGGAAGCGCTGGACCGGGCCCGGGCCTATCGCGAGGCCGGGGCCGATGCGATTCTCATCCACGACAAGGCACCGCGGTTCGACAATATCCAGGCTTTCGCCGACGCCTGGAACGCAGACGCAGACAATCGCTGTCCGCTGGTGATCGTGCCCACCAAGTATTACTCCACGCCCACCGACGTGTTCCGTGCCGCCGGCATCAGCCTGGTGATCTGGGCCAATCACAATATCCGGGCCGCGACCGTGGCCATGCAGCGCACCGCCCGCGAGATCTTCACAGACCAGAGCGTCGCCGGGCTCGAGGATCGTATCGCGCCGGTGTCCGAGATATTCCGCCTGCAGGGCGACGACGAACTGCGCGCTGCCGAGCGCCGCTATACCGGCAGCGATACGCCGATACATGCCGTGGTACTCGCCGCCACCCGTGGCGAGGGCCTGGAGTCGGTCACCGAAACGCTGCCCAAGGCGATGCTTTCGATCGGCGGCAAGCCTCTGCTGCGACGGCTGGTCGATGTGTTCAAGGCCCAGGGCATTCACGACATCACCGCGGTGGCCGGCTATCGGGCCGAGGCCATCGACGTGCCCAGCGTGCGTGTGGTCGAGAACGCCGACTATGCGGCCACCGGCGAACTGGCCTCGCTGGGCCATGCGCGTGCGCATTTCGGCGACGACAATATCGTGCTCTACGGCGACCTGATCTTCCGCCGGCACGTGCTCACCGATCTGCTCGAGGCGGCCGGCGATATCGTGGTGGTTGTGGACTCCGGGCCGGCCGGCGACGATCGGACGTTGCGGGACCCGGCCTGGTGCAGCGCGCCCGACGACCGTTCGCTGTTTGCCCAATGTGTCACGCTGAGCCACGTTGGCGCGGCGCATGCGCCAAATGATCGGCCGTGCGGTCGCTGGATCGGCCTGATGCGCGCCCGCGGCGAAGGCCGTGCGCGGATCGCCGAGGCCATCGAGACGCTACAGGCTGCCGGTCGCTACGAGAGCGCCGGCGTGCCGGATCTGCTCAATACGCTCATCGCTGCCGGCGTGCGCGTGAACGTGGTCTATATCACCGGCCATTGGCTGGATGTAAACGATCTCGATGATCTGCGTGCCGCCGGTGACTTCGCCTATGGAGAAACCCCGTGATTCAAGCCTCCGATTTCATCGATGCGGCGCGTGCGCGCGGCTACGCCTTCTATGCCGGCGTGCCGTGCTCGTTTCTTACGCCGTTCATCAACACCGTGATCGACGACGAACGCCTGACCTATATCTCTGCCGCCAATGAAGGCGACGCGGTGGCTGCGGCCGCCGGCCAGGCGCTCGCCGGCGGCCGCGCGGTGGCGATGATGCAGAACTCCGGGCTGGGCAACGCGGTGTCGCCGCTCACATCCCTGACCTGGGTGTTCAAGCTGCCTATCCTGTTGATCGTGACCTGGCGCGGTGCCGCGGATGTAGCCGACGAGCCGCAGCATGAGCTGATGGGCCGGATCACCACCGACATGCTCGACAGCATGGAGATTCCCTGGGAAGTCTTTCCGAACGAAGCCGGCGCGATCGCGGCCGCGCTCGACCGTGCTGATACGCACATGGCCGAGACCGGCCGGCCGTATTGCCTGGTGATGAAGAAAGACACGGTGGCCCCGGCCGAACTGATGGATCGCAGCTCGCCCAGCCAGAGCCGGGGCGCGATCACTTTCCGGCCGGCCCCGCGCAAGGCCCGGCACCTGCCGGGTGTCAGCCGGCGCGACGCGCTGGCCTACCTGGTAGAGCGCAGCGATGTGCACAACAGCGTCATCATCGCCTCGACCGGCTATGCCGGACGTGAACTGTTTGCCGTGGCTGATCGCCCCAATCATCTGTATATGGTCGGCGCCATGGGCTGCGCGCCGCTGCTGGGGCTGGGCCTGGCGCTGGCGCGGCCGGATCTGAAGGTCATTGTCATCGACGGCGACGGCGCAGCGCTCATGCGTCTCGGCGGAATGGCCACGCTGGCTGCCTACGGCCCTGCCAATCTTGCCCATCTGCTGCTCGACAACGGCATGCACGAATCCACGGGCGGTCAGTCCACCGTCTCGGCGGGCCTGTCGTTTGCCTCTATTGCCGCGGCCTGTGGTTATCGAACCACCTACGAAGGATATGATCTGCGGCTGGTCGATGACGTGCTGGCCGGCAGCACACAGGGCCCGGCGTTCTCGCATCTGCATATCGAGTCCGGTGTCGACAAGGCCGGCCTGCCGCGTCCGGATCAGAGCCCGGCAGACGTGCGGGCACGGTTCATGAACCATATCGGAGCCGTGTCTTGATCCTGCTCAATCCCGGGCCGGTGACGCTGACGCCGGGCGTGCGGGATGCGCTGGCGGCCGAGGACCTGTGTCATCGCGAGCCCGAGTTTGCCGATCTGCAGGACACGATCCGCAGTCGCCTGCGTGCGGTGTATGAGCTGGATGAACGCTGGGCAGCGGTGCTGCTTTCGGGCTCGGGTACGGCCGCCGTCGAGGCGATGATCAGTTCTTTGCCGGGCGACGATGCGCGGCTGTTGATCGTCGAGAACGGCGTCTATGGCGAACGCATGACAAAGATGGCCGCCATCCACGGCATCGCCCACGAGACAATCACGCTCGAATGGGGCGCGGGTATCGACACGGATGTGCTGGCCGAGCGATTGGCCGAGCGCCAATTCAGCCACCTTGCACTTGTTCATCACGAGACCACGACCGGTCGCCTGAACGATCTGGAGGCCATTGGCGCAGTCTGTGCCGAGTACGAGACGCCGATGCTTGTCGACGCGGTAAGCAGCTTCGGCGCCGAGGCGATAGATTTCACCAGTCTGCCGATCGTGGCTGTTGCGGCCACGGCCAACAAATGCCTGCACGGTGTGCCGGGCGCGGCCTTCGTGATTGTGCAGCGCAGCGCATTGGCGGTCGGCCGCGCGCGTTGCCTGTATCTGGACCTGGCGACCTACTGCAAAAAACAGGACGCTCGCAGCACGCCGTTCACGCCGGCCATCCCGGCTTTCCATGCGTTAGCCCAAGCGCTGGCCGAGCACGCCGAGGAGGGCGGCTGGCAGGCGCGTCGGACACGCTATCGACGGCTCGCCAGGCAGGTGGCCGACGGACTTGCCGAACACGGTATCGAAGCAGTGATGGACGCCGACCATTCGTCCTGTGTGCTGCGCGCATACCGTCTGCCCGAAGGCATGTCCTACGACACCCTCCACGACCATCTCAAGGCCGACGGTTTCGTGATTTACGCCGGGCAGGGCGGGCTCGCGGCCTCGATATTCCGTATTTCCACGATGGGCGCGATTGATACGGTCGACATGGATCGCCTCATCGCGGCGATCGCTCATCTCGTACACAACTGAATGTTGCAGTTGCAGCATGGTGGCTGCATCAAGAGTGTATGATGAACAGATAAAGACGACGTCTGGCGTCGCCACCACAATTTCATGGCACGGGCCGTCGGTCCATGCCCGGATCTTCTCAAGAGGTTTCATATGGCCGTACCCCTGATTCAACAGTATCGCGTGGCCCGCTACATCATGGGCAAGAAGCTCGCCCGTGAAGAGAAATACCCGCTGGTGCTGATGCTGGAGCCGTTGTTCCAGTGCAATCTGGCCTGTGCCGGCTGCGGCAAGATCGATCAACCCAAGGACGTGCTCAAGCAGCGCATGAGCGTTGAAGACGCGCTGAACGCGGTGGACGAATGCGGTGCGCCGATGGTGTCGATTCCCGGTGGCGAGCCGTTGATCCACAAGGAAATGCCCCAGATCATCGAGGGCATCGTGGCGCGCAAGAAATTCGTCTATCTGTGCACCAACGCGCTGTTGATGAAAAAGAAGATGGATCAGTACAAGCCGTCGCCGTATTTCACCTGGTCGGTGCATCTGGACGGGCTCAAGGCGCGTCACGACGAATCCGTCTGTCAGGAAGGCGTGTTCGAGAAAGCCGTGGAAGCCATCGAGATGGCGCGTGACCGCGGTTTCCGTGTGACCATCAACTGCACGCTGTTCGACGGCGAAGTGCCGGAAGAAGTCGCCGATTTCTTCGACTATGTGACCGATCTGGGCGTGGAAGGCATCACCGTATCGCCGGGTTACTCCTACGAGCACGCCCCGCGCCAGGACGTGTTCCTGGGCCGCAGCAGTTCCAAGAACCTGTTCCGCGATATCTTCCGCAAGGGCCGCGAGCGTGGCTCCGATTGGAAGCTCAATCACTCGTCGCTGTTCCTGGATTTCCTGGCCGGCAACGAGACCTACCAGTGCACGCCCTGGTCGAATGTCACCTACAACGTGTTCGGCTGGCAGAAGCCCTGCTACCTGCTCGTCGACGAAGGCTACGAGAAGACCTACAAGGGCCTGATCGAGAACACCAAGTGGGAGAACTACGGGGTCGGCCGCAACCCCAAGTGCGACAACTGCATGGCGCACTGCGGATACGAAGGCACGGCGGTGAACGATACGTTCTCGCATCCGCTCAAGGCGCTCAAGGTCATGCTCAAGGGTCCGCGTCTGAACGGAGACTTTGCCGAAGAACTGCCGATTGTCTATGGCGATCGCACCGAAGCCACCGCTACGCGTATTCCGATCTCCTCAATCGGCCGGCGCAGCGCCGAGGCGCCGCGCGATAACGCCTGAACGGTAAACCGCGGGTCGTAATGAAAGCCGCCGGCCAACGGCGGCTTTTTAATGCGTGAAACGCTGTCGGAGAATCGCCCATGCTGTTCATCCTCGTGGTGGTCGCTGCCCTGATCTGGCTGGGGTTGCTGGCCCAGCCCTGGCTTCCATGGCTCATGCGGGAGCGCTTCGAAGCGGTCGCCGCAGATGCCTCGGCGGCGGATCTGTCGGACGTCACCGTGCTGATCCCGGCGCGCGACGAAGCGGCGACACTGCCCACAACGCTCGCGGCCTTGAGGCAGCAGGGCGCTGGCCTGCGCGTGATTGTCATCGACGATCATTCGAGCGACGGCACTGCCGAGGTGGCCCATGCTGCGGATCTGGAGCACCTGACAGTGGTCGCTGCCAAGCCGCTGCCGGCCGGTTGGACAGGCAAGCTGTGGGCACTGGAACAGGGCCGCGCGCACGTCCAAACCTCCTGTGTCGTATTGCTGGATGCCGATATTCGTCTGGCGCCCGGCACCATCGCGGGGCTGCGTGCCAAGGCGCGTGTCGAGGGGCTGAATCTCGTGTCGCTGATGGCCTCGCTGCGTATGCACAGCCCCGCTGAGCGGTTGCTGATGCCGGCGTTCATCTATTTCTTCAAGCTGCTCTATCCGTTCGCGTTGTCCAACGCCGGCTCGCCCCATGTGGCCGCCGCCGCCGGGGGCTGCGTGCTCGTTGATACTGGCACGCTCGAGCGGATTGGCGGCTTTGCGTCGCTCGCCGACGCCGTGATCGATGACTGTACGCTGGCACGCCGGGTTCGTGATGTCGGCGGCCATACCTGGGTTGGCGTCAGCCATGCCGCCGTCAGTCTGCGCGGCTATGACGATATGGCGGCAATCCATGCCATGGTGGCCCGCTCGGCTTTCACACAGTTGCGCTATTCGGTAGCGCTGCTGCTCGGCTGTACCGTTGCCATGGCGCTGATGTTCTGGGTGCCGCTGGCCGTGCTCCTGCTGGGCGTCGGCGTCAGCCGCGTGGTTGCTGCCACCGCCCTGGTGGCCATGATCGTGAGCTACCTGCCGACGTTGCACTACTATCGACAGAGTCCCGCGTGGTCGCTGCTCTTGCCGGTTACGGGCACGATCTATCTGGCCATGACCTGGTCGTCGGCGCGGCGCTACTGGCGCGGTGTGCGTAGCGCCTGGCGCGGTCGCGAGTATCGCCGCGACGAGAAGGTTTGATGACACATCGAACTGCGGCGCACAGCGCGTGGTCCAATCGCCACAGCACGGTTATCGCCGTCACGATCCGAAACAGAGACGCATGATCATGAAGAAACTTCGTCAATCCGCTCGTCAGACACTCACCTGTGTCGTGGCCACACTCGCCATATTTGCCTGTATCGGTGTCTGGTCGGCCGCGGCCGCCGAGCCCGCTCGGGCGGTGATTGATGACCTCGACGGCCAACTGCTCAGCACCATGCAGCAGGCTGACGAGCTTGGATTTGCCGGACGTTACGAAAAGCTCGCCCATACGATCGACGCCAGCTTCGATCTGCCACGGATCGCGAAACTGGCGCTGGGCAGCGAGTGGTCGACGCTGAGCGCCGAACAGCAGACGGCTTATGTTGCGAAGTTTCGCAAGGACACGATCGCCACGTACGCCAGCCGGTTTGACGGCTATGACGGTCAGGCATTCGAGGTGACGGGGGGCAGCGACGTGGCCGGCGGGCGTCGTCAGATCAGCACCGCGATTGTCGCAAGAGACGGTAAGCGCACGCCGATCAACTATGTACTGGCCGACCAGGACGGCGAATGGCGCATCGTCAACGTTGTGGCTGGCGGCGTGAGCGATCTCGCGCTCAAGCGGGGTCAGTACACGACTGCGATCCGCAACGACGGCGCCGAGGGTTTTCTCAAACAGTTCGACAAACAGCTGGCCAAATATCCGGCGCTGCCCGACGATAGCTGAGCGCGGTCGCCCGCAGGGCGCAGCCGGAGGGTTCTTCAACGGAGCGCGATCCCGGTCTCGGGTAGTAGCGCCGGATCAGCAGCCCTCGACTGCCGCCCAGTGCGCCTCGCGAATACGCGGCCATTCGAGTTTAAGCCAGGGCGTGTAGGCATCCGGATTATCAGCCAGCTCGGCGTCGAGCGTGGCCGGGGAGACGGCCTGGCAGGCCGAGATCTCGTTCGGATTCACCGATAGCTGCGCGTTCGTGCGGGCCACGTAAACCGAGCACAGCTCGTGTTCGGCACCGATATCGCCGAACTGGGCGTGGTACTCGAAGCGATACAGAAACGTCAGCTCGGCGTTCACCCCAAGCTCTTCGAAGAGCCGTCGACTCGCGGCTTCGTCGACGGTTTCGCCGCGGCGTGGATGACTACAGCAACTGTTGGCCCAGAAACCGCCCCAGAGTTGCTTGCCCGGCGCGCGCTGCTGGAGCCACACGTTGCCGTCGCCGTCGAACAGGAAGATCGAGAACGCGCGGTGCAGCACGCCTTCGCCGTAGTGCGCTTCGGCCTTGGGCTTGTAGCCGAGTACGTTGTCGTGCGAGTCGACCAGGATCAGCGGCTCGTCGTCGAAGGAGACAACTGGCGCGGCGTCGGAAAGCTGTGTCATGAGAATCCAGATGACCTGTGCTAGCTATGCAAGGCTAGCGGATTTCGGTGATGAAGGTGTTATAGCCCGCTGCCCGCATGGCAGAGGCAATCGACTGGCTGCTGGCGGGTTCGGCAACTGCAATCATCGCGCCGCCGCCACCGCCACCGGTGAGCTTTGCCCCGAGTGCGCCGTGGCGGCGGGCGATCTCCACCAGTTCCTCGATCTCCCAGGATGACACCTGCAGTGCGTTGAGCAGGCCGTGGTCGATATTCATCAATTCGCCCAGTTCGGCAATATCGCCTTTTCGGAGTGCTTCAACCCCGGCCAGGGCCAGATCGTCGATCTGCGAGAAGATCGTTTCGTAGCGCTGCGGGTTTTTCTCCCAGGCAGCGCGCACATTGCCCACGGTCTGCATGGTCAGCGTAGCGACGCCCGACAGGCCGATGATCACTGGTATCGGGCGGGGCGTGGCCAGATCGCGGATCTCCGCGCGTGTGGCGGCTCCGTCCTTGCGGAACAGGATCGGCCGGCCGAAGGTTGCCAGCGTGTTGTCGATACCCGACGGTGTACCGTGCGCGATCTTTTCGCAGTCGAAGGCCAGATTGGAGATCTCGCGTTCGCTGATGGCCACATCGAAACAGTGCGCCATCGCGCGGATCACGGCGACGGCAAGAGCGGCCGATGCCCCGAGGCCGTTGGCGCGCGGCACTCGCGGCACCACGTCCACGCGCATGCCGCGATCGGCTACGCCAAGGCGCTCGGCGATGAGTGTGATCGAAGCGTGCAGGGAGCTGATACAGCGCTCGGGCTCGGACAGGCGCATCTCGACGCCCCAGCGCGGGATCACCAGATCGATATGCTCGTGCTGTGCTCGGACCTCGGCGCGGATATTGAGCGGAATCGGCGCGGCGATGGCATGGCGACCGTAGACCACCGAATGCTCGCCGAGCAGGATGATCTTGCCGTAGCCGATATGGCCACCGACCGTGGCGGCTTCAGCATGGCCGGCCACTTCCTGTGTGCCGGTGCGTTTATGGCGGGCGGCGCCGGTGGCCTCCAGCTCGATAATGATTTCGCGCGCCTTCCAGACCTTGATATCGCCGTCGGCAATCAGCCGATCGACGACATCGTCGAACAGGCTTTCCGTGGCGCCGGCCGCCATCGCCACGCTGCGTGCGTGCAGGGTCATGTGACCGCGCTGGATGCCGTGTGTCGACAGTGCCTTGATCGCCGCGAAGTTCTGCGCCAGGCCTACAGCGCCCATGATTTCGGCCAGCTCCGGGGCTGATCGGACACCGAGCACGCGATGCGCGATCTTTACCGCCTGGTTGGACTCGACCTGGCCACCGACCGTGCCGACCTTGAGCGGCATATCAAGCTCGCCGACCAGATCGCCCTGTTCATTGGCGTACCAGCGCGTGAGTGAAGCGTAGCGCCCCGTGCGCGCGGCGTAGGCATGTGCAGCCGCCTCGATGGCGCGCCAGTCGTTGCCGGTAGCGATGGCGACTGCATCGATACCGTTCATGATGCCCTTGTTATGCGTCGTCGCACGGTAGGGGTCCATCTCGGCGAATTCGTTAGCCAGGATGATGCCGTCGCGGACTTCGGCACCGGAATAGTCGCCGGCTTCCAGCAGCGCGACCGGAATCACCGCGCGCGTACGCACCAGTGCACGATCGGTGAGATTGGATAGAATACGCAGAAACACGCGCCCGCCCGAGATCTTTTCCACCAGCGGGGCGGCGCCTTCGCACATGGTGTTCACCAGATTCGCGCCCATCGCATCGCGGGTATCCACCAGCAGATGCACGACCAGCATCTCGCCGTGGTTCGCGGTGCTGCCGTGGGTGATCACTTCGATATCCATGGCGCCACCGCCACGGGCAACCATGTTCGGGTGCAGGCTGTTGGCGAGATTGAGAATCTCTTCTTTTTGCTGCAACAGGGCCTGTTTTGCGTGCGCGGCGTGCGCCACGTTCACGACCTGGATCTGGCCGATGAGCAGCGGACGCTCGGCCTTGGCGGTAAAGCCGCCGGCGCGGCGTACAAGCTTGGCCGCCGAACTGACCGCGGCAATGATCGACGGCTCTTCGACCACCATCGGCACCAGATAGTCGCGCCCGTTGACCTGGAAGTTCAGCCCGAGCCCCATCGGCAGGCCGAAGGTGCCGATCACGTTTTCAACGAGTCTGTCCGCCTTGTCGGCGTCCAGCATCTGGCCACCGTCGATCAGCATGTCGTATTCGGCGTCGCTGATGACGTGGCGTTCGAGCAGCACGCGCAGCCGATCGGCCACCGAAAACTTGTAGAACTCGGGGATCCGGGAATGACTCATGGGCAGGGCGGGCTCGCAGATCGAAATGCGACCGCGGCGCGGTCGATGGCAAGCACATGATTTTATCGCAAACGGCCGAACCGTGTTCTAACGCGGTCGTTACCGCGCGGTCATCGGGCTTGCGGGTGTGGGCGGCTCGACGCACACGCCGGGTGCTGCAAAGGCCAACGGCAGCACATGTGCGCCGGCGTTGGTGAACGCATCGCGCAGCATTTTCTCGTCCGCCCCGCGGCGCACAAAGGCCAGACCCACGTCGCCGCCGCCCGCGCCCGAGGTCTTGAATACGGCGTTGTAACGCGCGGCCAGCGCGTGCAGCGTCTGATGGCGATGGGTGACGATGCCGGCGCCGGCATGATGATCCAGAGCCACCAGGGCTTCGAAGTACTCACGGGCAAGCTGCATGAAGCGACCGGTCTGGCCCAGCGCGTGCTGCGCTGTGTCGGCCAGCCATGCCAGCCGCGCCAGGTCGGAGGCATGGCCCTGCGGATCGCGCTCCCCGTAGGCGTTCACACGGGCCACCATGTCGGACGTGCTGGCGCCGGTACCGGTGACCACGGCCATGCCGACCAGTGTGGACGGCCACGACAGCATTTTTGGTGTCTGATCGCGCACATAGCCGATCACGCCGCCGTATACCGAGGCGGCGACGTCACCGCCGCTGCCGGTACCGTTCTGGGCGCGTCGATGAGCTCTGATCGCCAGGGCCGCCAGCCTGGCATGGGCCATTGGAATATCGGCTGCGATCGCCATCGCCTGCATCAGAGCTGCGGCTACCGCTGCACTGGAGCCCAGGCCCAGTTTGTGGCCGTCGCGAGCGAAATCGCTGCTGTCGATGGTTATCCGGTGCGGGGGCAGCGCCTGTTCCATCTGGTCGGCCATGACCTCGCGCACCGCGTCGAACACCCGGAGCTTGTCGGCAGTAGCCGCATCCAGGCCGGCCGGCAGACAGCCGTCGGCCTCCAGACGAAAGTCGGGGACGCCGATATTCGGGGCGCTGATCAGCCAGCTAGCGGCTGGCTCGATAGTGACCCGCACGCGCCGATCAACTGCGGTGAGGACGGCCGGTGCGCCGCTGAGCACCGCGTACTCGCCGACCAGGAAAAGCTTGCCCGGCGCGCTGACGGTGACGGCGTGATCCAGTGACATCGCCACGCTCAGTCGACTCGGTAAGCGGCCGGCCCGAGGCCGCTGCGCCGTGTCTCCAGTACGCCGGGCACCTGTGCCAGTGTCGCGGCTACGCGCTCGCTGTCCGCCGGTTGGCAGATCGCTTTGACCTGGGGGCCGGCATCGATAGTGAAATACACTTCGACGCCGTTGCTGCGCAGCGTACGCACGGCGTGCATGGACGCCACGGTAGCCGCGTTCCAGTAAAGCAGACCAGGTCGGGTCGACAGCATGAGGCCGTGCATCTTCAGACAGCTCATTTCGGCCAGCGCGCCGAGCATGCCGAAGTCGCGTGCCGCAATCGCTGAACGCATGTCTGCGAGGTCGCCTTCGGCGTGCTCGACCCAGGCGCCGTAGAAGTCCGAGCGTTCGGCCAGCTGGCTCATGCCGAGCGTGGAGTTCACCGATTTGCTGGCCTTGTCGGTCACCGCGACGATCACATCCAGCGGCCATTCATCAGCGCCCAGCAGCGGCTCGGCAAAGGCGTCTGTACCGTCCGCGGCTTCGCCGCGATGCATCTCGGCAAAGCCGCCAAACACCGAGCGGGCCGCCGAGCCGGAGCCCTGACGGGCCAGAATCGATAGCTCGCGGGGCGACAGATCAAGTCCGGCGGCATGCGTACCCGCCAGCGCAAGAGCAGCAAAGCCAGAAGCCGACGAGGCCAGGCCTGCGCCGGTCGGGAAATTGTTCCAGGATTCGACGCGCGCATACGAACGACGCCCGCTCTGTGCGCGGATCAGGTCCAGAAAACGGGTGAAGCGGGCGCCGTCCACCTGCCGGCCACCGATTTCGACCTTGTCGGCGGTCATCGCCGGGACGAACGTCACACGGGTATCGGTGTATAGTGCATCCAGCGCAATGGAGATCGAGCCGACCGCCGGCAGGTTCAATGCGGCGTCACGCTTGCCCCAGTACTTGATCAACGCAATGTTGCTGTGGGCGCGGGCCGTGGCGGCGGCAGGTCGGTCGCTCATGCGGAAATACGTGGCGTGAAAGAGCGCCAAGGATACGCGATTGCAGACGCACCACGCACTGCGCGGCGATCGACATGACGTATCACAGGGTGCAGCATTTGCTAGCATACAATCTTGAGAGCCGCGGTTGTGCGGCATCGTGAACCAGACGAGATAGCCCATGCCTGGAATCAGTGGACTGGCTTTGTACCTGCCGCCGTATCGTGTTCAGTTGGCCGATTGGTGTAAATGGAACGACCAGCCGTGGGACAAGGTTCGCAACGTGGTTGGGCGCAGTTTTCGTATGCGCGGGCCCGAGCAGAGTGTCTATACGCTGGCCGCCAACGCGGTGTGGCGGCTGATCCAGGCATACGATATCGATCCCGCAGATATCGGCTATCTCGCGCTGGGCACTGAATCTTCCAGCGATAATTCGGCCGGTGCGGTGATCGTCAAGGGCATGCTGGACGACGCGCTCGCTGTACACGGCATGCCGCGCGTGTCGCGCGAATGCGAAGTGCCTGAGTACAAGCACGCCTGTCTGGGCGGCGTCTACGCGCTCAAGGGCGCATTGCGCTATCTGGCTACGGATGGGGCGACGCGCAAGGCGATCGTCGTGTGCTCGGATATTGCCGAATACGAGCGCGGCTCTTCGGGAGAGCCCACCCAGGGCGCGGGTGCGGTGGCCATGTTGCTGGAGGCCGAGCCGAAGTTGCTGGACGTCGATCTGGCGCGTTCGGGCAGCGCGTCGGATTACCGCATGGTCGATTTCCGCAAGCCGTTTGCCCGTTTTCGCGGTCAGCCCCAGCGTCACGATGGCCAGATGCAGGACCTGCCGGTATTCAACGGCCGCTATTCGACCAGCTGTTATGTCGATGCCACGCGCCACGCCATGAACGCGATGCTGGCCAAGCAGAGTGATCGCCACGTCGATTATTTTCATGCGGTGGATGCCGTATTCATGCATCGGCCGTATCACAAGATGCCGGCCTCGGGCTGGGCCATGGCCTATCTTTTTGCTTTGGCCGACGGCGACGAGCGGTCTGTTGGCGAACTGCGTGAGCATTGCGCAGCAGCCGAGATCGATGCGGACAAGGTGCTTGCTGAAATCGGCGGTGGCGCGCCCGATATGCGCGCCCGTGTATCGGCAGGGGCGAGTGGTGATGACGCATTCCCGACCGCGGCTGAACTGCTGCGGCGCATGCGCAAGACACCGGCGTATCAGAAACTCGTCGACGACAAACTAGCGCTGGGCAGCGAGATGATGCGCGACCTGGGCAATCTGTATACGGCCGCACTGCCGGCGTGGCTGGCCGCCGGGTTTGTGGAGGCCAACGGCGACGAGATGAAGCTGGCCGGCCAGCGCTGGCTCGCACTTGGCTATGGCAGCGGCGATGCTTCCGAAGCCCTGCCGATGACGGTGGTTGACGGCTGGCAGGAAGCTGCGTCGCGGATCAATTTTCTTGCCGCACTCGGCAAGCCGCTGGATTTGACCGCGCACCAGTACGCCGCCCTTCATGATGGCCATCCGGCCTCTCTGGATCCGGTGCCGGCCCGCGATGAATTCGTGGTTGATCATATCGGCCGTGAAGACCGCCCGGGCTTTCGCGATGTCGGTATCGAGTACTACCGATACGTGCCCGGCGTACGGCTGGTCAGCAGCAAGGCGGCCAGCGATAGCCGTGGCTAGGGCTTGGTCACGCCGCTTGGCCTTCCGGCCATAAAACCCGACTACGCCCGCAAAGAAAAGCAGACAAGCGCAAACAAGAACCTGATTCATGTCTGAAAATCAGAAATTTCCAGTCGTCGCACTATAGAGGCGCCCGCCTACGGCACCGGCAGTTGCGCTTGTCTACCGAATCGACCCGGGGTTTCGCGCTGATGCGCGAATTACCTTTGTAGCTTGCTTGCTTGCTTGCCCGAACGAAAGTACCCAAAGCAAAGAGCATCCGGCGCTGTGTCGATGCTTTACATCGATTCCTTGCGCTGCTCGCAAGCCACGGCGCAGCTGGAAACTTGCTGCGCTCAGGCATCCGGGTGCTTCATTCCCTGGTTCTGCGCTGCTCGGCGCGGCGCCAAGGGGTTGAATACACAACAAAGTTCAAAACTTGTAAAGCCCGTGGCAGCACCTGAGCTTCGTACGTAGTCAAGAATAAGAAAGCGGATGGAGCGCGGTCTGCGGCCCTGCCCGGTTGGTCTCGAGTGGGGCAGCGTTCATTCGCGGACCCGTGCGCGTTCGGCTTGACTGGAATGGATGCAGGTAAGGGTTACGGGCACGGATTCGGGTTATCGGCATGGATCGCCTCGATCGACTCGACCAGTTCGTCGGAGAGTTCGATATCCGCGCTGGCGATATTGGTCTTCAGCTGTTCCATGGTGGTCGCGCCGATGATGTTGGCGGTCATAAAGCTGCGGCTGTTCACATAGGCCAGCGCCATCTGCGCCGGGTCGAGGCCGTGCTTGTGCGCCAGCGCGACATAGGCGGCTGCCGCTTGCGTGCCGCGCGCGTTGTTGTAGCGCGAAAAGCGATCCCAGCGGGTCAGCCGGGCGCCTTCCGGGCGGGCGCCGTCCAGATACTTGCCGGTGAGCACGCCAAAGGCCAGCGGCGAATAGGCCAGCAGGCCCACATCTTCGCGCTCGGCGCATTCGGCCAGGCCGATCTCGAAGGTGCGGTTGAGCAGCGAGTAGGGGTTCTGGATCGAGACCGCGCGCGGCAGGTCGAGCGCCTCGGCGGCGCGCAGATAACGCATCAGCCCCCAGGGCGTTTCGTTGGATAGACCCACGCAGCGGATCTTGCCTTCCTCGACCAGTCGCGACAGCTCGCCGAGCGTCTCCTCGATTGGCACCGCGTCGTCTTCAGGGCTGTGAACATAGCCACGCTTGCCGAAGGTGTTGGTCGAGCGATCCGGCCAGTGCAACTGATACAGATCGAGATAGTCCGTGTGCAAACGGTCGAGGCTGGCTTCGAGCGCGCTGCGGATCTGGCGGGGTGTGAGGCGCGTCTCGAAGCCGTCGCGCATATAGTCCATGCCCGATCGGCCGGCGACCTTGCTGGCCAGTATCACGTTGTCACGCTTGCCTGAGGCGGCCAGCCACGAACCGATATATTCCTCGGTGCGGCCGTAGGTGTCGGCCTTGGGCGGCACCGGATACATCTCGGCGGAGTCGATGAAGTTCACGCCCTGGTCGAGCGCAAAATCCAGCTGGGCATGGGCCTCTTCCTCAGTGTTCTGCTCGCCGAAGGTCATGGTGCCAAGACAGATCTTGCTGACGTCGATATCACTGCGGCCGAGTTTGCGGTACTGCATGAAGACTCCGAGGCGGGTCCAGGCCGGCGCCGGCAGATGCCTGCGCCATGCCTGTCGCTTGAATAGATTGCGCGCAGTGTAAAACACGCGCCTGCGGCGGAAAACGCCCGGCAACAGGCTCTAGCGCAGCATCGCCTGGTTCCGGCGGGCGATCAGGCTCTGCACGATCGGCCCGATGATGATCTCGATGGCCATGCGCATCTTGGTGCCGGGCACCACGATCGTATTCGGGCGCGACATGAACGCGCCGTGGATCATGGTCAGCAGATAGGGGAAATCGACGTGCCAGGCCTCCGGGTCGCGGAAACGGATCACCACCATCGATTCATCCGCGTTGGGCACGTCCCGCGCCACGAACGGGTTGGAGGTGTCGACCAGCGGCACGCGCTGGAAGTTGACGTCCGTACGCGAGAACTGCGGCGTGATGTAGCGCACATAATCGGGCATGCGGCGCAGGATCACCTTGGCCACGTCTTCCGGGGCATAGCCGCGTACATCGATATCGCGCCGTATCTTCTGGATCCACTCCAGGTTGATGGTCGGCACCACGCCCACCATCAGGTCCACGTGCTGGGCGACATCCACCTGGTCGGTTACCACACCGCCGTGCAGCCCTTCATAGAGCAGCACTTCGCTGTCGGCCTCGATTGGCGCCCAGTCGGTGAACGTGCCCGGTTCGAGATCGAACTCGGCGGCCTCGATCTCGTTGTGCAGATAATGCCGGGTCTGGCCGGTGCCGGATGCGCCATATTCGGCAAACAGCTTGGCCAACTGGTCGAGCTTGTTGGCACTCGGCCCGAAGTGGCTGAAGTTCTCGCCGCGGATGGTTGCACGGCGCACGGCCTTTGCCATCGCCGTGCGGCTGTAGGCGTGATATGCATCGCCGTCGATGAACGCCGCACGAACATTCAGCCGATGGAAGATATGCTCGAAGGCGATACGCGCCGTCGAGGTGCCGGCCCCGGAAGATCCGGTAACCGCAACGATAGGATGCTGGAGCGACATAAGCCGGCCAATGTGGCTGGATTCGATCGTTTGCGCAAGCCATGAAGACTACTGCTAGCAGGGCGGGTTGCTTTTCACCTGCCAATTGCCGTTGGATAGCAGGACGACGGGTGTGCCGTGCTGTTTTCGATCATGCCGCGTGTGTGAACCCACGAACCGGGAGAGTCATGGATTACGCTGATTATCGCCAGGCGCTGCAGGATCGATTCACTGCGCCGGAACTGGCATTCCCGCGCGACGAATATGCGGCACGCCAGGCGCGTGTCCGCGAGGCCATGGCGACGCAGGGCCTCGATCTGCTGATGTTCAGTGAGCCGTCGGTGCTCTGTTACCTGACCGGCTATACCACCTTCGAGGTGTCGGTACAGTGTGTGCTGCTCGTCTCGCCAGAGACCACGGTGCTGTTCGTGCCTGCTATCGAGATCGGGCCCGCGGTGTATCTGAGCTGCGCCGAGGAGGTCATCGGCTATGCGTGGGAGTCGCCGGCAACCGTCGCGCAGATGCTGGCCACGCGCATGAAAAAACTGCTTGGCGGCGAACGGCCGAGTATCGGTTTCAGTCCGTGGAGCCCGACCCTGAGCTCAGGACTGCTCGACGCTGTCCGCGCCGCGCTCGGTAGCGCACGATTCTGCGATATGGGCGACCTGCTGGATCGTATTCGCCTGGTCAAATCGGCCGACGAGCTCACGTATCTGCGCGAGAGTGCAGTGATCACCGGCGCGGGTCTGGACGCCGCCGCACAGGTGATCGAACCGGGCGTGCTCGATCATCAGATCGCTCAGGCCGGTGCGGACACGATGCTCGGCATGGGCAGCGAGTTCATGAGCATGCAGCCGATCGTGACCACCGGTTTTCGCAGCGGCATCATTCATACCAATCATGCCGGGCATCGCGTCGAGCCGGGCGATGTGGTCTTCACCGAGTTCGGCGCGGTGCGCCGGCGCTATACCGCACCGATGATGCGCACCGCCGTGCTGGGCAGGGCCAGCGACGACATTCGCGCGTTCCACACCGTTTGTCTCGAAGTGCTGGACGCCGTCATGCACGCAGCTCGCTCCGGTGAGCCCTTCTCTGCGGCAGCGCGCGCCGGCGAACAGGCGCTGGCCCCGATTACGGACAAGGCATTCTTTTCGGGCGTCTACGGCTACCCTGTAGGCGCTCAGTTTCCGCCGTCCTGGGTGGCCGGTTCGACGTTCATTGCCCGTGACTGCGATGCGATGTTCACCGACGATATGGTGTTTCATCTGCCGATCTGTCTACGCAAGCCCGGCGAGTTCGGCGTGGGCTTCAGCGAAACCATTCGGGTGACTGAGCACGGCGCCGAACGCCTCACGGCGAACGATCTGTCGCTGCAGGTTGTGCGCTAGCCACTCTCAGATTGAATGCTCGTGGATCGCGTCTGAGGTCAGGCTTTTTTGCAACGTCAGAAGAGCCGGGGGCGCTATGCGCGCGGCGACGGCGTCAGCGCCTGCTTGCCAGCCAGGAGCAACCACGCCGACGCGCCCGTGACGATCTGATCAGAGCCTCTTCAAGCGTATCTGCAGCGGGCGCGGGCCGGCGCTCGGACTTGACACCGGTGCTGCCTATGTCAGTTTAAGCAGGACAACCATTTTTGTAATCCATACTTAAAAGGGGGAACCATGCAATTGAAGAAAGCTTTTTCCGTCCTCTGTGCGGCCAGTCTGACTGCGCTGATGATTACCGGCTGTGGACAGTCGTCCGACAGCTCGGACTCAGCTGCCAGTGATAGCGCCTCCAGCGCCGAGACCAAGCAGACCTGGAAATTCGGCCTCGAGGAAATCGAGGGCAGTGTGCAATACCAGTACGCCGCCGATTTCAAGAAAATGGTCGAGGAAGAAAGCGACGGCAATATCTCCGTCGAGATCCTGCCGTATGGCAAATGGGGTTCGACCTATTCAGCGCTGTATGACGCGATCCAGGGCGGGGCGATCCAGGTTGGCTTCGGTTCGGGCGCGTTGGGCGGCACGGTGCCGGAAAGTCAGGTGCTGAGTCTGAACTTCGTGATGCCGGCTGATCAGTGGCAGACCGTGCAGGCGCTCAACTCCGACACGTTCCTGCAGAGCGATGCCTGGCAGAAAGCCTTTGGCGATCGCGGACTGGTGCCGCTGGCCGAGCTGACCGAGGGCTATCAGGTGTGGACGGCCAACAAGCCGATCCAGACGCCGGACGACATGAAGAACCTGCACATCCGCGTCATGGACAACAGCCTGCTGCGCTCGACCTACAAGGCCTACGGCGCTTCGCCCATCACCATTGCCTACGGCGAGCTCTATAGTGCGCTTCAGCAGGGCCAGGCCGACGGTAATATCCAGCCGGTGTTCGCACACGAGGAAATGGGCTTCTACGAAGTGCAGAAGAACATGATCTTCGCCAAGCAGTCGCAGTTCGTAGCTACTCTGATGGGTAACAAGGACTGGTACGACGAGCTGTCGGATGACAACAAGACGCTGGTCGAGAACGTGACCCAGAAGCTGGTCAAGACCGGCTATGACGTGCAGGACAAGTTCAACAGCGAACGCCTGGAAAAGATCAAGAACAATAGCGATATCAATATCGTTGAACTGAGCCCGGAACAGCAGGATGCGTTCCGCAAGATGGCCATGCCGGTCCGTCAGACCTTTGTCGATGAGGTCGGTGGCGGTGCCCAGGCTTCGCTCGATGCGTTGACCAAGGCAGTTGACGAGAGTGGCAGCTCTAGCGAAGGCGAGAGCAAGGACGACAGCAGCCAGTAGCATGAGTGCTGTTCGTCGCGGGTAGACGTCACCCGCACGAATACGACCCGGGCCGGACGCGCTTGACGCGCCCCGTCCGGGTTTTTTATGTCTGTTAGAGACCGGCCTTCTAGGAGGCGGTCGGATTCAGGGGCTCATAGCGCGCATGGTGGGACCGTGAGCAGAAATGTTTACGATTCGAGGCGCTTAGTGGTTCTACATGACGAAAAATCATGCGGGTTTATGCCGCTGCCCCCATCTGCACAGTAGAACGAGGCTAAGTCCGACGGCCTCCTATGTCCTGTTGCCGTTTCGGCGCCGCGTTGACGCCTAAAATCGCGCCGGGACACGTGCGGGTCGCCGATAGTGGCTGGCCACGATCCCAGCGTGCAACGCCGCATCACACAAGATCAATTATTTCCTGGGGCCGAGTCCCGTTGGGACAGCGGTCATTTGCCCGCCATCTAGCGTTGTCGATCGCGGTGTAGTCTCACTACGCCGTACTCGTGGTGCTTTGTCTTGCCGCCGGGCAGCGTTGGCGCTGACTCGTATGAAACGCCAGCAGGTGCTAGTGCGAAACCACGGCATGCCGCGTTTTAGGAAAAGATCCGCCGTGTGATCGTTCATGACCTGGACATGCAGCGGGCCCAGCCGCATTGGCCCGCCGCCATGGTTTTGCAAAGTGCTTGGGTCAGCGAAGCCACGCAGAACCGCTGCTATCTACCGATGGGTCAGGCAGAAGGCGGCCGACGTGCAGCGACACGCCGGCGGCCGTTTTTCGCGCTCCTTGTTCTGTTCCCAGTGGCCGGTGCGGCTATCAGCCACCCAGCGACGGCAGGAACAGCGAGATCTGCGGGAACAGGATGAGGATGAAAGTGGCAAGCAGCAGGATGCCGATGAACGGCGGGGTGCCGCGGATCACGTCCATATACGGCCGGCGGAACACGGCGATGGCCGTGAAGATATCGCAGCCGAATGGCGGCGTGGCCGAGCCGATGGCCGCCTGCAGCGTCACGATCACGCCGACATGGACCGGGTCGAGCCCGGCCGACTGCACGAGCGGCTTGAATATGGGCACCAGAATCAGGATCACGACGATCGGATCGACGAACATGCAGCCGACAAAGAACGCGGCCGCGATCAGCAGCAGGGCCAGAATCTGATTCGTGCCGATGCTCTCGATGGCCGGGCCCAGGATCTGTTCGGGTATGCCGGCGGTGCCCAATGCCTGCGAGAACGCCGCACCGACGGCCACGAGAATGAAGACCACCGCGGTGATCATGCCCGTGGACAGCGCCAGGCTGCCCAGGTCTCGGATCGAGACCTGGCGGTAGATCACGACCTCCAGCAACAGCGCATAGGCCACGGCCACCGCAGAAGCCTCCACGGCGCTGAAATAGCCGCCATAGATACCGCCGACCACGATTACCGGAAAGCCCAGCGGCAGGATCGCCTTGCGCAGGGCTGTCAGGCGGTGGCCCCACGACGCGCGTGGTTCGGGCTCGATGCCCTTGATACGGGCGCCGATATAGCAGTACAGCGCGAACATGAACAGGATGAGCAGGCCCGGCAGGATGCCGGCCAGAAACAGGTCGCCGATCGACGTCTTCATGACCACGCCGTAGACGATGAAGCCGATGGACGGCGGAATCAGCAACGCAATATCCGAGGCGTTGATGATCAGTGCGAGCGCGAACGAGTCGGGGTAACCCTTGGCCAGCAGCCGAGGCCGCATCGGCCCGCCCATGGCAACCACCGTGGCCTGGGTCGAGCCGGAGACCGCACCGAACAGCGCACAGGCGGCGGCGGTGGTGATCGGCAGGCCGCCGCGCATGTGACGAGTGAACGAGTCCACCAGATCCAGCAGCCGGTTCGCGGTATGGCCCTTGGTGAGGATATCGGCCGCGAAGATGAACATCGGCACCGCTGCCAGCACCCAACTGCCGACACCGGTGATCATCCAGCTCACGGCCTGATCCGGCCCGAAGAAAGTCATGCCGGTGAACATCATATAAAGCGTGCCGACGGCCAGCGGCACCATCATGGGAAAGCCGAGCATCAGCAGTACGATCATCACCAGACCCAGGCCAATCACCATGATCTGTTCTCCGTATTCATTATTGGCATCCTGGTCTGGTCAAACACCGCGTACATCGTCGGCGCTGTGGCTCTGGCCTGTGTCGTCCACTGGAACGTCGGAGTATTCTTCCTTCTCATTGAAGGAGCGCCAGACGTCTTCGCTGATCAGGTTGCGTATGGTGGTCAGCAGGTACTGGATACCGGCCAGCGTAAAGCCGATCGGCAGCGCGAGATTGACCATCCACATCGGCACCTGCAGCGCCGAGCTGAGCCGGCCGCGATCGTGCAGAACGACAACGTACTGCCCTGACTTGAAGGCGAAGTAGAACATCAGCGCGCCGGTGCCCACGCAGATCACGATGAGCAGCGCCTTGCGCAGCCGGCCGCTGAGCTGGTCGTAGATGGCAGACATGCTGATATGCCGGGCGTTGCGGGCCGCATAGCCGACGCCTACGAACGTCATCACCACGATCAGCATCTCGGTGACTTCATACGTGCCGGGAATGCCGCGGTCGAACAGCAGGTTGCCGACCACATGGCAGCTCATCAGCAGCGCCATGATCAGAACGCTGCCGGCGATGATGATGCGTTCGATCCAGCCCAGCCCCCAGTCGATCGCATTCAGAGCGCGCAGAAATGCGTTCTGATGGTGCGGGGTATCCGTTGCTGCATCGTTGTGGTCTGACATCCGTTTGGTTCTTCCGGCTGGAACGACATGGCACATGATCGGGTACATATCCGTAACGCCCCGGCGCGTCCGCGTTGCCGCGTGGTGCGCCTACCGACGGTACGAAACAGCCAGCGCAGGCGCTGTCTGGTGCCCAATCCCCTTTTTGACCCTACAACCTTTACCCCAGCCCGGCCAGTAAGACTCCAGTCGTATGTCGGTCGGACCGGAGCCGGTGGAACAGGCCTGCGCACAGGCATCGGCTGTTGGCCAGACGCAAGGAAGGTGCCAGCACGACGCCCTCGATTACGGGTCTTGTCCGGCGTGGTTTGGCGTGCGCGATGAACGCGGGGTCGCCCGCGAAGCGCGGTGCCGTGCGACTCAGCGGCGACGATAAGCCATGTCGTGTACGACATGGCCCTTGCGCAGGCCGCGATCCTCGAAGCGTGTCCCCGGTCGGGGTGGATGGGTCACGTAGCCGTCTGTATCGCCGACGTTCTCGAACGCTGCGTGGGCATCGAGCACCGCGCGGATATGTTCGGCGTAGTTGACCCAGTCCGTGGCCAGGCGCCACAGCCCGCCGGGCTTGAGTACGCGGGCAATCTCGTCGGCAAATGGCGGCTGCACGATACGGCGCTTGTGATGACGCTTCTTGGGCCAGGGATCGGCGAAATACAGCAGTACCGTATCGAGGCTGTTGTCAGCGAAGGCCCGATCGAGAACCTCCACCGCGTCGGTATCGAATACGCGGGTGTTACTCGCACCAGCCGCTTCCAGGGCGCCCAGCAGGCGGCCCACGCCGTTGCGATAGACTTCGATACCGATGAAATCCTCATCCGGATGATTGCCGGCGAGCTCGGCCAGCACTTCGCCGGCACCGAATCCGATTTCGAGCGTGCGCGGCGCGTCGCGACCGAACACGGCCGGCCAGTCCAATCGTGCCTCGGGCAGATCCAGCCCATTAACCGGCCAGAGCCGGTCCAGCTTGTCCTGCTGACCGGCCGTCAGCCGGCCTTCGCGCTTGACGAAGCTACGAATACGTCGATCGTGCGTGGTGCTCACGCCGTGTCTCCGAGCCCGGAATATGCCGCGCTCAGAACGGCAGTCCGTTGGTCGGAGACGACGCCGAGGCATAACGACGCCGGGGCATGCGTCCGGCCAGATAGGCCTGGCGCCCGGCGATGACGGCGTGTCGCATGGCCTGAGCCATGAGGATGGGTTTACCGGCTTCGGCAATAGCGGTGTTCATGAGCACGCCCTGGCAACCGAGTTCCATCGCAATGGACGCATCGGAGGCCGTACCCACACCGGCATCCACGATCACCGGCACATTGGCGTTCTCGACGATCTCGATGACGTTGTAGCGATTCTGGATGCCCAGGCCCGAGCCGATCGGCCCGGCCAGCGGCATGATCGCGACGCAGCCGATGTCCTCCAGGCGGCGGGCGGCGATCGGGTCGTCGCTGGTATAGACCATCACCTCGAAGCCGTCGTCGACCAGCTGGCGCGCGGCCACGAGCGTTTCGGCCATATCCGGGTAGAGCGTTTTCTTGTCGCCCAACACTTCGAGTTTGACCAGGTTATGGCCGTCCAGCAGCTCGCGGGCCATACGGCAGGTGCGTACGGCTTCATCGGCGCTGTAACAGCCGGCGGTATTGGGCAGCAGGGTGTATCTGTCCTGCGGCAACACGTCGAGCAGATTGCGTTTCTTGGCGGCTTCCGGGTCGGTGAGCGCCGGGGTGCGGCGAATCGCCAGGGTGACGATCTGCGCACCGGAGGCGCTGATCGCCGCGTCCGTCTCGTCGAGATCGGCATACTTGCCGGTGCCGACAAGCAGACGCGACTCGAAGCGCCGCTCGCCGATTTTGAACGTATCGGACTCCGAGCGTGCCTGACCGCCGCCGATGGCGTGCACGATCTCCAGGGTGTCGCCGGGGGCGATTACGGTCTGATCGTGCTTGTCGCGCGGCACGATCTGGCCGTTGTGTTCGACCGCGATACGCTGGTCGGCGTAGCCCATCTCGCGCAGGATCTGGGCAAGCGTGGCGTGGTCTGCGCACTCTGATGGTGCGCCGTTGATCTCGATCTGCATGTTTATGTGCCTGGTCTGGCTTTGCGCCCGGTGCGCCCGGGACGAATCAGGCAAGATAGAATAACGCGGCTGTCGAGGCCGTGCGACTTGCGAGGCGCGCGTACGGCGCCCGACAGTGCGTCCGCAAGAGCGGGCGCGTGCATTGTTGATGATGCGCGATCAGACACGCTTGATCCAACTGCCCACGGCGCGGCCTGTATGAAACGTTTCGGAAAAATCCTGATTGTTGTTGTCGCAGTGATCGTGCTGATCGCGATCATCGGACTCGGTGCGCTGGCGCTGTTTTTCGATCCCAACGATTACAAGACCCAGATCAATGCCGCCATCGAACGCCAGATCGGGCGGCAGGTCGATATTGGCGGCGATATCGAACTATCGGTGTTCCCGTGGCTGGGCATCGAACTCGGCCACGTCGAGGTCGCGAACGCCAATGGATTCGGCGACAAGCCGATAGCCGAGATGGCGGGCGCGCAGATCAGCTTGAAACTGTTGCCGCTGCTGTCCCGCGATATCGAGGTGGGCACGGTGAGTCTGGACGGCCTGCGGCTGCGCCTGGCGCGCAACGGCCAGGGGCGCAGCAACTGGGCCGATATCACCGAGCGCATGTCGGCCGACCAGAACGCGGCACCCGGCGAGGCGCCGCCGGAGACCGAGGCCGAGCCGGCCGAACCTCCTGCGGGCGATGAATCTGCCAATGGGTTTCGGCTATCGTCGCTGCAGGTGGGCGCGGTGCAGATCAGCGATGCCGCGGTCTCCTGGCAGGATGCGCAGAGCGGCAGCGACTATCGCGTGAACGATTTCAATCTCGAGACGGGCAGGCTGTCCGACGGCCAGCCCGTGCGGCTGGAGTTTTCCGGCGACATGGCCGCGCCCGATCGCAAAATCAACGCGGCGTTCAACCTGGCGGCCAGCATCCAGCCGGACATCGCCGAACAGTTCTATCGCTTCACCGGTCTGAGCCTGAACGTACTGGCCACCGGCGAGGGCGTGCCGGCCAAGCGCCAGCAGGCGACTCTGACCGGCAACGGCGAACTGGATCTGGCCGACGGCCGGCTCAAACTCTCCGGCATGACGCTTCAGGGCGCGGGTTTGAATATTGGCGGCGGTCTGGACGGCGCCGATCTGAACGGGGCGCCGTCCTACAGCGGCCGGATCACGGTCAAGAACTTTGATCCGCGTGCGGTGATGCGCGAACTCGATATCGACGCACCGGCCACACAGAAAAAATCCGCTCTGTCGTCGGCCGGCTTCGATGCCCAGTTCAGCGCCACGGCCAACAGGATCGATTTCAAGCAGATACTGGCGACTCTCGACGCCAGCTCCCTCAAGGGGTCGGCAGGCGTTGCGGACTTTACCAACCCCACGATCAAGTTCGATCTGGGTCTGGATCAGCTTAACGTCGACCATTATCTGCCGCCCGGCAGCGCCGAGCAGGCCCAGACCGACGTGCCGGCTGAAAGCGGCGGCGATGACCAGCAAAAGCAAGCCGAGATCGACCTGTCAGGGCTCGAGGGTCTGCGCCTGGACGGCAAGCTGGCGGTGTCGACGCTCACGGCGGCCAATATCAACGTGACCAACGCCCATCTGACGGTCAAGGCGCGCGACGGCGTGCTGACCGTGGAGCCACTGACCGCCGATCTGTACGACGGCAATGTGCGTGTCACCGCGCAGGTGGATGCTTCGAAGAAAACGCCCACCTATGCACTCAAGGGCAATCTCAACGGCCTGCGCTTCAAGCCGTTGCTGGAAGATGTCGCGGCTAGCGACCGCGTATCCGCACTGGCGAACATGAATATCGATATCTCGACAGCCGGCAAGCAGGTCGCAGACCTCAAGCGTGGACTGGACGGCAACCTGGGCTTCGATCTGCGCGACGGCGCCTTCAACGGCTTCGATCTGCGACAGGTGATTGCAAGCGCTCGCTCACGTATCTCGGGCGACGCCGCCGAGGGCGCCAGCGGCATCGGCGCCGACAAGAAAACTGCGTTCAGGCGTTTCACGGCTTCCTTTGATGTGGTCAAAGGCGTGATGTCGAGCGACGATCTGGAACTCGCTACGGATATCCTGTCTGCGACCGGCGCGGGGCAATACGATCTGGCAGACAACGCGCTGGACTATGTCATCAACGCCAAACTGCCGGACGATGCCTCCGGCAAACTCGCGGACCTGGCCGGCGTGGCGGTTCCGATCAAGCTCACCGGCAATCTCATGTCGCCGAGCTACTCGCTCGACGTGGCGGGTGCGCTGCGTGGCGTCGCCAAGCAGCGTCTGGCCGACGAGAAGTCCAAGCTGCAGGACAAGGTCCGCGAAAAGATCGGCGAACGAGCGGGCAAGATCGATCCGCAGGCCAGCGACAAGATCAAGAAGGGCCTTCAGGGGTTGTTCGGTGGCGGCGACAAGGACAGCGATCAGTAGGCTGGCGACAAACGTCATCGCGATGGTCATCGCTATCGCCGCGCTGGGCACGGCCGTGCCGGCTGCTGCAATGAGCGTCGAACGGATGAAAGTAGCGCGTGAACAGGCGTTCTTCGTGGTGGATGCGGCGATGACAATCGATACCGGCCGGGCCGTGGCCTTTCGCGCGGCCACCGACTATGAGCGACTGGCTGAATTTAATCCGGCCGTAAGACAAAGCACACGACTCGGCAGCCGGACATCACCCGAGGGCCGGCTACGCTCGGATGTGCGTCTGTGCGTGGCCTTGTTCTGCAAGACGGTGCGTCAGGTCATGCACTACGCCGAGCGCGCGCCTGCCGCGCTGGATATGCAGGTCGTGCCCGGCGAGGGCGATTTCAAGAGTGGCGAGATCGCCTGGCGTTTCGATGCGCTCGACGCCACGCATACACGCCTGCTGTTCAAGGCGCGGATCGAACCCGATTTCTGGGTGCCGCCGGTAATTGGCGACTTTCTGATTGCGCGCAAGCTCAGGCAGCAGGCCGAGATCACCGGCCGCGCTATCGAGCGCCTGGCCGCGGACTACCACGCGCCCTCCGTGCAATCGGGTGACGATAATCCCCGGTCGGGCCGCTGATCCCATGACTCGGTCGGCACCCGACACCATCGCCGATGCGCTGCTCGCCTGGTTCGATGTGCACGGCCGCCACGACCTGCCCTGGCAGCATCCGCGCAGTGCCTACCGCGTGTGGGTGGCCGAGATCATGCTCCAGCAGACCCAGGTGACCACGGTTATCGGTTATTTCAACGCGTTCATGGCGCGCTTTCCGGATATTCATGCGCTGGCGGCGGCTGATAACGACGACGTCATGGCGCACTGGGCCGGGCTGGGGTACTACGCCCGGGCGCGTAATCTGCACGCCGCCGCACAGCGCGTCGTGGCCGAATACGACGGCGTCATGCCCGACACGGTCGACGCGCTTGTGGCACTGCCGGGCATCGGTCGCTCGACCGCCGGTGCCGTCGTAGCCCAGGCCTTCGGTCGATGGGCGCCGATTTTAGACGGTAACGCCAAGCGCGTGATTGCGCGACTGGCCGCCATACAAGCCACACCGGGCACTGCAGCCTACGAAAAACCGTTGTGGGAGCTGGCCGAACGCTATACGCCGAGCACACGCATCACGGACTACACCCAGGCGATCATGGATCTCGGGGCGACGCTGTGCACACGGCGTCGACCGCAGTGCGAGCGCTGCCCGCTGAAATCCAGCTGCCTGGCGCGGGCATACGATCTGCAGGCTCGTATCCCGGCGCCGCGCAAGCGCAAGAATCGCCCGCAGCGTGAAGTGGTCGTCGTGCTGGCGGTCGACGCGCAGGGCCGTGTGCTGCTCGAAAAACGCCCGCCGTCGGGGATATGGGGCAGTCTGTGGAGCCTGCCGGAAAAGCCTGTCGACGAACATGTCATCGATTTCTGTCGTCGCGCGCTCGGTATCGAGATCGAACCCGGGCCGCAGCTGACGCCCATCGCCCATACCTTCACCCATTTCGAGCTGCTCATTCATCCACAGCAGGTGCAGGTAACCGGCACAGCCCGTATCATGGAAGGCCAGCTCGGCTGGTACGCACGCAGCGACATGCCCGGACTTCCGGCGCCCATCGTGCGCGTACTCGATACCTCCCAACACGCATTTGCGCTATGACTCACACCGTTCACTGCATCAAGCTCGATACCGAAGCCGAGGGCCTGCCGCGCCCACCGCTGCCCGGCGAACTCGGCCAGCGGATCTACGACCAGGTCTCCATGCAGGCCTGGCAACAGTGGATGGTCGAACAGACGCGTCTGATCAACGAATATCAGCTGCATCTGGCCGACCCGAAGGCGCGTGAGTTTCTCTCGGAGCAGACCGAAGAATATTTCTTCGGCAGCGGCAAGACTGCCGAAACGCACTATGTACCGCCGAAAAGCTGAAGCCCGAAACGTCACAGCGGTTGACTAGAGCCGCCCCGATCGGTCTAATACGCCTCTCTCGAGATCGGTTCCGCGATCTGGCCGGATAGCTCAGTTGGTAGAGCATACGACTGAAAATCGTAGTGTCGGTGGTTCGATTCCACCTCCGGCCACCATTCTTATCAGGCAGTTGGACTGCCTGCCCCGCGCTGGCGAAGTTCGCGAAGCACTTAACAGGTGCATCGCGTGGCGCGGAGTGCTCCTGGCCACCCCTTCAGAAAATGCTGGCGGCGGCTGGTAACACGTTGATCGTTGCACGCGGCCCGGGTGCGCGGGCTGCCTTCTTGAAACGGTTGGCTGAGATCCTGGTCCGCAACGGGAAAATCCACGCCGAACTGTTCTGGCGACGCTCGACGCGCAGTCGCTCAGCGTGCACTGACTCAGCTGCTCTCGGAAGCGCGCAACAGATAGGCTCCTTCGTTTGTGAGGGGCACCGAAATGCGTTCGAGTCTGGGTCTGATGCCCGATCATAGGCGTAAGCGCCGATTCTGCCTGCTTGAGATACGACGCCAGCAAGGCGCAGCGCACTGATCGTATTGCAAAGGCCCGATGTTGATGTTGCCGGGCTATGCGCTGCTGGCTAAGCTCGCATATCGCCCGCTACAGACCAGCACATGGTTACAAGACGTCAGACGCTCCAGGGGTTGGCTGCCAGCGTGTTTATTGGCTGTTCGGCGTTGCCGCGTCTATCCTGCGCCTCGGGCGAGACCGGCTTCACGGCGGCCATCACCGCACTGGAACAACGCCACGGCGGGCGACTGGGTGTCGCTGCTCTCAACACCGCCAGCGGTCGGCGCATCAGTCACCGCGGCGACGCGCGTTTTCTGTTGTGCAGTACGGTCAAGTTTCCGGCTGCTGCACTCATTCTTTCGCGCGTCGACGCGGGTAGCGAATTGCTGGATCGACGTGTGGACTACAGCGCCGCCGATCTGGTGACCTATTCGCCCGAAACGCGTCAGCACGTGGCCAGTGGCATGACGCTAGCGGCGATCTGTCGCGCCGGACTCACGCAAAGCGACAACACCGCGGCCAATCTGATGCTCGAGAGCTTCGGCGGGCCGGCGGCGCTGACAGCGTTTGCCCGTTCCCTGGGCGATGAGGTTACGCGCTCGGATCGCTACGAGACGGCACTCAACGACTACACGGCCGACGCCGCTCAGGATACGACTACGCCGTGTGCCATGTTGCATCTCATGCAGCGGATTCTCGTGGACAACGTGCTCAGCGAGGCATCACGCACACAGTTGATCACGTGGATGCGTGCCAATCAGACCGGCGACCACCGTCTGCGCGACGGTCTGCCCGAGGCTTGGTACATCGGCGACAAGACCGGCTCCGGCGGCGATAACACGGCAAACGATATCGCCATTGCCTGGCCGGTCGCCGACAGACCGGTGCTGATTACGGCCTATTATGCCGGCTCGAACGCCACCCATGCGCAGCGCGACGCGGTATTGGCAGGCGTCGGAGGGGCGGTGTCGCGGTGGGTGCTGCAAAGCGCCGCCGCCTAGGGCCTGTCGGCGTTTCGTGCGAGCGCCGCGTTGGAGTCGTTCTTACGCAGTGGCCAGTCCGTGTTGCACCACCTTGATGCACGCGCTGTACCGGCGAAGTGGTCGTTGACGACCATTAGCGAGCGCCATGCAAGCGCCAGTGGTATGCCCGCCGACATATTGGTTCGAGCACTGCCAGCGCTACTACTGCCGCCAACATGAGCCCTTGAATGGTGCACGGGCCCCGCGCTCATGCCGTCGGGTTATGTCGTCGCTATGGCAGCGGTATACGAAGCGCAACGCAGAACGCTGCGACGACCGCTGGACCATGCCCGAGCGCCGTCCGATCGCTCGGGCGGGTCTCTTGCTTATGGAAACTGGCGCTCTCCGCGGGAAAAATGCCTGCGAATTCCTCGAGAACATGCCGATAGACCGATGTCGTTGGCGACGCCGTGCCATTGCGGGCGGCAGTCACTGGCGTTGCCCGGCCCGGGACTCCAGGCGGTGGCTCCGGTGTTCCGCCTGCGCCTTGGCACGGCTGTTGCAGACACTTCTGTCGTGTTGCAAAGGCTCGACTCGCAACAGCGGTATTGATGAGTGCGCGACGACACGCAACGCGCTGTCGCTCTATCAATAGATCCACGTATCGGGTTGCAGGTCGTTAGGGGGCTGTCTTGTGAGTGGGCAGAACAGCGTGGTCGTTAGGTATCGACGCCGTGGATGTATATGGCCGCGGGGGCTGGGCAAGCGGCACGGCCACGCAACCGGCCGCAGTTTCCAGCACGGGCCGTAATCCGACGCGCTGGCAGATAGCCGGCATTGCTGTGCGATCGGGCGCTTCGCCGTCGGCCAAGCCGTAGCCGGGCCTGTCACGACCGTGCCGGGTTGCACGCACGTAGTGCACGCCGCCGACAACGTTTTCGGCTCGTTTTCGCTGCGGCCGTATCGCGCGCCGGCTCGTTCGGCGCACCGTCAATCCCGGATTTTCCGGGCACCGCTGTAGGAGAAAATCATGGAAAAGAAGGACATGACCCGCGCAATTCTGGACGCCAAGAAAGCCAAGAGTCTGCGCTGGGACGATATCGCCGGACAAATCGGTATGGCTCCGGTATGGACTGCCACGCTGTGCCTGGGCGAGGCCTCTGCGCCTGAGGATATCGCCCAGAAAGTCACCGCCGTGCTCGATCTGGGCGACGACGTGGCCGAGGCGCTTCAGGTCTGCCCGATGAAGGGCGAGTGGATGACCAAGGCGATCCCCACCGACCCGTTGCTCTATCGCTTCTACGAAATCCTGTCTGTGTTCGGGCCGGGTGTGAAGCAGTGCATCCACGAGGAATTCGGCGACGGCATCATGTCGGCCATCGATTTCATGATCGACGTCGAGCGCGAGGAACACCCCAAGGGTGATCGCGTAAAGATCGTCATGAACGGCAAGTTCCTACCTTATATGCGCTGGTAGCCACGCGCCGGCCAACGTGCCGACAGGCCAGCTCTCTTACTTACTACACGGGCAGACATCATGTCTTATCTAGAACCTGCAGAATTCGTCAGGAAGATGGTGGATTCCGGCGAATCCAAGATCTACATGGGCCGACGCGACACCATTATTCGTGCCTACATGGCCGGCGCGATTCTGGCGCTCGCCGTTGTCTTCGCCGTGACCATCACCGTGCAGACCGGCAATCCGCTGCTGGGTGCCGTGCTGTTCCCGGTCGGCTTCTGCATGCTCTATCTCATGAAGTTCGATCTGCTCACCGGCGTATTCATGCTGACGCCGCTGGCCTGGCTGGACAAGCGCCCGGGCGTGACCCTGGGCCGCGTGCTCGAGAACTGGGGGTTGGTGTTCATCGGCAATCTGGCCGGGGCATTGACCGTGGCGTTCATCATGTCGGTCAACTTCACCTACGGTTTCGATACGCCGGTCAATGAAGTGGGCCAGACCATCTCGCATATCGGCGAGGGCCGAACGCTGGGCTACAAGGAACACGGTTTCGGCGGCTGGATGACGCTGTTCATCCGTGGTTGCCTGTGCAACTGGATGGTATCGATGGGCGTTGTCGGCGCCATGGTCTCGACCTCGACTACCGGCAAGATCGCGGCGATGTGGATGCCGATCATGGTGTTCTTCTATCTCGGCTTCGAGCATTCGGTCGTCAATATGTTCCTGTTCCCGCTGGGACTGATGCTGGGCGGTGGTTTCACGATCGGCGACTATATCTTCTGGAACGAGATTCCCACTGTGCTCGGCAATATCGTCGGCGGCATTTCGCTGACCGGACTGACGCTCTATTCCACCCACGTACGTACCCAGCCGCTGCGCAAGATCCTGTAACGGGTGGTCCAGGCGCAGGTGTGATGGACGCCACGTCGCGCGCTGTCCGGGGCCGGGGTTGTCGCCGTGCCCCGTTGTTGCGCGGCGCTGGATCGTGCTGTCTGCCACCCACGAGGGGACCGATCCATGGCCCGATCACTGAACGTCGCGATAGGTGCCGCCTCCTGTGCCGGTCGCAAGGCGGTGAATCAGGATTCTCACGGCGCGGCGCTGCCTGAAGGCGCGGCGCGGCAGTCCAAGGGTGTAGCGCTAGCCATTGCCGATGGCATCAGCAGCAGCGATGTCAGCCAGATTGCCAGCGAAACGGCGGTCAAAAGTTTTCTGGAGGATTATTACTGCACCTCGGACGCCTGGTCGGTAAGGAAATCGGGCCAGTGCGTGATTGCGGCCACCAACGCGTGGCTGTACGCCCAGACCCGTCAGAGTCAATATCGCGAGGACGCCGACCGCGGCTATGTATGCACTTTCAGCGCTGCGGTAATCAAGGCGGCCAGCGTTTATCTGTTTCATGCAGGCGACTCACGAATTTATTTGCTGCGCGGCGAGACGCTGGGACACCTGACCGAAGATCATCGCGTACAGATATCGCGTCACAAGAGCTATCTGGCGCGTGCGCTGGGTGTTGATAATCAGGTCGAGATCGACTATCGGCGCGTGGCGCTGGAAGCCGGCGACACGCTGGTGCTGAGCACCGACGGCGTGCATGAATTTCTCGATTCCGCGACGCTGGTCGAAGTGCTGGCCCGGCACATCGACGATCCGGACGCCGCGGCGGCGGCACTCGTGGACGCCGCGCTCGAATGCGGCAGCGACGACAATCTGACGGTCCTGATCGTGCGTGTGCTCGAGTTGCCTGACGCGGCGCCGGACGACATCGCCGAGCGGCTCGTCCACCTGCCGTTTGCTCCGTCGCTCGAGCCGCGTATGACATTCGAAGGCTACGAGATCGTGCGGAGGCTGCACATTTCCGGCCGCAGCCATGTGTTTCTCGCTCGGGGTCAGGACAGCGGACGCACGGCCGCGCTCAAGATTCCGGCCAGCGACCTGAAAGCCGACCCTGTGCTGCTCGAGCGTTTTCTGCTCGAGGAATGGATCGCACGGCGTATCAACAGCCCCTACGTGCTCAAGGCCTCGCCGCCGGGGCGCCCGCCCGGGCATCTGTTCGTTGCCATGGAATATATCGAGGGGGCCACGCTGACCCAGTGGATGGTCGATCATCCGCGCCCGGATATGGCTGTCGTTCGCCCGATAGTCGAGCAGATCGGGCGGGGCCTGCTCGCTTTCCATCGCCAGGAGATGATCCATCAGGACCTGCGCCCCGATAATATTCTGATCGATAGCGTCGGCACCGTTAAGATCATCGACTTCGGTGCCGTGGCGGTTGCGGGCATAAGCGAAAGCGTGTGCCGCCCGGGTGGCAACGGTATTTTCGGTACGTCGCAGTACACCGCGCCCGAGTATTTCGTGGGCGGCCATGGGTCAATGCGCTCGGATGTCTATTCGTTGGGCGTGATCGCCTATCAGATGCTCACCGGTCGGCTCCCCTATGGCCCTGATGTGTCGCGGGCTCGCAGTGCGCGCGATCTCAACCGGCTGCGTTATCCCAGCGCGGTGTCGTTTAATGCCCGCGTGCCGATCTGGGTCGATGCGGCGCTGCGCAAGGCGGTGCACCCGGACCCGAACCGGCGCTATGCCGAGGTCGCCGAGTTCGTCTACGACCTGCGCCACCCACGCGGCAATCGGGTGGCCGACCAGCAGCTGCCCCTCATCGAACGCGATCCAAACCGCTTCTGGAAAGCGCTGTCGGCGCTGCTGGGCCTGGCGTTGGTGGGCTTGTGTATCTATAGCTTTCGAACCTGAGCACAGGCGGCGTGATTGCGCGTCAGTCTGGACTTTTGCTGCATGCCGGCTTGATGCACCGCTAATGCCGCTCGCCCTAGGCTTGCCCGCCCTTTGCTGCGATGTCGTGCCCATGATTGCGTTGATCCATATCAAAAAGACTGCGGGCAAAAGCCTGAAGCACATCATGCGTTGTGCTTTTGGCGTGCGGCACTGCGATGTCAAGCACTGGCAGGCAGACGATGCGTGCTTCACTGGCGCCGATCTGCGTCGCGTACAGCGTATCCATCCGGAACTGCGCAGTGTCGCTGGCCACAGCGTGCGCAGTTATTCGGACCTCGCCGAAGGCGCATCGGATGTGCGTTTCTATACGTTTGTCCGCGAGCCCTTGAAGCGCTGTATTTCCGAGTATCAGTACTCGGTGAAGATGGGGCGCTGCAAGGCCGGCTCGTTTTCGAACTGGATCGAAAAACCGGTCTATCGCAATGTGCAGGTGCAAAGCCTGGCCGGCAGCGACGACGTGGATGCAGCGATCCGTCAGATCGACGATCGCATCGCTTTTGTCGGCATGATGGAGCGCTTCGACGAATCACTGGCCATGATGCAGCCGTTGCTGGATCTGCCGCGTTTCACGCCGCTGCACCGCCGTGTGAACGCAGCCTCCAGCCACGCCATACGGGATGCAATTCTCGCCGATGCCGACGCGATGACGGCGGTCAGGCGTGCCAACGAAGCCGATGCTGCGCTGTTCGAGTATGTCGAACGGGTGATCTATCCACGTCAGCAGCGACTGGCTGGGCGCACGCAGGTTGCGGTGGCAGACTTCAAATCAGCGGCTGCCGCCGAGCCGCGCCAGTTCAACGGCCGGTTCGTTGCCAATGGCGCTTATCGATACCTGATCTACAAGCCGTCCGTGAGCGCCTACCGTCTGTTCAGCCGAGCGGCTTAATCGCGGTCTTCCGGCGTGTTGGATAACAGCCGGTCGCGTAGTGTCTCGGCGTCGTCGACGCCGAGCAATACGTCGAAGCGGATATCGGTGGTCACGTGCAGCGCCTGCCGGGATGCGGCACGCAGTACGAACAGCTTGCGCGCGGTGTCGGTCTCAAACCACCCGACCCGGAAGCCGGGCAGGGTGATGCCGTTGCGCCGGCGAGCACGCGCCAGCCTGTGATGGCGGTTCAGCTCGATCACCTCGGCGGCCACGACCGAGTCGAGCGGCACCCGCTCATGAAACTCGCCGCCCTTGAGATGCATGGTGCCCCCGCGGATAGTGATCTCGTTGCGGGTGGCCACGAACAGGGTCAGCGCCAGCAGCGCCAGATTGATCGCGAACAGCCAGGCCAGCGCACAGGCCACCACGAGGATCACGAACCAATCGGCGAGCCGGTCCGCGACGATCAATGTGGCCGCGGCTACGGCGATGGGCAGGCCGAGGCTGACCGCACCGACGATGGCCAGGGCGCGCCAGGGATAAGTCTTGATGGGAAATACATGCATGGGATCGTGCCGGGCAGAACCAGGAAATCGACCGAGCGGTCAGACACGGCGGCTGTTCAGATTACGTGACCGCCCATCGCAGCCGCGACTCGAGCAGCGCGGCAGTGCAATGGTCAGGCGGGGTCCAGAGAGTCCAGCAGCGCCGTCATCTTGCGTGTCTTGTGGCCTCGGCGCCATACACGGTCGTGGAGTTTGAGATCGCGTTCGACCTTGCGCCGGACACGATCGGTGCGTTCGAACGCTGCGGTGAACTCGAAGCCCTGTTCGATATCACCCATGCCCAACCGCTTGAGATGATCGAACACGAAAGCGCGGCGATCACGACACAGCCATCGATCGCTGGCCTTGGCCAGGCCTTCACCGACCAGTGTGTTGTAGTGCAGATTCTTGACGTCGATTGCACATATCCGGCCACAGCCGTCGCGCTGCAGCAGATTCGGCCCGATCGGATCGCGATAGTCGAAGCCGATACGCACAGTCGCGGGCCTGATGTGCTCGATACGTTGTATCAATTCACGGTGCAGGTGCCCATCAAGCACGCCGTTTTCGGCCAGAAATGACAGATTGTCGAGCTGTCGCGCCCAGTACGGCGTGTCGTTCAGCGCCACGGTGCTTGAATCGCGTGCGGCCATCTGCCCGAAACAGTCAGCGATTTCTGGCATGAGCCGGTCGTCGATATGGTTGCACGGCTCGCCTTCGACATAGTCGACCCATACCACGTTGGCTTCGCGGCGCTGGAAATCCGGCAGATGCGGCGTCTGTCCATAGCGATGCAGATTCGCGGCCACCGTCTTTGCCTGTCTCTCGGTCTTGAAGGTGATCTTCTTGCAGGTCGAGCGACCATCCTCCATCACAACTTCCACATCGTAGTGTTCGCGCGACCACAGTCCCAATGCGCGCAGCGCGCCGCGCCTGGCCCGCTTGGTCAGGCCATACATCGGCCGGCGTGCTGAAGTCGTTGTACGAACCATAGACAGGTGACAGGAAAATGACAGCCTGTAAAGTTATCAGTAATGAAAATACCGGTTGTTAGCATTTTGTCAGCAGCCGGTCTTTGGCCCGTCGACGCGTCAATGGCAGAATCAGGGCCAGCAGCCACAGTCGACGCCGTCATGAGCGAACTCCTCACCACGTATTGCCACGGGGCAGATATTGTCGAGCATGTGGATGCTCTGGCTGCGCTTCGGATTCGCGTGTTCCGGGATTTTCCCTATCTTTATGACGGTGATATCGACTACGAAAGAGATTATCTGGCCACTTACACCGCGTCGCCCCGGTCGCTGGCATTTCTGGTGCACGACGGTGATCGGTTGATCGGCGCGACTACGGCATTGCCTGTCGTGGACGAGGAGGCGGCGTTCCGTGAACCGCTGCAGGCGGCCGGCGTGGATACAGCCCGCGTATTCTATTTCGGTGAATCGCTGCTTGTGCCGGAGTATCGTGGCCGCGGTCTGGGCCATGCGTTTTTCGATGCGCGTGAGGCCTGGGCCCGTCAGGCTGGCGACTTCAACATCGCCTGCTTCTGTGCCGTGCAGCGCCCGCGTGATCATCCGCTGCGTCCGCACGGCTATCAGCCACTGGATGGTTTCTGGCGCAAGCGTGGATACCAGCGCCGTGACGATATCAGCGCGAGCTATCGCTGGCAGGACGTGGACGAGCCGGTCGAGACAGACAAGCGGCTGGTGTTCTGGCTACGCCACCTGGCGGATGAATGAGAGCGCGATAGGGCGTGTCGATCGTTTCGCTCTAGGCGCCGGCCTTGTGAGCCGAAAAGCTGGCGCGACGATTTCGCTAGTGTTAACAGGCCTTAAGGGGATCGAGTGAAAAATAGCTGTCTGCGCCCGATTGCCATCGCGGTGATGATCGTCTGCTTCGCCGTGGGTGCGAACGGCTGCGCCCCCGTGGCCGACGACACCATCGAGTTCGGCTGGACGGCGTGGTCTGACGCAGAGTTCGTCGCCCGACTTGCCAAGCGATTGATCGAGGACAATACGGATTATCGTGTCGAGCTGAAGCTGGCTGCGATTGGCGATCAATACGCGGGCGTCGCCAGCGGCACGCTCGACGGCATGCTCATGGCCTGGCTGCCGGATGCGCACGCCAGCTATCTGGAGGCCGTCGACGGCGATATTGTGGATCTGGGCACGCTCTACGACGGTGCACGCGTGGGTTGGGCCGTGCCCGGCTACATCCCTGAGGATATGCTGTCTTCTATCGCGGATCTGGCCAAGCCGGAAGTCGTGGCCATGCTCGACGGCGAGATTCAGGGCGTGGACCCGGGCGCGGGCCTGATGCAACTCTCGGAACAGGCGTTGCACGCCTATGGCCTGAGCAGCAAGTATCGGCTGCTCGATGCAAGTGGTGCGGCCATGACCGCCGCACTGGCGAAGGCCGAGAACCGCAACGCGCCCATCGTGATTACCGGATGGACGCCGCACTGGGCGTTCAGTCGATGGGGGCTGCGTTTTCTTGATGATCCGAAAAACATGCTGGGCACTGCTCAGCGCGTTGACGTGCTCGTACGTAAAGGGTTTTCCGAGGATTATCCAGAGGTTGGCGTATTCCTTTCTCGGTTCAGCATTCCGCTGGACAGCCTGCAGAAATCGTTGAACGATGCCCGGCAGAGTAGTGAAGACGAGGCAATTGATCGGTGGGTCGAGGCGCATCCGACGCTGATCGCGCAGTGGTTCAGTCAGAGGTGATCGGCGCCCGGTAGTCTGAGGCAACCGGGCGGTTGCCCGTGACGGCCTCTGTGCCCTACACGTCGGCCTACTCGGCGCGTTTGCCAACATGAGTTACCAGCCAGCGACCCGGTTGCTCACTCTGCGATAGCCTGCCCACGGTGTCATGCGCTTGGTCGGCCGGCCAATCTGTTGCACCATGAAGCGATGCGCGGTTGCCTCTTGGCGATCCCTTCCTCGACCGGTTTCCAGGATATATTCATGACGGCTTCCCGCTCCGGCTACACCCTGTTTCTGGGCGTGGCGCTGACCTTTGCCATCAATATGATGGGCACGACACTCCCGACACCGCTGTATCCGATCTATCAACAGCAGCTTGGCTTTTCGGAACTGATCATCACGGTGATCTTTGCCGCCTACGCGGTCGGCGTGATCGGGGCGCTGGTGCTCTTTGGGAGCTGGTCGGATCAGCTGGGTCGCCGGCCGATGTTGTTGGCCGGTCTGGCGTTCTCGGCGGCCAGCGCACTGGTATTCATGTTCGCCGACAATCTCGGTCTGCTATTGCTTGGCCGGCTGCTGTCCGGCCTGTCAGCCGGTATCTTCACGGGTACCGCGACCGTGGCGGTGGTCGAACTTGCGCCGCCGGCCTGGGCCGGTGCAGCAACGCTGGTCGCAACGGTCGCCAATATGGGCGGGCTGGGCCTGGGGCCGTTGTTCGCGGGCGTGCTCGCTCAGTATCTGCCGGCGCCATTGTTGCTCTGCTATGCGCTGGATCTGGGCCTGGTGCTGCTGCTGGCCACGGTGGTCTGGCGCGCGCCGGAGACCGCCGAGCTGCCCGATCGTGCGCGCCTTGGGCTGCAGCCGCTGAGCGTGCCGCCGGACGTGCGTGCGGTGTTCATACCGGCGGCCATCGCCGGGTTCGCAGGCTTTGCAGTGCTCGGCCTTTTCACGGCGGTTGCGCCCGCGGTGATGGGCAAGATCCTGGGCGTATCCAGCCATGCGCTGACCGGTTTTGTTGTGTTCCTGCTGTTTGTCGGCTCCATGGCCGGCCAGCTCGGCCAGTCACGCCTGGCGGATGGCGTGCGTCTGCCGGTGGGCTGCGTAGTGCTGATCGCGGGCGTGGCCTGTGTGGGTCTTGCGATCGGCACGGCGTCGCTGGTGCTGCTGGTGCTCGGCGCGGTGGTGGCAGGCATCGGCCAGGGTGTCGCGTTCCGTGCCGGGCTCGGTGCAATCACGGCCGCCAGTCCGCCGCGACGACGCGCAGAAGTGGCTTCTACGTTCTTCGTCGTCGCCTATGTGGCGATCTCGATTCCGGTGGTCGGCGTCGGCTTGATGGCCGATATGGTTGGTCTCGCAACGGCGGGCATGGTGTTTTCGGGCGTTGTCGCCCTGCTGGCCGCCGGGGCGTTGATCAGCCTCGTGGCTTTACGCCAGCGCCGTGGCTGAAGGGTCGGCTTGCTGATTGTCCTGCTGTTGCAGACGCCACATGTCGGCATAACGGCCGCCGGCGGCCAGCAGTTCGGCGTGGCGGCCCTGCTCGACAATATGGCCGTCGTCCATTACCAGAATCCGGTCGGCGTCCACTACGGTCGATAACCGATGGGCGATGACCAGCGTGGTGTGTTCGGCGGCCAGCTCCGACAGGGCCGTGGTGATCGCGCGTTCGGCGTGGCTGTCCAGCGAGGACGTGGCCTCGTCGAAGATCAGGATCGCCGGATTCTTGAGAATGGCGCGGGCAATGGCGATACGCTGTTTTTCGCCGCCGGACAGCTTGAGCCCGCGTTCGCCGACCACTGTGGCAAGACCCTGCGGCAGCCGTTCCAGCAGGCCGTCCAGATGTGCCATACGCGCAGCACGGGCAATGGCCTCGGCCGATGCCCCCGGTGCGCCGTATGCGATGTTGTACTCGATGCTGTCGTTGAACAGCACCGTATCCTGCGGGACCACGCCGATCGCATCGCGCAGGCTGGCCAGTGTCAGTTCGCGTACGTCGACGCCGTCGATACGAATCGTGCCCGCGTCCGCGTCGTAAAAGCGAAACAACAGGCGGGCGAGGGTGGATTTGCCGGCCCCGGAGTGGCCCACAACGGCGATCTTCTGGCCCGGCGCGATGGAAAAACTCACGTCCGCGAGAATACGTCGCTCGGGCTGATAGCCGAAGTACACTTGTTCGAAGTCCACGCGTGGTCGGCGTGATGCCAGAGCGCTCGCATCGGGCCGGTCGTCCACGCCGGCTTCTACATCGAGCAGCGCGAACATGCGCGCGGTATCGGCCATGGATTTCTTGAGCTCGCGATACACAAAGCCGAGGAAATTGAGCGGAACGAACAGCTGGATCATATAGGCGTTGACCAGCACCAGATCGCCGAGCGTCATGGCCCCCGCTACGACTTTCGAGGCGGCGAGCATCATCATGGCGGTGATCGCGAACGCGATCACCAGCGCCTGGATCGTGTTGAGCAGGCCCAGCGAACGGCGCGAGCGGCGCAGCGCGTATTCCCACTGGCTCAGCTCGCGATCGTAGCGCTCGGCCTCGAAGCGCTCGTTACCGAAATACTTGACCGTCTCGTAGTTGAGCAGGCTATCCACGGCGCGCGTGTTGGCGCGCGCGTCCAGCCGGTTGGATTCGCGTACGTGCTTGGTGCGCCACTCGGTCAAGGTCGCGGTGGCGGCGACGTACACGACCACACTCACGAGCACGATCACCGCAAACCAGACGCTGTAGTAGACCATCAGAATGCCGGCAACCAGCGCAATCTCGAGGAAGGTCGGAATGATGTTGAACAGCATGAAACGCAGCAGAAAGCTGATGCCGCCCACGCCGCGCTCGATATCGCGCGACAAGCCGCCCGTGCGCCGCGACAGGTGAAAATCCAGATCCAGCGCATGCAGATGCTCGAACACGCTGAGCGAGATCCGCCGCATTGCGCGTTCGGTGACCCGGCCGAATACAAGGTCGCGCAGCTGGCCGAACAGCACCGAGGCCAGCCGCAGCGCGCCGTAGGCCATCAGCAGCGCGATCGGGAGATAGACCTGTGCGTTCTCGCTGGCGTCGAGTGTGTCGACGATATGCTTGAGCACCACCGGCAGCGCGACCGACGCGCCCTTGGCGCCAATCAGCAGCACCATGGCAATGGCCACCCGCATACGATGTTGCCAGAGATAGGGCCAGAGTCCGGCCAGCCGCCGCCACTCGTCGCGACGCGTATCGCCTGACGCGGTATGTTCAGGACCATCGTCGTCGGACGTGGGGCGCGGCCTCACGTTCGGGCGTGGTTGCTGGCGGTGCGCGACGGCTGGGCCGGTCGGTCAGATTGCCTGCAGCCCACCGTCAGCCGTCGTCGCGCTGATCAAGCGGCTGTTGCGGGACTTGGCGCAGCTTGGATGTGTCGTATCCCAGATCGGCGACGCGCTCGACCAGGCCGTCATAGGTGGCCTGGTCGATCTTGGGCGTGCGCGCCATGATCCAGACGTAGTCACGCTTGTCGCGGGCAACGATCGTGGTCTGGTAGTCGGCGTCGACATAAGAGATGACGTACTGCATGCGCAGCACCCAGTAGAAACGCATTGCCCAGACCGCACCGTTGGTATCGTCGACAACCGTGCCCGTCGGCTTCATGGTCTTGCGCTCACCGTCGAAGCTGCCCTCGCGAAAGGTGAAGACCGTGTTGATGGTGTCCGGCGCATCAGCGGTACGCGAGTAGCGCTCGATCGAGTTGTATGAGTTCTTGCTTGGGCCGGGCGGTATGTGGGCGATCACATACCAGTTGCCCATATAGCGATCGATATCGACGTTGTCTTCACGCGGGAAATCCTGGGCCGGCATGACGCTGCATGCGCCCAGCAGAATACAGACCGTGGTGATGATTACGAGATTGCGGATTGGCACAGAAGCTCACCGGGGCGTCGAGAGATAGATAGGGGCAGTCTACGGCACCGCGTTGTTCGCGGATTCGGTGGTTACAGCTGCTGCTGGGCCCAACCGTCTGCGGATGCCCGCTCTGCCAGCAGCGCCGGCAGCTGCTCGAACGGCACCGGACGGGCCACGTGATAGCCCTGGACATAGTCCACGCCGATCGCGCGCAGGGTTTCGAGTAGGGCCTGCGACTCGACGTGCTCGGCGACTGTCGACAGCCCCATGGCCTGGCCGACCTGATTGATCGCTTCCACTATGGCGCGTTCCGCCGGTTCTTCGTTGATATGGCGCACGAGCTTGCCGTCGATCTTGATGAAGTCCGAAGGCAGATGCTTGAGATAGGAAAACGAACTGAGGCCGCTGCCGAAGTCGTCGAGAGAAAAACGACAGCCCAGTGCGCGCAGGGTATACATCAGCTCGCTCGCGCGACGCGTGTTGGTCACCGCCGTGGTTTCGGTGATTTCGAACACGAGTACCCGGGGATCGACACCAGAAGACTCGATCTGCTCGCGTGCATAGTCGACGAAGTGCTCGTCGGTGATCGACTGGCCGGAGATATTGACACTGTAGTGACCGATTGCGTCGTGTTCGTGGCGCGCCCCGGCGATCAGCAGCAGTGCCTGGCGCAGTACCCAGCGATCGATCCGCGGCGCGGCGTTATAGCGTTCGGCTGTCAGCAGAAAGTTCTGCGGCGCCAGGATCTCGCCGCTGTCGCGGCGCAGCCTCAGCAGCAGTTCCACGCCGATCTTGTCGGTGCTATCCGCGGTGAGCGGCTCGATGACCTGGGCGAACAGCACGAACAGATCTTTTTCCAGCGCTTCGCTGATCAACTGCATGCGCTGCATGTCACCGTGCCGGGTACGGGTTTCATCGCTATCGCCGCGATACACATGCACCTGATTGCGACCGGTCTCCTTGGCCAGATAACAGGCAGTATCGGCGCGCCGAAGCAGCTCATTGGCACTGACAGCGTCGCCGTCAATCGCGGCTACACCGATGCTGGCGCTAAGGCGGAACAGTTTGTTTTCCCAGGAGAAGCGGAACGACTCTATCTCGGTGCGCAGCACTTCGGACTTGGCTCGAGCATCGGCCAGCGACAGGTCGCGCATGACCACGCCGAATTCGTCGCCGCCCAGGCGCGCGATAGTGTCATTGGCGCGCAGCTTGCTGGCCAACTGTGCGGTGAGCTGGCGCAGCATTTCGTCGCCGGCGTTGTGGCCGCAGGTGTCGTTGACCAGTTTGAACTGATCGAGATCGACATAGCACAACGCATGTTCGGTGGTGGAGCCGCTGGAGTCCGCGAGAAAGCCAGCCAGCAGGCGCTCGAAGGCACGCCGGTTGGGCAGGCCCGTAAGCATGTCGTGGTTGGCCTGGTAGTGCATCTCCCGAGTAATCTGCTGTAACCGACTGATATCGTGGAGCACGACGACAGCGCCGATCACGAGCTGCTGGGCGCACCGAATCGGGGTGACCGTAAGTTTCACGGAGCTGCCGCTTTCACGAAGTGTGCGACTGTCGGTGTCTAATTCGTTGCCGAACTGGCGTATCTCTCCGCCGTCCAGGCACTCGTTGATTAGTCCGTGCAGTGATCGCGTGCCGGCCGCATCCGTGAACTGGCAGATCTGTTCTACGGCCTGGCCCACGGCCTGATGGGACGTAACGCCCAGCATTTGCTCGGCGCGTGGATTCAGATAGTCGATCTTGCCGTTCGAGTCGGTGGTGACCACGCCGTCGCCGATCGAAGACAGTGTCACATGCGCGCGCATCATCACCGCGTCCAGCGCCTGCTGTGTCTCGATCAGGCGCGTGCCGTCACGACAGACGCCCTCGCTGCCGATCGCATGTCCATCGCTGTCGTCGATCCGGCGGCACGAGACCAGCAGCCACGCGATCGAGCCATCACGGTGATGGCAGCGGATTGGCTCGCGCGTCAGGCGTGGGCTGCGCGTGAGTCGCTCGTAGTCGTCGTCCGGATCGGCGAGCAGCTCCCGCAGCGAGCGGCCTTCCAGTTCCACCGCCGTGTAGCCAAGCATCTCTTTAGCGGTATCGGTAATCCAGGTGATGCGGCCGTCACGGTCGGTGTGGTAAAGCACATCCGTGACGTTGCGCATCAGCCGCTGAACACGCTGATGACGGACCAGCAGTTTTTCTCGATAATCACGAAGCTGTCCGACCACGTTCTCGACGGCAGCGGCCAGATCGGCGTCTGCGCGCGCGCGCAGCGGGGGCGGCGGATTGTCGCCGGCGACATCGATCTGGCGCAGCCAGGCGATTAGCGGCGCCGTGCGCCCGCGTTCGGCCCGATGGTTTTGCAGCACGAGAGCCCAGGCCAACCCGACGGTTACGATCGCCATGCCGCAGAACAGCACGTCTGCCCAGACGCTGGCCCCGGCGATTGCCCACCAGGCCAGGCCCAGCTGTATGATCATGCTAATGGCCAGACAGGCACGAAGCACGAGGGGGGGCAATGTCCAGAGTCGAATCACGATCGGCGGCCGAGTCCCGGGGGAGTATGGAGGATGGTTCTCATGAGGGCCGTCTGCGGCACTGAGTATGACGATATCAGTATAAGCGCTGTGCCGTACTGCCGGGGCGATTCCGAACAATCGACAGGGTCGGCGCAACGGGAATCCGGGAGCTGCCGGGACGATGTTCAAGCCATGCGCCGCACACCGTGTACGCCGCTGGCCAATGGGAGACGCCGATGATCATCGACTCGATGCTGTCGCCGAGCGGGCGCGGCGTGCTGGGGATCGGCCGTCGGCTATCGGTGCGCATTCGCGCCGCCATGGAGCAGAGCGCGACCTACTCCCGACCGAACATGCGCCTGTTCGCGTTGTTCGCGGTGATCGCGCATCCGGTGTACTTCCTGTGCTGGACACAGATCAGCCCTCAGCCTTTCGAAAGCCCGTGGCTGCGCATGTTCAGCGTGCTGGTCGCGCTGCCCATGCTGTTTGAAGCACAGCTTGCGCGAAACCGCATATGGCGCCGGTACGTCACCCTGTACTGGTTTGCGGTGCTGCTCTACCAGCTGCCTTTCTTCTTCGTATTCATGTCGCTGATGAACGGTTTCTCGGATGTCTGGGCGCTCTCCACCATGGCGGCGTGTCTGTTTACGGTGCTGCTGGTGTTCGACTGGCTGATGGTGACCCTGATGGTGGCGATCGGCGTTCTTGCAGCATCCCTGTGCTACCAGTTGTTTGGCACCGTGGATTTCGACGCGCACAACAGCCTGGCCAGCCTTGTGCCCGTTTACCTGTTCGCGTTGATTGGCGGCTCAGCCTTCAACTACAAAGTCGAGATTGTCGCGCGCGAGAAGCTGGCGGCGATCACCTCCGCGGTCGGCACGATTGCGCACGAGCTGCGCACGCCGCTGCTGAGCATACGTAGCGGTGCACGCGGCCTGCAGACCTATCTGCCAGCACTTTTCGAAGCCTATGGGCTTGCGCGTGAGCACGGGCTGCCGATAACACCGGTTCGCGCCGCGCATATCCGCCAGATGCATAGCGTCATGGATCGCATCAACGCAGAAACCGAGTACACCAACGTCATTCTTGACATGCTTCTGGTCAACTCGAACCACACCACTATCGACGAGAGAGGGTTCGATGTCGTGCGAATCGGTGCCAGCGTCGAGGGTGCGATCGAACGGTATCCGTTTCACTCTGCGCGTGAACGCGCGCTCGTGTCCTGGGAAAAAGGTACGGACTTCGCGTTTTACGGCTCACAGCTGCTGGCGGTCCATCTGCTGTTCAATCTATTGAAGAACGCGCTTTATTTCTTGGCGCAGGCAGGGCACGGCGAAATTCGTATCTGGACCGAACGCAGTGCAGCCGGCGCGCATCGGCTGCATTTCAGGGATACCGGACCGGGGATACACCCTGACGTGCTACCCCGCATCTTTGAGCGTTTCTATTCGGCCATGCCGCGCGGGCAGGGGACGGGCATTGGCCTGGCCTTCGCGCGTCAGGTCATGGAAAGCTTCGGCGGCGAGATCCGCTGCTACTCCGCCCACGGGCGCTACACTGAATTCGTCCTGAGCTTTCCGGCCGTTGGAGAATCATGAGCACGCTTGAACTCGCGCCTTATTTTCACCCCACGCAAATTGTCCTCGTCGACGACGACATAGATTTTCTGGGCAATCTCACCCTGCAGCTTGAAGCGGACCTGCCTTATCTGTTGTTCGACTCCACAGCGAAGGCGTTGAGCTATATCAACGACAAGCAGATGACGCAGCGCAGTCGACGCCGTTTTTTTCGCTTGCAGGATAGCGCTGGAAGCGAGCAGCGACTGGCGCTCGATATCGATGCGATCGGTCGTGAACTGCACTTCTCGGATCGTTTCTCGCAGATATCGGTCGCCATGGTCGACTACGCCATGCCACAGATGAACGGCCTCGACTTCTGTCGACAAATACGTGATCCGCATATCAAGAAGATTCTGTTCACCGGCGTTGCCAGCGAGGAGGCCGCGGTGGCGGCATTCAACGACGGTGTGATCGATCGCTATATCCGCAAGAGCGAACGCTATGTGTATGACAACCTGAATTACACGATCCGCTCGCTACAACTGGCGCATATTCGCGAGACCTTCGCCTCCGCGAGCGACGTGTTCAATGTGAGCGCGCCGTCCTGGCTGGCCGACGACCACGTGGTCTCGCTGATGGAGACGCTGCGACAACGCCATCGGATCGTGGAGTACTACCTGCTCGACCGACCCTCGGGCTTTATGTTGATCGACGGCGATGGGCGTATGTACCGGCTGGTACTTGCAAGCCCTGAAGACCACGAAGAACAGGTACACAGAGCGCAAACCCTGGGCGCACCGGAGGCCTGCGTCAGAGGGCTGGAGCGTCGCGAGATCCTGCTCAGTCCATCACTGCTGACCCAGGCCGACGATGCCGCGAGTGACGCATTGCGGCACTGGGCGCGTTATGCGCGCCCGGCGACAGCGCTGGCTAGTCAACATTACGGCGCCTGGGCGCTGTTCGAGGAGCGCGACATGCCCGGCGCATCCCCCGCGCCGGACGCGACTTTTTCCCGATATCTGGACTGGCTCGATACCGTCGGTTATGCCCTGATGTAGGACACGCTGACGGGTTCCGCAAAACAGTACGCCGCTACGGCTGTGTCGTGAGCGGTAGGGCGTTGATTTCATTGCCTAGAGTAATTGTTATTACCAGGGGGGCGCGCAGGTACTGGACTATGAAGCGCTGGATGCGCGTGGGGCTCACGTGCCTTCTGCCGCTGGGCTCCCCGCATATCCCGGTTCGATAATTCGCAGGTGTATTTGAAAAAATACAGCGAATAGGGTAATAAAAGATAGGAAAGTGCGATAAAAGTGACATAAAAAGTCACTTCTATTATAAAAATAACTTATCTTTTTTCTTATCGAACCGGAGTCACACGATATGCGTTCCAATACCCGTCACACCCCTTCTGCGCTGCGTTCCCAGTCCATGGCCGAGCCCAGGTTCCTGAGCGATCATGTCGATCATTATTTCCGTGAACGCGTCGAGAAGACCTGGGGCGGTGGTCATATCATGCACGGCCGCACGCCCGGCCCAGACAGCATTCTGATGGTAACCAACGATTATCTTGATCTGGCCAACAATACTCAGGTTCTGCAGGCCCAGATCGACAGCCTCAGGGCCTCCGACAATACGGTTGTGATGTCGGGCGTGTATCTGCACGGCGACAGCCCGCAGCTGGATCTGGAACAGGATATGGCCGACTGGATGCGCACCGAGTCGAGCCTGCTCTGCCAATCGGGCTATGCGGCGAATGTCGGTCTGATTCAGGCGATTGGTGCGCCCGGCACGCCGGTCTATGTCGATATGTTTGCGCATGCCTCGCTCTGGGAAGGTGTGCGCAGCGCAGGCCTAGAATGGAAGCCGTTCCGTCACAATGATCCGTCGCACCTTGAGACGATGATCAAGCGCAACGGACCGGGCATCGTGGTCATGGATTCCGTCTACAGCACGACCGGCAGCGTGGCCCCGATCGAGGCGCTGGTAGCCGTCGCCAATCGGCACGACTGCGTTACAGTCGTCGACGAATCCCATTCGCTGGGCACGCACGGCGATCAGGGTTGCGGGTTGGTGGCCGGGCTCGGTTTGCAGTCCGAAGTGCATTTCGTCACGGCCAGCCTGGCCAAGTCCTTTGCAGCGCGCGCCGGTATCATTGCCTGCAGCGAACGGCTGCGTCAGTTCATCAAGTTCAATTCGTTTCCGGCGATCTTCAGTTCGTCGCTGCTGCCGCACGATATCGCTGGCCTGGCGTGCACGCTGGATTTGATAAAGACAGCGGACGCCGAGCGCGAGCGGCTGCACGCGAGCGCGACTTATCTGCGTCAGCAGTTGAGTGCCCTCGGCTACAACGTCGACAGTGGCCAGGCGCAGATGATTGCACTCGAGGCGGGCCCGGAGCAGAGCACCATGGTCCTGCGCGACGCCCTCGAGTCACGCGGCGTGTTCGGCTCGGTGTTCTGTGCACCCGCGACTGCAGCCAAGCGATCGCTGATCCGACTATCGGTCAACACCAGCCACACCCCGGAACAGATCGACCGTGTAATCGAGGTCTGTGCCGAGATTCGCGATGAAGTGGATCTTCAGAACTGGCCGTCGACCAATCGCGCGAAGAAGTCGCGTGATCAGAGCGACGTGCGCGTTGCCTGAAAAAGGCGGTTGCGAGGTGTGCCGGCTGTTCTATGCCGTCGGCACCAGAGGTGAGTTCTCGCCCGCGTAAACTGTCGGCCGCTTGATAGCGGCCGACGGTTTTGTGTTATGACACCGGTGTTCGACGATCTGTCGACTACCGATAATGGCACTAGTCCCAGATGCCGGGCTCGACCTGGTCGGGATTCTTCAGCACCTTGCGATGAAACACCGGCTCCTTGATGCCTTCGGCACGCTGGCGTTCGTAATCCCTGAGCACCCGGAGTGCGATCGGGAACAAAAACAGGATCGCGATCAGGTTGGTCGTTGCCATCAGGCCCATGGCAAGATCGGCAAAGTCCCAGACAAAGCTGAGCGTGGCTACCGAGCCAATCATGACCATGGCCAGCACCAGCGGTCGCAGGATCGATACGGCAAACTTGGCGTGTCGTCCGGCCAGATATTCGAGGTTGATCTCGCTATAGGCGAAGTTGGCCAGGATCGAAGTATAGGCAAAGAACAGAATGGCAACGGCGATGAAGCCGACGCCGAACGCGCCCAGGTGATCTGCCATGGCGTCCTGGGTGAGCTGAATACCCTGCATGGAGTCGCTGCCGCCATTGGCCAGCATCTGGTCGTAGACGCCGGACAGCAGGATCACGATTGCAGTACAGCTACATATGATGAGGGTATCGATGACCACGCCGAAGGCCTGTACCAACCCTTGGGCAGCGGGATGCTTGACGTCGGCCGTTGCAGCGGCGTTGGGGGTCGAGCCCATGCCCGCCTCGTTGGAGAACAGGCCGCGCTTGACACCGTTTTCCATGGCCGCCTTGATGGTGTAACCGATGGCCCCGCCCACGGCCGGACCGAAACCGAAGGCACTCTGTACGATCAGCCAGAACATGCCCGGGACCTGGTCGTAGTTGGCAATGAGCACGTACATGGCGACCAGGAAATAACAGATCGCCATGATCGGCACGATCTTCTCGGCGGCACGGGCGACCGATTTCAGGCCGCCGTAGATCACGAACCCGGCAGCGATCACCAGGACTATGCCGGTAATCCATGTCGGCAGTCCGAAGGCCCCTTCCATGCCCTGGGCGATGGTGTTGGCCTGTGCACCCGAGAAGGCAAAACCGTACGCCAGGATGAGAAATACCGCGAACAACACGCTCATCCAGCGCTGACCCAGGGCCCGTTCAATATAGTAGGCCGGGCCGCCACGATAAACGCCGTCGGCGTAGTGGATCTTATAGACCTGACCGAGCGTGCATTCGATGAACGTGGTGGCCAGCCCCACCAGCGCCGTCATCCACATCCAGAACACGGCGCCCGGCCCGCCGATCCATAGCGCCAGGGCCACGCCAGCAAGGTTGCCCGTGCCCACGCGGGCTGCGAGCGATGTCGCCAGCGCCTGAAACGAGCTGATGCCCGATTCGCTGCCCGGACTGGTAAAAGTGATCTTCACCATATGGAAGAACAGGCGGAACTGTACGAAGCGGGTGGCGACGGTAAAAATGATGCCGGCGCCGAACAGCAGATAGAACAGGATATAGGACCAGATGAAGTTGCTCACCGGGTTCATGACCGCGTAGAGCCCCTGTTCCAGGGTGTTGATGAAATCCATAGTCTAGAATTCTCCCTCGACCAGCTCGTCGCGAATGATGTCAACGTCCGGCCCGTATATGGTGCCGCCAACCGCCGGTTGGCGATCGACGGCGTATCGTCTATTGCTCATGGCACGCTGTCAGAGCCTCGCAAAGGCCGCGCCAAGTACCGCGCCCCAGAGCAGATGGAGCACGAGCGTGGCGATCGGCGCCGACAGCCCGATCGCCAGCCCGAACAGCCCGGCGCCCGTCGCGGGCAGCAGCAGGATCATCATGGCCAGCCAGGCACCAACAGCGAACGCCAGCGCTTTTGCCACGGGTCCACGGCCGGGAATACGCGGATAAATCAGCGCAAAAAGCAGGCCCCAGAATAAGGCGCCGATGGCAAAATGGGCGACCCATCCCACGAGCATGGACGCGCTGACGAGCGTCGCCAGCATTGCGATCATGTTCACCTGTGGCAACAAGCCGAGCGATGCCTGGATGAGCAGGACAGCCGACAACACGCCGGTTGCGATCAGGCCTGCCACGAACCCGCGTGGAAGGGTCTGCATGAAGTCTCCCCGGTCGCTGATCTGTGTTTTCTGTTGGATGCGCCACGCACCCTTCGGGGATGACATTACGCGGACCAAACGAATATCGCCACCGATCAAGGTCGACAGAAACACTTCGATGATGGGATGCCGCTTGTCGCTGAGGCAGGGCTCGGGGGTATCGTCAACAAGCGGCGATACGCCATTAAAAAACCCGCCGCACGCGAGCACGTGGGCGGGTGATATCGCATCCGGCGGGCGCCGGATTTCAGGCTCAGTTGACCGAGCCGCCTTCGCTGTCCTGGCCGCATTCGGCCAGCCCACTGTCCGTTGAGCAGCGGATCTTCTTGAGCAGATGCTGCATGCGATGGTTGTACCAGTTCTGATCCCATAGCCGCTGGCGGGTGTCGCGGAACATCTCGCGATAGTTTGCATCGCGATCCCCGGAAATATGCAACCAGTACTTTTCGGGGATCTGCTGATCGGCAGATTTCACCCGGCGCAGAGTGGAATCGAACATGTTGTCGAAGACCCATGTCCGTGACTTCTGACCGAAATCGGCGGGAAACTTGTCGTCGTGGATGATCAGCTGACCGGAGAGCATGCCCAGAACGAAGTCGGCAATGGCGCCGTTGCTGCCGAGGCCCTTGTAGAGTTCCAGTGCGTTGTAGGCGAACGACGGCGCGTAGGCCAGATCGACGCTGCCGTTGTTGAACATCGGCCCGAACGAGGCGATCGAGGCGCCCACCGGCGACGCGCCGGCCACGTTGGCCAGCGTCGAGGCCTGCTTGTCATAGGACATCACGGCGATCTTCTTGCCGGCGATGGTGTCCAGACTTTCCAGATTGGTCTTGTCGCGTGCGAACAGAAAAGCCTTGCCCAGCGGGACGACGCCGACAACTTCATAGCCGTCCTGTGTCATGTATTGCGCAGCCTTCGGGCTCGACATCACTTGAATAGCGGTCTTTTCCTGAGCGTAGCTTTGCAGGCCGCCGGCCATATCGAGTGAGCCGGCGAACTTGACGTACTGGATCGTGCGAATGCCGGTCAGCCCCGCCATGTCGCATTTGCCGGCCTTGAAATCGTTGGCGGCCACGGCCTCGTCGGTATAGGCACGGGTGTCCAGCTTGATGCCCCAGCTGAGCGCCTGTACGACATAGTCCTGAAACGACTGATAGATGAAGCCGTTGGCGCCGATCGGGTCATATATGCACAGCGTGCGCGGCGCGTCCTGTGCGGCGGCCGGCTGCAGCACGCCGGCGACAAGCACAGCAGCGCCGATGGCAGCGCTGGCGAACCGGGATGTGAGTGTCTTGCAGGTCAGCATGGTTTTCCTCCGGGGGTGAACTGTCGTGACGTGCGCGTGCACGACGTCATCTTCTGGGTACCCTGATCAATCTAGAACAGGTGGTTGAATATCAGCGGCACGAAGGCGACCAGCATCAGGGAGGTCGCCATCACCGTGATCGGCAGCAGCAGGGATTCGTGGCGCCGCCAGAAGCTGGGGTCATCGGCCACCTCGGCCTTGGCGAGCTGGATCTCGGCGGCGCCCACGACCTGTCGCGTCAACAGCTGATTGAGCGCCACGGGCGGGCTCAGATAACCCAGCTCGAACGCCACCAGCACGATCATCCAGAAATGAACGGGGTTGATTGCGTTGTCGTATGCAATGGGCGCAAGCGTGGCACTGACCAGAATGATGGCGCCGTATGGCTCCATGATCATGCCGATGAATACCAGCATGACTACAAGGATCGCCGTGGCGTACCAGACATTGCCGAAGTGATCCGGAAACAGGTCCATCACCCCGGAGCGCTCCATCACGCCGCCGAACACGATCGACAACACCATGAGCATCAGCAGGGCGCCGAGCAACACGGTGGATTCGGCGGTGGATGCACGCAACGCGTTCCAGAAGCCGGCCGGCTCATGCGAGGGCGATCTGGTCTCGCCGCGGTCGGCCCGATAGATCGCCTCGTCGTACAGGCGCCGAGCGCGCCAGCGGTCGTAGACAAGCAGCGCGATCATCATCAACGGCAGGATCACCGGCGCGGAGAACTCGTTGAAGCTCTGGCCCAGCAGCTTGGCGTAGATCAGCACAACCATCACGGCAATGACGACATACGCAATGGTCGGCCCGAGCGCCCGCCGGAAGGCCGGCAGGGCGTTGTCGGGCGTCGCCACATGCGGACGCGTCTTGCGTGTGAGATAGACGAAGCCGGTAAAGACCGCCGCGCTCAGCAGATAGATATAAATCCCCCAGCCGAACAGCTGGTCAGTCGTCACCTGACGATTGAGTGCTGCGATGATGACCACCATCAGACAGGGGTTGAGCACCACGCCCATGCTGCCCGACATCGCGGTCGAGGCGATCGCCAGCTGTCGATAGGTGCCCGCGATACGCAGCTCTTGATAGATCACCGCGCCGATGGCGAGCACGAAAATGCCTGAAGCGCCCGTATACGCCGTCGGCCAGGCCGATGCGAGCACCACCAGGATCACGATGAACTCGGGCCGCAGCTCCCAGGAGCGGAACAGCCCGAACAGCAGCTCGGCGATACGCGTGTGCTTGAGCATCATGCCGACCCACACGAACAATCCGATACCGGTATAGAGATCGGCAAAGCGGATCATCTTGGTCAACTGGATCGCGGGGCCGGCGATATAGCCTTCGGTAATGAAGAAATACATCAGACTGACCAGCGCCAGCCAGCAGTACAGCGGAATCGTTAGAAAGGCGTGCCACCACGCGCCGCCGCGCTCGGCGTGCGGCTGGACCTGCAGCATGCGATAAAACGCACCGGCGGCCAGCAGCAGGAATCCAGCGAGCCATACCGCGTTGAGGCCTGTGCCGCCGCCTGAATCCAGACGCAGCCAGACAAAGCCGCTGAAGGCCATGGTCAGATTGGCCGCCACCTGCGCGCCCGCGCTCACGCGGATATCCAGGCGCGTGCTGGGCATGCGCAGCGCAATCTGCTCGTTGAGCACCAGCGCGATAAAGCCGCCCAGCATGATCAGCAGCACCAGGATATAGGCCTGTGCATCCTGGCCGAGCTGGTTGATCCGGCCCATGCCCAGCTCAAGCATGCGGAACGCCCGCAGCGACGAGGTGCGGGTCCACTTCTGGTTATAGTCAAAGCGCTCGAAGCGCTTGTTGCACTGTTTTTTCTGCGACTCGAGCGAGCGTCTTTGCGCCTGCGGATCCGCCGGGCCGGCATCGAACAGGCTGTCTTCGTCTGCTTCGCTATGCTGCATCGATGCAATACGTGCATCGATATCCATGGCCGGGTCGCAACCGGGCCTGGGCATATCGAAGCGCAACATGTTGTAGTCGGCCCAGATACTGCCGCCCAGGCTCAGCAACTGCCCGTGAATGAAGGCGCTGGTGCCAAACGTGATGGCCAGCAGCAGCAGGACCGCGATTGGTGCCGTGATCAGCCAGTTGCGACGTGCGCTGTAATGCAGCGCCAGATCGCCGGCGTGCGGGTCGGCGTGCGCCGACCCGCTGTGCGTCATGTCATCACCCATATCAGTTCAGGAAGTCGCCGGCGTCGAAGTCGGCATCGTCGCCGCTGCTCGCGTCGTCGCCAGGAAAATCGCCCAGCCCAAGGAACGGTGTGCGCTGGCCTGTTTCGCGTGTCCAGATACGGTCGGACAGAAACATGGCCTGGCTGTAGGCCACCTCGCCCAGGATCAGATAGTCCCTGGGCTTGATCCCTTTGTTATAGATTCGCGCGACCTGCTGGATGCCTTCCTTCTCGCGCGCCTCATCCGATTGGCCGTAGCCGGCCATCGCGTAGAGCATGGCCGCCTGCGGCATGCCCTCGCTTTCGCCGTAGTCCGCGGCCTGTTTGAGTTGAGTCCATGGGTCGCTGGCTTCGGGCGCGGTTCCCGGCACACTCAGCCAGACCACGGCCTGCAGGGCGTCGGGTATGCCCCACCACTTGTCGTTATCCATGCACTCGGTCTCGCGTCCGGCCTTGGCTGCCACGTCCTGGGGCACGCCGACGCTGCTGGACGCCTGAATATCGCTCAGCAGCGCCTGAACGGAAGTCAACGTGCCGACGAGGTGCTCTATTTCGTCGGTCTCGCCGCTCAGGGATGGGCATTGGTCGTCACCGAGCTCGCCGAAGGCACGCACACTGTCCTTATAGGCCTGATAGCGGCGCAGCGCCGTGCGCCGATACATCCGCTGGGCCTGGGTGCGTGCATCGCGGGCGGCCACGGTATCGCCGGCGCGCAGCGCACGCTCGAAGCGCAGATCGGCCTCTTGTGCCTGGGCTTCGGAACATAGTCCGGCGAGCAGACTGGTCGTGAGCAGAACTCGTGACGGGCGGTCGATCACGCGTGAGAACGACGACAGCAGCTGATTCTGTCCCATGCCGGTACCGCAGGCCGACAGGTCCAGATCACCGCTGGCCATTACGTGAGGCACGACCTCGTCCTGCGAATAAGCGGCCAGCACGTGGCCGGTCGGCTTGTAGACAAGTCCGCAACCGCTGAGCAGTACGGCAGCGCCTGCCATCAAGGGCAGTGACAGAGTCTTGAGCATCGCGTATCGGCCTCCGAAGGCTGGTTTTATGTTGTTGTTTGTCGCATGACGCGACGCCGGGTATCGAGACCGCCGCGCGTTGTTGTAATCGGCTGTTTGCGCCGATGCCACAGGGGGATTTCGCCTAGGGGCTGTTGCCGTTTCGTGCGAGCGCCGCGTTGGAGACCTCAAATCGTCTCAGGCAAGGCGCGAGTCGCCGGTCGTGGCTGGCCACGACCAAGACTTGCAACGCCGTCTGAGGCGATTTAAGGCCCAACCCTTCGGGACAAGAGCTGTTTTGCGGCAATACAGCGTTGCAGCACGCTTGAGTAGAATGACTACGCGGCACGTGCTGACGCCTCGTCTTGCCGCAAAACAGTCCTTGGCGCGGTCTCGTACGAAACGGCAACAGCCCCTAGCAGCGCAAATAGTGCTTACCGCTACCGGCCCGAGGCATAATTTCGGAAAATATATCTTTTTATAATGGCCAAGCCAAATCGAGGACCTCGTTTGGTTTTCGCCCAGCGCCGGGTCTGCGGACCGGAATCCGCGCGGCGCAACGCCTGGCCTGCCGTCAATAGGGCTTTTCGTTAACGACACGCCGGCGTGTGGGAAGCGCAGTCGGTCGCGCTCTTTACCTGCGGCAGAATCTTTACGCCGTGTGACAATGGCGCGCGCAGACGCACTGCAGAAGATTCCCGCTCGGAGACCGTATGGACGCGATACACACCACCGATGTCATTGTGCTCGGCGGCGGCGCCGCGGGATTGATGTGCGCCGCCGTGGCCGGTCGGCGTGGCCGCTCGGTGACCGTGCTCGAAGGCAGCAATCGCTGTGGCAAGAAGATCCTCATGTCGGGCGGTGGTCGCTGCAACTTCACCAATCTGTACAGCACACCCGACAACTTCCTGTCGGCCAATCCGCACTACTGCAAGTCGGCGCTGGCGCGCTATACGCCCAGAGACTTCGTCGATCAGGTGGAAGCGTGTGGTATCGCGTATCACGAAAAAGAGCGCGGTCAGCTGTTCTGCAACGAGTCATCGAAACAGATCGTGCAGATGCTGCTTGACGACTGCGACGCGGCTGCTGTGACTATCGCGCTCAAGCGCACCGTGACCGGCGTTACCCGCGCCGGCGACGGCTCTTTTCGTATCGAGACCGCTGACGGCGAACTGTGGCACGCGGAGTCCGTCGTGGTAGCCACGGGTGGATTGTCGATCCCCAAGATGGGCGCGTCCGGCATGGGTTTCGATATCGCGCGCGCGTTTGGCCTGGCGGTGCGGCCGCCGCGCGCAGCCCTGGTGCCCTTCGTGCTCGGGCAAGCCGAGCAGGCGATCTTCGGATCGTTGTCCGGTATCGGGCTGAGCGTCGAAGCCGCCTGTAACGACGCCGTCTTCGATGCGGGGCTGCTATTCACGCATCGCGGTCTCAGTGGGCCGGCGATGCTGCAGATATCGTCCTACTGGCAGCCGGGCGATGCGGTGGCCGTCGACCTGTTTGCCGGCGAGCCCGCTGCACAGTGGCTGGCCGAGCGCAGCCGTGAGCGCCCCGATGCGCGGCTGGTCAGCGTGCTGGCCGAGCGGCTGCCGCGCCGTCTGTCTCATTGTCTGTGTCTGTGTCTGGAGCTGGGCGTGTCTTCGCTCGGCAACGCACGGCTAAAGCAATTGGGCGCGGCCGATATCCAGGCCATTGGCGCGCGCCTGTCGCGCTGGTGTTTCCAGCCGGAAACCACCGAAGGCTACAAGACCGCGGAAGTCACCCTTGGCGGCGTGGATACCGACGCGCTGTCGTCGACCAGCATGGCCGCCCGCGACGTCGACGGCCTGTATTTCATCGGCGAAGTCGTCGACGTGACCGGCCACCTGGGCGGCCATAACTTCCAGTGGGCCTGGGCCTCGGCACAGGCAGCAGGCGCCGTCGTATAGTGATGCCGTGCTCATGTCTTCAATCGGATCTCACTGCATGCATTACCCGGCTCGTTTTCTCATGCTTTCCTGTGTCTCGCTGACGCTTGCCGCCTGTGCGTCGCAGCCGGTGGCCAATGCCACGGCGGGCGAGCGCAACGCCCAGCGTTCGGCTGGCGCGCCAGTCGCGCAGCAAAGCGTGCCGGCCCCGTCTCGCACCGCACCAGAGCCCAGGCCGGCGCCCGAGGCCAGCCCACGCGACGCGGCGGGCTTTAACGCCTGGGTTGCGGATTTCAGACGCCGTGCCGCCGCACGGGGCGTTGACGCCGCAACGCTGGGCACGGCCTTCGACCACGCCGAGTTTCAGCCCCGTATCATCGAGCTGGATAATCGCCAGCCCGAGTTCACCCGTGCCATCTGGGAATATCTGGACAGCGCGGTATCGGATACCCGCGTGACTAACGGGCGTGACAAGCTCGCAACCCACGACCGGACCGGGCGCGAGGTCGAGTCCCACTACGGCGTGCCGCGCACGATTATCGGCGCGATCTGGGGCGTGGAGAGCAACTACGGCGCCAACTTCGGCAGTTTCGAGACCATCGATGCACTGGCGACGATGGGCTACGACGGCCGCCGCGCGAGTTTCGCCGAAGAACAACTGTATGCCGCGCTGAAGATACTCGACAACGGCGATATCGATCGTGAGCGCATGCGCGGCTCCTGGGCGGGTGCGATGGGCCATACCCAGTTCATTCCGACCAGCTTCATCGCCTATGCGGTCGACGAGGACGGCGACGGCCGGCGTGATATCTGGGGCAGCATTCCCGATGTCATGGGCTCGACTGCCAACTATCTGGAACGCAGCGGCTGGCAGCGCGGTCAGACCTGGGGGCGTGAAGTGGTGCTTGGCGCCAATTTCGATTACAGCAGCGCCGATATGGATGTGCGCCGCTCTACTGCGCAATGGCAGGCGATGGGGGTGACAGCGGTCGATAGTCGTGGACTGCCGAACATCGATTCCGCCTCGATCATCGCGCCGGCCGGCGCCCATGGCCCCGCTTTTCTTGTGGGCCCCAACTTCCGCACGATCCTGCGTTACAACAACGCCACGAGCTATGCGCTGGCCGTCGGCCTGCTCTCGGATCGTTTGGCCGGCGAGCCCGGCGTACAGGGTGAATGGCCGCGTACGCTGGCCACTCTGTCGCGCGCCGATCTGAAGGAGATGCAGCGCGGGCTCAATCGTCTGGGCTATGGCAGCGGCACGCCCGACGGCATCATGGGCCCGAACACACGCGCCGGACTCCGCGCCTTCCAGCGCGCCAACGAGCTGACCCCCGACGGCTATCCGACCTTCGATCTGCTGGGCCAGATTCAGAGTGCTGGAAACTGATCGTTACTGGGCATTCAGATACTCGCCAGAATGCCGAGAACACGACGCCGGCATTTCGATACCGGCGTCGTGATGTCAGGCCTCAGACGTGGCCGGCCACCGGGTGCGGGCGATAGGGCGCCTCAAGCGTCTGCTTCTCCTCGGCGCTGAGTTCGATATCCAGCGACGCGATGGCCTCGTCCAGATGGCGTGCCTTGCTGGCGCCGATGATCGGTGCCGTAACCGCCGGATTGGAGCGCACCCAGGCGAGCGCGACCTGCGCCATCGATACGCCGCGGGCTTCGGCCACGTTTTTCAGTGCGTCGATGATCTGATCATCGGCCTCGACCGCGCCGAGATTCCATTTCTTCGTGTTCGCGTCGGTCTGCGAACGCTTGGACTCGCCGTCGGCACCCTGTTTCTTGCCGGCCAGCACGCCGCGCGCCAACGGGCTCCACGGAATCACGCCGACGCCCTGATCCATGCACTGGTTGAGCATCTCGCGCTCTTCTTCGCGATAGACCAGGTTGTACATCGGCTGCATGGTCACGAATTTGGTCCAGCCATTCTGCTCGGCGACATGCTGGCACTTGGCGAACTGCCAGGCATACATCGAAGAGGCACCGATATAGCGCGCCTTGCCGGACTTGACCACATCATGCAGCGCTTCCATGAACTCCTCGATGGGCGTGTCGTAGTCGAAGCGGTGAATCTGATAGAGATCGACATGATCCATGCCCAGGCGCGTCAGGGAGGCATCGATGGCGTGCATGACGTGCTTGCGTGACAGGCCGCGATTGTTGGGCCCGTCGCCGATCGGATTGTAGACCTTGGTCGCGAGCACGAAATCCTCGCGCGGCGCGTAGTCGTTGAGCGCCTTGCCCACCACGCGCTCGGACTCGCCCAGTGAGTACATGTCGGCGGTATCGAAGAAATTGATGCCGGCGTCGAGCGCCTGCTTCAGAAACGGCCGGCTGGCCTGGTCATCGAGCACCCATTCGCGCCATTCCGGCGTGCCATAGGTCATGGTGCCCAGACACAGCGGTGACACCTTGGTGCCGGTGGTTCCGAGACGTTTGTATTCCATGGGTTGTCCTGTTTAAAAAAACGTGCGTATTACAATAACCGATCACGACGCGCGGTGGCCCGAGTCGTGGGTCAGTTTCTCGAAAGCCGGCGTATGTTCCGATGGTCACAGGGGCGCGCGCACCACACGGACCAATGCCGATGAGCCAGCACAACACGCTGACCGATCTCCTCGAGACACTCGAAGCTGACGGCGATGGTCAACGACTGTCGCTGGGCGAGGTGCTCAACGTGATCGGCGAACGCGGCTATGGGCCGTTGGTGCTCGTGCTTGCATTGATTGCCGCACTACCCACCGGCGCAGTACCCGGCATACCCAGTGTATGCGGCATCTCGATTGCGCTGGTTTCGGCACAGCTGGTCTGCGGCAAGCGTTATCCCTGGCTGCCCCGGCGCCTGCGGCGCATGTCGATCGAGCGTCGCCACTATGCGCGTGTGGCGGACCGAATCACCCCGTGGACACGACGTCTGGACCGACTGGTACGTCCGCGTCTGCGGCTGCTGACCGCGGGCATTGCCACGCGCGTGATCGGTCTGGCCTGCATGGCCCTGGGGCTGTGCATGATTCCACTCGAAGTGCTGCCGTTCGCCGCAGCCGCAGCCGCACCGGCGACAGGCATCGCGATGATGGCGATGGGCCTGACCGGCCGCGATGGCGCTTGGGTGCTGGCCGGGCTGGTGCCCGCAGGGCTTGGGCTCTGGTTCATACTCAAGCTCCTCGGCTGAGCCGGGCACGGCGTCAGCCCGGCGCCGGCTGGCAGTGCGGGCATCGATACAGGCGCCGACTGGCGACGACGCTTTTCTCGATGCGTGTTGCGCATTCATAGCAGAGTTGCCCGGCGCGACCGAAAACCATATGTCGGCGCGCGGCGAAGCGATGACCTGCTTTTTTCAGCGCCATGACGCGTTCGGGATCGTTGGTGACGCCCTTGAGGCGCCAGGCACGCTCGATCAGGCGCAGGGTGGCGTCAGCCAGAAGCGTGCGTTCGTCGTGATCGAGTGATCGCGGCTTGCGGGCCGGATGCAGCCCGGCTTCGAACAGGATTTCCGAGCGCAGATAGTTACCGATACCCGCGATAAAGCTCTGATCAAGCAGCAGGCCGCCCAGGGCGCGGCCTGCAAATCGTCGATCATCGAACTGCTCGACAATACGGGCCGAATCAACGGTGGGCTGGTTGAGCGGGTCCGGGCCGAGCCGCGCCAGATAGCCCACCGCGTCAAGCCTGTCGGGGCGCAGGATCTGAATATCCGAAGCGCTGTAGAGGCGTGCTGTGCGTGTCGCGGTGTAGATCGCAAACCGCAGTTGGCGACGGGTGGCGGGTTCGCGGCCGCTCTTGCCGATCCGCCACTGCCCGTAGAGCTGATTATGGCTGTAGACACACCACGGCCCGTCGTCGTCGGTCGCCGAAAAGAACACCAGCACTGCTTTGCCGCGCGCCTCGACGGCGGTTATGCAACGCCCTGCGAGCGCGACTTCAAAGTCCTCAAAGCGGTCGAAGGCGAAGAATACGCGCTGAACGTTACGCTGGCCGACGGCATTTGCGATGTCGTCGACCATGCGTCTTATTTCGGGGCCTTCGGGCATGCACGGGGCTCAGCTATTTTCAATAAGCTCCATTACGTCTGGTTACACCAGAAAGATGAATCCCTTGATGATGAAAGCGTTGGCAATATCGATCAGGAATCCGCCAACCACCGGCACGATGATGAACGCCAGCCGGGACGGCCCATGGGTGTCGGTAACGGCCTGCATATTGGCGATCGCGGTTGGTGTGGCGCCCATGCCGAAGCCGCAGTTGCCGGCCACCAGCACCGCGGCGTCGTAATTGCCGCCCATGGCGCGGAATGTCACCTGTGTCGTGTAGATGAACACCAGCACCAGCTGGGCCAGCAGAATCACGAGAATCGGGCCGGCCAGGCCTGCCAGCTCCCACAATTTCAACGACATCAGCGCCAGCGCCAGAAAGACGGATAGCGACAGATAGCCAATTTCCGAGACGCTTTCGCCGTGCGGATGGTACAGACCGGTCATACGCCCCAGGTTGCCGAGTACGATCGTGGTGAACAGCACCCAGACGAAGGTCGGCAGATAGAACACGGTGCCGTAGGTCAGGTCACGCAGCGCGTAGCCGGCCGCGATACCGATCAGCAGCACCAGCAGGGCCGGCAGCACGTGGCGTGTGCCCACGCCAACGGTTTCACCCGAACTCGCACCTGCGGCCATGGCTTCGGCGTCGGTTTCCGGCTCGCTGGTACGCACCGGGACGCCGTTCTTCTTCATTCGCGAGATCAGAAAGTGCGCGGCCGGGCCGCCAATCAGGGAACCGAAAACCAGGCCGAAAGTGGCACAGGCGATAGCCAGTTCGAACGCGCCCTCAATGCCGTACTGGTCGCTGAACACTTCGGCCCAGGCCGCACCGGTGCCGTGACCGCCGGACATCGTGATCGAGCCGCCCAGCAGGCCGAGCAGCGGGTTCAGGCCGAACGCGGCGGCAATGCCCATGCCCAGCGCATCCTGCAGAACCAGCAGCAACATCACCAGCGCAAAGAACAGCAGCAGTGTCTTGCCGCCGGCCCTGATCATGCGGAAATCGGCGCCCAGGCCAATGCTTCCGAAGAACAGCAGCATGAAGGGTTCCTGCAGTCCGCCGAAGAAACTCACCTCAAGGCCCATCGGGCGCATCGAGGTAATGATAATGGTTGCGATCAGGCCGCCCACCACTGGAACGGGAATATTGAAGCGCCGCAGGATCTCGATCTTGTTGACCGCGAACTGGCCGACCACGAGTACTGCCACTGCAATGAGCAGCGTGCAAATAGCATTGAATTCCATGGGCATAGCCGCCCCCAAGCGGCTGATATCGGTCAGGTTCGGCGAACCGAAAAGCGAATGGCGCAATCAGCCGACGATGCGACGCTGACACTCGAGCCGTAAATAATCGCGATTACACAGGCCAGAAAAGTAGCATGCAAGTGTTTTCTGGTGCCGTGCGGCGTCGCACGGTTGGCATGCGAAATGACCGGGACCGGCTACGTCTGCCGTCCGTCACAATCAGATGGCGCACGGCGGACTCGTATGAAACGCCAACAGGCCCTAGACTCACTTAAAGTCACCTGCGGCGCTTGTGCGTCGCGCGTAGATATCTGAAAAACGGAGAGAATATGCGTAATACAGTATTTCTTGCAATCGTTTTCGCAGCCGTGAGCGCCCCCGCGACGGCCGCGGAAACTTACAAGATCGACCCCAGCCATACCTACGGCAATTTCGAGATCGGCCATATGGGCCTGTCGACCATGCACGGCCGGCTGGATGTGACCGGTGGAACCCTCGTGATGGACCGGCAGGGCGACAGCAGCCATGTGGAAGTCACGCTCGATCCGTCGAGCGTGAATACGGGCCACGCCGAGCGCGACGAGCATCTGCGCAACACCGAGGGCTTCTTCGAGGTCGACAAGTACCCGGAGATGCGCTTTGTTTCCACAAGCGTGCGCTTCGATGACGATGATGAGGCAACGGTACGCGGCGGTCTGACGATGCACGGCGTGACCCGCGAAGTCACGCTTGATGTCGACGATATGAAGTGCAAGGTCAATCCGCTGGAAAAGAGCAACTACAGCTGCGGCTTTTCTGCCGAGACGACCATCAAGCGCAGCGATTTCGGTATGGACGCCTATATCCCGCTGGTGGCCGACGAGGTTGAAATCCAGATCGAGGCCGAGGCGAATCGGCCCAATCCGGACGCCTGATCGATCAAGGATCAGGGCTCGGCGCGGATCGTCTAATGGTCTGAAAAATACAAAACAACTCCACAAACACACGTGAATGTCGGGATAACACGCCCTAGACCGCGCGCCCACACGTCGTGGCGCGTGGGCCTATGGTGCTTTCATCTGCGTTTATTTGCGGACTATTTTCCGGAGCATCAGCGCTGTCGGGCTTCCAGTGTCTCCCAGCGTTCGAGCGCGGATTCCAGTTCGGTCTCGGCGGCGCTCAGCGCGTCGGTGGTCTTGCGGACCTCTTCAGGTTTTCCGCTGTAGAAGCCGGGCTGGGCGCATTGGGCTTCGAGCTTTGTGATACGGGCCTCGATCTTTTCAATCGTGTCGGGCAGTGACCGCAGATCCTTGCGTTCGCCGCTGGATAGCGGGTTGGCAGGGGGTTTCGGTTTGGCCGCTGCTGGCTTTGCCTTGGTGCTCGACTTGCCTGTAGGGGCCGCGCTGGGCGTCGGGCGCTGACGCAGCCAGTCGGTATAGCCGCCGACATAGTCGTTGACTTCGCCGTTGCCGTCGAACACCAGCGAACTGGTGACGACGTTGTCCAGAAAAGCACGATCGTGCGAGACCAGCAGCAGGGTGCCGTCAAAGCTCATCAACCGCTCTTCCAGCAGTTCCAGCGTCTCTACGTCCAGATCGTTGGTGGGCTCATCCATGATCAGCAGGTTGGCCGGCCGGGTGAACAGCTTGGCCAGCAGCAGCCGGTTGCGTTCGCCGCCGGAGAGCACGTGCGTCGGGCTGCGGGCACGTTTGGGCGAGAACAGGAAATCCTGCAGATAGCTCATCACGTGCCGGTCCTGGCCGTTGACGGTGATCGAGCTGCGGCCCTGGGCGACGTTGTCGAGCACGCTGATGCTGTCGTCGAGCGCGGCGCGGTGCTGGTCGAAATGGGCGATATCGAGATTGGTGCCGAGCTTGATCGTGCCGGCGTCCGGTTCGATCCGACCCAGCAGGAGATTGATCAGCGTGGTCTTGCCACAGCCGTTGGGGCCGATGATGCCGACCTTGTCGCCGCGCTGGATGACCGTCGACAGATTGTTGACGATCGGCTTGTCGCCCCACTGATAGGCCAGCCCTTCGGCGACCACCACGTGCTTGCCCGAGCGTGCGGCATCCTGGGTGACGATATTGGCGGTGCCGGTGCGCGCGCGCCGCTGCGAGCGCTCGGCGCGCATCGATTCCAGGGCGCGCACGCGGCCCTCGTTACGGGTACGCCGTGCCTTGATGCCCTGACGGATCCAGACTTCTTCCTGGGCAAGCCGCTTGTCGAACAGGGCGTTGGTCTTTTCCTCGTCGGCCAGCATCTTTTCCTTGCCGTCGAGAAAGCGCTCGTAGTTGCCGGGCCAGGAGGTAAGCTGGCCACGATCCAGATCCAGAATACGGGTGGCCAGGTTGCGCAGGAAAGCGCGGTCATGGGTGATGAACAGCAGCGCGCCGGGCCAGGCGATCAGCATCTCCTCGAGCTGCGCAATCGCGGCGATATCCAGATGGTTGGTGGGCTCGTCGAGCAGCAGCAGGTCCGGCTCCTGGACCAGCGCGCGGGCCAGCAGCACCCGGCGTTTCTGGCCGCCGGACAGGGCCTCGAATTGCCAGTCGGCGTCGAGATTCAGTCGCGACAGGGTGGATTCGACCTGCGGCGCCAGCGTCCAGCCGTCGACCGCCTCGACTGCCGCCTGGGCGGCCGAGAACTGGTCCATGACGTCTTCGCCGGCCGACAGCCGGGCGGCATAGTCATGAAAACGCGCGAGCGCAGCGCCCACCTCACCCAGGCCGCCGGCGACGACGTCGAATACGGAACCCTCGGTGCCGGGCGGCACCTCCTGCTCCAGGCGTGCCACGCGTACGTCGGGCTTTTGCTCGCGCAGGACCTCGTCGGGTTCGATCTCGCGCGCAAGAATCTTCATCAGCGTGGACTTGCCGGTGCCATTGCGACCGACCAGTGCGACCCGTTCGCCGCGATCGATGGCCAATTCCGCGCCGTCGAGCAGTGGGTGGGTGCCATAGGCGAGTTTGAGATTGCGCAGTTGGATGAGCATGGACGCGGTGTCGTGGCCGAAAGACAGGGAATGAGCGCCCGCATTGTACGCCTGCAGCCGACGGCCGTACGTTCGGTCGGGAACACAGCTGCCCGTATCCGGATCACGCCGGTTAGACTGTCGACCCATGATTGATCCCGTCACCTGGTTTTCCGCACTGTCTGCCGAGTCGCGTCTGCTGGTGGCATGCGCTGCCGCGAGCGTGGCCGGCGTGCTGATTGGCTGGGCGATTACAGCGCTCTGGGCGCGTTCGACGCGGGCGCGTCTGGACGAGCGACTCCAGGGCCTGGGCCGCGATTACGAGGCGCGCGGTGCCGATCTGGAGCGTCTGCGCGGCGAACTGGCGCAGGCCCAGGCTGAAAAAGCCCGGCTGGCAACGCGTCTCGAGGATGAACGCCGCCACGCCGAAGGCCGGCTCAAGGATCTGCGCGACGCGCGTGAAGCGTTGACGCATCAGTTCAAGACGCTGTCTCAGGAGATCCTGGAAGAAAAGAGTCAGCGTTTTTCCGAGCACAGCCTGGCCAGCCTGGAGCCGCTGATCAATCCGCTGCGCGAGCATATCGGCCGGTTCGAGAAACAGGTGCGCGAAGCCTACGACTCGGAAAATCGCCAGCGCTCGGCGCTGGCCGAACAGGTGCGTCTTCTGGAAGCCTCGAATCGTGCCATCGCCGAGGATGCGACCAATCTCACCCAGGCGCTCAAGGGCGAGTCCAAGACCCAGGGCAACTGGGGCGAGATGATTCTCGAGACCGTGCTGGAGCGCTCGGGCCTGGAAAACCCGGCCCAGTACGAGACCCAGTTCTCGGCCACCACCGAAGACGGCCGGCGCCAACTGCCGGACGCGGTGGTGCATCTGCCCGGCGATCGCGATCTGGTGATCGACTCCAAAGTGTCGCTCGTGGATTACCTGCGCGTGCACGAGGCGCGCGACGAGGCCAGCCGCCGTGTGGCGCTGGCCGCGCATCTGGAATCGATGCGACGTCATCTCAAGCAGCTGTCGGCAAAACGCTATCAAGGCATCGACAAGATCCGCTCGCTCGACTATGTGTTCATGTTCGTGCCCTCCGAGGCCGCTTATGTGGAGGCGTTGCGGGCCGATGTCGAACTCCAGCGTCAGGCCCTGGAACTCAATATCGCGCTGGTCTCACCGGCCACCCTCATGCCCATGCTGCGCACGGTCGAGAATCTATGGCGGCTGGACAAGCAGGAGAAGAACGCTGAAAAGATCGCCGCGCGCGCCGGCACGCTCTACGACAAGTTCGTTGGTTTTCTGGGCGATCTGGACAAGGTCTCGCGAAACCTGGAGACCGTGAATAAATCCTTTGCCGATGCCCGCGCCAAGCTTGTCGACGGGCGTGGCAATCTCGTGCGTCAGGCCGAGATGCTGCGGGCCATGGGGGCGAACACGTCCAAGACCGCGCCCGCGAACTGGCGCGACGAGGCCCGGCTCGGCGCCGATCGCGCCGCGGCACACGGCCTCGGCAACGGCCTTGAAACCGACGCTGTGGACACCGATCTTGATGCGATGGAAGACAACAGCGAAAACGGCGACCGCGAGCACCGCGCATGAGCGTATCGATCAAGCAGCGGCTGGCCGCGCTACGCGAACAGATGCCGCCGGTCGACGTGGCCACGGCGGCCGCTCTGGTCGAGGACGGCGCCTGGCTGGTCGATATCCGCGAGGCCGACGAAATCGCCCAGGGCACGCCCACGTCAGCCAGGGCGCTGGGCCGCGGCTTTCTGGAGATGCGCCTGGAAGCCGAGGGCGCGTGCGCCGACGACACCATCATGCTGTTGTGTGCGTCGGGCTCGCGTTCGCTGCTGGCGGCGGATCAGCTACGCGGGCTCGGCTATACGGACGTGCGCTCGGTAGACGGCGGGTTCGATGCCTGGAAAGACGCCGGGCTCGCCTTCGAGACGCCGGTCATGCTCGATAACGCAGACCGCGCCCGCTATGCGCGTCAGCTCACCCTGGCGGAAGTCGGTGAGGCGGGCCAGACCAGGCTGCGCGACGCGCGCGTGCTGATCATCGGCGCCGGTGGTCTGGGTTCGCCGGCCGCGCTCTATCTGGCGGCAGCGGGCGTCGGCCATCTGGGTATCGTCGATCACGACGTGGTCGATCGCTCCAACCTGCATCGCCAGATTCTCCATCGTGATGTCAGCGTGGGCCAGCCCAAGGTGCGCTCGGCGTTCGCAACGTTGTCTGCGCTCAATCCGGCTATCGATATCGAGCCGATCCAGGCGCGGGTGACCGACGATAACGCCGCCGAGCTGATTGCCGGCTACGATCTGGTCATCGACGGCTCGGATAATTTCTCGGCGCGCTATGCCGTCAACGACGCCTGTGTGGCCGCGCGGGTCACGCTGGTGTACGGCGCGGTGGAACGGTTTTCAGGGCAGGTAGGCGTATTTCCGGCCGGTGGCCGGCCCTGTTATCGCTGCCTGTTCGCCAGCGCGCCGCCGGCGGGTGCCGCTCCGAGCTGCGCCGAGGCCGGCGTGCTGGGCGTGGTCCCGGGCCTGGTGGGCACGCTGCAGGCGCTGGAAGCGCTCAAGTTGATCGTTGGCATGCCGGAAACACTGAGCGCCAAGGTGCTGACGCTGGATACGAAAACCCAGCGCTGGCGCAGCGTGCAGGTGCCGGCCAATCCGGCATGCCCGACCTGCGCGACCATGGGCTGACCCGCCTTGAGACATTCGTCGGATGGCGGTACACGTACCGTGGTTGCTAGTCTACCTTGGATATAGCAGCAGCACGGGGATGTCATGCCGGCCTTTTTTCTGATCGTGATCGCGCTTTTCGCGTTCTATCTGGGTTACAAGTTCTACTCGAAGTATCTGGCTGAGAAGGTCTACGCTCTCGATCCGAATTTCAAGACGCCCGCGCATGAGCTGCGCGACGGGGTCGACTTTGTACCCACGCACAAGCACGTGCTGCTCGGTCATCACTTTACGTCGGTTGCCGGCGCGGCACCGATCGTGGGGCCGGCCATCGCGGTCTACTGGGGCTGGCTGCCGGCGCTGGTATGGGTGGTGCTGGGAACCATATTCGCGGCTGGCGTACACGATATGGGCTCGATCGTGGTTTCGGCCCGAAATCGTGGTCAGAATATCGGCACGCTCTCGGGCAAGGTGGTCTCGGCGCGAGCCAGTACGCTGTTCCTGCTGATCATTTTCTTTCTGCTGACGCTGGTCAACGCCGTATTCGGCGTGGTCATGGCGATTCTGTTCCAGTCGAATCCCGGCGCGGTGATACCGGCGCTGATCGTGATCCCGATTGCCATCTTCATCGGTCAGTGGGCCTATCGGCTGGGACGATCGATCATCATTCCGTCGATTATCGGGCTGCTGCTGCTCTACGGCGCCATTCCGGTGGGCCAGGCCTACCCGATATATGTCGACGGGCTGGCCGAACTGGTTGGCCTGTCGGTACAGACGACCTGGATCATTCTGATCTTTGCCTATACCTGGATTGCCTCGCGGCTGCCGGTATGGGTGCTGTTGCAGCCCCGTGACTATATCAACGGCCAGCAGCTTCTGGTCGCGCTCGCGGTGATCTTTGCCGGTGTGCTGGTGGGCTGGGATACGATCGCAGCGCCGGCGATCAACGAAGTGGCCCCGAATTCGCCGCACTGGTTTCCGTACCTGTTCATCACCATTGCCTGTGGCGCGATCTCGGGTTTTCACAGCCTTGTCGCATCGGGCACGACGTCCAAGCAGATCAGCAACGAGACCGAGTCGCGTTTCATCGGCTACGGCGGTGCGCTGGGCGAAGGCGCGCTGGCACTGGCCGCAATTCTGGCCTGTACAGCCGGCCTGGGTGCTGCGGGTGACTGGTCAGCGGCTTATTCCGATTTCGGTGCTGCCTCGGGCGGTGCGCTCGGGCATTTCGTCACGGGCACGGGCCATTTCCTGAGTAATCTGGGCATTCCGGCGACTCTGGGTGCCACGTTTGCCGCGGTCGTGGTCATCACCTTCGCAGGCACGACAATGGATACCGGCGTGCGCCTGCAGCGCTATATCTTGGAAGAAATCGCCGAACTGGCCGGCATCAAGGCGCTGGCCGGGCGTGTCAACCTGCTGACCACGCTGGCCGTGCTCATTCCGCTGGCGCTGGCGCTGGTGCCGGGCGGTGATTCTTCCGGCAGCAAGGGCTTTGCTTTCGGGCGACTGTGGACGCTGTTCGGCACCACCAATCAGCTCACCGCGGGCCTTGCGCTGTCGATCATCGGTGTATGGGTGCTGGCGCGTAATCGCAACCCGCTCGCGGCTCTCATCCCGCTGGTGTTCCTGTTGTTCATGACGACCTGGGCGCTGATCCTCAATCTGTTCGCCTTCTTCGCCAAGGGCGACTGGCTGTTGCTGGCGATGGATGCGGCTATCTTCGTGCTCGCCGCCTGGCTCGCCGTCGAGGCGTTCACCGCTTTCAACCGCGAGCGCGTGGCCAACAAGACCAGGAACGCCAAGACCGCCGAGCAGCGATGAACGTCGCGGCTCGCATGCCCCAGGGCGTGGCCGGGGACCGGCTTGGTGCGCGTCACCAGCTGATCCTCGTGCGCGAGCAGGACAGTCAGCACAGCGGCTCGGGCTGCTGTGGTCGGCTCGGCGAGTCACATACCTTGCTCGGCGGCGCGGCGGACTTCAGCCATAGCCGGGCGCGTATGGAAGCCGTCGGCGAGGTCTATCGCGCGCTCGCCGAGCGTGCGCCAGGGCTCGACCTGGTTGTCGCGGATCCACGCAATGTGGTCTGGCTGTATCCGGCGGTGTGGCGTGCAGCACGGGCGCATGGCATGGGGCTGGGGGCCACGCTGCGATCCATGGCGCGGGCGGGTTCGCCGATCGCTGTGGTGCTGGACGGTGATACATTGTTCGCCGGGCGCCTGCCGGCGACCGAGCAGGTTGTCGAATCGGTGCTGGGCCGGCTGAGTCAACGCTTCGACGCCTGATCGACGCCAAACAGACGGTGTGCAGTCGCGTGCCGTGCGCGTCGCCTACCTCGTTCTTGCAGCCGTCGCGGATCGGCGAGTAATAAAGTCTTCAAGCCTCCACTCAAATGCTCTGCGGAGTCGACATGGCCGACGACAGAAGTCTCTGGCGAAAGATCAGCGATTATCACGATGAGCTGTTCATGGCGCCCTGGCGCGCGGGCGTGCTCAAGGAAGCGCGTTCCGAAGAGGATGCGCTGGTGGCGCTGCTGTTCCTTGAAGCGCTCGGCATACCGGGGCCGGCCGACTACTACGCGCTGGAGCTCTACCCGGATCTGATCGAGGCCTTCCATCGCTGGCATCAGCGTATGGGCATGGATACCTTCCCCGAAGCCGGCGTGTGCTGTTGAGACAACAATTCGCAGGGGCGTGAGTTCTACCGATCTGGGCGAGTCGGCACCATCAGTTCGTGATTTTCCGGTGCAATACAGCCGGCGTCATGATTGACCACGCGCGCGCTCCTGCCTGGGCGTGCCCGGCCGACATGCCGCGCGCACGCTGTACCTCTGATTAGCGGATTTCTGTCATGGCACACGACCACGCAAACCATCACGACCTGCCCACGCGTTTCTATCTTTTCGGCGGCAAGGGCGGCGTCGGCAAGACCACGCTGGCGGCGGCCAACGCGCTGCGCCTGGCGGCCAGCGGCCAGCGTACACTGCTGGTCTCGACCGACCCGGCCCATTCGGTATCCGATCTGCTGGAAACGCGGCTGACCGCCGAGCCGACGCCGGCCGGGGACCGTCTCTGGGCCATGGAGATCGACCCCGAGGCCGATGCCAAGCGTTATGTGGCCAGTATCCGTGAAGACGCCGAGTCCGCTGTTTCCAAAGCGGTGCTGCCCGCACTAGACCGGCATCTCAAGCTGGCCGTGCAGGCGCCGGGCACGGCCGAGTCCGCTTTGTTCGATCGCTTCACGCACATCATGACGTGGTGTCCTGAACACTACGATGTGGTGGTGTTCGATACCGCGCCCAGCGGGCACACGCTGCGATTGCTCACGCTGCCGTCAATGCTTGGCGCCTGGGTCGAGGGTCTGCAGCAGCAGCGGGCCAAGGTGAACAAGCTCCAGGGTATGTGGCGGACCATGGCCGGCGTTAAAGAGCCGGACCGCGAGGATCGCGTGCTCGCACGCCTGCGCCAGCGCGCCGAGCGTTTTGCCCAGGCCCGTCAACGGCTGCACACCGAGTCGGTGTTTCATCCGGTGTTGCAGGCCGAGCGGCTGCCGATCGAGGAAACGGCACGCGTCATCGAGCAACTGCGGGATACGCATATCCCGGTGGGGGCGTTGTATGTCAACCGGCTATGGCCAGTCGACGAGGCCAGCGCCTTCGTGACCGAGCGCGTAGCCCAACAGAACGAGTACCTGGCCGAGATCCGCGAACGCTTTGCGGCCCACCGACTGATCGAAGTCGCCCAGAGCGCCCGCGATATTGTCGGGCTTGATCAACTGCGCGAGTTGGCCGCCCGGCTCGCGCAGCTGTCGCCAGCACGGTGATCCGCGCGCCATCGATTTGCAGCGGGTTGTCATTGATCATCCGCCATGTCTGGAAAACCTTCGGGTGGCCTTCGGGTTGCCAAAGCGTTGTACACGCTTGGATCTGCGGCGAGATCGCGAGATGAAAATCCACTAAACAATGCGCTCGGGCTACGCCTGCTCCCGGAAGTGCCCTTGCCAGTAATCTTCCGTCTTGCGATGGGCACGAGAAGCGACCATATTCCTGCAGAGGAACGACGACATTTTGTCGACAGGTTTTGGGGCGTTCGGCCATCGGATACGCGACTGGGGCGAAGTCGAGGTACGTTTGTAATGATGGAAAATATCGCGGCCCAGATCCTTGATCGTCATGCACTGAGCGGCTCCTGGTGGTATGACCTGGATACCCGCGAGATCTGGTGGTCGGAGGGGATCTACGGCATACACGACGTCGACCCGAGCGAATACACGCCGACCCCGGAAACCGTAGGTCAGTTCTATGAGCCGGAGTCCGCGGCCCGTGTTCGGGCGGCGCTCGAGCGCGTCGTTGAAGAGGGCAGTGGCTGGAGTCTGACGTTACTGATGCGGCGGGCCAGCGGCGAATTGCGTTATGTCCACTCGGTGGCGCAGGTGGAGCAGCGCCCGGGCAAGGCGCCGCTCATCGCAGGGGCTTTTTTCGATATTCACGATGCCACCGTCGAACGTATCGAACACGAGGCGCACACCCAGCACGCGATGCGTCGGCAGGGCGAGCGTTGGCGCACTGCCAGTGAGAATGTCGGGCTTTCACTGATCGATTTCGACTCACAGGTCTATCGCGTATCCGGAGCGATCGTCGCCCACCTGGATGTGGGTGTCGATAACGACGCCGAGATTCCGGCCGACCGATGGGCCGAGTTCGTCCACCCCGACGACCGCGCCGTGCGCCAGCAACGCCTGACAGCACATCGAGCAGAAAAATCGGTGCTTTATGTCAGTGAATACCGTCTTTGCGTGCCGGATAAGGACGCGCTGTGGGTCAAGGAGACTGCCTGTCGCGTACAACCCGATGAACCCGGAGCCGCGCAGGGTCGAATGACCGGTACGCTCCAGGACATCAGCGAACGCAAGCGCGCCGAGCAGGCTATTTTCCAGGCCCGGGAGATGGCGGATGTGACGTTCGAGGCCATCGGCGAAGGCCTCATGCGAGTGGATCGGGCGGGGCGCATCACTGAAGTGAACTCGGCCGCCTGCAGCCTGCTCGACTGCGACGCCGATACGCTGGTCAACGCGCTTTTTGCCGACTGTGTGCAGTTCTACGAAGCCGGCCGACTGTGTCGGATTCCGGACCCAGTCGAGCGCGTGTTGCGCGACGGCGAGCAGGTGCGGGTGCCTGTACTCACGCGTCTGCGGCGTCGCGACGGCCAGTATCTATCGATTGTGGATTCGGTGTCGCCCATTCGCGACGATACCGGCGAAGTGAGTGGCGCGGTGTTCGTATTTCAGGACATCAGCGAAGTACGCGAAATGACCGAAAACCTGGTCCATCAAGCCAGTCATGATCCGCTAACCGGTCTACCTAACCGGCGCGGTTTCGAACAGGCGCTGGAATCGGCCTGGAAGCGGGTGCATGCGGGCATGGCGCATATGTATGTCATCTATATGGACCTCGACAGTTTCAAGCAGATCAACGACACCTCGGGTCATGCCGTAGGTGACGACGTGCTGCGCCGTGTAGCGCTTGCCTTCCGGTCCATGCTTCGCGAGAGCGACATGCTCGCGCGTATCGGCGGCGACGAGTTCGCCGCCATTATCCAGTCCAAGAGCGTCGACGGCGTAAGCAGTATTGCGCGCAAGCTGATCGCGGCAGCCAACGATATGGAAGCGCTCGATTGTCAGTCGGCAGGCGTCAGCCTCGGTATTGCCGCGCTCGAGCCGGGCCTGCCATCGAGTGAAGCGGCACTGCTGCGCGCCGACGCCGCGCTGTATGTGGCGAAAGACGCCGGCGGCGGCTGTTTTCATTTCTATGATCCGAATGCCCACACCCGCCAACGCTCAGGCGAGCCGCGCCACGAGCCACGCAGCGAATAGCAACGCCCTGAAAACGCCGGCCTCGCACGAAACGGCAACAGGCCCTAGGCAAGAACACTGGAGCGCATGCTGCGGCGGGGCCGACCCCACTGCGATGTCGATACGATACGGCTGTGATCGCAGCGTGCGGCATGGCGCTGTGCCACGTCCACGATCTCGCCCAGCAGTTCGCCGCGTAGCGTCGTCGGCTCGAGCCCGAGATCGATGAGACAGCGTGCGTCGACACACAGATCGTTCGCGCTGGCCTCGCGGCGCGGGTTGGTGAGATAGGCAATATTCGCGCCGGTCAGACGGGCCACGAGTTTCGCGAGCTCGCCCACCTGCCAGGTTTCGGTCATCTGGTTATAGATACGCACGCGCTCGCCGGCCGACGGCGCATTGCCAATGGCCATCTCGATACAGCGGACCGTGTCCTGGATATGGATGAAGGCACGCGTCTGGCCGCCGCTGCCGTGCACGGTCAAATCGTGGCCGATCGCGGCCTGCATGAGGAAGCGGTTGAGCACGGTGCCGTAGTCGCCGTCGTAGTCGAAGCGGTTGATCAGCCGCTCGTCGAGGCGCGTCTCGCGCGTCTGTGTGCCCCAGACCACGCCCTGATGTAGATCAGTGACCCGTACACCGTCGTTCTTGTTGTAGAAATAGAACAGCAGCTGATCCTGGGTCTTGGTCATGTGATAGATGCTGCCCGGGTCCGGCGGGAACAGGATCTCGCGCTGGGTACGAGCGCCGGCGCTGTCGTCGACCTCCACGGTGAGATAGCCCTCGGGAATACGCAGCCCGCCGCCGTAGCCGTACACGCCCATCGTGCCCAGGTGCACCAGATGCGCATCGATGCCGGTCTCGACCAGCGCACAGAGCACGTTCTGGGTGGCGCCCAGATTGTTTTCGACCGTATAGCGTTTGGCCCGTGCGTGTTTCATGGAGTAGGGCGCTGACCGTTGCTCGGCAAAGTGGACGATCGCATCGGGCACCAGCCGGTCGATGGTGGCCTCGAGCCGGTCGTATTCGCGGGCCACGTCCATATTGAGCGCGGCAATGGTTCGGCCGGTGATCTGCTTCCAGGCGTTCAGGCGCACATCGATGGGCGAAATCGGCGTCAGTGAGGTCACGCCCAGTTCGTTGTCGATATGGCGACGCGAGAGATTATCGATCAGGGTCACATCGTGGCCCTGGCCGGACAGATGCAGTGCCGTCGGCCAGCCGCAGAACCCGTCGCCGCCAAGAATGAGAATCTTCATGATCGGGCATCCCGTGTTGTGGCAGGAAAATATAGGCCTTGGCGTCGCGCCGGAGTCAGCTGGGCGACGAACTCCGCCGCGGATGCGGCCCAGCCATTGGCTTTTGCGTAGGCAATGCCGCTGACCGGATCCAGGCTGAGCGCGGCCAGCGCGGCGGCGCGCAGATCGTCGTCGAGCACGCCGGTAATCCCGTTCTGTACTACCTGTCTGGGGCCGGTAACCGGGAAGGCAGCGACCGGCAGGCCACAGGCCATGGCTTCCATGAGCACCAGCCCGAGCGTGTCGGTACGGCTGGGAAAGACCATGCAGTCGGCGGCACACAAATGCGCGACCAGATCCTCGCCAAGGCGCATGCCCACAAAGCAAACCTGCGGATAGCGTTTTTGCAGGCGCCGACGGGCCGGGCCGTCGCCGATCACGAGCTTGCTGCCGGGCAGCTCCAGGCTCAGGAACGCCTCGATGTTCTTCTCGGGCGCGACGCGACCAAAACAAGTGAACACCGGCCCCGTCAATCCGAGCGGTGCAGGTGCGATCGGGCGAAACAGCGCGGTGTCCACGCCGCGCGGCCACAAGGCAAGCCCGGAAAAACCGTGATCTTCGAGGAAATCCGCCAACGGCGGCGTGCTCACCATTGTTCTGACCGCCTGTCGATGAAACTGCGACAGCACGCGGTAGCCGAGCGACACCGACAGGAACGACCAGCGCGCGTTGAGATACTCGGGAAACCGGGTATGGAAGGCCGTGGTGAAATGCCAATGGCGCAGCAGGCAGTAAAGCCAGCCGGCAAGGCCGACGCTGCCTTCGGTGGCGATATGCACGGCATCGGGCTGAAACCGTTGCATCCGTCGCGCCACGCCCGGCAGCGGTGCCGCAGCCAGCCGTATTTCGCGATACGTCGGGCAGGGCACGGTGACGAACAGGCCCGGATGGATCACCAGCACGTGGTGGCCCGCGGTCTCGAGTTCGGCCACGAGCGCGGTCAGCGCCGTGACCACCCCGTTGACCTGGGGCGCCCAGGCGTCGGTAAGCAGTGCGATTCGCATGCGCCTCCCGGTTTTGTGGCCGGCCGCGGGCCGGTATCGAATTGGAGGCAGTCTGTGTCGCTCACATCACCGAACGATGACGCCGCGATGGCGATTGCATGACGTGCGTCACCTGGAATGGGGGCCAATCCGGCGGCCACGCTGTGTGGCAATGCTGCTGGTCAAAGCTCAACGACGCAGGAATACAGCATTTTTATCCGCAGATGACGCAGACATACGCAGATCGAAAGAGACCGAGATCGCGCTGATCTACGGCTATGAATATCGTTGAGAGGTTGCAAGACGAAGACAGAAAATCGTCCGCAGATAAAAGCGAACTGGCATACGGATTCAAGCGGCAAAACGTAGCGATCTGATCGCAATCGATAGTCTGCCTGTCGCTACGTCGAAGCCACGCCAACTGAGATTGTCAGCGAATTACGCCGATATGTTCACGGCTTATTCGATACGTGCTGGCGTCGATTGGTCTCGTGCCAGATCTACGCATATCAGCGTCATCTGCGGATGAATATGCCTTCCAGAGCAGCCCCTCGACCAACCCATCGCTCTGTTCTGAATCCGTCTTCTGATTTGCGTTTGTCTACGCAGCTAAGTTTTTGTTGAAGATCCGGCCGGACGAATCCGGCCGGGATCGAAACGACTCCCTCAGCCCTCGCGCGGGGTGATCACCAGCTTGCCGGAGACCTTGCGTGCGGCCAGTGCTGCGATGGCCTCACCGCCGCGCGCCAGCGGATAGGTGCCGGCGATATGCGGGCGCAGCTTGCCCTCGCCCAACATCTTGAACAGCGCGGCCAGATCGGCGGCGTTGTTTTCGGGCTCTTTCTTCACGAACGCGCCCCAGAACACACCCACGATCGAGCAGCCCTTGAGCAGCGCCAGGTTCAGCGGCGGCTTGGGGATATCGCCGCTGGCAAAGCCCACCACGAGCAGACGCCCGCGCCATGCACAGCCACGCAGCGCGGCCTCGGTATGCTCGCCGCCAACCGGATCGTAGACCACGTCCACGCCGCGGCCGCCGGTACGGTCCTTGATCGCGCTCTTGAGATCCTCGGTGGCGTAGTTGATCGTCTCGTCGGCGCCGTGCTCTACGCATACCGCGAGCTTTTCGTCGCTGGAGGCTGCGGCGATCACGTAGGCGCCCATGGCCTTGCCCAGTTCCACTGCAGCGAGACCGACGCCGCCCGAGGCGCCGAGCACCAGCAGCGTTTCGCCCTCGGCGAGCGCGGCGCGGTCGGCCAGGGCGTGGTAGGTGGTGCCATAGGTCATGACGAACGCCGAGGCCGTCACATAATCACCGCCCTTGGGCATGGGCAGCACGCGATCGGCACCGGTGACGACCTGCTCGGCAAAAGCGCCATAGGTCGTGAAGGCGATCACGTCGTCGCCGACCTTGACGTTGGTGACCTGATCGCCGACGGCGGCCACCACGCCGGCCAGCTCGCCGCCCGGCGAGAATGGCAGGTCCGGCTTGGTCTGATACTTGTTCTCGATGATCAGGCTGTCCGGGAAGTTCACGGCCGCGGCGTGGACGTCGATAAGCACCTCGCTGGCGCCGACCTCGGGCGTGGGTATGTCTTCGACAACCAGCGTGTCGGGCGGGCCGAACTGCTTGCAGAGCAATGCTTTCATAGGAGTCTCCTCTTGTCCTTGAACGGCGACGTCGCTGTCTGCGGCGTCTTGAAACAAGTTGTCGAAACAGCGTTTCGAACAAGCGTTCAGCCAGTGTGCCCTAGGCGAGCGTTGCATGCGACGGGTCTTGATCCATATCGGCGCAGGCCGCCGCCGCGAAATCCATCCTCTATCGCCAACGTGGCCTGGCATTGCCACTCGCAGGAGTAGCCCGGCTACACGGCGCTCGCTGGGCCTTGGCTTGTAAAATACTGGCCCTCGGCACGGTGTCGTGGGAAACGGGAACAGGCCTTGCTATGTTCTTGGTCTGCATTTTTCACTAGATAAGGTCGCAGCCGTGTATCAATCGGTTTTCGGGGAACAGCTTTTCGCGGGACAGCGCATCGTCGTCACCGGCGGCGGTTCCGGCATCGGGCGTTGTACCGCGCATGAACTGGCGCACCTCGGCGCGCACGTCATCATCACCGGGCGCAGCGTCGACAAGCTGAAAGCGACCCAGGCCGAGATCGTCGAAGACGGCGGTCAGGCAGCGATCGCCGCGTTCGATATCCGCGATGAAGATACGGTGCGCACGGCCGTTGCCACGATCCTCGCCGAGCACGGCCCCGTGCATGGGCTGGTCAACAACGCCGGCGGCCAGTACCCGATGCCGCTGGCCCAGATCGGCAGGAAAGGCTGGGATGCGGTCGTGGCCAACAACCTCACCGGCGGTTTTCTGGTCGCACGCGAACTCTACAATCAGTGCATGGCCGACCATGGCGGCGCAATCGTCAATATGCTTGCCGATATGTGGAACGGCATGCCGGGCATGGGCCACAGCGGTGCCGCCCGTGCCGGCATGCTCAACTTCACCGAGTCCGCGGCCGTCGAGTGGGCCGTGTCGGGCGTGCGTGTGAATGCGGTCGCACCCGGCTATATCGCCTCGTCCGGCATGGACCATTACGACCCCGCGTTTGCCCGCGCCATCATTCCGCGGTGCACAGCGGCGGCGCCGCTCAAGCGCCTGGGTCAGGAGGCCGAAGTCTCGGCCGCCATCGTGTTCCTGCTATCGCCCGCGGCCGCCTATATCACGGGCAGCTGTATCAAGATCGACGGCGGCTCGAGCCTGGCGCCGGGTCTGTTCGGGCTGGCCGATCATGATCGCAGCGCGCCGTATCAGGGGTTTCATCGGGCCACGCCGCCGAAGGCGTCGTTGCCAGAGGATGACGGTCGATGAGTGGCCACGCGAGCTCCGGCGCTTATCGGTACGGTTTGGCTTGCTGAGACCGAACGAGCTGGAGACCGGCGCCGCGGGTCTTGTGCAGTACTGCTATACCGGCGTGTAGCGCGCGAGTATCGTTTTAGCGGCCTCATCACAGGTACGCCGGATCTTGGCGGCTGATGGCCGGCGTGCATCGTTGAGCATACGTGGCCAGAACACCACGGCCGAAATCATGCCCAGAAACTGCTCGGCGGCCAGACCCGCATTGGGCACATCCAGCGTGCCCATGTCATGTTCGCGGACGAGGTATTGCCGTACGGCGGCGAGAAACGGGCCATGGCCACGATCTTCCAGCGCATGCCCCATCTCGGGTGCGCGCAGTGCTTCGGAGATCAGTGCGCGTACCAGCGGATGGAAATCAGGGGTGAGAATCCGGTTGGCGTACTGCGTTGCAATCTCGGGCAGCACGGTGCCGGGAATACCCGATGCCCAGTCGGCGCGCGCGTCGGGCGTGCTCCCCAGGAAAGGCCGCGCGATGATCTGGGCGAACAACTCGTCCTTGGTGGGGAAATGCCGATAGACGGTGGCGGTCGATACCTCGGCAGCGCGCGCGATCCGGGCCAGACTCGTACCCGCGAAACCGCGCTCGAGAAAACAATCGAGTGCGGCGTCGAGAATGGCGTTGCGTTTTTCCTCGGCGAGCTGGCGCTGATAGGCCGCGGCGGGGCTGGCGCTGGTCATGCGGATTCGGATGGCGGGCGACGCCACAAGTCTAGCGCGTACCGGCACGAGGCTAAAGTAAGCCACTCGACTTGACTTAGAAATCCATCGGTCGCAATCTTTCGTTCATCGAGCAGGGCAGTCGATTACGTCGATATGGATGGGCAGTGCCATTCGAGATTTTTCGGGCATGAGAGCGACGGCGGTGGACTCGGTCACGCAGTGGCTGAGCGTCGACGTTCTGGGGCAGCACCAAGGCGGGCAGGGTGCCATATGGGAGGCGGAGGTCGCAGTGTGTTCCGTGATGCCTGACTCGTGTCCATCACCTGCAGGATGATGGGTATCCTGCCGGCACAGAGAGTCAAAGGAGATCGATCGTGACGATCATCGCAAGCCAGGTCATGGCCCAGGGCGACACCTTCAAGAACAACCGCGAGGGCATGCTGGCCGCCGTGCAGGCACTGCGCGACGTAGAGGCCAGTATCCATGCCAGCGAGCAGAGCAAGGCCGAGCGCTACGCGAAGCGCGAACAGCTGTTGCCGCGTGATCGTGTCAATCTGCTGCTCGACTCCGGCTCGCCGTTTCTGGAGTTGTCCACGCTGTGCGGCTACAAGCTGCATGACGATACCGACGGCTCACTGGCCGGCGGCAACACGATCTGCGGCATCGGCTATGTGGCTGGCACGCGCTGCATGATCAATGCCTCCAACAGCGCGATCAAGGGCGGCACGATGACGCCCTGGGGCGTACAGAAGACGCTGCGTATTCAGGAGATCGCCCGGCTGCAGAAGCTGCCGATCGTCAGTCTGATCGAGTCCGGTGGCGCCAATCTGCTCTATCAGGACGAGATGTTCATCGAGGCTGGGCGCACCTTCGCCAATCAGGCGCGGCTATCGGCCCAGGGCCTGCCCCAGATCACCGTCGTGCACGGCTCCTCGACCGCTGGCGGCGCCTATATGCCGGGCCTGTCCGACTACGTGATCATGGTGCGCGGTCAGGCCAAGGTGTTCCTGGCCGGTCCGCCGCTGCTCAAGGCCGCCACCGGCGAGATCGCCGAGGACGAGGAGCTCGGCGGCGCCGACATGCACGCGTCCACCGCCGGAACCTGCGAGTATCTGGCCGAGGACGATGCAGACGCGATTCGCCAGGCTCGCGAGGTCGTCGAGCGCCTGGACTGGAACGCCCGTGTCGATCGCGGCGAAGTACGTGATTTCACAGCGCCCCGTTACGATATCGACGAACTCTGCGGCATCGTCTCGGCCGATCATCGCAAACCCTATGACTGCCGCGAGGTCATCGCGCGGCTGGTCGACGACTCCGACTTCGACGAGTTCAAGGCCGATTTCGATATGCAGCTGATCTGCGGCCACGCCGCGGTCGAAGGGCGTACCGTCGGCTTGATTGGCAACAACGGCCCGATTACCACCAAGGGCGCGAACAAGGCCGCGCAGTTCATCCAGCTGTGCTGTCAGGCCGATATCCCGCTGGTCTTCCTGCAGAACATCACCGGCTACATGGTCGGCAAGGACGCCGAGCAGGCCGGCATGGTCAAGCATGGCTCCAAGATGATCCAGGCGGTGGCCAACGCCCATGTGCCCAAGATCACGTTCGTGATCGGCGGCTCGTTCGGGGCCGGCAACTACGGCATGTGCGGGCGCGGCTTCTCGCCGGACTTCATCTTTGCCTGGCCGAACTCACGCACCGCGGTGATGGGCGGCGAACAGGCCGCCGGTGTCATGCAGATCGTCACTGAAGGCAAATATGCCGCTCGCGGCGAAACGCCGCCGGCCGGCATGGTCGACAAGCTGTACGCCCAGATTACCGGCGCCTTCGAGGAACAGGCACATGCCTTTTATGGCAGCGCGCGCCTGTTCGACGATGGCCTGATCGACCCGCGTGATACCCGGCGCGTGCTGGCACTCACGTTGTCGGTGTGTCGCGAAGCGCGGCATCGCGCCGTGCGGCCGAACGACTTCGGCGTAGCTCGGTTCTGACAAAAATAGTCCGCAAATGAACGCAAAAAGCGCAAAGAAGACGGCACAACAGATCGTAGGGCGGATTAGCGCGCAGCGCGTAATCCGACGCTCAGCCGGGACAGCCTCCTTCATATTGGCCTGCGGCGATCGCTTGGCCTGGCTTGAACCTGATTCGAACCAAGGCCTAAAAACATTTGCGGACAAATCATCTGATGCGCGTTCTCGCGCCTGTCCTTTCAATCTGTGTTTATCCGCATACCGCTGCGCATAAATATCCTGGAGCACTGCCATGAATCTCACCCACGAACACGAAGAGATCAAACGCACCACCGAGCGCTATATCGAGGAGCAGGTGAATCCGCATGTGCTCGAATGGGAAGCGGCCGGCATATTCCCGGCGCATGAGCTGTTCAAGGGCCTGGGCGATCTCGGGCTGCTCGGTATCACCAAGCCGGAAGAATACGGCGGGCTGGGGCTCGATTACTCCTATCAGGTCGTCTTCGCCGAAAGCCTCGGGCGCATGACCTGTGGCGGTATTCCCATGGCGGTGGGCGTACAGACCGATATGGCCACGCCGGCGCTGGCGCGCTACGGCAGCGAACAACTCAAGCGCGACTATCTGGCGCCTGCCATCGCCGGCGATCAGGTTGCCTGTATCGGCGTGTCGGAACCCGGCGCGGGCTCGGATGTGGCCGGTATCAAGACCACCGCGAAACGCGACGGCGATGATTACATCATCAACGGCCAGAAGATGTGGATCACCAACGGCACGCAGGGTGACTGGATCTGTCTGCTGTGCGTAACCGGAGGCGAGTCGAAACACCAGAACAAGTCGTTGATCCTGGTGCCGCTCGATGCCAAGGGCGTCAACCGCGAGACCAAACTCGACAAGCTCGGCCAGCGCAGCTCGGACACTGCCATCATCCATTTCGACGACGTGCGCGTGCCGGCAGGCAATCTCATCGGCGAGGAGGGCCAGGGTTTTGTCTACCAGATGCAGCAGTTTCAGGAGGAACGGCTGTTCCTGGCCGCCAGCATTCTCGAAGCCATGCAGCGGGTCTACGACGACACTGTGGACTACACCCGCCAGCGCCAGGCGTTCGGCGCCTCGATTCTGGATAACCAGTATGTGCATTTCACTCTCGCCGAACTGGCCACCGAGCTGCAGGCCGCACGCGCTCTGACCTATCAGGCCACCGCCGATCTGGTCGCCGGGCGCGATGTGACCCTCAATGCGTCCATGGCCAAGCTCAAGACCAGCCGGCTGGCGCGTACGCTCACCGACACCTGTCTGCAGTTCTGGGGCGGCCAGGGCTACATGGCCGAATCCTCCACCGCCCAGTTCTATCGCGACCTGCGCCTGCATTCGATTGGCGGCGGCGCGGACGAGGTCATGCTCGGCATCATTGCCAAGCGGCTTGGCTTACGCGGCCGATAGGAGCATTCATGCATCTACCTGAAACGACCTGCCTCACGCTTGATTTCGAGGCCGGTGTGCTCAACGCCACGCTCGACCGACCCGATGCCGGCAATGCGCTCAATGCGGCGCTCATCGACGATCTGATCGCTACATTCCAGGCGATTCAAGACGATCGCAGCGTGCGGGCGGTCGTGCTTCGCGGCAACGGCCGGCATTTCTGTGTCGGCGCGGACCTGCGCGAGGTGGGACATCTCGATGACGGCGACGCGCCGCGTGCCGAAACCGTAGCCCATAATCGCCGGTTCGGCGAATTGCTGGAAGTGATTGATCGCGCGCCGCAGGCGGTGATCGTACTCGCCGATCGCGCCGCACTCGGCGGCGGTTTCGGCATTCTGTGTGTAGCAGATATCACTATCGTGACCGCCGATATCAAAACCGGCATGCCCGAAGCCCGCCTGGGCCTGCCAGCGGCCCAGATCCTGCCCTTCGTGGTGAGCCGGATCGGCGCGGCCGAGACGCGAAGGCTGGGGGTGACCGCGGCGGATATTCACGCCGATGAGGCCAGGCGCCTGAGTATCGCGCATATCGTGGTCGACGATCTGGACACGGGTGAAGCCGCCGTCGCTGCGGCGCTGGCCGATATTCGTCGCTGCTCGCCGGGGGCCGTGGCCCATACCAAGCGCATTGTCGCCGCCCACGGCACGGCCGATCGCGACACACAGCTCGACGAGGGGGCTGGCTCATTCACCGACTGCCTGTTCGGCGACGAAGGCCGTGAGGGCATCCGCGCTTTCCTGGACAAGCGTCTACCGAGGTGGGCCGCCCAATGAGTAATCTAATCCAACCGATCGACAAGCTGCTGATCGCCAACCGCGGCGAAATCGCCGTGCGTATCGCCCGGGGTGCCGGTGCGCTGGGTATTGCCAGCGTGGCCGTGTATTCCGATGCGGACACCGACGCTGCGCACGTCCAGGCAGCCGATGAGGCCGTAGCCATCGGCGCGGCGCCCGCCAGCGAATCCTATCTGGTCGTCGACAGGATCATCGCTGCCGCGAAGGCAACGGGTGCCCAGGCCATTCACCCCGGCTATGGTTTTCTGGCGGAGAACGCGGCCTTCGCCCGCGCAGTAACCGACGCCGGCCTGATCTTCGTCGGGCCGACCGCCGACGCTATCGACCTGATGGGCGCCAAGCGCGCGGCCAAGCAGCGCATGATCGCCGCCGGCGTGCCGTGCGTGCCGGGCTACGAAGGTGATGACCAGAGCGATGACGTGCTGCTGGCCGAGGGCCAGCGCATCGGCTTTCCGCTCATGGTCAAGGCCTCGGCCGGCGGCGGCGGGCGCGGTATGCGGCTGGTCGAGGATCCTACCGATCTGGCCAACGCGATCCGGTCGGCACGCTCCGAGGCGAAATCCGCGTTTGGCTCGGACGAGCTGATCCTGGAAAAAGCCGTGCTGGGCGCCCGCCACGTGGAGATCCAGGTGCTGGCCGATCATCACGGCCACGTCATCCATCTGGGCGAGCGCGACTGCTCGGTGCAGCGGCGCCATCAGAAAGTCGTCGAGGAGGCGCCGTCGCCTGCCGTCGACGACGCCCTGCGCGCGAAGATGGGCGCGGCCGCCGTGGAAGCGGCGGCGACCATCGGCTATCGCGGCGCGGGCACGGTGGAGTTCCTGCTCGACGGCGCGGGTGCGTTCTATTTCATGGAAATGAACACGCGCCTGCAGGTCGAGCATCCGGTGACCGAAATGGTAACGGGGCTGGATCTGGTCGCCTGGCAGCTGCGCATCGCCGCCGGCGAGCGACTTACCATCGAACAGGACGACGTCTCGTTCAAAGGCCACGCGATTGAAGTGCGGCTGTGCCTGGAAGACGTCACCGCCGACTTCATGCCGCAGACCGGACGTATCGAGGAGTGGGTCGCGCCAACTGGCGAAGGGATACGGGTCGATCACTGTCTGGTCAGCGGGCAGGTCATCAGCCCGCACTACGATTCGATGGCCGGCAAGCTCATCGCCTGGGGCGAGACCCGCGATATCGCACGCCGTCGTCTGCTCGCGGCCCTGGACGAGATGGTGCTGTTCGGGCCCACCAGCAACCGGGATTTCCTGGTCGCCATATTGGCGCATCCGGCGTTTGCCGGCGGCGATTTCGATATCGGTTTTGTGGCCGCGCATATGCAGGCCGAGACCGAGCCGAGCGCGCCGTCGATTGATCATCGGGCCTTGGCCGCGGCGATTTTCGTCCATGATCGCGCCGCGATACTGGCCGCAGATGCGGGCCTGGCTCCGGACATGCTCGGCTGGCGCAGCGCCTATACCAGCGAAACACCGCTGGTGCTGAGCTGTGCGGACGCGCGCTATGCAATGCGCGTTATTGTTGATGCGCCGGGCCAAGGGCGGGGGCGCTATCGCGTGAAGGTTGATGACGACTGGATCGAGATTGCGCTCGCCGCGAGACAAGGCACGCATCGACGCTATCAATGTGACGGCGTTGGCCGCCGCGCCGCCGCCATTGTGCGCGGCGACCGACTGTGGCTGGCAGCCGACGGCCGCACCGCGGCATATCAGGATGCCTTGCGCCAGCCGCCAGCCAGTGCGGCGGGCGCCGGCGATGGCCGGATTGCGGCGCGCATGGACGGCAAGATCCAGCGCGTCGACGTGGCCGTGGGCGATCGGGTCACTGCAGGCGACACGCTGCTCGTACTCGAGGCGATGAAGATGGAGTTCTCGATCACCGCCGATATCGACGGCGTGGTCGAGAGCCTGGCCTGCGCGACCGGCGATCAAGTCGCTGCACGGCAGATGCTGGCCGTGATCAGCGCGGACAGCGATTCTTGAACCCGATGATCCGCGCGGTGCTGGTCGGGCTTGTGGTGACGTTATTGGCAGGATGTGCCAGCGCGCCGGTCAGCTATGATTTTGTCGACCCGGGCCAGCGCGAGACGCGCTATGACGGCTTCATCGTCTATGCCGCGTTTGTCGACCGCACTATTGAAGCCGCGTTTGAACAGGCGCTCTGCCGGCGTCTCGCTGACGGTGGTCATGCCTGTACGACGATGCTCCATGAGGCGCCGCCGACGCGTGCCCAGGATGCTGCCAGCCGTCATCAGGCCACGCGCAACAGCGGCGCGCAGGCCACGATCGTAATCGAACTTGCGGACACCGACAGCGTCTCGCGCCGTGTCATTGCAGCGTCGCATCCGGCCTACGAAGTGAGCATCATCGACAACACACAGCAGCAGATCGTGGCCCGTTTGTTCCTGGAGTCGATCTCACCAGCGAACACGCCAGTCCGGTCTCAGGCGGAGGTTTTCGCCCGGGCCATCGTGTCGGCAATCCAGCGGACGTCGTTGTTGGCCGTGCGCTGAGTGGCCGGACCCGGGTTGCGATATGTCGTGGACGCAGGTGTGGCGCGATCGCGCATGCGCAACGCGGCGCGTGTTGACGACCAACGCCGTATCGGGAACCCGCATGTCTTCATCGGCCAGGAGCGTAGCGTTGTCCCGCGCTCGCAACGACAGTGCGGGATATGTGAACGCCAGCACTTCCAGACCAGCGGCTCGGGCGGCGATGATGGCGTGGTGGTGTGTTGCGTTCGCGCATACACGCGGCGATCAAGCCTGCACGGGGGCTCCAGGCGCCTGTCGGACTCAGGCGATGGTCGCGGACTAGGCGCAAGAATGAGAGCAAATGGGCCGACTGTCGAGACGAATAGTGGTTCTATTTCACGACCAAAGCGGCCCATTGGCGCCATGATCGCAGCGCTGCAGCAGAGCGGTTTTGACCCCGATAGGCAGCTCGATGGCAACACATGATCGCAGCGGCCACCGGGCCCTGCTTGACGGCGTCAAGGTCTGCCCGGCCCGAGTGGTCAAGAGCGCCGGTGCGGGCAGCATCCATCTGCTCACCGAGCGGCCAAAGGACGTGGCCAAGCGCTATCATCCGAGCATAGATCGCGCCGAGTATGCCAAGAGGATCGAGGCGATGCTCAAGCTCCGATCAATACTGGCGCTGCCTCTATTCAACGGCAAGGAACAGGTGCAGATCGCCTGACCCACAGCGCCGGTGCTCGATTCCGGTCGGCGGCTCATCGACTTTGCCATGCCGTCGCTGGACATCAATGCGACCTGGAGCTGTTACCCAGCTATATCGAACAAGAGTCTGCCGGTGCCGTGTCTTTCATCACGCCTTGCCCGGGACGACGCCTGACAGCCCGATTGTGCTCTGAGAACGAGAGGGCGGCCGCCGCATGGCGCGCTTGCGCATACAAGCCTCTCGAGCAAAGGCGTTTCGCCTTCACCATCTTCTGCCTGGTGCGGCAGCGCGTTCTCGATGGACTATTTCAATGGAGCGGCGGACGAGATTCGAACTCGCGACCTCGACCGTGGGAGGGTCGCGCTCTACCAGCTGAGCTACCGCCGCCTCGCCTGCATAGCTAACGCCATTGACCGTGCTTTTGCAAGCGCGGTGGCCGCACCAGGCAAGGCCGGCTTTTGCAGCGTTGCAGGACGGGCTGGCAACCTTTCGCGCAAGAGATCAGTATGTTACCCAGACTAATGAAAGCGATTTTTGCCACTAACCGGACTGCGTCATGAACACTGCTCTGATTACCGGAGGCACCGGCTTTATTGGCCGCCACCTGTGCGCCGATCTGTTGAACGACGGCTGGCAGGTCCAGGTTGTGACCCGCGATACGGTACGCGCCGCGGAGGTGCTGCCCAAGGGTGCGAAAGCGGTGGCGTCGCTGGCCGCGGCGGAGCCGGCGGAGGCTGTCATCAACCTGGCCGGCGAGAATCTGGCCGGCGGTCGCTGGACCGAGGCGCGCAAGAAAGAGATGCGCGAAAGCCGGCTGCGGATCACGCGCGAACTCACCCAGGTGATCGATGACTGGTCCGCCGCGCCGCGCGTGTTGGTGAGCGGTTCGGCGGTGGGCTATTACGGTGCCCGCGGTGCTGTTGTGCTCGACGAGTTGGAGGCGCCCGGGGACGAATTCCAGTCGGAGCTGTGCGTGGCCTGGGAGCAGGCCGCGCGCCGCGCCGAGGGCTCGAGCGTACGCGTATGTCGTATTCGTACCGGCATCGTACTGGGTGCGACAGAAGGTGCGCTGGCGCAGATGATCACGCCGTTCAAGTTCGGTCTTGGCGGGCGATTCGGTAGCGGCAAGCAGTATATGCCGTGGATCCATATCCGCGACGAAGTACGCGCGATCCGGTTTCTCATCGATCACGACAGCGCCGAGGGCGCATTCAATCTCACCGCGCCCAACCCGGCGACCAACCGTGAATTCACGAGCGTGCTGGCCAAGGTACTGCATCGGCCGAGCTTTGCCTGGGTGCCGGGCCCGGTGCTCAAGCTCATGCTGGGCGAAATGTCGCATCTGCTGCTGACCGGTCAGCGCGCGATCCCGGACGCGCTGCAGCGTGCCGGCTTCTCTTTCGAGTTCGCGCGGCTCGAGCCCGCGCTGGCTGATCTGCTGGACCAGGAAGGGGATTGATGACCCGCCAGCCACGACGACCCACAACTCAAGAAGATGCCTGTGACTGCTGATTCATTGCTTATCCAGCTTGCCCATATTGTGGGTGCGGCGAACGTACTCGACGGCGCGTCGACCGGCCCGTATCTCACCGAATGGCGCGGCGCCTTCAAGCCGGTAGCTCTTGCGGTGGTCCGACCGGCCGATACGGACCAGGTCTCGCAGGTGGTCTCGGCCTGTGCCACGGCCGGCATCGCGGTGGTCGCGCAGTCCGGCAATACCGGGCTGGTGGGCGGATCGGCCGCCAGCGACGGCGATCGCCAGATCATTCTGAGCCTTGAGCGTATGGATCGCATCAGGGCAGTGGATATCGACAACGCCACCCTGACGGTCGAGGCCGGTTGTATTCTGGCCGACGTGCAGCAGGCCGCGGCCGATGCCGGATTCTATTTTCCGCTGACGCTCGCCTCGAAGGATCGCTGTCGTATCGGTGGCAATATCGCCACCAACGCCGGCGGGCTCAACGTCGTGCGCTATGGCAATACGCGCGACCTGGTACTTGGCTTGGAGGTCGTGCTTGCCGACGGTCGTGTCTGGCACAATCTCACCGGTCTGCGCAAGGACAACAGCGGCTTCGATCTGAATGACCTGTTCGTGGGCAGCGAAGGGGCGCTGGGTATCGTCACCGCGGCGGTGCTCAAGCTCTATGACCCGATTGTGCAGCAGGTCGTGGCGCTGTTCGGCCTCGACGACCCAGCTGACGCGGTGGCCCTGCAACGCCGATTGATCGCCGCCTCCGGGCACAATCTTACCGGCTGCGAGCTGATGTCGGGCCAAGCTGTCGAACTGGCCTGTCGTCATATCGACGGCTGTAATCAACCGTTCGATACCCACCACCACTGGTACCTGCTCGCCGAACTGTCGACTTCGGCCGACGGTGACTGGCTTGGGCAGATCATGGACAGCGTCGTGGCCACGGCATCTGCCGACGGGCATATCAGGGATGTGCGTATTGCCACAGCGGCCGATGAGATCGCCGCCATCTGGCATCTGCGTGAATCGCTGCCACCGGCGCAGGTCGCCGAGGGCGCATCGATCAAACACGATATCTCGCTGCCGGTCTCGCGATTGCCGCGTTTTCTGGCCCGCGCGATGCCCGCGATTCGTGACGCATTGCCAGGCGTACGGCCCTGTCCGTTTGGCCATGTCGGCGACGGCAACCTGCATTTCAATCTGTCCAAACCGGAAAACGCTGATGACGCGGCGTTTCTGGCGTTGTCGGATATCGCCCATGACGTCGTGCACGATATCGTTGTCGACATGGGCGGCTCGTTTGCCGCCGAGCACGGCATCGGCCGGCTCAAGGTCGAGGCCATGGCGCGCTACAAGCAGCCGGTAGAACTCGACATGCTGCGTGCGATCAAGACCGCGCTCGACCCGGATAACCGGCTCAATCCCGGGGTGGTCGTTTCCCAGTCGTAGTGGGCTCTCTAGCTGCGTTCTTCCAGTGATTGTCCGCGAACGAGCGCAAATGAGACATGATGATCGAATGGCGCAGGGCGCTGAGTCGGCTGGTCTTCTTAAGGCATTTATCCGCGATGACTCAGATTGGCTCCGGCGACCGCCGTTGTGGTGAATGCGTCGATGAGATCTGGCGGATCGAACATGGAAAAGCCATCGCGCCAAGCGGCGCGCAGCGCCCCCCAGCATCCTCAATCATATAGCCGACCGTCGGGCGGCTACTCGCCGACTCGAGACAATGTCTTGGTCTCATTCATCGGCGCTCGCACGAAACGGCAACAAGCAATATCGATTCTATCGGATTTAACGCCGGGCGCATTATTGGATAGGCCCCGCGAAGAAATCGTCGAGTCCATCTTTATTTTCTTTCTTATTCGCGCTCATTGGCGGACACCAAACGGCTACGACTCTAAGCTAGAACCCACCAATACCCGCGGCCGTGACGAACTTGATCAGTGGTGCCGGGAAGATACCGAAGAACAGCACGGCGAGTGCGATCAGGATGACCATGATGCCGCCCGACTGTTGTCCCCAGCCGGCGACGGCGTCGCGGCGGGACTCGCCCGGCTGGTCCAGATACAGGATCACCATGACGCGCAGGTAGTAGTACAGGCCGATGGCACTGCCGGCCACGATACCGCCGACCAGCCACCACAGCCCGGATTCCACGCCCACGGCAATCGCATAGAACTTGCCGATGAAGCCGGCCGTCATGGGAATACCGGCCAGCGAGAGCATCATCACCGTCATCACCGCGGCCAGATACGGCCGGCGCCAGAACAGACCACGGTAATGGTGAAGGGCGCCCGCATCGGTGCCCGCGTAGGGGCTCGAGACCAACGTAACGACGCCGAAGGCGCCGAGCGTCGTCGCGACATACGTGGCCAGATAGACGCCCACGGTCTCTGCGGCCAGGCCGCTGCCGCCGGCGACAATAGCGGTCAGCAGATAGCCCAGATGCGCAATCGAAGAGTAACCGAGCAGTCGCTTGATATTGTTCTGACGCAGCGCCAGCAGGTTGCCGATGATCATCGAGGCAAATGCGATCACGCCCACCAATGTGAGCAGCCAGGCGTTGTCTGCAGGAGCGGCCAGCGTGAAGAAGCGCAGCAACAGCGCGAATACCGCTACCTTGCTGACGGTGGCCAGATATGCAGATACCGGGCCCGGCGCGCCCTCGTACACATCGGGCGTCCACAGATGGAAGGGCACCAGCGAGAGCTTGAAGGCCAGGGCCACGAACATCATGCCCATGCCCATCATCAGCCAGCTTTCATGCGCGCTGGCGCCGTTGTTGATCGCTGTCGCCAGATCGGCATACACCAGCGTACCGGTAGCACCATAGAGCAGCGCCATGCCGAACAGCAGAAACGCTGATGCGGCACCGGAGAGCACCATGTATTTCAGGCCAGCTTCCAGCGAGATACGATCACGATAGGCATAGGCGACCATGCCGTAGAGCGGTACCGATAGCAGTTCCAGGCCGATGAACAGTGACGCCATATGGCGCGAGGCAATCAACGCCATCGCCCCGCCGGTCGAGCACAGCAGCAGGATATAGAATTCTTCGCGTCGGTCCGGCAGCGTTTCCAGATAGGCGTGTGCGAGCGTCGAGCAGGCCAGGGCTGCGACCAGTACGATCGCAAAGAACAGCACCGAATAATCGTCGATGATGAAAAGCGGCGTGACCTGGATGGGCGTGACCTGAAGCACGCCGAGCAGCGACACGAACGCCAGGTTCAAACCGACTACCGTGACCGTCGCCGTGGTGAAGTGTTGGCGGCGCACTGCGATCGCCGAGACCACGCCCACGACGGTGGCACACAGAATAGCCAGCGGCGCGAGTGCGAGCAGTTGAGTCCAGAACTGGTTCATAGCAACGATCGCCTATCGGCTCGGCAACGGGGAGACGGCAAACCAGTGCGTGATCTCGGTCATGGCCGTCTGCGAGATATGGAGCACGGTCTGCGGGAACAGGCCGACGAGCAGGGTGAGCATCATCAGCAACAGCATCATGCTGTACTCGCGCGGGTCGAGCCCGCCCAGCGAGGCCTCCGAGTTGGGCGTGCCCCAGTAGACACGATGCATGAGCACCAGCGAATAGATCGCCGCCAACACTAGACCGCCGCTGGCGGCGACCACAATCCACGGCACGGTCTGGAAGGCGCCGAACAGGATCATGAATTCGCCCACGAAATTGGCCGTGCCTGGCATGCCGAGCGATGCCATGACGAATACCAGCGCAAAGCCGGGCAGCGCGCCCATACGCCCGAACAGCCCGCCCATCTCGTTCATGTTGCGGGTATGGATACGCTCGTAGATCTGGCCGGAAATGATGAACAGCCCGGCCGCCGAGAAGGCGTGCGCCACCATCAGCACGATCACGCCCTGGAGTGCGAGCAGCGTGCCCGAATACACGCCGATGAGCACGAAACCCATATGCGAAATGCTCGAACAGGCGATCAGCCGCTTGACGTCGGTCTGCGAGAACGCCAGCACCGCGCCGTAGTAGATACCCACCAGGCCCAGGCCCATGGCGATCGGGGCGAAGTTTGCCGAGGCTTCGGGAAACAGTGGAATGGCATAGCGCAGCATGCCGTAGGCGGCGGTCTTGAGCAGGATCCCGGCCAGATCCACCGAGCCAGCGGTGGGTGCCTGGGCGTGTGCATCAGGCAGCCAGCCGTGTAACGGCACTACCGGCAGCTTGACCGCAAAGGCGATGAAGAAGCCGAGCATCAGCAGATAGGCGACAGGGCCGTCCAGTGGCGTATCGCGCAGCACTGAGTAATCGAAGGTAAAGATACCGGTCTGGGCGTAGTGGGCGAACACCAGCCCCAGGATCGAGACCAGCATCAGCAGGCCGCTGGCCTGGGTATAGATGAAGAACTTGATCGCCGCCGAAATGCGCGTATTGCCCTTGGAGCCGCTATGGCCCCACAGCGCGATCAGGAAATACATCGGAACCAGCATCATCTCCCAGAAGAAGAAGAACAGAAACAGGTCCACGGCCAGGAAAACGCCGACCACGCCGCCGATGATCCACAGCAGATTCAGGTGGAAGAAGCCGATGCGGTTGGTGATCTCCTGCCAGGAGCAGACCACCGCGAGCATGCCCAGAAAGCCGGTCAGCGTGATCATGATCAGCGACAGGCCGTCGATCGCCAGATGGAAGGAGATGCCGAAACGATCGACCCAGCCGATCCGGAATTCGCGGGTCCATGCCGGTGTGTCGCCCACCACGCCCGACAACGAATAATCGCCGGTGAACCATAGCCACAGCGACAGGAACACCACAATCAGCATCGTGGCCAGGGCAATCCAGCGCGGCGCCTGTGACGGCGCGTGCCGGCTCTCGAGCTGCCAGCAGAGCAGGCCACCGATGAAGGGGACGAACAGTATCCAGCACAGGATCATCGGACTTTCCTAGTCGCGGAAATGGGCGTCGTGGCGATCATGATCAACCCAGCAGCAGGACAGCGAGGAACACCACCGCACCGCCGAACAGCGACAGCGCATACCAGCGCAGACGGCCGTTATGCAGCGGCGAGAGCACCCCGTTCAGCGCCATGGCCGTCCCCGGAATGATGTTGACCAGGGAATTGATCCAGTCGCGCTTGTGCAGCCCGGTGACGAACAGATACGGCCGGACAAAGATCAGATCGTAGAGTGCATCGAAGCGCCAGGCGTCGTGCCAGAACTGCCACAGACTACGGCCGGTCGGATTAGCCACGAGCTGCTTTGCGCGGTCGCGATTGCCCAGAAACAAGGCCGCGGCCACGCCCAGGCCGACAATGGCGACCACGCTCGACAGCACTTCCACGATCAGCTTGACGGTACCGTGATCGACCCCTTCGTGGCCGGGCAGCACACCGGCCAGCGGCGGATGGATCCAGGCGCCGAGGAAGGTCGACAGCACCGCCAGCACAATCAACGGCAGATGATGCGCGATACCGGTGCCGGCATGCGCATGAATCTTCTCCTCGCCGTGGAAGGCGATGAAGATCATACGGAAGGTATAGACCGCGGTCAGGAACGCGCCCACCAGGCCGGCAACCCAGAGCACGTGATGGCCGTTGGCAAACGACAGCCAAAGAATCTCGTCCTTGGAATAAAAGCCGGCAGTGACCAGCGGCAGGGCGGCCAGCGCCGCACCACCGATGATGAACACCCAGTAGTCGAGCTTGAGTGTCTTGCGCAAGCCGCCCATCTTGAAGATGTTCTGCTCGTGGTGGCAGGCGATGATCACCGAGCCCGAGGCCAGGAACAGCAGCGCCTTGAAAAAGGCATGGATCATCAGATGGAAGATGGCCGCGTCCCAGGCGCCGACGCCGAGAGCGAGGAACATATAGCCGATCTGGCTCATGGTGGAGTAGGCGAGCACGCGCTTGATATCGGTCTGACACAGCGCGGCAAAGCCCGCCAGCAGGAGCGTGAGCGCGCCGATGATGCCCACCAGCTGCAACACCGCAGGGGCGAGCTCGAAGATGCCGTGCATACGGGCGATGAGATACACGCCGGCCGTGACCATGGTGGCCGCGTGAATAAGCGCGGAAACCGGCGTCGGGCCGGCCATGGCGTCGGGCAGCCAGGTCTGTAGCGGCAGCTGTGCGGATTTGCCGACCGCGCCGCCGAGCAGCATCAGGGCGGCGACGTTGGCCATGGTGTCGCCCTCGGCCCAGGCTTGGGGTGCGGCGTTCAGCAGCGTCTGGATATCCAGCGTGCCGAACGTGGCAAACAGCAGGAACAGGCCGATCGCCAGGAACACGTCGCCGATACGCGTGATCAGGAACGCCTTGAAAGCCGCCCAGGCGTTGGCCTCGTCGCGGTAGTAGTAGCCGATCAGCAGATAGCTGCACAGGCCCACGCCTTCCCAGCCGAGAAACAGCAGCAGCAGGTTGTCGCCGAGCACCAGCAACAGCATGGCGACGATGAACAGGTTCATGTACGCAAAAAAGCGCCCCATGCCCGGGCCGCCTTCCAGGTCGTGGGTCATGTACCAGCCGGCGAACACGTGGATGAGGAAACCCACGCCGGTGATCACGCCGAGCATGGTCACGGTCAGCCCGTCGACATACAGCCCGAAGGTCGGCGTGAAGTCGCCGACGTCGATCCAGGTCCAGAGCGTCATGCCGAAGCTGGCATCCCCCGAGGCCAGGAAAATGGCCGCGATGATCGCCGTGAAGACGGCGGACAGGCCTACCGAGCCGGCACCGATAGCCTTGGCCATGCCATCTGGCATACGCGGGGCGAACGACAACGCCAGGCTGCCGAGCAGGGGGAAAGCGACGATAAAAGGGAGCAGGTTCATCCGTGCATCTCGCTGGCGGCGTCGATGTCGATGGTCTTGAAGCGCTTGTACAACTGCAGCAACAGACCGAGGCCGATGCTGGCTTCGGCTGCGGCCAGCGTGATCACCAGAATGAACATCACGTTGCCATCCGGCTGCTGCCAGTGCGCGCCGGCGACAATGAAGGCCAGGCCCGCCGAATTGAGCATGATCTCGAGACACATCAGGATGAACAGCGTGTTACGGCGTGTCACCAGCCCGGCCAGCCCGAGCACGAACAGGATCGCGGCCAGTGCCATGCCATGTTCGATCGGAAGCCCGTTCATCGCTTGCTCCTTGCCGAAGTCGAGGCCGCGCCGTCGCGGCCTGCGGTGGCCTCGGCCACGTCGCGATCGTCCCGGCCGAGATGGGCCGCGACAACCAGGGCGGCCAGCAGCACGAATGCGGACAGTTCTACGACCAGCACGTACGGCCCGAACAGCGCCATACCGACTTGCTGGGCGTCCAGCGGCGTGCCTTCGATGCTGCCCATGCTCTCGCCGCGGGTCATCGCTATGAGCATCACGATCAGAAGAACCGCACCCAGCATCCCGGGCCCGACCCACACCGCCGGGGCGAGCCAGCGTTTTTCACGCGCGATCATCTCGTCGTTGAGATTGAGCATCATGATCACGAACACGAACAACACCATGATCGCGCCCGCATAGACGATGACCTCCAGCGTTGCGGCGAACGGCGCGCCGAGAGCGTAGAACACCACGGCCACCGACAGCAGCGAGACGATCAGATACATCAGCGCATGCACGGCGTTGGCGCAGGTGATCACCCGCAGCGTGGCCACGATGGCAACAAAGGCAGCGATATAGAACGCAATCAGCATGAGGCCGCCTCAGGGAAGAAGGGTTTTGACGTCGATCGGCTGGGACTCGTTGACGGCGTCGCCCTTGTCCTTGCCGCCCACGGCCATTCCGGCCACGCGATAGAAGTTGTAGCCGGGACGCTTGCCCACGCCCGAGATCAGCAGATCTGTCTTCTCGTAGACCATCTGCTGGCGGTCGAACTCGCCCATCTCGAAGTCCGGCGTGAGCTGGATGGCGTAGGTGGGGCAGGCTTCTTCGCAGAAACCACAGTAGATACAGCGCGAGAAGTTGATCCGGAAGGTTTCCGGATACCAGCGCCCGGTTTCATCCTCGGTCTTGACTACGCTGATGCAGTCCACCGGGCAGGCCACGCTGCACAGGTTGCAGGCCACACAGCGCTCGGCGCCGTCCGGATCACGGGTGAGCACGATACGGCCGCGATAGCGCGGCGGCAGATAGGGCTGCTCCTCCGGATACAGAATCGTTTCGCGCTTGCGAAAGGTATGCATGAAGGTCATGCCCAGGGTGCGCAGAACACTCAACATAAGCGGTGCCGTTTACAGGGGCGTTGTTTGAAGGGCTGCTGCATGATCAGTTGGCCATCGCCACGACGACGGCGCCCGTGATGGCCACGTTCACCAGCGCGATGGGCAGCAGGATCTTCCAGCCGAACGCCATGAGCTGATCGTAGCGGGGTCGAACCGTACCGGCGCGCAGCAGCACGAAGAAACAGATGAAAAAGCCCGCCTTGAGGGCAAACCAGACAAAGCCCGGCAGGATCGGGCCCAGCCAGCCGCCGAAGAACAGCACGGTAACCAGGCAGGAGATCAGCACGATGCCCAGATATTCGCCCACGAAGAACATGCCGAACTTCATGCCCGAATACTCGGTGTGATAACCGGCGGTGAGCTCCTGCTCGGCTTCCGGCAGATCAAAGGGCGAACGATGGATTTCTGCGCAGCCCGCAATGAAGAAGATCACGAACGCTGGAAACTGCGGAATCACGTTCCACATGCCCGCCTGGGATTCGACGATCTCACGCAGGTCGAAGCTGCCGGCCAGCAGGACAACGCCGAGCAGGCTCAGCCCCATGAACACTTCATAGGAGATCATCTGGGCAGCGGTACGCATCGCACCCAGCAGCGCGTATTTGTTGTCCGAAGACCAGCCCGCGAGGATGACCGAGTACACGCCCAGCGAACTCATCGCCAGGATGAACAGGATGCCGATGTTCAGATCGACCACGCCAATGGTGGCCGTGAACGGCACCACGGCAAATGCCATGAGCGTGGTGAACATGATGATGCCGGGAGCGATGACGAACACCGCCTTGTCGGCAAACGGCGGGATCCAGTCTTCCTTGAAGAAGATCTTGATCATGTCGGCGACAACCTGCAGCAGCCCGAAAGGGCCGACGCGGTTGGGCCCGTAGCGATCCTGCCAGACGCCGAGCAGGCGCCGCTCGACCCAGATCAGCATGGCAGCGGTAATGACCACGGCCAGCAGGATCGCAATGGTCTCGATTGCGGTGAACAGGATATCCAGCAATTGGGATTCGCTCAGGCCGAACATCAGGACATCTCCCCCGCGCGCAGTGCACCGCCATGTTCAAGATAGCGCATCACGGCGTCACCACGGCAGGCAGGCGTACGCCCATCAGCCCATGCGCGCCGACCGGTACGCCGATCGTGCGATCGGCCAGGCTCGGATCGATGGTCACCGGCAGCGAATGGACTTCATTGCCGATGGTCAGGCGCAGCGTGTCGGCCGCTGACAGCCCCAACTCGCGGGCGCTGGCCTCGTTGACCGTGAACCAAGCGCCCTTGGGCATGCGGGCCTGGATCGCTTCGGCCTTGGCGGACTGCGATTCGCTGCCAAAGATATGATACCGCGGGATCGCCTGCCAACCGTCGACGGGCTTGATATCGGCATCGGCATAGGGCGGAATCTCGCCGCTGTGCGCAAGCAGGCGCACGCCCGGATCGCCGCCCTTCAGATGGCCGCCGATCTCGTCCTGAAAACGGGTGATCGCCGCTTGGTTGGAATCCCAGCCCGGCGACCAGGCATAGGCCATGAGCGAAGGCGGCGTCTCGGTGCCCTGATAACCTTCCATGGAATAGGCCAGCGCCGAGTCGGGATCGATCTCGGGGCGCTTCTCGCGCACGTCGACGTTGGCATAAAGCGCGGTGCGACCCGAATACCGATGCGGGCTGCGCGGAAAGCGCATACCGAACTTGCGGAAGCTCGTGCTGGGTGCGGCGTCCTTGATACCGGCAAACTGCGGCATGGCGGACTCGATCGCGTCGATCAGGTCGTCCATGCCCAGCCAGTTGACGGCCTTGTCGGTCTGGGCGGCCATGTCGGCGCACCAGCGCCAGCCTTCCTGCATGGGCGCATCGGGTATGAAGACCTGAAAAAAGCGCTGCGCGCGGCCTTCGTTGTTGATGAGTGTGCCGTCGGCCTCGGCAAAACTGCCGGCAGGCAGCACGGTATCGGCCTTGGCAATGGTTGCGGTCATGCTGTGATCGAGCACGATCAGGCGCTTCGCCTGCTTGAGTGCGGCGTCCACGCGCGACTTCGGCGCCCGCTCGTAGAGATCGTTCTGCATGACCACCAGCGTGTCAGCTCGACCCTGCTCGATGGCGGTGAGTGCGTCGTCCACATCCTGGTCGGCCATCATCGCCATGCCCAGACTGTTGGCCTCGGCGAAGGTGACAAACAGATTGGCGTCGTCGTGTACCGATTCCAGTGCGCGCATGACATTGCCGGCGGCAGTAAGCACCGCTTCGCTGCCCAGACTCGTGCCGGCAACGATCAGCGGCTTCCTTGCGCCCTTGAGCGCGGCCGCGATCATCTCGGCCTGCTCGCGCGTCTTGTCGGAAAGGTTCTCCGGCACCGGCGCGCTGGCATCCAGCGCGTGGGCTACGGCAAAGCCCAGGCGCGCGATCATGGCCGGGCGCATATGTGACAGATCGCTGGCGACGTCGTCCAGCCGGGTTGCGGCGGGCACCGCCATGAACAGCGGGCTGTAGAAATGCTGGCCTTCGTCACGCACCGCGCGCGCATGCCACTTGGGAATATTGGCGGCCTTGGCCAGCTCGTAGTGCTTGTTGCGCGCCGATTGGCGCAGTGACAGGGCGAGCCGGGGTGCGGTCTGGGTGACGTCTTCGCCGAGAATGAAAACCGCGTCGCAGGATTCGACCTCGCGCAGCGTCGGAATACGGCTGGCGTGTGCGGCAAGCAGGGTATGCGCAGCCAGGCTCGCATGGCTGTCGGGCGCGCTCATGCCGTTGTAGAAATGGGCAGCACCCACCAGATGCCGCAGCGCGAAGTTGTCTTCGACAGAGGCTCGCGGCGAGCCGATACCGACTACGCCCTGGGCTTGCTTGATGGCTGTCCTGACGCCGTCGAGCGCGATATCCATTTCGGCGACTTCCAGCACACCCTGGGCGCTGCGGATCAGCGGCTGGCGCGGGCGGTCGTCACGATTGACGAAGCCGGCACCGAAGCGGCCGCGATCACACAGGAAATAATGGTTGATCTCGCCGTGATAGCGGTTCTGAATCCGCTTGAGCACGCCCTGACGCGAGCCGGGGCTGGTGTTGCAGCCCAGCGAGCAGTGGGTGCAGATACCCGGCGCGTTCTGCATGTCCCACTTGCGGTTGTAGTGGGCGCCCAATGTCTTGTCGGTGAATACGCCGGTTGGGCAGACCTCGACGAGATTGCCCGAAAATTCGCTGTTGAAGGCGCCGTCGGCTTCACGCCCGAAATACACGTTCGCGTGCGAGCCCAGTACGCGCAGATCGTCGCCATCGGCATAGTCGCGGTAATAGCGCACGCAGCGATAGCAGGCGATGCATCGGTTCATCTCGTGATTGATGAACGGCCCCAGATCCTGGTTTTTATGGGTGCGCTTGGGTCCGCGATAGCGGCGTTTGGTATGGCCGGTCATCAGCGTCATGTCCTGCAGATGACACTCGCCGCCTTCTTCGCATACCGGGCAGTCGTGCGGATGGTTGATCATCAGCCATTCGATGACCTGGGCACGGAAATCGCTGGCTTCCTTGTCGGAAATCGAGAACAGCGATCCGTCGGCGGCCGGTGTCATGCAGGCCATCACGATCTTGCCCTGGGTGTCGTCGGCGTCGGCGTACTGCTTGACCGCGCACTGGCGACAGGCGCCTACGCTGTGCAGTTCCGGATGCCAGCAGAAATAAGGCAGGTCGTAGCCCTTGGAGAGCGCGACACGCAGCAGGTTTTCGGTGTCGTCGACATCGTACTGCTTGCCATCGATCGTGATCGTTGCCATCGCGAAAACCGTTGCGCTAGGAGTGGGTTGCGGCGTTGGCCGGCTGAGTCAGGCCCAGCGTGTCCCGATCGGAGGGGATCAAGGCGGCCAGTTCGTCGCGGAAATATTTCAGAGCGGAGTCGAGCGGGCCCATCGCGCCGGGCGCATGCGCACAGAACGTCATGCCGGGGCCGAGCAGCTTGACATGCAGTTCCAGCAGTTCTATATCGCCGGGATTGCCGAGGCCTGCTTCCAGATTGGTCAGGATATGCTCGACCCAGGGCAGCCCGTCCCGGCACGGCGTACACCAGCCACAGGATTCCTGGGCATAGAAATGCTCGAGGTTCTTGAGTACGCCGACAATCGGCGTGGTGTCGTCCATGACGATCATCGTGGCCGTGCCCAGTCGGCTGCCGACCGCGCCTACGCCTTCGTAGTCCATGGGTGTGTTCAGATGCTCTTCGGTAAGGAAGAGCGTGGATCCGCCGCCAGGCAGCAGTGCCTTGAGCCGGCGGCCATGACGTACGCCGCCGAAATGCTCGAGCACGTCGGCCAGCTTGGTACCGAGCGGCATTTCCATCAGGCCGGGGCGGGCCACATGGCCCGATGCGCCGAAGATCTTGGTGCCGCCGTCCTTATGCAGGCCAAGGCCTTTGTACCACTCGGCGCCGTTGTTGATGATATGCGGCACATTGCACAGCGTTTCCACGTTGTTGACCGTGGTTGGCTGGCCAAACAGGCCGGATGCGGCCGGGAATGGCGGCTTGTGACGGGGTACGGCGCGTCGACCTTCGAGGGCCGACAGCAGCGCCGATTCTTCGCCGCAGATATAACGGCCCGCACTCATGTGCAGATAGATTTTCAGGTTGAAGCCGGTACCTAGAATATCCTGACCCAGATAGCCGGCTTCCATGGCCTCATCGATGGCGCGCTGCAGCTTGCGCTGGCATTCCGTGTACTCGCCGCGGATGAATACATAGCCGATATCCGCGCCGATGGCGTAGGCGGCGATGATCATGGACTCGATCAGCTGATGCGGATCACCCTCCATGAGCAGCCGATCCTTGAAGGTGCCGGGCTCCATCTCGTCGGCGTTGACCACCAGATAGACATGCGCAGGACGCTCCTCGGGCCGGTCCTCGAAGCGTGGCATGAATGACCACTTCACGCCGGTCGGAAAGCCCGCGCCACCGCGCCCGCGCAGCCCGGCTTCTTTGACCTTGCCCGCGACTTGCGTCGGTTTGAACTCTTGCAACGCCGTTTTCACCGCCTCGTAGCCGCCGGCCTCTTCATACTCGGCGATCCACATCGGCTCGCGGTTGTCGCGGATATTCTTGGTGAGTACTTTTTCCATAATGATCTCTACGGGTACTCGGCCAGAATGGCATCGACCTTCTCGGGCGTCAGACGGCCGTGATAGTCGGTGTTGATACGCATCGCCGGACCGTTGTCACAGTTGCCCAGGCACACGATCGGCAGCAGGGTGAAACGATTATCGGCCGTGGTCTGGCCAAACTCCACGCCGAGCGTTTCCCTGAGGTGCGCCGAAATCTCCTCGTAGCCGGTCAGGTAGCAGGAGATCGAATCACAGACCATGATCACGTGCCGGCCCACCGGCTGGCGAAAGATCAGGTTGTAGAACGTGGCTACGGCTTCCATCTGGGTGGGCGTGACGCCGACCACGACTGCGGCCGCTTCCAGCGCCTCGTCGGAGACCCAGCCGCGGTGTTCCTGCACGATCTTGAGTGCTTCGATAGTGGCCGCACCCGGATCCTCGTAGAGGGTCATCTCGTGCCGGATCGCTTCGATTTCGGTTTCGCTGAGTTTCATCGGTCCACGTCTGCCATCACAAAATCAATCGAGCCGATGATGGCCACCAGATCGGCCAGCAGGCCGCCCTGCGAGATCAGCGGGATCTGCTGGAGGTGGGCAAAACTCGGGGTACGGATACGCGTGCGATAGCTGGTCGAGTTCTTGTCGGAGATCGAGTAGTAGCTGTTGAGCCCCTTGGTGCCTTCGACCATCGTGGCCGATTCCATCGCCGGAATGACCGGGCCCCAGCTGACGGTCAGAAAATGCGCGATCAGGGTTTCGATATCCTGCATCGTGCGTTCCTTGACCGGCGGCGTGGTCATGGGATGGTCGGCCTTGTAGTCGCCGGCGGGCATGTTCTTCATGCACTGCTCGATGATGGAGCAGCTCTGGAACATCTCCTCGATACGCACGTCCAGCCGGTCCTGGCAGTCGCCGTTGGCCCCGGTGGGAATCTCGAAGTCGAAGTTCTCGTAGCCGGAATAAGGGCGTGCCTTGCGCAGATCGAAGTCCACGCCGGTTGCACGCAGGCCCGCGCCCGTGATGCCCCAGTCGATGGCCTCGTCCTGGGAGTAGGCGCCGATATGCTTGGAGCGCTCGACCAGCATCTTGTTGCGCGCCATGGCTTTCTTGTATTCGGCCAGGCGCGGCGGGAACCAGTCGACGAATTCCTTGACCTTGCGATCCCAGCCCTTGGGCAGATCCATGGCCAGCCCGCCGATACGCAGGAATGCCGGATGCATGCGAAAACCGCAGATCGCCTCGATCACGTCGTAGGCTTTCTGGCGGTCCGAGAACATCCAGAAAATCGGGCTCATCGCGCCGATGTCCTGCACGTAGGTGCCAAAGAACATCAGGTGGCTGGTAATACGGAAGAACTCGCACAGCATCACGCGCACGACTTTCACGCGCTCGGGTACCTCGATACCCAGCACCTTCTCGAGGTTCATGATGTAGGGCAGCTCGTTCATGACGCCGCCGAGATAATCGATACGATCCGTATACGGGATATAGGTGTGCCAGGTCTGGCGCTCGGCCATCTTCTCGGCACCACGATGGTGATAGCCGATATCCGGCACCGCGCCCATGATCTCTTCGCCGTCGAGCTGCAGCACGATACGGAATACGCCGTGCACCGATGGATGGTTCGGCCCCATGTTGAGGAACATGAACTCCGAGTCCTCGGACTCGCGCTTCATGCCCCATTCTTCGGGCTTGAACTGCAGTGCGTCTTCTTCGATGTCCTGACGTTTAGGATCCAGATGCAGCGGTTCGAACTCGGTCGCGCGCGCGGCGTGATCCTTGCGCAGCGGGTGGCCCTGCCAGGTCGGCGGCATGAGGATACGGCGCAGGTTCGGATGGCCGTCGAAGACGATGCCGAACATGTCCCAGACTTCGCGCTCGTACCAGTTCGCGTTGGGCCAGATGCCGGTAACGGTCGGCGCGTGCAGGTCGTCGTCGAACAACGCGACCTTGAGCCGGAATTCGGCTACCGGGAACAGGCTGAGCAGGTGATAGACAACAGTGAAATCGGCCGCCGGCTGATTGAATCGATGCTCACGCGGGCGCTCGTCGATCGCGGTCAGATCGAAGAGCATGCGATAGCGCGGCGCGGCGTCGGTCTTGAGGAACGACAGAACGTCGCGAATCATGCCGCGCTCGACCCAGAAGGTCGGCATGGCGTCGGCGGTGATCTGCTCATGAAAAGCCGATTCGCCGAACCGCTCAGCCAGCTGATGGCCGATATTGACCGTATCCCGCATGGCGATCAGACCTCGTCCGGCGAGCGCAACGTGGTCGCCGACAGCCGCTCGGCGCGCTTGGTGTCGCGCTGCGAAAGCTTCGGACCTTGGGTTACGCCCTGTGGGCCGATCATCCAGGATAGCGGGCGCTTCTCGGAGCCGATCGACTCTTGCAGCAGCAGCAGGCCCTGGAGAAACGCCTCCGGACGTGGCGGGCAGCCCGAGACATACACGTCCACCGGCAGGAACTTATCCACGCCCTGAACCACCGAGTAGATATCGTACATGCCGCCCGAGTTGGCGCATGAGCCCATGGAGATGACCCAGCGCGGCTCCATCATCTGATCGTAGAGACGCTGGATGACCGGCGCCATCTTCAGAAAACAGGTCCCCGCAATCACCATCACATCGGATTGGCGCGGCGTTGCGCGGATGACTTCCGAGCCGAAGCGCGCCATGTCGTGCGGCGCGGTCAGGGCAGTAGCCATTTCCACATAGCAGCAGGACAGGCCGAAGTTGAACGGCCACATCGAGTTCTTGCGGCCCCAGGCGATCATGTCGTCCAGTTTGGCGGTCACGACGTTGCGCGCCAACGCATCCTCGAGCGTGCCGCCACTGTTGCTGGCACTATCCTGACCGGCCGAGCCGGGCTTGGGGTTCTTGTCAGTACTGGTAAGAGACCAGGCCATCAGTAGCCACCCTGGTGGGTCGTCGTGTGAAAAAACGCCATGCTACTTGCGCGCATTGCGCAGTTGATTGCTTTCGATTGCGTCCAGTCGATACTGCCGCGGTGCCTTGGGCGCCCAGTCCAGCGCGCCGATACGCCATTCGTAGATCAGGCCGAGCGTCAGCACGCCCAGAAAAAACAGGAAAGCGAAATAACCGGGCCAGCCGAGATCCGGCGCTGCGATTGCCCAGGCAAAGATGAACACCACTTCCAGATCGAACAGCACGAAGATGATCGCCACCAGATAGAACTTGGCCGAAAAGCGCATCCGTGCGCTGCCGGTGGGCTTTATTCCTGATTCATAGGGCTGATCGCCCAGGCGTGACTGATGCCGTCCGCCCAGCATCGACGACAGGCCAATCATCACGACAATCAGTCCGAGCGTGGCTGCAGTGAACAGCAGCAGCGGCCAGAGCACGACGGATTGTTCGGTAGCGGCGTCCATATCGAATCCCAGTTTACGCCACGTTCATCAATTCGGATGAGCGCTCGCGTAGCGGTCGAAGGCACAGAGTTGATCGACACATTTTATTTGTATTATGCACTTGTGTCGATATTGATAAGCCCGCAGCACGGTCTGCCCTAGCTTGCTGCGCCCTGAACGGTAGCCGATTTTGCCCCCTGTTGGCGAGTGTCGAAATTGGCAGCGTGGCAACCAGCGCCGGGCAGAGTGCATAACTGATTCTCATTATCGGTGCCAGCAATTCGACGCTTGGTGTATGGCCGGTTCGGGGGCTAGAGTGGCCCTATCACGACATATCGGAGAATACCGATGGCAAAGAATGTTGCCCAGAAGCTGATCGAAGCCCATCTTCTCGACGGGGTAATGACCCCGGGCAAAGAGATCGCGCTACGGATCGACCAGACGCTCACCCAGGACGCGACCGGTACGCTGGTCATGCTGGAACTGGAAGCGATGAAGCTTGATCGCGTGAAGACCGAGATCTCGGCTCAGTACGTCGACCACAATCTGATCCAGGAAGACAACAAGAACCCCGACGATCATCTGTTTCTGCAGTCTGCCTGCGAACGCTTTGGGGTGTACTACTCGCGCCCGGGCAATGGTATTTCGCATGCCGTGCATATGGAGCGATTCGGCCGGCCTGGCAAAACGCTGCTCGGCTCGGACAGCCACACGCCGGCCGCTGGCTCCATGGGCATGCTCGCGATCGGCGCGGGCGGCCTGGAAGTCGCCATGGCCATGGCGGGCGAGCCGCTGTATACCAAGATGCCCAAGGTGTTTGGCATCAAGCTCACCGGCACGCTGGGCGACTGGGTCTCGGCCAAGGACGTGGTCCTCGAGATGCTCAGGCGTCACGGCGTATCCGGCGGCGTCGGCAAGATCATCGAATATTACGGCCCGGGGCTGGATAACCTCGAGGCGATGGATCGCCACGTGATTGCCAACATGGGCGCCGAACTCGGTGCCACCACCACCGTTTTCCCGGCAGATGCGGAGATCAAGCGATTCCTCAAGTCCCAGGGCCGCGAAGACGAGTACGAGGCGTGGGTGGCCGACGACGGCGCGGAATACGACGAGACCGATGAGATCGATCTGGCCACGCTCGTGCCGCTGATTGCCAAGCCGACCTCGCCCGGGAACGTGGTCACCGTGGAAGAGCTGGCCGGCGACGATCTGTATCAGGCCTATATCGGTTCATCGGCGAACCCTGGCTATCGCGATTTCGCGATGGCCGCAGAGATGGTGCGCGGCCGGCATGTCTCCAAGGATGTGTCGTTCGACGTCAATCCGTCCTCGCGCGCCATGCTGCAGACACTGGCCCGCGATGATCGTCTGGGCGTGCTGATCGGCTCTGGCGCGCGTATTCATCAGGCCGGCTGTAACGGCTGTATTGGCATGGGTCAGGCGCCGGCGACCGGCCGCAACAGCCTGCGCACCACACCGCGTAATTTTCCCGGTCGTTCGGGGACTAAAGAAGACTCGGTGTTCTTGTGCTCGCCGGAAACTGCGGTAGCCAGCGCGCTGATGGGCAAGATCACCGATCCGCGCACGCTGGACTTCGACTATCCGAAGATCACCAACCCGGACGATCCGGTCATCAACGACCAGATGATGGAAAAGCCGTTGCCTGAGGACGAGGCCAAGACGGTCGAGCTAGTAAAAGGCCCGAATATCAAGTCGCTGCCGGATTTTGACGGCATCCCCGACGCGTTCGAGATCCCGGTGCTGCTGAAGGTCGGTGACGATATCTCTACCGACGAGATCATGCGTGCAGGCGCCGAGGTGCTGCCGTTCCGCTCGAATATTCCGGCCATCGCCGAGTTTGTCTATGACGCGGTGGATCCAGAATATCCGACCCGCGCGAAGGATGCCGGCGATCACGCCATTATCGGCGGCAAGAACTATGGCCAGGGCAGCTCGCGAGAACACGCGGCCATCGCGCCGCGTTATCTCGGCCTTCGCGTTGTGATTGCCAAGGATTACGCGCGGATTCATTGGCAGAACCTGGTCAACTTCGGCGTGTTGCCGCTGCAATACGACAACGAAGAGGATCACGACACGCTCAAGCAGGGCAGTGTCCTCAAGATTGCCGGGCTGCACGCCGCGCTCGAATCGGGGGATACGGTCACGGTAGAGACCGAAAGCGGAGACACCGTGGAGTGCAGGCAGTCGATGTCCGCCCGGCAGATCGAGATTCTCATGGCCGGTGGCCTGATCCCATGGAAGCGCAACCAGGGCTGACCTGTCGTTGCCACAACCCTGTCATGCGGCGTCGGTTACCATGCCGCCGCCGCACGACTGGCCGACCGGAGTGGATTGATCCCCATCAGGATCAATACCGACAGCGCCAGTCACGTATTGCGGCTATCGTTCAACGAGGTCACGTGCGAGTCGATCATGACCGAGCTATATAACGACTACTCAGGCGATCGCAAACTGGCGTTGTGCGACACGCAGTCGCGTTGTATCGCGGCGCGATTGGCCGGGATCGGCGTGCGCTACCGGGCGCTTACGCTGCCGCCTGTTGCCTTCGACCCCGACGCCGAACGCGACGAGGTCATCGACAGCTATCTCGACCCGATCAACGAACTGCTGCAGGATATGCCGCTCGCCACCCTGGATGTGACCACCGTGCTGCCGTCGCATCCGCGTTTGGCCTCGCTGCGGCGTCGTTTCATGACCGAGCACAGCCATGACAGCCCTGAAGCGCAGGTTCTGGTGTGGGGTCAGGGCGTATTGTTCATGCGTGATGCCACCCAGGTGTGGGCGCTACGCTGCCAGGCCGGCGATTTTGTGCGCCTGCCTGCACAGATGCCGCACTGGTTCGAGTTTGACGCCCGGAGCGGATTTCGTACGGTGCGTATCTACGAGGATCGCGCCACGCCTCGCCGGATTCGGCTTGGACGCGATATGAGCGGGATCCATTCGGCTCCGGCCCGAACGGCATGGCCGCGCTGGTCTTGACGCGCTTTGACACCGGCCTTACGTATATTCACGCATACAAGTTGCTTTGTGTCCGCGCCGCGACAGGCGTATTCTCCCACCGCTTAGAGTTGCTTCGGCTTCAATCAGGATTACGGGAACCATTTAATGGATGAGCAATCCGTCGTTACCGCCTACCGCCGGCTTTCCCGGCAGTATGATCGTTTTTTTGGCCCCGTTTTCGAGCAGGGCCGTCTCGAAGCGGTACAACGAATGGACTGCCGGGCCGGCGATCGCGTGCTGGAAGTCGGCGTAGGCACGGGCCTGTCGCTCGACCACTACGGTGACGGCGTGCAGGTGGTGGGTATCGACGTATCCCCCGATATGCTCGAGCACGCCAAGGCGCGCGTGAACGGCAACGCCGATCGCATCACGCTTGCGCTGATGGACGCCCAGGCGCTGGAATATGCCGACAACAGCTTCGACAAGGTCGTGGCCATGTATGTCGCATCGGTCGTGCCCGATCCCAACAAGATGATCGAAGAGATGAAGCGCGTCTGCAAGCCCGGCGGCGAGCTGTTCATCGTCAACCATTTCAGCCAGGGCAAGGGCCCCATGGCCTCGCTTGAACGCTTGGCGTCACCGTTGTCCAAGCTGGTCGGTTTTCGCCCCTCGTTCCCGCTGGACGACTTCCTGACCATGGCCGATCTCGAAGTGCTCGAAACCAAGAAGGTCAACGCCTTCGGTTACTGGACGTTGATTCACGCCCGTAACCGTTAGCTTTTGCGCCGAGTGCCGCAGGCGAAAATTCGAAAGCGAGATCGCCCGCAAGTAGGTGCAAACACCAGTCCGATGGCAAGCGGGCGAAGCGGGCGCGCGCGTTGATCCGAACACGCGTTGTGGTGTTAGCCGTTATGTTAGGCGCGCCGTTGCGATGGGGTTCTGTCACGCAAGGCGTGTGCGCTTGCCTGTCTCTTGTCGTGGCATTACCGGGGGGCGGTGAAGTCGAAAAGACATCAGTGGCTGTTTGAGTCGACGCGCCACTCTTCGCGTGTGATCGCATAGCGCGCATGGTCTTTCCACTCGCCACCGACGTTTAGGTAGCGAACAGAAAATCCTTCCAGCCTAAAGCCCAGTGATGTTACCAGGCGCAGTGATCTGCTATTCGCTGGCTGCACGTTGGCCTCCAGCCTGTGAAGGTCTAGCGCGGTGAAGGCGAGATAGATCACCGAGGACAGTGCCGCTCTCATCAGCCCCTTACCCTGATTCGGGACAAACGCGTAGTACCCGAGATAGGCGGACTGGAACGCCCCTCGAACAATCTCATTCAGGTTGATACAGCCGATCAGGCTATCGTCGTCGGCCTTGGCCAGAAAACTGTAGCATCTATCTGTGCCATATTTTTCCAGATGTCGTGCAAACGCTTCTGGAGAATCCGGCGGGGCGGCCCAACTTTCGATAAGCGATTTGCTTCGTCGGACAGCATCGAGAAATGCTACCTCGTGGCTTGCTTCGACGGGGCAAATGCTAACGCTCATTCAAGCGTCGCCGAACAGCCGCTTGCCGAGTTCCACGCGCTTGGCCGCGGAGTCGGGAATAGAGGTCAGCGCCCGTACTTTTTCCAGGCGGTTGAGCAGGCCCATCTGATTGGCGAGCTGGATATTGAGCCCCGGTCGGGCGTTGTATTCCAGCACCAGCGGGCCGTGGGTGCGATCCAGCACCACGTCCACGCCGAGATAGCCAAGCTGGGTGAGATCGTAGGATCGGGCGGCGAGTTCCAGCAGCAGATCCCAGTCGGGCACCTGAATGCCGCGCACGGCGTTGCCCGAGTCCGGATGCGCGGCCAGTACGTTGTTGAACCAGACGCCGTCCACGGTATGGCCGCTGGCCAGATCGATACCGGCCCCGATCGCGCCCTGGTGCAGATTGGCCTTGCCGTCGGACTGGCGGGTGGGCAGACGAACCATGCTCGCAACCGGCACCCCGCGGAACACGATAGTGCGGATATCCGGCACGCCCTGATAGCTGACCGCGTCGAACACCGCATGCGGCTGCACGCGATACTCGATGATCGCCTTGTCCGGCAGGCCGCCCAGGCTGTACATGCCCGAGAGCACGTTGGAGATGAAGTGCTCGAGCTCGGCGCGCGATACGCTCGCGCCCGAGGAGCGCACGAACTGGCTGCCGTGGCGGCCGCCGATCACCATGATGCCGTTGCCGCCTGAACCCTGCGCGGGCTTGATCACGAACTCGCGGCGATCGGCCAGAACATCATCCAGATTTCGGATCTGATGCTCGATCTCGATCACGCCGTACAGCTCGGGGATGGCGATGCCGGCCTCGAGTGCGAGCTGCTTGGTCTTGAGTTTGTCGTCCACCAGCGGATAGAAGCGCCGCTGATTATAGATGCTGATGTAATCACCGTTGCGCTGGTTCATGCCCAGAATACCGAGCCGACGCAGCGTGGCCGGCGAACGCATTGGCGGGTTGCGCCGTATCAGACGCAGCCGGGCACGCAGTCTGGATGCCAGGCTTGCCATCAGCGGCGCGCGATCGCCCGAGCCGCCGAGCGGAAGCGCCACAGCTCGGACACCCGATAGCCGGTATAGCGTCCGGCCAGCAGGGTGAAGGCCAGCACCAGCAACAGCAGCTCCGGAAACACGAAGGCCAGATACTCCATCAGCGGATGGGTCATCACCAGAAAGCCGACCGCGGCCACGGCCAGACTGCCCAGGCCGGACAGGATCGCATCCTTGGGCCCGGCCTCGTCCCACACGATCGACATGCGTTCGATGGTCATGGCCAGAATCACCATCGGGAACAGCGCGATCGACAGGCCGTGCTCCATGCCCAGCCGGTGACTGATGATCGAGACAAACGCCATCAGCAGAATGACGATCGTCAGCATGGACGCCAGTCGGGGCACAAGGAGCAGTTTCAGCCGCTCCAGATAAAAGCGAACGATCAGGCCGAGTGCGACCAGCAGGGTAAATAGTATGCAGCCCCAGATCAGCTCGGTTTCGCGGAAGGCCAGGGCGATCAGCACCGGCATGAACGTGCCGAAGGTGCGAAAGCCGATGAAGTTGCGCAGCACCACGACCACCAGCGCGCCCAATGGCACGGTGAGCAGCACCTTGTAGGTGTTCTGGGTGGCGATCGGTAGCGAGAGCAGCGAATACTCGAGGATATCGGAATTAAGCAGGCGGGCGCGCTGCTGGGCCAGGCCCATCACATCGCGCGAGGCACGCGTGGCCGAGAAATCCACGTCGGCGTTCTCGGCGCCGTCGAGTGCTACCAGGGGCAGCGCGCCCACGTGCCAGACGAGCACATCACGGGCGAAGCCCTGATCGGCCGTGATCGGATTGAAGGCCAGCCAGCGTTCACCGTTGTAGACCTCGAGCCAGGGCCTGAGCGAGCCGTGGCGCAGGCCTTCGGCCAGCGGCAGCACATAGGCGATACGGGTCGGAATACGGGCGCCGGCGAGCACGTACTGGAGCTTGTGCACCTGCTCGAGCGGGCGCGCCGTGTCGTCGCGCAGCACCTTGACCTCGCTGTCGGGCGTCGGATCGTTGAAGCGTCTGAGCATTTCCTGGGCAAACGAGCCGGTATCCGCCGAGCGTGAGCGCACGTTCTCCAGCAGCGCGAACACGGCCGCGCGCTCGGGGGCACTGTATTCCGGGATATCCGGATAGATCGGCACCGGCGTCTCGCGATCGCGATTGTTATTGCCATCCTCGTTGAGCACGACGCGGTAATACAGGGTCTGCTTGCCGCGCAGATCACGGGCCGCCCAGCGGGCTACCCGGTTGGCGCCTTCATCCTCGGTGGCCAGGCCGAAACCGGACGACACGAAGCTTTCGTCGAGCACAGTGAAGCCGGGCGGGACGCTGGGTATGGCCAGCGCCGCCTTGGCCGATTGGCCAATACCGTCGAATGTGAGCGTGGCCTCGACGGTCCAGACTTCGGTGCTCTCGTCGGGGGCGAGCGGCACCCCCAGTCGGCTGACCTTGTAGTAGCAGACGCCGACCGCCGTGATCACCAACAGCAGCGCCAGCACCTTCAAGTGCATATCCTTCACAGATCAGTCCCGATCGTCGTCGCTGTCCGGCTCGTCTTCGTCCGGGTCGTTGGCCACCGTTTCGGCGCTGTCGCTGCAACTGGGTTCGTGCAGGAACGTCTTGTTGACGTCGATCAGACCGAGATGCTGAATCGTGCGGCGGCCGAGCAGCATCGGGTAGAGCATATCGCCTCGATCGCGCAGGGAGAACTGCTCTTCGTAGATCGTGTCGTTCATGCAGATCTCGAGCAACACGACCGGGCGCTCATCCGAGCCGCCGGCGCCGGTGACCTTGAGTCGGCGATACAACGGGCGTTCGAAAGTGTGCGAGGCCATCTTGTCGTGGCGCTGGTCCTCGATACGGGTCTTGAAACGGACCCAGTCGTCGCCGTCGCGCTTGAAGCGTTCGATATCGGTGGCATGCAGCGATGACGTCAGCGCGCCCGTGTCCAGCTTGGCCTTGGCCTCGACGCCCCAGGGTTCGATCCGTGCGTTCTCGATCCAGCCGTAAACCGTTTTCTGTTTGCCCTGCGCGGCCGCCAGGGCCGTCGCCGGGACACTCAGCGCGCCAGCTGCAATGCTCGCAAACAGGCACAGGCCAATAATAGTGCGGCTCAGTATGGATTGGGGTCGCATCAGTGTTGTTTCCTTGTCTGCCGTGCGGCAGGACTTCGCAAAGATGTGGCTTCAAGCGATCGCGTGGTGACAGCGATCGTTCGACTCATTGGCCGCGGTTGATTGCCCGATGGCCGATATCGCGCCGATATAGGGCGCCGCGCCAGTGGATCCGATCTACCCCGGCATAAGCGCGCGCCTGGGCCTGGGCGACATCGTCGCCCAGTGCGCACACGCATAATACCCGACCGCCGGCTGTCCGTACGCTACCGTCTGTTGCCAGTTGCGTGCCGGCATGAAAAACCTGTGTGCCATCGGCCACAGCCTCTGCCAGGCCATCAATGATGTCGTCCTTGGCATAGGCGCCCGGATAGCCGCCTGCCGCCATGACCACGCCGAGTGCTGCCTGGGGGTGCCATTCGGCTTCGACCTGATCGAGGCGATCGTCGAGCGCGGCCTCGATCAGATCCACCAAGTCGGATTTTAATCGCATCAGGATCGGCTGGGTTTCCGGATCACCCATGCGCACGTTGAACTCCAGCACGCGGGCGCTACCGTTGGCGTCGATCATGAGTCCGGCATAGAGAAAACCGGTAAAGGCACAGCCATCCGCGGCCATGCCGGCGACTGTGGGTTCGATGATGTCGGCCATGACGTGGCCGAACACCTTGTCGGTCATCACCGGCGCGGGCGAGTAGGCGCCCATGCCGCCGGTGTTCGGCCCGGTATCGCCGTCATACGCGGCCTTGTGGTCTTGGGAACTGGCCAGCGGCAGGATGTTGTAGGCCGCGTCCACCATGGCGATGAAGCTGACTTCTTCGCCGGTGAGAAATTGCTCGACCACGATACGCGCGCCCGAGTCGCCGAAGGCATTGTCTTCGAGCATGTCGCGTGCTGCGGCCAGCGCATCGTCCACCGTGTCGGCCAGATATACGCCCTTGCCGGCGGCCAGACCGTCGGCCTTGACCACGATCGGCGCGCCGGTTTCGCGGATATAGGACTCGGCCTCTGCGTAGGTGGTGAATACGCCGTAGGCTGCGGTCGGAATCTTGTGCCGGGCCAGAAAGTGCTTGGAAAACGCCTTGCTGGCCTCCAGCTGGGCCGCGGCGCGGCCGGGTCCGAAGCAGGCCAGCCCTGCCTGTTTGAACGCATCGACGATGCCGGCGGCCAGCGGCGCCTCGGGGCCGATCACGGTGAGCGAGATCGCGTTGTCGATAGCGAAATCGCGCAGGCCGTCGATATCGGTAGCCTCCAAGGCAATATTGATGACGCCGTCCATGAGTGCGGTGCCCGCGTTGCCGGGCGCGACATAGATATGGGTGACGCGCTCGGATGCGGCGATCTTGACCGCCAGCGCATGTTCGCGCCCGCCGTTGCCGACGATGAGTACCCGATGGTCTGTCTGGCTCATGTTGCTGTTCCCTGATGGAGTCTGTCGACACGCGGCCGAGGGCGTGGCGGCGCAAGCTTAGCAAAGGTGCAACACCGCGCTCATGTCGCGTTGGTCTGCTGGCCGAGCGGGTCGCATCCACAGGTAGTGCGCCGCGTGGGTGTCATACAACGGTCATCGTCGCGTCATGGTCCGGTTATCAACGGCATCTAGCCTGTCGCTGTATCCCGTGAACTGGCATCGCATGACATCGCAGCCTGAAAAATTCAGCGAACCCGCGCGTTATCGCAGCGTGTTCATATCGGATGCCCATCTGGGCACCGCCGGCAGTCAGGCAGAAAAACTCTCTGCCTTTCTCAAGCATGTGCAGTGCGAGCATCTGTATCTGGTTGGCGACATCATCGATGGCTGGCGACTGCAGTCGACCTTCTTCTGGCCGCAGGAGCATACCAACGTCATTCGCAAGATTCTCACCAAATCCAAGCGCGGTACCCAGGTCTATTATGTGACCGGCAACCACGATGATTTTCTGCGCAAGTTCGTGGATTACGAACTGCGCATGGGCAATATCCGCGTGATCAACGATGCCGTGCATACCACGGCCGACGGGCGTCGCCTGTTCGTGATTCACGGCGATCTGTTCGACGTGGTGACCCGCTATCACCGCTGGGTCGCGCGTATTGGCGACGTGGCCTATATCACCTTGCTGCGGGCCAATCGGTATTTCAACAATGCCCGTGCACGGCTGGGCTATCCCTACTGGTCGCTGTCGGCCTACGCCAAGCACAAGGTCAAGTCGGCGGTGAATTTCATCAGCGAGTTCGAGAAAGCGGTTGCTCACGAATGCAGGCGGCGCGGCTTCGACGGCGTGGTCTGCGGGCATATCCACCACGCCGAGATCAAGACGCTGGAAGGCGTGACCTACTACAACTCTGGCGACTGGGTGGAGTCCTGCAGCGCGCTGGTCGAGCATTTCGACGGCAAGATGGAAATCATCTACTGGGACGACGTGGTCAACGCCCGCAAGGCATCGCCCGTGGACTCGAAGAGCGACAACGTCCGCCGCCTACACGCCGCCTGATCGCGCACCGCACGCTGATCCGACAGCGCTCGCCCGATAGAATAGGCGCCCCATCTGCCGGAGCCGAGCGCCATGACCGCCGACAACACCCTCTACGAGGGCGAATTCCTGCGCCTGAAACGCGTCGACACCTGGGAATACGCCGAGCGCGTGAATGCCCGCTGTGCCGTGGTCATTGTTGCCGTGACCGACAACGACGAGCTACTGCTCGTAGAGCAGCCGCGCCGCCCGATGGGCGCCAGCGTGCTCGAGTTGCCGGCCGGCCTGGTTGGTGATATCGCCGGCGAGGAAAACGAGAAGCTGGCCGTCGCGGCGGCGCGCGAACTGGAAGAAGAGACGGGTTATCGCCCCGGTCGGCTGGAGTTTCTTACCGCGGGTCCGCCCAGCGCGGGTCTGGCCAGCGAGACGCTGGCCTTCTTCCGTGCCTACGATCTCAAGCGTATCGACGCGGGCGGCGGCGACGACAGCGAGGAGATCGTGCCGCACGCGGTGCCGTTGGCCGGTATCGAGGACTGGTTGGCCGCGCGGCGCAGCGAAGGCGTGCTGATCGATCCGAAGATTTTTGCCGGCCTTTATTTTGTCGTTCGCTAGGGCCTGTTGCCGTTTCGTTCGAGCGCCGCGTTGGCGTCCTCAAATCGTCTCAGACAAGGCGCGAGTCGCCGATCGTGGCTGGCCACGATCAAGACTTGCAACGCAGTCTGGGGCGATTTGAGGCCCAACCCTTCGGGACAAGGGCTGTTTTGCGGCAATACAGCGTTACAGCGCGCTTGAGTAGAATAACTACACAGCACTTGCTGGTGCCTCGTCTTGCCGCAAAACAGCCCTTGGCGCGGTCTCGTATGAAATGGCAACAGGCCCTAGGTGTCCAGTCCCGCCAACAAATGGTCGGCCTGACAATAAAATAGCGCCGGGTTGTGTTGATACTCGGCGGTGATGAACTCGAACGGGGTTTTCCCTTTCAAGGTCTTGAGGTTCTTCGCATAG